>WNFL01245830.1_pt1 | contig 118867 bp, 93 predicted proteins | sample 5400361 | NCBI WGS metagenome assembly WNFL01 (sample SAMN13153351, study PRJNA577476) | soil metagenome | isolation source: 40 cm soil on Douglas fir-dominated hillslope | place: USA:California | collected 2013-09-17
TGAGGCCTGGACATAAATATTAAGCGGCCTTGAGCAGAGCTTTGAGCCCGATACGTAAGTCCAGATTTTGTAAGCTGGAATACAGAATTGCCAACTGATAGACGAACACGGCGCTGAGAACGAACCGTCGAGTTGCAAGCAGTCCTTTTGTAGGCACAGGACCGTGAATGTCGAAAATGGCCTTGAAATGTTCGTTGAAATTCTCGATGGCAATCGAGCGGGTCTTGTGCAAGATTTGGCGTACTTTCACGCCGTCGTCATTGTGCGGGTACGGATTGTTCTTGCCGGTGAATGAAGTTACGAGCATACAACTGCGGTGATTGCATAAGCAGGCTAACGTTTCGTCATGGTAGTGCTGATCGCCCAACAGAAAGTCCAGGCCCAGAGGCAGGACTTCAATCAAGGTCGGAGCCTGCATATTATCAGCAACATTGGCAGGGGTCACTTCGGCGGCCAAAGGCAGCCAGGCGTTGCAAGCCGCTGTGACCACCAGATGGAGCTTCCAGCCATATATCCAGCCATGCCAGCCTGATTTTGTCCATTGAGCTTCTGTATCAATCGAAGTATGTCGGATCAAGCCAGCTTCGCGGTCTTTTTTGTGCCAGACGCCACCTCGTGCAGTCAAAACCGTACTATCGATGGCGGCAGCGCAAGCGCTCTTGCTCCACAAACCAAGCAATTCAAGCAAAAAGCAGCCTAAACAAGCGATCTGGGCTGGAAGTGTTTCAGGAATTGCTGCCAGACGACGTTCCCAGGTGCGCCGACAGGCGAAACGACCGTCGGTTAGGCTCAATGTCTGTCGCAAGACTTGCATCTCTGCTGTCTTTTGTGCCAGAATCGCCAGTAAGCCAGAAGGAGTGTGGACTTGTCGAACAATCATGATGACCAATGCCTTCAAAAACAACTGATCGGGATAGGTCTTGCAACGACCTCGTCTTCGCTTCACTGGCTCTGCTGGAACGGGTATCAAATCGATCAGCCCAACCAAGGTGACGAGCAAACTGTCCTGTGGTACCATTTGACTGCCTCCGTAGATTTTGGCCTGGTAACCTCTATCTTACGGATGCAGCCGCGCTTGTTCAACCCTGAACTTGCGCGGTTTGATTTATGTCCATGCCTCAATTAAGTGATAAAATTTCGGGGGTTTACTATTACGAATAATGTCCATTAGGATCCAATCCTCGAGAATCTGTGATTTAATGAATTTATGAAAATTCTTATTATAGAACAACATGACAAAGAGCGTTCTGTGATTCGCGAGGCCATCCAGGCCGGCAGGCATGATGCTGTTTGGGCCCAGAATGCAGACGAGGCTTGGGAGTTGGTCAATGCAGGAGAGATTCGCATTGTCATCGCAGATGCTGAGACGAGTGACGTGACCGCTTCAAAATTGATTCGGCGGGTTCAGGCTATGAATATTCCGCCGGTCTATTTTCTGATGCTCACTTCTCACGAAAAAGAGCGCTCAGGAGCAGACGACATCCTGCACAAGCCGTTTACAGCTAATGAACTACAAATGCGTCTCATAATGGGTCAGCGCATCCTGACCCTGATGGATGATCTCTCACAGGCTCGCGACCAGTTCGAAAATACGGCCATCTACGATCCCGTAACCGGGACGATGAACCGGGCAGCTTTTAACAAGTTTGCGAAAAGTGAATTTGAACGTGCTCGTCGCGCGTCATTGACGTTCAGCATTATTGCGCTGGAGATTGATGATTTCAAGACTTTAAGTAACAGGTATGGGGTCGAAACTGGTAATAACATTTTGAAATTGGTTGCCGAAAATATTCGCGAGCGGACTCGTTCCTATGATTGTGTTGGCCATTGGACCGGCCCTGAATTTGTTGTTATTTTACTCAACGTCAGCACTGTGGATGTAGAAAGAATTACCCAACGTATCATCACTGACATCAATGGGGTTGCGTTGGACTTGAGCATTAGCGCAGGGATCGCGGCTGTCTCCAAAATTAGCGAATCGAGCGATGTTGAGTCCTTGATTCAGCACGCCCAACAGGCGCTGGCACAGGCCAAAGAGGTCGGTGGATACCAGGTTTACCTTGAAAATAATTGATTGACTCACCTTACGCACTTATGTTCAGAGGCGGGCTGGGCCCGCCGTGTTTTGTGGCATAAATCGCTGGGGCCCAACCCCAGCGAGAGCAAAAACTACGTAAGGTGAGTGATTGAGTTATTTTTCGTTAACTAAACGGCGGGATTCATAGGTAGGGGAGTTAGCATGCCATCGATCTTGATCGCCCTCCGGGCGCTTGCCATACCTTTCATCTGTGTAAGTTGCCACACGCTTATCGAGCGTGTTTTTTGTTACCTCTATCACTTCCGAAAGGTCAATATCGTGCAAGGTTCAGCCATCCAAAAATTGTATACATCGAGAGACTTTGGTAAGTTAACTATTATTGATCTTGATCGTCCTCCAGACGCTTGCCATACTTTTCATTTATGTAAGTTGTTTTCCTGATAACACGCTCACGGAGCGTGTTTTTTGTTACCTCTTTTATGTTTGATTATCGCATTTGGTCAATATCGTGCAAGGGTTGGTTAATATTGTACAAGACTTGGCTGTCTGAAAAGTGTATGCTTGAAAGTGGATTGAGAAATCGATTTCTCTACTTTGCAACTGACAAAATTGTTCAACGCCAACCCTGTTGTATGGAAATTATTTAATAAGGAGAGCCAAAATGTTGAGAGCCTACAGTAACTATCGAAGTTATATTGGTAAGTCGCTGATTGTCAGCGTTTTATTGGTCATTGTTGCCGTTCAGGTATTTGGCCTGCCCGCATTGCAAGCCAAGGCCGGCGCTAACGAGGCGCCGTTGGCGGCTGTTCCGCAGGATGAAGTTGTTGCACCGGCCGCTGCGCCCCAACAAGCCTTTGGCAGCAATGCGCGCTGGATCTGGAACGCGACCGACACGCTGGATGAGTGGGTCGCCTTCCGCAAGAGCTTCACGCTGAGCGCCGCGCCCAGCTCGGCGATGACCCAGATCGCTGTGGACACGCACTACTGGCTGTACGTCAACGGCACCCTGGTGATCTTCGAAGGCGAACTCAAGCGCGGCCCCAACCGCACCGATACCTACTATGACCAGAAGGATATTGCCAGTTACCTGACCAGCGGGACGAACACCATCGCGATCCTGGCCTGGCATTTCGGGCGTAATGGCGGCAATGACACGACTTCCACATTCGTCGACAGCGGCTCCAGCGGGCTGCTGTTCCAATCGGATATCGTGGTCAGCGGGGTAACAACCACGATCAACAGCAATACCTCCTGGAAGCAGAAGATTTTCCCTGGCTATATCCATGACACTACCGGTTCGCAGCCGGCCTACCTGCCCGAGTGGGATATCAATTTCGACGCCCGCAACGCGAGCTCGATGGCAAACTGGACGGCTGTCAGCTACAACGACAGCGCCTGGGCGGCGCCGGTCGATAAGGGTGCGGCCGGGGCGGCTCCCTGGAACGCCTTGGTGCTGCGCCCGATCCCTCTCTATCGGTTCACGGGCCTGCAGAACTATACCAACAACGCTTCGCTGCCGACCAGTGGCAACGGCAGTAACATCACGGCCAAGCTGCCCTCGAATATCCAGGTCACTCCCTACCTGCAGGTGAATGCGGCGGCAGGCAAGACCATCACCATGCAGACCGACCACTATAACGACGGCGGACTTCCGAATGTGCGCTCGACCTATACCACCACCAGCGGCGTGCAGGAATTCGAGTCGCTGGGCTGGATGTCTGGCACCGCCGTGATCTACAACATCCCCAGCGGGGTTACCATCCTGGGTCTGAAATACCGCGAGAGCGGCTACGATACCAGCTTCGCCGGCAGCTTCAGCAGCAACGACGCCTTCTTCAACTCGCTGTGGACCAAGGCGGTCCGCACGATCTACGTCAATATGCGCGACAACTACTCGGATTGTCCCACGCGTGAGCGGGCGCTGTGGTGGGGCGATGCGGCGGTGGATGTGCGCGGCAGCACCTACGCCTTCGACAGCAACGTCAACGCTTTAGCCGACAAGGGCATCCGGCAGTTGGTCGGCTGGCAAAGGACTACCGGCGTGCTGTATTCGCCGGTGCCTGGCAATGCCAGGGAACTGCCCCCGCAAATGTTAACCACCATCACAGAACTCTGGGATTTTTATCTGCAGAGTGGGGATGCCAGCGCGCTGGACGGCACGACGTATGCTGCCGTCAAGAACTATATGAACCTGTGGACCTTCGACAGCCAGGGTCTGGTCAGCCACCGTCCCGGCGATTGGGACTGGGAGGACTGGGGCTCCAACATCGACTCGCGCGTGCTGGATAACGCCTGGTATTACATGGCCCTGGATTCGACCATCAACCTGGCCAACCTGACCGGCAACGGCGGGGACGTGGCCGGCTGGCAGGCCAAGAGGAACAGCATCCAGAACAACTTCAATAACGTACTCTGGAACAGCAGCAACCATGAATATCGCTCCCCCGGCTACAGCGGGGACACCGATGACCGCGCCAATGGCATGGCGGTCGTGGCGGGGCTGGCCGATTCGGCCAATTACCCCTACATCATCAGCCTGCTGCGTGTGCACCAGAATGCCAGCCCGTATATGGAGACCTTCGTGATCGAAGCGCTTTACAAGATGAATGCGGCGGCGGAGGCCGAGAATCGCATGACCGCGCGTTACAAAACTGAAGTGAACGACTCCGCTTACACCCTGTGGGAATTCTGGGATAAATCCGGGACGGATGATCACGGCTGGAACGGCGCGCCGCTGATGCTCTCGAGGTATGGCGCCGGGGCGCGAGCAACCAGCGCCGGGTGGAGCAATTATGATCTGCTGCCGCAGCTTGGTAAACTGACCAGCATCAACGCGGTCGTCCCAACCGTCAAGGGTAACCTGAGCCTCAACCTGGATGCCAGCACCTCGAACAACTACACCATGAAGGTTATCTCCCCGAGCGGCACCACAGGGCGGATCGGCCTGCCGAAACTGTCGAGCAACGTCACTGTGACTGCCAACGGGACGACTGTTTTTCAGAATGGCTCTGTGACCGGCAGCGTGAGCGGCCTGACGTATCAGAGCAACGACAGCAATTACGTCTATTTCAGCGCCAATCCCGGCACCTGGAACTTTACTGTAAGCGGCGGCTTGATCACACCAACCCCGACGCCCACGCTGGCCCCTGGCTGGAACTTCTGCGCGAGCGAAAACGGCACCTGCTCCTTCAGCGGCACTGCGCAGGTGCGCTACGGGTCAGGCAGCACGTTCTATACAATGACCCTGACAGATGGCACTGCCTGCACCAACGCCGTCTTTGGCGATCCCACGCCCGGCACGGCCAAGCATTGTGACGTCTATGTGAACGGTAGTGGCCCAACTCCAACTCCCACGCCTCTATCCGCGAGTTGGACCAACTGTGCGAATGAGGGCAGCACCTGCTCGTTCAGCGGCACACTGGTGGTGCGTTATGGAGCCAACAGCTCGTATTATTATCGAACCGCCACCAGCAGCATCGCCTGCACCAATACCGCCTTTGGCGGCGACCCGATCCCGGGTACGGCCAAGCACTGCGATACCTCGTCACAGCCGCCGAATAACGGTTGGACGAGCTGTGCCAGTGAAAACGGCACCTGCTCCTTCTCCGGCACCAAAGCTGTGGCGTATGGCGCAAATGGCTCATTCTTCTACCAGAATGCCACAACCAGCATCTCCTGTAACAATGCTACCTTTGGCGATCCGATCCCGAACACGGCGAAATCCTGTTACTATAAGTAACGGGTTGAGTTGCCTGAGTAATTCTCGCTAAAACGTATAAGTAAGTATTCCATGAGAGCCTGTCCGGTTATGTTCTATAACGAAGAGCATAACCGGACAGTTGTTTAATCCATCCAGCATGGAGGATAGTTATTGCACCCATCGAGCCGGTGCGGTTTGAAATTCTGAAGAAGCTGCAATCTCCATTTTTTAGCTAGATTTTCGCAATTGGTCAATATCGTGCATGGGTTGGTTAATATTGTGCAAGACTTGGCCGTCCGAAAAGTGTATCCTTGATAAAGGATTTAAGAAATCGATTTCTTAAGTCTCTGCCCAACAAGATTGTTTGCATTCCAATCAGTTGGTAACGGACTGTTTATCGGACCGCAAAAAGGGCGGATCCGGTAAGGCTTATTCAAATCTATATCATCAAATCAAATGGAGAAAGAATTATGTTCAAGCAATCGATCAAACAACTTGGGTTTATATTCCTGGTGCTGTCCCTTGCACTCTCAAATCTGTCCATTGCCCTGGCGCAGCCTGCCCGGGTTACGCTCAATCTCACCCAGTACGTCGATCCCTTTATCGGCACGGACGACGGGAACTCACCGAACCCTGTCGGTGGCGGAGCGGGCGGCAGCACCGTCCCCGGCGCAATTGTCCCGTTTGGCGGCATCCAGATCAGCCCGGATACCAACACCGCTTCACCCTCCGGATATCGGCATGCTGACAGTATTGTCCAGGACCTCAGCGTGACCCATTTCAATGGTGCGGGCTGCTCTAACAATGAAGCCATCAATACCCAGCCTGTTGTGGGAGGACTCACCAATTCCCCCGGCAACAGCTGGGATACCTACAACCTGACCAAATCCGCCGAAACGGCGAACCCCGGTTACTACAAAGCCACCCTGATGCGTAACAGCAACAGCGTGGTGACCGAACTGACCGCCACCGCCCGTACCGGGATGGCAAAGTTCACCTATCCATCCACCAACGATGCCACCATCCTGATCAGCGCCAGTCGCAGTGCCACCGGTGATCGCAGCGGCTCGCTGACCATTAACGGCAGCGAGATTACCGGCCAGGCCACGGTGGGTGGTTTCTGTGGTTCATCCAACGTCTACACTATCTACTACGACATCAAGTTCGACCAGACCCCTCGCGCTTTTGGGACCTTCCTGGGCAGCACACTTTCGAACAGCTCGACCAGCGTGAGTGGTACACAATCCGGCGCATGGGTCACTTTCAATACCCAGTCGAACGCTGTTGTGCAAATGAAGGTGGCTGTCTCCTACGTCAGCATCGCCAACGCCCAGGCCAACATGAACAGCGAGAACTCGGCCTGGTCATTCTCTACGATACAGACCAACGCCAGCAACGCCTGGAACACCGTACTCAACCGCATCCAGGTCACGGGCGGCACGACGGATAATCTCAAACAGTTCTATACCGCCTTGTACCGCGTCTACTCGAACCCCAACGTCTCCAGCGATGTAAACGGCCAGTACATGGGCTTCGACAACGCCGTCCACACCGCGGCGACCGGACGCACGATCTACCAGAACTACTCCGGTTGGGATATCTATCGCTCTTGGGCGGCCCTGGCAGCCCTGACCGCCCCGGAGGCCAACGACATCGCCGAATCGATGGTGCTGGACGGACAACAGGGCGGCGCACTGCCCAGGTGGTCGGACCAACATAAGGAAGATTTCATCATGCCCGGCGATCCGGGTCCGATCATCATCGCCAGCTTGTACGCCTTCGGCGCGCGCAATTTCAATGCAACCTCCGCGCTCAGCATTGCGTATAACGGTGCCACGAACGGCAACGCCGTGCGCGGCGGGCAGAGCCAGCTGAACAGCACGCATTACCTGGACAGTGCTTCGGAATCCCTGGAAATGAACGCCTCCGACTTCGCCATCGCGCAGCTCGCCAAAGCGCTGGACGATACGGCTAAGTACAACACCATGATGACCCATTCGCAGTGGTGGATCAACGTCTTCAACACCACTCACAATTACGTCAGCAAACACAATTATGACGGCACCTGGGTCACGCCGCTCGACCCTGCCAGCGACACCAATTTTGTCGAAGGCAACGCCGCGCAGTATACCTGGATGGTGACGCACAACTACTCCAGCCTGTTCAACCTGATGGGCGGCAAACAGACCGCCATCCAGCGCCTGGACCATTTGTTCACCGAAGTGAATGCCGGCCTGTCGCGCCCGTACTTCTACATCGGCAATGAACCTGAGCACAACCAGCCCTGGGCCTACAACTTTGCCGGCGCACCCTGGGGGGCACAGTCTGCCGTGCGGCGCGTGATGCAGGGCGCCTTCAACTCAACCAGCGGCGGTTTGCCGGGCAACGACGACCTGGGCGCCTCCTCGGCCTGGTTCGTCTGGGCCGCACTCGGGTTGTACCCGGTTACTCCCGGTGCCGATACGCTGGCGCTGCACGGACCGTTGTTCACTTCTGCCACGATCACAAAGCCGAACGGTAGCATCATCCAGATCAACGGCACGGGTGCAGGCGACAACGCGCCCTATGTTCAGAGCCTGACGGTCAACGGCGTCTCGACCACGCGCACCTATCTGGTCTACAACGATGTCGCCAATGGCGCTACGCTCAACTTCAGCATGGGCACCAGCCCGAACAAGAACTGGGGCATTAGCGCATCCGATGCGCCGCCGTCCTTCAACGACGGCTGGACCCCGCCCGCCTCAGCCCCTAACCTGGGCGCCAACCTGGCGCTGGGCAAAGCTGCCAGCAGCACGGCCTGCGCCGCGGCCGAATCGGCCGACAAGGCCTTCGACGGCGCTATTGTGAACAACAGCAAATGGTGTTCATTGACCAGCCCCTACTGGCTGCAGGTGGACCTGGGCGCCAACCAGACGGTCAGCTCCTTTGTGATCAAGCATGCTGCCCTGGGCGGCGAGCTTAGTGGTTGGAACACCAGCGCCTACAACATCCAGACCAGCACCGATAACGTCAACTGGACCACGAGAGTCAACGTCTCTGGCAACCTATCCACCCGCACCTACGACACCATCAGCCCAGTGACGGCCCGTTATGTGAAGCTCAATATCACCACCCCCACCAATAACGGCAACACCGCCGCGCGTATCTACGAATTCGAAGTCTATGGCAGCGGAAGCACTGCTCCAGCAGGTTACACCTATTGCGCCGACGAAAACGGCACCTGCTCATTTAGCGGAACAGCAAGCGTGGCTTACGGAGCAAGTGGGTCATTCAACTATGGCACCTTTACCAACAGCGCCGGCTGCAACAACACCACCTTTGGCGGCGACCCTGACCCGGGCATCGTCAAGGCGTGTTACTACCAGATTGCGGGTGGTCCAACGAGTACGCCGACACGTACACCTACGGTTGGCCCGAGTGCGACGCCCACGCGTACCCCCACCTCCACCCCCACGCCTCTATCCGCGAGTTGGACCAACTGTGCAAATGAGGGCAGCACCTGCTCGTTCAGCGGCACGCTGGTGGTGCGCTATGGAGCCAACAGTTCGTATTATTACAGAACCGCCACCAACAGCATCGCCTGCGACAATACCACCTTTGGCGGCGACCCGATCCCGAACACGGTCAAACACTGCGATACCTCGCCGCAGCCGCCGAACAATGGTTGGACGAGCTGTGCCAGTGAAAACGGCACCTGCTCCTTCTCCGGCACCAAGGCTGTGGCGTATGGCGCGAATGGCACATTCTACTACCAGAATGCCACCAGCAGTATCGCTTGTAACAATGCCACCTTTGGTGATCCAATCCCGAATACGGCCAAGACCTGCTATTACAAGTAAGTTTGTTGGGTACCGCAGGCGGCGAAGATAATAATGCTCACTCGCCCCGGATAAATTTTCCTCAAAACTTGTTGCGGTCCTGCCTCTTTGTTATAAGGCAGGACCGCAACAAGTCTCGATAGCTTATTAACTTACCTTACGCAGCCATGCTCAAAGGTCGCCGTGTTTGGCAAGGAAAATCGCAGGGGCGCAGCCCCTCCAGGAGCAAAAAGTGCGTAAGGTGAGTTATTAATTGTGCATGGGCCGGTTAATTTCGTGCAAGACTTAGCCGTCCGAAGAGGGTGGATTCGAATCCCCGCTGGAGTCCCTGAAAAATCTCATGGAAGCGAACGAAAAGCCTATCAGTCTGCTGCAGCCAGGTTTTCGGATACGGACTGCTTATGATATGGCCGGGACGATTCGCGCACGATTAGCTCGGGGTGGAAGGTGGTGACCTGTGTCGGGGGAGGGGAGTCGTTGGTCAGTTGTTCCAGCAGTAGCCCCGCGGCTTTATAGCCCATGGCATAGGCGGGTTGGGCCACGGCTGTGATCGATGGAGTATGCAGTTCGAAAAGCTCTAGGTCGTCGAACACGACCAGGGCAATATCATCCGGGATCTTCAACTGCAGTTCCTTGAGCGTGCTGAGTACACCGATTGCCAGGCGGTTATTGGTGGCCAGCAGGGCGCTCGGCGCGTTTTGGGCGCCGAGTAATCGTTTGACCTGCTCGCTGAGGTTACTCATATCGAATTCCACATGGCAAATGCTGGCTTTGTTGATGGCCAGACCTGCTTCCTGCAACGCCTGGTAGTAACCCTGCTCGCGCTTCACCAGCGTGGTCCGGCCCGGCACATGGTTGACCAGCCCGATGCGCGTGTGCCCACGCTCCAAAAGGTGTTGGGTGGCTTGATAGGCGCCTGTCTGGTTATCGAGCAGGACGACGCTGGTCCTTAACTGCGGCAACTGTCGATCGATCTGTACCAGGTTCATTCCCATGGCCAGCAGATTCTCGAGTAACTCGAAGTTGTTCATATCGATCGGCGCAAAGATGATCCCATCGACGGCCTTATCATGCAGCATCGAGAGCGCATTACGCTCGAGCTGACTGTTCTCGCTTGTGTTACTGAAGATCACGGAGTACCCGGCAATCCTGGCGCGATCCTCAACGCCTTTGGCAACGGCACTGTAGAAGGGATTCAGGATGTCGTTGATCAATAGGCCCAGCGTGCGCGTCTCGCGGACTTTCAGGCTGCGCGCAACTTGATTAGGACGATACGACAGCTTTTCCACAGCCCGCAGTACCGTTGCGCGCAGTTCATCGCGCACGGCTCCGTTGCCCGTCAGGACGCGCGAAACGGTGCTGGCCGAAACACCAGCTTCTTTGGCGACTGAATGAATGGTGACGCGCTCTCGATTGGATTTTCTTTCGACGCTCATAGGTCTTCCCTCATTAATAAATCCATTGAAATCGTTTTCCATAATATCCGATAATTCGACGCCTGTCAATCTATAAGGTTTATGTATGATTTCGATAAATCATGCCGTATTGCTCATTATTGGCCCAGGTTTCCGCCCGAAACTTGTGATTTGAATCTGATTGGATGTTGACAATCTGTTAACAAAGTTGTAATGTATACTATAGTCAGGAAATCGATTTCTCACCTTTGCGCTTATTATTTTATGGTGTGTTATGGTTGTTGGCTTGGTTCTTGGCAATCTCTCGCTTCTCAGCGATATTTTGTTTATTTTAAGAAATCGATTGCACCAGTTCAATATGTTTTCAATTTCGCTCTGCGCTGCTAAACGACAACGCGAAAAATGTTCCAGCCCGCGGGATTGGAGGTAGTTAATAGCTGATATACCACACCGTTTCCAAATTTGCAGCTCTTAATTTTTTCAATCTGCCGTGACAAGATAATACTTTGCTGTGTTGCCCAATCGTCGCGGTGTAAACGAATCGTCACTACGCTCGATTAAGGGCTTAAGTGATCAAAATAATGCAGAAAAGGAGAGAATACCATGATCAAACATTGGATGAAAACGCCGGGATATATCATACTTGTTCTATCGCTTTCACTATCGAATATATCAATTGCTATGGCGCAGCCTGCCCGGGTTACGCTCAATCTCACCCAGTATGTTGATCCCTTTATCGGCACGGACGACGGCAACTCGCCGAACCCGGTGGGCGGCGGAGCGGGCGGCAGCACCGTCCCCGGAGCAGTTGTCCCGTTTGGGGGCATCCAGATCAGCCCGGATACCAACACCGCCTCCCCGTCCGGCTATCGCCATGCCGACAGCATCGTCCAGGATATCAGCATGACCCATTTCAATGGCGCGGGCTGCTCCAATAACGAAGCCATCAATGTCCAGCCGGTGGTGGGCGCATTGAGCAACTCTCCTGGCAATAGTTGGAACACTTACAACCTGACGAAATCCGCCGAAACGGCGAACCCTGGGTACTACAAGGCCACGCTGACCCGCAACAGCAGTAGCATTGTGACCGAACTGACCGCCACGGCCCGCACGGGCATGCTGAAGTTCACCTACCCGTCCACCACGCAGGCCACCATCCTGGTCAGCGCCAGCCGCAGCGCCACCGGCGACCGCAGCGGCACCCTGACCATCAGCGGCAGCGAGATTACCGGCCAGTCTACGGTCGGCGGTTTCTGCGGTTCTTCCAACGTCTACACTATCTACTACGACGTCAAATTCGACCAAACCCCCACTGCCCACGGCACCTTCCAGGCCGGCACCATCACAGCCAACGGCGGCAGCGTCAACGCCGCGCAATCGGGCGGGTACGTCACCTTCAACACCAGTTCGAATGCCGTCGTCCAGATGAAGGTGGCCGTTTCCTACGTCAGCATCGCCAACGCCCAGGCCAACATGAACAGCGAGAACTCGGCCTGGTCCTTCTCCACCGTGCAGACCAACGCCAGCAACGCCTGGAACACCGTGCTCAACCGCATCCAGGTCACTGGCGGCACCACCGATGACCTCAAGCAGTTCTACACCGCGTTCTACCGCGTAAACATAAATCCCAACATCTCGAGCGATGTGAACGGTCAGTACATGGGCTTCGACAACGCCGTCCACACCGTGGCAGCGGGTCGTACGATATACCAGAACTATTCAGGTTGGGATATCTATCGGTCATGGGCGGCGCTGGCAGCGCTTACCGCTCCTGAGGCGAACGACATCGCCGAATCGATGGTGCTGGATGGCCAGGCGCAGGGCAGCCTGCCCAGGTGGACGGACCAACATAAGGAAGATTTCATCATGAATGGCGACCCGGGAGCGGCGATCGTCGCCAGCCTGTATGCTTTCGGCGCGCGCAACTTCAATACCAGTGCGGCGCTCAGCATCATGTATACCTGTGCTACAGTCAGCTGCCCGGTGCGTGCAGTACAGCCACAGCTAAACAGTACACATTATCTGGAGGATACGTCCGAATCTCTCGAAATGAACGCCTCCGACTTTGCCATCGCGCAGTTCGCCAAAGCCCTGGGCGATACCGCCAAGTACAACACCATGATGACCCACTCGCAGTGGTGGATCAACGTTTTCAACACCACTCACAATTACGTCAGCAAGCACAACTACGACGGCACCTGGGTCACGCCGCTCGACCCGGCCAGCCCAACCAACTACACCGAAGGCAACGCCGCGCAGTATACCTGGATGGTGACGCACAACTACTCCAGCCTGTTCAACCTGATGGGCGGCAAACAGACCGCCATCCAGCGCCTCGACCATTTATTCACCCAGGTAAACGCCGGCTTGACGCTGCCGTATTTTTATATTGGCAACGAACCGGAGCACAACCAGCCCTGGGCTTATAACTTTACGGGCGCGCCCTGGGGGGCACAGTCTGCCGTGCGGCGTGTGATGCAGGGCGCCTTCAACTCCTCCAGCGGCGGCCTGCCCGGCAACGACGATCTGGGCGCCACTTCGGCCTGGTTTGTCTGGGCCGCCCTCGGGTTGTACCCGGTCACCCCCGGTGCCGATACACTGGCGCTGCACGGACCGCTGTTCACTTCCGCGACGGTCACCATGCCGAACGGCGCCATTCTGCAGATCAACGGCACGGGCGCGGGCGACAGCTCGCCCTATATCCAGAGCGTGACGGTCAATGGCGCTGCCACCACGCACACCTATCTAGTCTATGGCGATATCGCGGGTGGGGCCACGCTTAACTTCACGATGGGTACCAGCCCGAATAAGAACTGGGGTATCAACGCCAGCGATGCGCCGCCTTCCTTCAACGACGGTTGGACCCCGCCCGCGGCGGCGCCCAACCTGGGCGCCAACCTGGCGCTGGGCAAGCCGGCCACCAGCAGCACGGCCTGCGCCGCAGGCGAATCGGCCGACAAAGCCTTCGATGGCGTCATCATGAATAACAGCAAATGGTGCGGATCGGCCAGCCCGTACTGGCTGCAAGTGGACCTGGGCGCCAACCAGACGGTCAGTTCCTTTGTGATCAAGCATGCCGCCCTGGGCGGTGAGACCACCGCCTGGAATACCAGCGCCTACAACATCCAGACCAGCACGGACAACGTCAACTGGACGACGAGAGTCAACGTATCCGGCAACCTATCCAGTCGGACGTATAACACGATCGGCCCGGTGACAGCGCGTTACATCAAGATCAATATCACCACCCCTACCGGCAACAGCAACACTGCCGCCCGCATCTATGAATTCGAAGTCTATGGTAGCGGTACTCCCAGCCCAACTGCGACACCTACAGTGACGGCGACCAGAACCAACACACCCATCGGGCCGACGACTACACCCACCACTACGCCCACCCGAACCAACACACCCGTCGGGCCCACGAATACGCCGACACCGACTCAGAGTTCGGGAGGGACGCTGTTCTCGAGTAGCGTGGAAAGCGGCCAGACCCAGCCGACCTGGACGAATACTGTTGAAACTGTGAACGGCGGCAGCGCCAATATTGGCGGCATCTGCTGTAGTCTGACCGGCCCGGAACTGGGCGTGCGCAGCGAGCGAGCGCATACCGGCACAGCCGCGCTGATGTACTCCGGCCTGGATAACAGCGCCACCAGTTCGTTCGCCTATATGAAGGTCTTTGACGTAAGCGCCCTGAACATCACCATCGACTCGACCACACAGTTGAGCTACTGGATCTTCCCACAGTCGACGGCCACCAGCACCCTGGTGAGCGGTTCGAACAGCAGTTGCGTGGCGATCGACATGGTCTTCACTGATGGAACGAATCTGCGCGACTCGGGTGTGACGGACCAGAACAGCAACCAATTACACCCGGCGCACGTGTGTGGGCACTTGACGATGGACAGTTGGGACAACATCACTGCCAGCCTGAGCGCCTTGAGCGGCAAGACCATCGCGCGCATCATCGTTGGATACGATCAGCCGGCCAACACCGGCGGGTATCGCGGCTACGTGGACGACATCCTGATCAGTCACTAAGATTTACCGCAATTTGTCCGGGCGGGTGAGCAAGTTTCCCCGCCCGGACGTATGGGCTCGGCCGGGTTTGCCATGGTTAGGCAACCGCCGCGTCCTTTTCATTATCAAATCGGTCAAAATCCAGGGTATTTAGATCTGGACGTTATTTCGAGGTATTCGTATTTGTGTTGTGCCAGAACTATTTCTCTTGCTGGCACGGAAAGCCACACAACTTCCTCGACTCCGCAACAATGCCTCGCTTTTGTATACCCATTCTCATGATGATTGTATAACATCGCCTATTGCCCTCACTTCGGTGTCTTGCTTAATATTATTCACGTACCTTTAAACAGCCTCTAAGCTGGACTGCATCCATTCAATTATCCATTTTCAGCCGGTAATCTCGGCCAATTAGACTTCGGACAATCAAATCTCGAATTTGTGCTTATGCTAGCAGTTTGATTGTATGAACTTGATTTGATTTGTCCACAAGGAACTGGTTCCTTAAAAAATTCGGGCAACGACTAGTCGCAATTCCCCTGTTTTACAACAATCTCCATCACAGTAGGCTATTTTAAGATTTTTTTACATATGTGAATCTCAACATTACTACTCTCACCGGTAACAGCAACACTGCCGCCCGCATCTACGAATTCGAAGTCTACGGCGGCACGGGCGTCATCTTCTACCAGGATGCCAATTACGGCGGGGCGGCCAGCGGGCTAAAAGCGAAAGGCGACTACGCTGTACTGCCCGGCGATATTCCCAATGACTGGATGTCTTCGCTCAAGGTGCCGGCCGGATGGATCGTCGACGCCTATGCGGATGGCGGTTTTGCCGGCGCCGTCTGCACCTACACAGTCAATACCTCCTGGGTAGGCTCAGCCTGCAACGACGTCATGTCGTCGTTCAAGATCCACTAATCTTCAGGCGCAATATGCATCATTAAACCGGGGGCGGCCGCTCAGTGGCCGCCCCCAGCCCGTCCTGGTTCAGGCACCGCCGAGCATTCGACAGCAACCATTCATAAGGAGACCTAAAATGCCAGCAAAACAGAGTAAGGTTCTACGTGACATGGGCAAGTTGTTTATTGCTACCATGATAGTGGTCTTGATCGCCGTTCAGGTGCTTACGATCTCCGCATCGCAAGCCAGTGCGGCCGCGTTGGCTGCGCCGAGCTATCGCGCCTATGCCGATGGCGGGATCGCGGCGCTGCAAGGCTGGTACAACACCTCCACCGGGCAGTGGGACAATGCCGGCTGGTGGAACTCGGCCACCGGGCTCGAAGGGGTGATTGATTATTCGCGGCGCACCGGCAGCAGCACCTACCTGAACGTAATCAGCAATACGTTTGATAAAAACCAGGCCGGCAACTTTATCAGCAACGCCTACGACGACGAAGGCTGGTGGGCGCTGGCCTGGATCAAGGCCTACGACCTGACCGGCGACGTCCGCTACCTGAACATGGCCAAGACCATCTTTAACGATATCAAGGGCGGATGGAGTACCGTCTGCGGTGGCGGCGTCTGGTGGAACAAGGACCTCCGCTACAAGAATGCCGTTACCAACGAGCTCTTCCTGACCATCGCTGCCCGCCTGCACCTGCGCACGCCGGGGGATGCCGGGGCCGGCAGCTATATCGATTGGGCCCAGCGCGAGTGGAACTGGTTCAACGCCAGCGGCATGATCAACAGCCAAAACCTGATCAACGACGGCCTCGCCGATACCACCACCTGTCTGAATAACGGCTACCCGATCTGGACCTATAACCAGGGCGTCATCCTGGGCGGGTTGGTGGACCTGTATAAATCCACCAACGACGCCACTCTTATCACCAAGGCGCAGACCATTGCCGACGCTACCATCACCCACCTGATCGACACAAATGGAGTGCTCAAGGAAACGGCTTGCGAGCCCAGCTGTGGCCCGGACGCGCCGCAGTTCAAAGGCATCTTCATGCGCAACCTGGCCTATCTATATGAAACCCAGAACAAGCAGCCCTACCTGGACTTTATTCTCAAGAACGCTGACTCGCTCTGGCTCAAGGATCGCAATAGCGCCAACCAGTTCGGCCTGGTCTGGGGCGGCCCGTTCGACGTGGCCAATCCCAAAAACCAGATATCCGCACAGGATGCCCTGAACGCCGCCATCCCGTACGGCGGACCCAACCTGGCGCTGAATGCCGCGGCCAGCGCAAACGGCTCGTGCGCCGCCACCGAAGCCGCAGCCTATGCGGTCGACGGCAGCATGACTACCAAATGGTGTTCGGGGGCCACCAACAACCAGTACTGGCTCCAGCTTGACCTGGGTTCCAGCAAGAACATCTACCAGTTTGTACTCAAACACGCTGGTGCGGGAGGCGAAGTCGCAGGCTACAACACACGCGACTTTACCATCCAGCTCAGCACCAATGGGACCACCTGGACGACGGTCGTGACCGTCACCGGGAACACCGCCAACGTGACGAGCCATTCGATCACCACCACTTCGGCTCGCTATGTCAAGCTGGTGATCACCAATCCACAGACCAGCACCAGCAGCATTGCCGCGCGGATTTACGAATTCGAGATCTATGGACCGACCCAGGCCGCAGGCCCCACCGCTACGCCGACCCGGACCCTAACGCGGACCCCAACGCGGACCTCCACGCCCGCAGGGGCCACCGCGACCCGAACGCCTACCGCGACTCCAACGCGTACGCGCACCCCCACTCCCGCACCTGGCGTGATCTTCTACCAGGACGCCAATTACGGCGGAGCTGCCAGCGGGCTAAAAGCGAAAGGCGACTATGCCTCATTGCCTGGCGATGTTCCGAATGACTGGATGTCCTCGATGAAGGTGCCGGCCGGCTGGATTGTCGATGCGTATGCGGATGGTGGTTTTGTCGGCGCAGTCTGCACGTATACCTCAGACACTTCCTGGGTAGGTGCAGCCTGCAACGACGTCATGTCGTCGTTCAAGATCCGCTAAATGCCCACAGAAGCAACACCCAGGTCATTGCCGACCGGATGAATATGTGGCTAGAGAGGGCGGGCGGGGTCGCGGTTTTGGCTCCGCCTGCCCGTACGTGAGGGCTGGTATGCTGGGAATGGCTCACTTTTCAAACTTTGGTAACCAAAAAAGCCAGCTAGGTAATTGACAAATCAGCGGGAATGTTGTATTGTATTACCACAATTCAGAAATCGATTTCTTGAAAACGTCCTTTATTAGGTTATTTAACAGCAGAACTGCCGCACCCAAGCTTGTTTTTCTCTTAAGCTGGCCTGCCCTTGGTGAATATTTTAGAAATCGATTTCAATACTTGGGCCATTCTTCTCTGAATTAGCGTAGTAAGTCATCATCTCAAATACTGGCCGACCAAAACATTCCGTTTTCTATTTCGTTAACCAAACGGGCAATGGACATAAAGAGGTCGAATCCCAGGAGACGTTTGACGAGGTCGGTAGCCAAGTCAGTGGGACCAGCACGGGTAGCACTGATCTGACCTTATCAGCCTTTGAGCCGGATACCAGCATAATGGGTGCAATTTCCATCGCGCTAGATTGCATTTTATCCAATCAAAACTATGTTGAAAGGAGGTGATGTTTCAAGGAACAAGCAGATCAATTTTGTTCGGCACGAGTGCCCGGCCAACATAAGAATGTAGAGTAAATATGCCTGCCCTGTCCCGCGTATTTCGCGGGATCAAGAATGCTTTACCCTGCATCCCTAGAAAGTTCGGGTACGAGTCACCAGAAAATTCTGGGAATACTGGCGGTTGTGATACCTTAATACCCTATCAAAGGAGAAAATATCATGAAGAGAAATATCTGGTACAGTCTTGTGGTTATGCTTGTGGTCGCTGCGACGGTCCTTGCGGCCTGCGGCGCACCTGCAACCCCCGCACCTGCTGATACTGCTATACCTAAGCCCGCAGACACGGAGGTTCCGGCTGATACGGCCGTTCCGGCAGGCAAAACACAGGTGGAAGTCTTCTCGTGGTGGACCACCGGCGGTGAAGCTGCTGGTTTGCAGAAACTGATTGATCAGTTCAACGCTGCCCACCCTGACGCCGAGGTAATCAACGCCGCGGTAGCAGGCGGCGCCGGCTCGAATGCCAAGGCTGTGCTCAAGACCCGCATGCTGGGCGGCGATCCGCCCGACAGCTTCCAGGTCCACATGGGCCACGAACTGATCGATACCTGGGTCACCACCGGCTACATGGAAGCCCTCGATGATGTTTATGCCCAGTACGGCTTCAATGATGCCTTTGCTCCCGGCGTGCTCAAAATCGTTTCCATGGACGGCCACCCCTACTCAGTGCCGGTGAATATTCATCGCGCCAACGTGCTGTGGTACAACAAGGCCGTCTTCGATGCTAATGGCATCGATCCCGCTTCCATCGCCACTTTTGACGGCTGGAAAGCTGCCGCCGACAAACTCACGGCTGCCGGCATTACCCCGCTGGCTCTCGGCGACAATGGCGCCTGGGCCGCCACCCACCTGTTCGAGACCGTCCTGATTGGCACCCTCGGTGCTGACAAATACAAAGGCCTGTGGGATGGCACAACCGACTGGAAAGGCCCCGAAGTCAAGCAAGCGCTCGAGAACTTCAAGATGATGCTCGGCTATATCAACTCCGATCATGCTGCGCTAAGCTGGGACCAGGCCAATCAGCAGGTCATCGACGGAAAAGCTGCCATGACCATCATGGGCGACTGGGTCGATGGCGACTATACTGCCAAGAAATTCGCCGGCTATGGCTGGGCTCCGCCTCCTGGTAACGGCGGCATCTACGACGCCCTGTCTGACTCCTTCGGTTTGCCGAAGAACACTAAGAATCCTGCTTTGATGAAGGAATTCCTGGGCGTGCTCGGCTCGAAGGAAGGTCAGGAGAACTTTAACATCCTGAAGGGTTCCATCTGCGCCCGTACAGACTGTGATTACAGCAAGTTCGATGCTTATCTGAATTCCTCGGCTGCCTCCTGGAAGACCGATACCATCGTACCTTCACTGGTGCACGGTGCGGCTGCTTCCGAAGGTTGGGCAACTGCAGTTGTTGATGCAGCCGGCGCCTTTGTGACCAACCTGGATGTTACCGCAACCCAGGCTGCCCTCGCGCAAGCTTGCGTGGATGCCAAGGTCTGCAAATAATATTCCGGGTGTACAATTAATTAGTCGCGGGGGCGGTCCTTGGACCGCCCCCAAACAATCTCTGTAGGAGGTTCGGATGCGCCAGCGCATTGACCGCGATCATATAACTGCTATTCTCTTCATCATCCCCTCAATTATCGCTATTCTTGTCTTCGTTTATGGATTTATTGGCCTGACGGGCTGGGTTTCGTTGCTCGACTGGAATGACATTGCCATTATTCCCAAAGGATCGCTACTCCCTGAGCTTAATTATGTCGGCCTGGAAAACTATATTCGCCTGTTCACGGTCGACCAGCGCTTCCAGATCGACTTGCGCAATACCGTCGTCTTTACGGTCGTTTTCATTGCCGCATGTCTTACGCTTGGCTTGCTGCTCGCCATTTTCCTGGACCAGAAGATCCGGGGCGAAGGCATTTTTCGTTCGATCTTTTTGTTCCCCATGGCGATCTCCTTCATTGTAACGGGGGTGGTCTGGCGCTGGATGCTTAATCCCGGCAACCAGAGTTCGGGAGCAGTCGGTGTTAATTTGCTATTGGAAAAGCTGGGATTAAAATTTCTCGAAAATGGCTGGTTTACCAACCCGGCAATTTTATTCATCCAACCCGATTCCGGCATAGGGCAATTTCTTAACAATATCGGACTGGGTTTTATCACTACTTCAGAATTTGGCATCCCCGTGGCAATCCTGTCGGTGGTGCTGGCAGCCACCTGGCAGATGTCCGGATATACGATGGCCATGTACCTGGCGGGCTTGCGTGGCATCCCAATAGAACTGCGCGAAGCTGCCTATATGGATGGTGCTACTGAGATACAGCTCTATCGTTATATTATCCTGCCTATGATCCAGCCGATCACCCTCAGCGCGGTCATCATCTTGGGCCATATCTCATTGAAAATCTTTGACCTCGTCTCGGCCATGACCGGCCCCGGGCCGGGTTTTGCCACCGACGTGCCGGCATATTACATGTTCGATACAGTCTTTCGCGGCAATCATTTCTCCCGTGGTGCGGCGATCGCGATCATCCTGCTTGTCAGTGTTGCCGTGCTGGTTATCCCGTATCTGATTAACAATATGCGTACCGAGGTGCAGCGATGACGATCCGAAGGCGCTTCTCCCGGGTGCTGATCTATGCCATTCTGTTGGCCGGAGCAGGGTTCTATTTATTGCCCGTTTATCTTTTGCTGGTCACCAGCCTGAAAAGTTATGCAGAAGTCAATCTCTCCACAATGTGGTTGCCCCCCCAAGGTTTTCACTTGGATAGTTTCCTGCAAGCCTGGTACGGCGATCCTACCAAAGGGACGCAGGGACTATCCGGTAATTTCTTGAACAGCGTCAAACTGGCTATTCCCGCCACGCTGATCTCGTCCATGCTGGGGTCACTCAACGGTTACGTATTGTCGAAATGGCGTTTTCGTGGGGCAAATATCGTTTTCCCGGCCATCCTGTTTGGCATGTTTATTCCATATCAGAGCATCCTGATCCCGCTGGTCCAGACGATGCAATCATGGGGTCTGGTGATGAGGCCATTTTTGGCAAATGTCGCCACATGGCCCGCCTATCTGGGACCGCTGCAATGGTTTTTACTGACATATACTCCGGCCTATGGCACGATCGGCGGCTTGGTGCTGGTTCACGTCATTTACGGTATCCCCATCACGACGCTCATCTTCCGTAACTATTACGCTGAGATCCCTGATGAATTGATCGAAGCCAGCAAGATCGATGGCGCGGGCTTCGGCACAATTTATCGTAATATTTTATTCCCGCTTTCATTACCGGCTTTTGTAGTGGTGATCATCTGGCAGTTCCAGTCTGTATGGAACGAGTTCCTGTTTGCTACTGTCATCACCAATAGAGCAGAAGTCCAACCCATCACGGTGGCTCTGAATAATCTGGCAGGCAGTTTCATTGTTGAATGGAACGTGCAAATGGCGGGCGCGTTGATGGCCGCATTGCCAACATTGTTAATTTTCATTGTCCTGGGACGTTACTTTATGCGTGGCTTACTGGCCGGTTCGCTCAAAGGTTGAGTAACAGAAACCTCGGACTTTGGTCTGTTGGTATATCATCATTCTACTCGCGAGCCTCGATTGTCCTGCTCCCAGCGGCGAATCGCGTTTTCGATCCAGGCAATCCGATTCCCCTCAGGCATCTGCCGGCGTTCAAAATCGATCAGCCGCTCTGCGGCGGAGCGGTCACCACCAACCTTGAGCAGCAGGTTGTTGAACAGTTCTGCCTGGTTGATCGCAGTCCCGAATAACTCATCTACCGGGTAGGGTCTCCTGGTGATCCGTCGGAAGAGCCCATCCAACCAGGATAGGATTCCTGGTTGGCGGGAAATCCCCGGACGTGACTCGTGTCGGTGAACCCGATCGACGCCGTCATCGGGCTCATACAGGTTGACCCCGCAGTTTGGGCAGCGCGTGAGTTCATAATAAATGTGCGCGCCGCAATGCCCACATTCGATCTCGTCATCCGCTGGTTGGGGGTCAAGGCTCGTAGGCATAATTTCTCGCGCTCACTTCAAGGAATGATTAACTGATGTTACGCAAAGCGTTAAAAAAGAAAAACCTTCACCACCCTGGCCCGGATCGCACACCCCACGAACTGCGCGGGGCAGGTGTCGTGTCCTTCGCCCGCCACCTGCCCCGCAGCACCCCATGCGGGGTGCACGGGCGGCGCCAGGGTGGTTCAAGCTCTTTAGGTTTAAAAACCCTATAAGTGCGTAACATCAGTTATTAAATAGGCACCAGTAAATTATAGCATCTCAACCGGCTGCCATTCGCGCACCGAATTGACCAGGAATAGTTTTGTGCAGCGCGCCAGATCCTCGCGCCGGACGATACGCTCTTCGATCATACCCTGTTCGAGCAGCGCGGCGCGGAAGGTGCCAGCCAGCAAGCCGCAGGCTACCGGTGGGGTAACGAGGCGGTGCCCTGCAACCGGGGGGAGTAGGGAAGGGTCATCGTCCAGTTCAACGACCAGGTTGGCGATGGTCGACTCGGTCAGTTCGCCGCGCTGGTTATACAGCAGCACATCGTCACAATCGGGTTGGCCGGCACGAGCCTGTTCGTAGACTTCACGCCGGGTGGTCTTGTGGAAGAGAAAAATATTTTCCGAGTCCACCGGCTGGGCAGCCAGCCGGACGCGCAGGGGTTTGGGATCTTCCAGGGGCATGGGAAAGACCTGATGAGTCAGCTTACCGTTGGACGCCAGCAGCAGCCGGACCCGGTGAGGGGAGGCGGGTAGTTTTCTTGTCGCACCTGCCAGGTGGGCCTCGAGCTGGGCGGCATCCAACGGTAAGCCAAAATACGTGGCCGAGTCGCGCAGACGTTTGAGATGCCGCTCGAGCAGGAAATAGCCCTGCTCCGGAGTCCAGCGCAGGGTTTCCAGCAAGGAGAACTCTGGCTGCCGTTCTGTCAGGATACGCCCCTTGAGTAGGGCTTCGGCGTACTCATCCTGTGCGGTCGAATCCCAGACCACGCCGCCGCCGACACCATAATCGGCTTCGCCCGTTTCGCGGTCGATCATCACGGTGCGGATAGCCACATTGAACTGCGCCTGCCGCCCGGGCGCCAGGTAGCCGATCGAGCCGGTATAGATGCGCCGGGGCACCGCTTCGAGCGCAGAGATGATCTTCATCGTGCTGACTTTAGGCGCGCCAGTGATCGAGGCGCTCGGAAAAAGGGCCGCAAGTATATCTGCGAACGGCGCCTTGACTTCGGCGCTGACGGTGGAGGTCATCTGCCAGAGCGTGCGGTAGCGCTCGACGCTGAAAAGCTGAGGCACACGCACGCTGCCGATTTCGGCCACGCGCCCCAGGTCGTTGCGCAGCATGTCCACGATCATCACGTTTTCGGCGCGATTTTTTTCGGAACCACTCAGCCATTCCGCCTGCGCTTCGTCCTCGGCCAGCGTGCGTCCGCGCCTGGCCGTGCCTTTCATCGGGCGGCAGGTGACCTGATCTCCCTCCAGGCGAAAAAAAAGCTCCGGAGAAGTGCAGCAGATTACGTGCCGGCCTGTGTCGATAAAGGCAGGGTAGCCCACCGCTTGGGCATCGAGCATTTCAACGAAGAACGGCCAGGGACTGCCAGAAAACTTGCTCCTCAACCGGAATGTGAAGTTCACCTGGTAGGTTTCCCCGTCTGCGATATGTTGCTTGATACGCGTGATGGCTGCGTCGTAAGCTTTGTCTGTGACGGATGGAAGCCACGTTCCCAATTGCTCATCCGAGTCCTTTTGCTGGAAGACATCGGCTTCTGGAGGCAATGCTGTGGTCTTGCGCGGCCGGGGATAGAGCCCGAACCACAATAGCGGGAATCCGGCTGAAGGGTGGGTCGTAAAGGCGCTGTCGAAAGCAGGGGCGGCCTCGTAGCTGATGAACCCGGCGGCGTACCAGCCGTTGCGGTTGACCAACGCCTCGATCTCATTCAGTGCCGGGACAACCTCATGCAGGTGCGAGCTGACGATGACCTGGCGCGGATTCTCGAAATGCAGCCATTCTGCGCTGGAGGCATCGCGCAAAACTACACGAGGCGTGTTCCTGATATCCATGGAGGAATTCTACCCGAAAATAAAAATGCCCCGCAGAATATGCTGCAGGGCATGCTTTGAACTGTCGGATGATGGAACGATCAGCTTTTCGGTTCGCGCTGGTTGAATTCGATTTCCAATAGTGCATTCAGACCGATGGAAGCTGCCTGAAGGAGAAAGAAAAAGCTCACGCCGGTAAGCAGCGGCAGGACCATATTGGTGTATACAAAAAGTCGCGCCTGTTCCCCTTGTTGCGCATCGGACAACAAGGCGACCAAAGTTGTAGCGTTCTGGGTCGCGATGCCCAAAATATATTGAACCTGTGCGGCAATAACCAGGATGACCAAAATGAGAACAATCCAGGAAAGCCATGCCGAAATGACAGAGACCATGCTGAGGGTTTTGGGCTTGTAATAAATCGGTTCGCTCTCTTCAGCAGCGCTGACTTCGCTCTCGATCTCTTCCTCTTCTTGTGCTTTTGCCATCATTTTCTTCTCCTTAAAGGTTTGATGAGCAAGTTTAACACGGATTTAAATAAATGGGCGGGGGAAAACTCACGGTACAATCCTGCCTATGTCGAAAACCGCTGCTTTTTTCCCGCGCTTGCGCGCCTGGGGCCCATCTATCTTTATCATGGGCATCATTTTTGCTTTTTCGTCGATCCCTGCGCAGGAAATGCCCAGTTTTGGCCTGCTTGATTTCCTGGTTAAAAAGGGCGGGCACGCCACAGGGTATGCCCTGTTGGCGCTGGCGAATGTACATGCGTTACAGCTTGTTGAGGGCACTCACAAGCCGAGTGGAGATAAAGTCCGCCCTTACCTGATGGCATTTCTGATGGCCGTGTTGTACTCGGCGACGGATGAACTCCACCAATCGTTCGTCCCGGGCCGGCATCCGGCTGTGATGGACGTGGGCATCGATGGCATCGGCGCGATCCTTGGATTGTTGCTCCGGGCGTGGTATCGGCCTAAAAACAAAAAACATAACACCTGAACTGGTTTCTCTATTCTCTGTGTTTTATCTTCCCCTTGCACTTACTCGAACTCCAGCTCGAACTCTTCTTCCTGATCCCATCCATCAGAGCGTTCGATCTCGATCTCCCCGAAGAGCTCCTCCTGATGGGCGGCCACGCGGTAACGTTTGACCAGTTCCAGCAGGGCCAGGAATGTGACCACGATCTCCAGCCGCGATGTTGCCGAACCAACCAGCAACTTGAAATTGGAATTCCTGTCCCGGCCCAGAGCTTCGGCGATATAGGCGATCTTTTCGCGGATGGTCACTTTCGGGGCGCTGATGACCGAGCCGAGCGCCTGCTTTTCTTTTTTATTCATGAAGACGCCTTCGGCGGCTTCCAGCAGGTCGGCCAGGGTGATATCGGAGAGGTCCAGGCGGCCTTCCACTTTGGGTGGCGGCGCCAGCCGCAGATAGGTACGCAGCCCGCGACTTTCGCGTTCTTCCAGCGCGTTGGCGATTTCCTTGAAGCGCTTGTAAATGCGCAACTGGCGCGCCAGCGCCTGGCCCGGGTCTTCCTCGCCGGCTTCGCGTACGGGCGGGCGCGGCAGCAGCGCCTCGGACTTGATCTGGATCAGCTTGGCCGCGATCACCAGAAATGCCGAGATCTCGTCTGCGCGCGCGTTCTGCTGCAGGGCGCGGATATACGTCAGGTACTGGTCTGTGACCGTTGCCAGCGCGATCGAGGTAATATCCAGTTCGGCGCGCTCGATCAACTGCAAAAGCAGGTCGAGCGGGCCTTCGTAAACCGGAGTGTTGACGCTGTATCCGCCGGTCCCCCGAAGGGGCACCGGGGCGGTGTGGCGGCTGGCAATATTCAGGTCCATGGTGAGGGCATTATATCATTCCAAGGCGGCTATAATTCAAAGATGCCTATATTAAAACCAATCAGTCTGTTGTTCCTGTCTCTTCTCATGGCAGCCTGCGTAGTCCCCTTTGGGGATGCAGCCCCGCTGGAAGCTTCGCCGACATTGCCGCCCTCGAGCCCGACGGCTACCGCTACCGAAACTCCCACACCCGCCCCAACGTTGACCGCCACGGCTACGCCCCTGGTCGTCATCGAGCGCGGCCAGCTTCCGCCGGGTTTCTCGCTCACGCTCTATGCCCAGGTGCCGCTGCCCACCAGCCTGACTTTTGGCCCGGATGGAAAGCTGTATATCGCTTCGGCCGACCAGCACATTTACGTCTTCTCGGACACAACCGGCAGCCATCGCGCCACGTTGAGCAGCATCTTTACCAGCGGCCTGGATACTCCGCTTGGCCTGTTATGGGTCGGCGACCGGTTGTATATTTCGTACAATGCCAACGTCGTCGCCATGCAGGATACCGACGGCAATGGGGTCCAGGATCAGTTCACGATGATCGTGTCGGACCTGCCGGTCGGGCTGCACCAGAACGACGGCATGCTGCTCGGTTCGGACGGTTATATCTACCTGGGACTTGGCTCCACCTGCGACGCCTGCGTCGAAGCCAGCCCGCTCTCCGGTTCGATCCTGCGCTTCAAACCCGATGGAACCGACCTTTCGGTGTTCGCTTCCGGCTTCCGCAACCCGTATGACCTGGCCCTGAACGCCGCCGGCGACCTGTTCGCTACTGATAACGGCCGCGATAAGCTCGGCGACGATATTCCCCCCGAAGAGTTGAATTTCATCCGCCCGGGGCTGGATTATGGCTGGCCCGACTGCTGGGAGGGCAACATGGCACCCGAATGCGCCAGCCAGGCACATGCCGCGGCGGAGTTTACCGCCCATTCATCCGTCGACGGCCTGACATTTTACAACGCCGATAACTTCCCGCCCGAATACCGCGATAATGCCTTTGTGGCCGTTTTTGGCTCGTATATCCTGCCGAATATCGAACGCGGTGTGAAACGCGTCAAACTGACGAAACAGGGCGATGCTTACAGCGGCGAGGGCGAATGGTTCCTGCAGCTTGGCAGTGGCGGCCGCCCGCTCGACCTGACCGTTGGCCCGGACGGCGGCCTGTACGTGGCCGATTACGAACAGGGCGCGGTCTACCGCATCGTCTACGGCGCACCGTAGACGTAGTAGGGGCACGGCGTCGCCGCGCCCCTACACCTTCTCCATTAACTCGAAGCGGTTGCCGAAGGGGTCGAAGATGTGCGCGCGTTTGTAGCCCTCCAGCGCCGGCTGCGCCGCTGGCGTCGTGCCAGCGGTATTGCGCACGGGCGGCACGACGCCGCCCGGCTGGTCCATGTCCATTTCCACGCCGTGTTCGCGGCATCTCGCGATGAACGCATCCAGGTTATCCACCAGCACGGCCGGGTGCGCCTTGCGCGCCGGGCGGAACCCCGCTTCCACGCCCAGGTGGATGATCACCATTCCCACCTGGAACCAGGCTCCGCCGCGTTTGGCCAGCTCGGGCGGTTTGGGGATTTCGGTCATGCCCAACAGGCCGCCGTAAAAGGCGCGCGCCTTGGCTTCTTCGCCGGCGGGCATGGCCAGGTGCACGTGGTCGAACGCCAGGATTTTCATCTTGTTGCTCCTTACAGGACTTGATTGAAGATGCAGATTTCGCGCGCTGGAAGAACAATTCCAGGGAGCCGCTAGCCACCTCCCGGCCGCCTACCAGTGCCAGACGGTCGCAAAAGCCATCCTCTTTTGCGGCGAATACCCGCAATTCTACCTCGTGACGGTATAATTCGGATATGACCGACCCTAAATTGACTCACCTGGACGAAGGCGGCCGTGCCCGTATGGTAGACGTCGGCGCCAAGCCGGATACTGAACGGCTCGCGGTGGCAAAGGGCGAAGTGCTGATGAAACCAGCAACGCTTGATTTGATCCGCGCCGGGGCGCTCAAGAAAGGCGACGTGCTCACCGTGGCCCAACTCGCCGGTATCATGGGCGCCAAGCGCACCTCGGAGCTGATCCCGCTCTGCCACCCGCTGCCCCTCACCAGCATCGCCGTTGATATGAGCCTCGACGACGCGCTCCCGGGCGTGCTCATCACTGCCACGGCCAAAACGACCGGCAAGACCGGCGTCGAAATGGAAGCCCTGACGGCTGTTTCCGTGGCTGCGCTGACGATCTACGATATGGCCAAGGCCGCCGAAAAGACCATGAAGATCCAGAATATCCGCCTGGTCGAAAAACACGGCGGGCAGAGTGGAGATGTAAAAAATGAGTGAAGAATTTACCAAAGAGACGCTGGCTACCAGGATCGTGGTCAGCCGCAAGGCGTTCGAGGAGACCCTGGCGCGCGTCCCCGCGCAAGAACTGGAAACACCGATCCTGCACGACGGCTGGTCGGTCAAGGACGTACTTGGCCATCTGGGCTTCTGGGAAGCTCGGACGGTCTCGCGCTTCCAGCAGTTGCGCGCCGGCGGGACACCCGAACCCATCAAGGATATGGATGCCCTCAACGCCCTGGCATTGGTTGACACACGCAAGCACTCCCTGGATGAAGTGCGCCGCCGCGAACAGGAAGCCTACGGGCAGTTGCTCGATCTGGTCCAACAGGCCTCCGCCGACGAGCTTTTCAAGCCTGCTTATTTTGCCGGGGCCAATGGAAATGCTTTTGTGGGCTGGATTGCGGGCAACACCTGGGAGCATTACGAGGAACACCTGCCGGAGCTGACGGCCTGGCTGACGGGAAACACGCATTCGTGATGCCCATCAAAGTGCTATTCTTTGCCACATTGCGCGATAAAGCCGGGATCAAAATGCTGGAGCTGGAGATTGCACCCGGGGCGACGGTTCAACAGTTGAAAGATATCATTGTCCAGCGCCTTCCCAGTACCCGGGATGTCATCGAACATTGCCTGGCTGCCGTGAACCACGAATACAGCGCTGATGCCACCGAGATCCCCGCAGATGCCGAAGTCGCTTTCTTTCCTCCGGTAAGCGGCGGTTACGTGTAGTAGCGGCTTTAGTCGCTTACCGTAAGCGACTAAAGCCGCTACTACAAGATTGCGTGTCATGACCCCTAACTTCCCGACCATTTTTTCCATCACCGAGGACGAAATCGGCATCGATGCGCTCCTGGAGCAGGTCACATTATCCAGTACAGGCGCAGCCGCCATCTTCAGCGGCATGGTGCGCGGCGTCACCTCACGCGACGATCCACACGAAACCCTGTACCTGGAATATGAAGCCTACAAACCGATGGCCGAAGCCAAAATGAAGCAAGTGGCCGACGAGATCCGCGCCAAATGGCCGACCGTCGAAGGCATCGCCATTGTCCAGCGCGTGGGCCGTCTCTATCCACGCACGCCCACGGTGCTGATTGCCTGCACCGCCGCCCACCGCGATACGGGCGTCTTCGAGGCGGCCCGCTATGGTATCGACCGGCTGAAAGAGATCGTCCCGGTCTGGAAGAAGGAAGTTGGCCCGAACGGGGAGTCCTGGGTGGAAGGCGAAACCATCCCGAAGCCGGGCGAATAGCCCATGAGCGCCGTCTGTCTTAATTGCGGCAGGCCTTATCCCGAGGCTGGTACGCCTTACAAATGCCCGGTATGCGGCGGGTTGTTTGATCTTTCCCGGCCGCTGGTGTTCGACCCTGTGCAGGTTGAGGCCTCACAGCCGGGCATCTGGCGCTACCGCCACACGTTCGGGCTGGATGCATCCGTGGCGGCCGTTTCATTGGGGGAGGGCGCGACGGCCTTGACCTGGGCCAAAGCGTTCAAGCGCAAGCTGGCTTTCAAAGCTGAATATCTCAACCCGACCGGTTCGTTCAAGGACCGCGGAACGGCCCTGCTGGTAGCGTTTCAGCGCTCCCGTGGCGTAACCGAGGCTGTGGAGGATTCGTCCGGGAATGCCGGGGCGTCCTTCGCCGCCTATGCCGCCCGCGCCGGGATGCAGGCCGGGGTCTACATCCCGGCGGCGGCTTCCGGCCCCAAGCGCCGGCAGATCGAATCTTACGGCGCGCAATTACATCTGGTTCCCGGCTCACGCTCCGACGTCTCCGCAGCAGTTATACAAGCGGCCGAAAGCGGGGTGGCCTACGCCAGCCATGCCTATCTGCCGTTCAATCTCCCCGGATATGCCAGCGCCGCCTACGAGATCTACGAGCAGTTGGGTGGCGCGCCTTCGGCAGTGCTGACGCCTGCCGGGCAGGGCGGCCTGTTCCTGGGGCTGTACCGCGGTTTCGATGCGTTAAAACGCGCCCGCTTGATCGCCTCCGTGCCGAAGATCGTCGGCGTGCAGGCGCGCGCCTGCGCGCCGTTGTGGGTCCTGGCCACGGTGGGCTTCTCAGGGATGGGTTTCGTCACCGAAGGGCAGACGCTGGCGGAGGGGGTGCGGGTGCGCTATCCGCTCCGGGCGGGGGAAATCCGCCAGGTGGTCGAAGCAGGCCACGGGTCGTTTGTGGCTGTTGACGAAGCCGATATTTTGCCCGGACGTGACGAACTTGCGCATCGGGGGTTATATGTAGAGCCAACGTCCGCAATCGTTTGGAATGCGCTGGAACAGGTGCTTCAAAATTTTCCCGATCCGGTCGTTGTCATGCTGACCGGTTCGGGGTATAAATCGGCAGTTGTATAAAGCTCAAGTGCAGGAGGTAGTTATGGAACGCATTGTTATTACGGGTATGGGTACTATTAACCCGCTGGGGCTTAACGTTGCCGAGACGTGGAAGAATGTGGTCAACGGCGTTTCGGGCGTTGCGCCGATCACGCTGTTCGACACCACCGGTTGGAATATCAACATTGCCTGCGAAGTCAAGAACTTTGACCCGGCCAATTTTATGGATCCGAAAGAAGCCCGCCGTCGAGACCGCTTCGAGCAGTTCGGCGTGGCGGCTGCGCGAGAAGCGCTGGCCAGCTCCGGGCTGGAAGTGAACGAAGCCAACGCCGGGCGGATCGGGGTGGTGGTTTCTTCGGCGATTGGCGGCCTGAAATCGGTCCAGGACGCGATCTTTACGCTCAAGGATGAAGGCGCGCGGCGGGTCAGCCCGTTCCTGATCCCGATGCTGATGCCCAACGGCGCCTCGGGCATGATCGGGATTGAGTTCGGTTTGAAAGGCCCCAGCTTTTCGGTGGCTTCAGCCTGCGCTTCCGGCGCGGATGGGATCGGCATGGCCTGGTTGATGCTGCGGGCCGGCATGGTGGACGTGGTGATCTCTGGCGCCGCTGAGTCGGTGGCCTGCGAGACCGGGGTGGGCGCGTTCGACCGAATCGGCGCCATGTCGCGCCGCAACGATGATTATTCGATGACGCCCCAGCCGTTCGACAAGAACCGTGACGGGCTGGTGATGGGCGAGGGCTCGGCCGTGCTGGTGCTGGAACGCGAGAGTTATGCCAAAGCGCGCGGCGCCAACATCCTGGCCGAGCTGGCCGGGTACGGCGCCTCTGCGGATGCCTACCACGTCACCGCCCCGGATGAGCACGGCCTGGGTGGGGCGAGGGCCATCCGTGCGGCGTTGGATGCGGCCGGTGCGAACATCGACGAAGTCGGTTACATCAGCGCCCATGGCACGGGTACGCAGCTCAATGATGCTGCCGAAACCAAGGCCGTCAAGGCCGCCTTTGGGGAACTGGCCTACAAGACCCCGATCTCATCGACCAAGTCGATGACCGGGCACATGATGGGCGCCACCGGCGCGCTGGAAGCGCTTTTCTGCGTGCAGGCCATCCGCGATGGGGTCCTGCCGCCGACCATCCATTACGAGACGCCTGATCCCGATTGCGACCTGGATTACATCCCCAACAAGGCGCGCGAAAAGAAGATCAAGGTGGCCATCAGCAACGCCTTCGGTTTCGGCGGGCATAATACAGTTCTGGTAATCAGAGAGTATAAATAAAGTGAAAAGCAAAAACAAAAAATCTTCCCGCCTGCAGAAAGCGTGATATAATCCACTGTCGCGTTTAAAAAAGACTGCTGTGAAGCAGTATTCCATTTTAGTAAGGAAGAAATACAATGACTGATTTTTTGAAGGCCGTTGAGGCCCCCGTAAACCCAAATGTCCCCGACCTGCGCCCAGGTGACGCGGTCAGCGTGCACGTCCGCATTAAAGAAGGCGAACGCGAGCGTATCCAGGAGTTCAAGGGCACCGTCATCCGCCTGCGCCACGGCGGCGTCGCCCAGACCTTTACCGTGCGCCGCATTGCCAGCAACGGCGTGGGCGTCGAGCGCACCTTCCTGATGCGCTCCCCGCGCGTCGATAAGGTGGTAGTCGAGCGCCACACGCATATCCGCCGCGCGCAGTTGTACTTCCTGCGCGGCCTGACCGGCAAGAAGACCCGTCTCAAGCAGAAGTTCGACTAAGAACCATAAGCTGACAATGATTTCAAAAGAGCGCTACGCTGCGCTCTTTTTGTTTTAAGGGAACAGTTCAGGTTGGCCCGGAAGATTCTTAGGGTCTGTTTTTTTGTGGCTAGGAAGCCATGATAGAATTTAACCACTTCGATAAGGAGCAATCATGCCTACTCCGATTATTGGCATTACCACACGCAAAGACCTGACACCCGCCGGGCTGCCTGCGGTCATGCTACAGCAGGCATATACCAATGCCATCATCCAGGCGGGCGGCGCGCCGGTACTGATCCCCTCCGATCTGCCGGAGGCGGGCTGGCGGGAATTGTTTCAACGTCTGGACGGAATCCTGTTTACAGGCGGCGGGGATATTGCGGTGGAGCACTTCAAGGGCGAGGCCCATCCGAAAGTGACCGGCCTGGATGAAGCGCGCGATGCCATCGAACTGGGCCTGGTGCGCTCCGTCGTCGAGGCGGGCAAGCCGTTCCTGGGCATCTGCCGCGGCCTGCAGGCCACCAACGTGGCCCTGGGCGGTACGCTTTACACGGACATCCTGGACCAGGTGCCGAACGCGCTGCAGCACGATTACCAGGACGCGGACATTATGAAGGAGCGCACATATCTCGTACACCCCGTGCGCGTGGAGGAAGGCAGCCGTATCGGCGGGATTTTCGGCCAGCCAATGTTGCAGGTCAACAGCCTGCACCACCAGGGCATCAAAGACCTGGCTCCCGGCCTGAAAGCCGTGGCCTTCGCCCCGGACGGCATTATCGAGGCGGTCGAACTGCCCGGGCACCCGTTCGGGATGGCCGTGCAATGGCACCCTGAGTGGCTGACGGATCAGGAATCCATCCGGCGGTTGTTCAAGGCCTTTGTGGGTGCGGCAGGTATTGAGGCCGAGTAATGAGTAATGAGTAAATTAAGGAACGAGTTACGACAGCGTCCTAATCTTTTCTCGTTACTTATTTCTCATTTCTTCTCTCTGATTTCCAATGATGAAAAACTACTCTCAATCTCCCATCGGCATCTTTGACTCTGGCGTAGGTGGCTTATCGGTACTGAAGGCCATGCGGGCGCAGATGCCTGGGGAAAAGATCATTTATCTCGGCGATCAGGTGCACGTGCCGTACGGGCCGCGCTCGATGGCCGAATTGAGCGCGTTCTCTGAAGAGATCACACGCTTTTTGCTGGCAGGCGGCGCAAAGTTGATCGTCGTGGCCTGTAATTCCGCTTCAGCGGCTGCGCTGCCAGCCCTGCGCGATACTTTCCCGCAGGTGCCTTTCGTGGGCATGGAGCCTGCCATCAAACCGGCTGCCGAACAGACCCGCTCGGGCATGGTCGGCGTGCTGGCTACCCCGGCCACTTTCCAGGGCGCGTTATACGCTTCGGTGATCGAACGCTTTGCCCATAACGTGACCGTTTTGCAGAGTACCTGCCCCGGGCTGGTGGAACAGATTGAAAAGGGACAGTTGCAGGCCCCCGAAACAGAGTCCATTCTTCGGCAAGCTTTGTTGCCGATGCTCGCTCAAGGAATTGACACCCTGGTTCTGGGTTGTACCCACTATCCGTTCGTCATCCCACTAATAAAACGCATCGTTGGTGAGAACGTACATGTGATCGACCCGGCGCCGGCGATCGCGCGACAGACGGGTCACTTGCTCGAGGCGGGCGGGCTGCGCCGCCCGGCGCGGGAAAAAGCCCCGGTGACGTATTACACTACGGCGGCCGGAGAGACTCTCGAGTCGCTTTTGCCGGCGCTGACCGAGGAGGGCGGAGCGGTGAAAGAGTTGCGCTGGGAAAATGGAAAGTTGCACGGCGTGCAGTAACAGCAAAAAAAACGGGGCCGGAATTTTCCGGCCCCGTTCGACAGGTAATTCAAGCTGGCGGGTAGAGCCGCTGACCGGCCTGCCCATAGAGCTGTACTGGGCAGATGAGTATCTTCAAATCCGCACAGGAGACTCTTCGGTCGCAAAGACTAAACTTTCTAAGGAGTAGGGGGGGTGCCGTCGAAATGCAAGGCATCCAGATATTGACCATAGCCTGAAGCGCTAGGCCATTCGAGGGCCGGTTCGACGGCAGTTCCCTCTCCCCATTCATTAAAGGTGGTTATCAGTTGCCACTTTGCGCCGGAAGCAATCATATCTTTCACATTCTGCGTCCAGCGATTGATATCGCGCGGTAGGCGTACATCGTTCCCTTTCAACCAGAAACCCGGGCTGATGCTGAAACTGGTGCTACCCTGCTGGTCGGATGCTACAGCTGGAGAGTACTGATGCCAGCTATCGGGCTGGCTGCTGCAATTGTTATAGCCAGGGAAAACTTTAAGCACAATATAGGCTCCTATTGTGTTGGCTTGTTTCCAACGATCGGCCATACCACACCCATCAGTCGGGCTCGCATATACAAAAATCACGAATTTTCCATTCACTCTCAGAAAGCTGGGATCCGTGCCGTAGTGGTCATGGATATAGACCAGGTCAGCTTGGATCTGGCTGGCGGATGGATCACCCTGGCTTTCGTTTTCATAATAGAGTGCCCAGCGGAATCTGGTTCCGGCCGCGGCCGAAAGCAGACCGGCAATTTTGGTATCAGTCTGTTGGCCCTGCCCCCACCAGGATGCAATCGCAGCTTGAATCTTGCCGTACTCCATCATGTTGATGTGTTGGTTGATGATACTCAGATCAGCCGAACTGTAATAGCCCAATAGGGGAGTATAGTAGGTGTAAGGATAGATACTCAGCTGCGTCCAGGCCTGTGGGAACCAGGGATAGTAGAAGGCGGCGCGGATCGGGAAAGACGGCTGCCAGTCAGACCCGGCCTGACTGGTTGGCGTGCTCGTCGATGTCGGAAGGTTGGTTGAAGTCGACGTTGGGAGTTCGGTCGGAGTTGATGTCGAGATTTTGGTTGGAGTCGACGTTGGGAGTTCGGTCGGAGTTGACGTCGAGATTTTGGTTGGAGTCGACGTTGGGAGTTCGGTCGGAGTTGACGTCGAGATTTTGGTTGGAGATGACGTTGGGAGTTCGGTCGGAGTTGATGTTGCCTCGGCAGCAATAATCAGCAACTGGGGAGATTTACCCGTTGCCTCCCGGGATGAGAGATTAATATTGGTGGCATTTGTGGTTGTCAATACCAGGTTGTAAGTGCCTTCAGCTTTGACATAACTGCTGATATTCACTACTATCCAAACCCCGCCACTAAATGCTGTCGAACTATTGATAATGTTTCCCACTGCGGGGGAATTGTTATATGTAATTTTGTCTTCAGTCCAACTGTTATTCGCAAGAGCACGCACAGAAAAACCGGAGGTGCTCGTACTCTTGGCATAGACGCGCAGCTTGGCGGATTGGATGATGCTGCCATTCAAGCCTTTCACTACAAAACGCAGGTAGCTACGCGTTACGGGCGTACTGTCCTCGCGCAATGACAGGCTTGAACCAAAGTTACTTGCTGGAGTGGATTGAATGACATAAGCATCGGCAATCGGATTAAAAGTAAAACTAACCGTTGCCTGGGGAGATGCGGCCGGAGCAGCTGCATACGCCATCAAATTGGTACCAATTGTTAGCGAAATCATAACCAACAGGTTTGCTAACCGATAAACAGTCTTTGTGTTCATTACGAAAATCCTTTTTTTGAATAGCCGCTTAAAAAGAGAAACGGCCTGATAATCCAGACCGTCGATAATTTACATTATTCTTGGCGGCCTGGCAGTCATAGCCCAATACTTGCGGCTGGAGACCCATAGCTTTGCGCCCCCGATTTTCATCGGGTTTGCCTTTATCAAGTAGGTTGTTAAGGTGCTATGCTTTACGGCTCGTTGGGTATGGACTTCACGATGAACACAAATATAAGGATTTCTCCGCGCAATTCTGTGTGATTGGTGTACTCCATATCCCCCAACCCATTTAGCCTGTTTGCTACCAGGATTATAGATAACGATCTACACTATCGGAATAGTACGCAAGTCCCAAGCCGGGATTACAGAACTGAAAGGTGGAAATGTGTTTCTGCAGGTCTGTCGTTCTCTCGAACGAACAGCACCCCTATATACACTCGAACGAGTAATACCCCCTATATATGGGGGGATACATGTCACCTGGCCTGACGGTTTTGCTGTCAAAGTCATAATCGGCGTCTGGTAGAGGAGCCCAATATAACAATCCTGTGACCTTCGGGGGATGTCTTATTTGGCTACTAGGGCATATGATCCTTGCACTGGAGGCCAATATCTCCTAAGCCAAGGATGAAACCAAGGAACTCCGATAATGCGCATATCAGGAATACTCGGTACACCAGAGGCGTATAAATAGTCCAGCGAGCTTCATCGGAAGTTCGCGCACGGCCGAGGGGGAAGAAGCGCCGTAAACCCGTTCAGCTCTTTAGATTTGAGCAGTAAGTAACCGAAAGGAAGTTTTTTCATGAACAAGCTCCAACGCTTACTCATTCGAGTAGGTACAGTATTAGTGATGGCCGGATTACTGGCCAATCTCACACCAATCCCTGCATCTGCAACCTCTGCATCCGCACTGAGCCAATCCTCTTCCATTTTCACCCCGGATGTAGATGCTTACGTAAATGCGTCCTACCCAACAACCAACTATGGCACAGGGATTACGCTGCGTGTGGATGCCTCGCCAATCGTGAGCAGTTTTCTGCGCTTTACCGTGCAAGGATTGGGCGGAAACTCAATCAGCCAGGTTCGCCTGTTAATCTATGCAAACAGCAGTTCAACGCAAGGCCTCACGGCCGCGCGCGTCGCCGATAACAGTTGGGGAGAAACCACAATTAACTATAACAACCTCCCGGCGATTGGTAGTATTCTGGCTTCTTCCCCGGCAGTTGCCACAGGAAGCTGGGTCGCATTAGACGTCACTCCTTACGTTATTGGAGACGGTGTATACAGTTTCGGCATTACTACACCCGGTTCGACTGCCATCAGCCTGGCATCCCGGGAATCGGGCGCAAACGCTCCCCAGTTGATCGTCAGCTTTAGCGGTTCATCCACGCTCACGCCTACATCAACGTGGACAAAGACGCCTACTCCCGTCGTCACACCTACGCGTACCCCTACCCCCCTGCCTGCGGGCACCATTCAGCATGTCTTTGTGGTAATGATGGAAAACCACAGTTACAACGAGGTTTGGAATACCGCCTCATCGCCGTATATTACCCAACTAGGAAAATCCTACGCACGGGCGACAAACTATCATGCCACCACTCACCCCAGCCTGCCCAACTATCTGGATATATACGGCGGCAGCCACTATGGGATTACCACCGATTGCAACCCGTCATCCACGTGCCACATCAACGCCGTCAGCCTGGCAGACAACCTGGAGGCGAAAGGACTGACCTGGAAGGGTTACATGGAATCGATGCCCTCGGCATGTTACCTGACTACATCGGGAAAATACGCCCCGAAGCACAATCCGTTTGTCTACTTTGACGATATTCGCACCAACTCAACACGCTGCAAAAGCCACGTTGTGCCCTATACCGCTCTCGCCACCGATCTGGCCTCTGCCGCAACAACGCCAAACTATGCGATGATCACGCCAAATCTTTGCAATGACATGCATGATTGCTCGGTCAGCACCGGCGACACATGGCTAAAGAACAACATACCGGCCATACTCAACTCGCCGGCCTGCACAGTCGACAAATGCCTGCTGGTCTTAACCTGGGATGAAGATGACAGCAGCCAGGCAAACCAGGTGCTCACGATTTTCGCTGGTTCTGCAGCCAAGACGGGTGGCGCAACTTCAGCCGTGTCCTATACACACTTCTCATTACTGCGCACGATTGAGAACATTTTTGGCCTGCCAACCCAGACGACCAAAGATGCCGCAGCAAGCCCAATGAATGATCTGCTGCGCTAACAAACTATCCGGCAAGTATAGGATGCCCACAAGCGGTAAAAAAAACTTGCCTGGACAGTCTTAAAAAAATACAAGAACTGGCGGTCATTTGACCGCCAGTTCTTGTATCTCGCACGATAGGCGGAGATCACAAGTATTATCTTCAGTGGGTCGAACGCTTTGCAGGTTACGAAACTTATTTTTGTTCATCCCGCTCTTGAGGCGAGTTCGGGGCAAAAGAGGCGATGGGCACAAGTGTCCTTTCAGCCGCCCCACCTGGCTGGGGGATGGGTGAATTTCCTTTTTTGACCCAAAACTCGCCCCATTCTTTGAGAAGGTCTGAACTGCTCCACAGTTTGGGTTCGCCTACCTGCGAAATCAGTTCGATCCCCAATTCCTGGCAGACTTGCCACTCTGGGATATTGGTAAAATCAACCCGGTCGCCGCCTTTGGTGAATACATGGGGGCGAATCAGGCGCAGCGCCTGGCAAACGGTCTGATCATTATCGATCTCAAAGGGAATCACATAATCAACCTCGCGCACACAGGAAACAAGACGACATCGCGTTTGCAAGTCCATAAACGCTTTGCCTTTTTTGCGCCTGAGGAAGCCGTCGCCATTGACCACAACAACGAGGGTATCGCCATACTTTTTGGATTCAATCAGGCAAGAAGCATGGCCGGGGTGAATGGGATCAAAGCCGCCAGAGGTGCATACAATTTTTCCCACTTGGTCGCGAATCTGGCTGAATTCGTCAAAGGTGATAATTTTGGCATAGGTATCCATTTCAGTCTCCTAACCCGGGCAAACCGGAATGTGAACGAATATATCTACGGATGAGGCAACCTTCCAATTAACCTGGTTTTTACTGTATCCGTATTGTTACTGGTATCCGGATCAAAGGTATCAAGGGTTTCGAACAATATGGAAGCAACCGTTCTCACAGTTCTATCGCGGATGTGAGCAGTTGATTTCGGAGTTGCCACCAATCTGGAAACCACACTGGCTCCAGATGGTAAACTCGAATATTCGCAGAAGGGACCATCCGGACTGATGCCCTGATCGCAGGATATCGAGACGATAAAGAGTTGATCGGATATTTCAAAGGCCAAATCGACAAAGACTGCGTCATCGGGCCCGAAGTTGGTGGCCGTAATAGTGTAAGTGATCTTCTGTGCTGGCTTTACAATATCCCGATCCGCGACTATCTTGATTGATATATCGTCGACAGCTTGTGCAGAGAGCACGGGCGCGCTGATCCCTGGCGTTGCCCATAGAGATAAGATGGCAAACGCATTGAGCATCAAGTGTCGGTAGTTCCTGAACTTGTTCATTTTTTCCTTCTTTCTTCCTTCAATCAATAGAATCTTTTTGCCAATTACCGGAGATCGATAATTAGCTGGGGCGCGTTCGCGCCCGATTCCCGGGATGCCAGGCTGATGGTCGTCGAACCGGGTGTGGAAATCCCAAAACTATAGGTGCCTTCCCCGGTAATGTAAGCAGTCACATCCAGAGCGACCCACTGCCCGGCTGTAAAGGCACCGGAAGAATCCAGGGTGTTACCTAGGGCTGGGGCATTGGTGTAGTTCATCGTCAGTTCATCCCAATTGTTATTTGAAACAGCCAGGGCATCCATGCCCACACTGGAACTGCTATTGACGAAAATCAACAGGCGGGCGTTAGCGACCGACTTTCCATTCAATCCCTGTATAGTAAAGCGCAGGTAACTTTGCATATCGGGCGAGGCATCTGCGCGCAGGACCGTCAACGAGCCGTAATTCATGGCCGGGTTGTCCGCATTTACATACGTGTCCGCTACGGGTACAAAGAGCATGGAGTCGCCCGGTGTAAGTGTAAGGGAGGGCGTAGGCGTAAAGGTAGGTGTAAAGGGACCCGTGGGTGTGTCTGTCGGTAATGGTGTCATTGTTCGTGTGAGCGTGACTGTCCGCGTTGGCGTGGGCGTGCGTGTGATTACAGGAGTAGCGATGATCTTTGTCGGCTTGACCGTCCGCGTTGAGGTGGGCGTGCGTGTGATAACGGAAGTAGCGGTATTTGTCGGCGTGACCGTCCGGGTGGGTATGGGCGTACGTGTGGGCGTCGATGTGGATGAGCTGTCCAGGTTGACAATCAATTTGGGAGAATTCGAGCTTGCTTCACTGCTAGGAAAGCTAAGCGCCGTTGAACCAGGCGTAGTCAGGCCAAAGCTATAGGTGCCTTCCCCGGTAACATAAGAAGTCACGTCCAGGGTGACCCAGTGCCCGCTTGTAAATGCCCCGGAAGAATCCAGAGTGCTGCCCAGGGCCGGTGCATTGGTGTAATTCATTGTTCCTTCATTCCAACTATTGTTGGATACAGCCAGAGCATTGATGCCCACACTGGAGCTATTATTCGCGTACACCAAAAGACGTACCTGCGTGATGGGCGCCCCGAACAATCCCTGCACGGTAAAGCGCAGGTAGCTATGCACATCCGGTGAGGCATCTGTACGCAGGGCAGTCGATGAACCGTAGTTACTGCTTGGGTTATCGGCATTTACATAGGTATCCGCATCTACCGAGAATGTCAGGCTGCCCGGATTGTTGGGTGTGGTCACGGAACTAGAAGTAGTACTAGCCGAATGATTGCCTGCCGGGTCAAATGCATCGATGGAATAGTTGTAAGTGGTGGATGGCGCAACAGTCGTGTCACTGTACGTAAGCTGTGTGGCCGGGACAGTCGTAATTGCCGAGCCGTCTCGGAATATGGTATACCCGGCGACGCCAACATTATCAGAAGATGCTGTCCAGCTTAAGTCCACCCGGGTCGGGGCCGATGCACTTGCAGAGAATCCGGAAGGAGTAGTGGGCGCCTGCGTATCCGGGCTGATGGGCACACAGGGAATAACGCCCGAATCAAGCACAGATCCGTTTGTGCTGCGATAGCTGAAATTAGCGCCGCTTTGATTGAGCTGCAAAAGCAGGAAGCCAAAGGCAGTGGGATTGGCGTCGATCGAATAGGCCACGCGGCTGTCGGAACCGTTGATAGTCTCCAAGCCATGCCCACTAGCTCCGGCGACAAACTCCGTGATCCCATTCGGATCGGGCTGCCCATTGCCATCGAGCGGCACCCAGTGCTGGTACGTATGATCGTGCCCGTTGAGAACAATATCCACTCCATACTGCGCCATCAAATTCCAGATATCCGCCATTGCTACGGTCTGTCCCTCTGGCCCGATGTTGAAAAGTGGTTGGTGATAATAAACGATGGTACAGGCCTGGGCAGGCAGGGCTGCCAGGTCTTGCTGCAGCCATTGGTATTGGGCTGATTGCGGGTCGACTCCTACAAACGACGAATTTGCATTCAGGCTGACGAAGTGCCAGCCGCCCGCATCGTAGCTGTAATAGTTTGGAATGTTATCCCAGTAATCGAAATATCCCGGCGCCACACCGTTTCCATATTCATGGTTCCCAATGGTCGGGTTGGTGATCGAACGAAAGCGCCCAAAGTTGGTTGCCTGAGTCCCATACCAGTTATAGAACTCTGCCACGCTGCCCTTTTCATACACATCACCCAGGTACAGAAGCAGGTTTGGGTTGAACGATGCAATCAGGCCGGTTACATTGCCGGAATTGATTTCGCCGCTGGCCCCATCTCCGGCAGCGGCCAAAATAAAGGGCGCGCCATTCGAAGGGGGCCTGCCATTGGAGGGCTGGAATTGGTTATTATTCACCGGGGGAAACGTAACGCCATTAACGAAATTAACCGAGATGTTCGCTTGCTGGGTGACAAAAGCGTCGCGCATCAGGGCTTCAACAGAAAGGGTATGATTACCATCTACCCACCTGGCGGTCGGCAGTATGAATGTATAAGGGCTCTCATAATCAGTCAGCAGGTACGCTGCATCCAGGTAGAAAATGACACGCTGGGTACCGGGGGAGGCGCCAGTTACGCTAACTGTTGCAGTGATGGTTGAGTCATTGCTAAGCGTGCTGCCGCTGGAGGGGCTGGAGAAACAGATTGTAACGGTGTAGGTCCCTGAAGGAGGCGAGCTGGAGGTGCAACTGATTGCCTGGCTGTTTGATTGACTTTGTGTGATTGGCTGATGCTTTGCTTGTGCGGATGGCACAAAGATAAGCAGAACTATCATGGCAAGGATTGAAAGAAAATGGAAATTTTTCATTGTCGACTCCTTTAGACATCAACAGGGCTGCAAAATTGAATGGCATTGCATCTTATTTTCTCGAATGAGCGGCAGCGCGGCGGCGGGCAATAACAATAAGCGCGCAAAGGCTCATGATTGCAATCCCACCAAGAGCTAGGGTACGGGAACCCGGCAGCAGTTCAAGAAATGTTCCGGCAGGTTCGCTGGAATCGAACTCACCGATATTTGGCGGAGGCAAGTGGTTAATTTCGCTGAGAACGTCCAGATACTTTGAGCCAAAAGCCTGCGATGGCTCAATGTGTGTGTTTTCGCTAAATTCATTCCAACTGATAATGCCCAGCGCATCGGGTGAAGATGCCAGCGCCGTCTTGACCTGTGTACGAAAGGTATCGCCGTTTTTGCGCTCAACCTGCTGGGTTCCGCCAACCAAGCGAGCATCGAAACCGGGGGCGGCTGAAGGAATCCACACCCCGCCATGCTCGTGAACTGCCGCTCCTATTGCGGACAGTTTGTCCTGATATCCTGAAAATGTCTCGGGGTTGACGGAAGACCAGTAATAAGCATCCCCGTCGACCATGTCGGCCATACGCTGGTAGCCGTTCAAATTGCGTTCAGAAGCCAGGATTAGCAAGGATTCTCTCCGGCCCTGAGTCACCTGGGCAATCTCCTGCGGGCTGAATTCCCAGGTGCCAGACCAGATAATCAGTGGTTTTGCCAACAGTCTGAATGCCTTGCGCCCAGCAAAACGCTGAATGAATATATCCAGGTCGCTGGCAACCCTATCGGCAGGGAGCGGGTTCCGATTAAAATCCAATCCCTCATAGATCACAGCCAGTTTGAAATTTTCCTCTTCTGCCACGTCAATCAACTGTTCCAGGCGGCGGTCAAGTACATCTGTGCTCTTCCAACTGACAATGAAGCCATCAATCCCGGCTGCTTTTGCCCACTGAATGTGCTGGCGCATCACCGAACGATCGTCACTGGAATAACGTCCCAGGAGTGGATAATCAATTTTCGCCCGATTCCAAGAATTACTGTCAAACCAGATGTAATAATAAGCCAGGGTTGGAATAGGGCTGGATACAGCAGGTTGCTGCGCTTGCGCTGTTGCGGCTGGTAAAAGTGCACTCAGCACCACGGCAAAAAACCAGTTGAGGAAAGTGTTTTGGGCAATTATCATAGAACGCTTCTTTTACCGGGGTAGGGCTATATTTAGAACAACGGCTGCGACTTTACAGGTTGATTATTCTTCAGCCGAAAGCCCAGTAGAGAGGGTCGGCCGTACAATAACAGCCCGAGCATAATCAACGTACTAAGCATGCCAACAATCAGGATGTCCAGATAAGTGATTATTCTTGTACTTACTTCCTGCCTGCGCGAAAGTGCAATTGGGATACGGGTTCTCAATCCGTTTACATCCATGAACTCGATATAATAATTGCCACGCGCCAAAGAGGAGATTTCAGCCGTCCCCGTTTCGTCGAGCGGATAGTTTTCGATCCGCCCATCAGGAAATTCCACATTAATCGATTTCCCGACCGCAGAACCAAACAATGCATCTTTGGCATGGGCGTGAAGCGAATAAAGCAGTAAGGAGATCGGCCAAACCCCATTTGGCCGGGCATAAAATCGCTGTTGTGACTGATTAACCGCGTTCGATCCATCGACCATCACGTTTAGCACCGAATAAAGCAGTTTGACTTCTTCCAGCCCACTTACTCGGCGAGCAATCCGGCTGGCTGGAATCCAGCGGGGTTGCCCATCGTGAAAAGTAAAGAAATCTCCCTGTGTGCTCCTGATCGAAAATTCTTTAATACGCTGTGGGTTGACCGGTGATCCATTCAGATCCACAAATGATTGGCCTGTCAGATAATAGACATTTAAGCCTATTTGGATGACTTTGTTAGTAGGTACTTGAATATCCTGAAATGGTTTGAAAGACTCTGTTACCCAACGCCCAAACTCAATACGCTGGAATGGGTTATGGTATTGATCGATCAGGGCATACAACCGATAGCGTCCGGGTTGATTGATCTGAATGTTTGCAAAACCATCCGGGCCAGAAACAATCTTCCGCCCATCAATTTGAAAGGTAATCCCGGAAATCGAAGGGATGGTTTGAATCCGAACTTCTCCAGAAGATGTTTTCTGGGTTTCAAACGATGGTTTTGCGGCTGGAAATTCCATATAGGTACCGACGCGCGGCCTCACAATAACATTAGCCGGGGCGCTGGCTGAAACCGGCGTGGTGCCCGCCCCCAGCAAGCCTGACAGCAATAAGCCCCAAAAAAGGAGGATGGAAAACGAAAATTTGTTCATCGCGTAGTCCCTTCTGTGCGGTATCTTTGCAACCAACGCGGGTGCCAGAAGGCAAAACCAACCGCCAGTACGGATAACAAAAGCGCCAGACTATAGGCTACATAGATCGCAATGGTGGGGGCCTGTTTAACAGGCAGAATGTTTTCTCGCGACAAAGGCAGAAATTCTGCCGGACGAGGTTGTTGTTCGAAATCAAATGCTGATAAAAAATTGTTGGCTTTTGCATCTCTCTCGGTCAGCGGCGCGATACTCCAATTTTCTTCAATGAACTTCAAGATGGAGGTGAAATCAAGCTGGGTACTATCGATGTAGCCTTCCTGCGCGTAGGGACTAATCAACAATGCCGGGACGCGCGGCCCATAGCCATACGCATCTATCTGAGGCGGCGAAACATGGTCATACCAGCCGCCCCAATCGTCGTAGAGCAAGAGAAATGCTGAACTGCTCCAGGCAGCGGAACGCATCAATTCTTGGATAAGAGCTTTCATAAAGCGCTGTCCACCTCTTGGATTTTGTGGAGGATGCTCACTACTTCCAGAGGGAACGATATATGCCACCGCGGGCAGCGTTTCTTGCCGTAAATCTTTGTAGTATTGACTAAGATCGACGATATGGCTCGATAGAACCGGGTCATCGATAAAGCGATCGAAATTAAGCAATGGGACCCAAATCACCTGGGAGGCCCGGTTGCCCTTACTTTCCGTATTGCGGTAAGTAATGGTTGCGTCATAGTTCTGGACATAAAACTTCCAGGAGATTCCCGCCTCTTGCAATCGGTCAAAAATCGTTGGCACATTGGCCAGTTGCTTTGAAAGTTCTGGCTGGCGCATAGATGCAGGCCTGGTCGCTGCTGCCAGGTATATATGATTTGCAAAACTGCCGTCTTTGGCCGAGCTAAAGAAACGGTCAAAAAGGACGTAATGATCTGCCAGGTTCCAATAATAAGGAATATCCCGATCATCATAATAACCCATTGCAATTCGCCCGTCTTGATTCCGGCGGTCCAGCGCAGATACAAAGCCATCCATCTTGCCGTTATCGAATTGTTCCTGAAACGTGGATGCGCTGTGACTGGGATCGGTGATAGAACTTTCGCCCACGTGCCAGGGTTCTACAAACCCGGCCTGAGGATTTTGCGGGTCGATTGGCATTTTGGTTCCATCAGGAATGCCGTTTGCGCCGGGGTAAGTTCCAAAGTAGTTGTCAAAAGTATGATTCTCTTGCATGATAACGATCAAATGTTTAATGGGTGTTTTGGTCTGTGAGGCCTGGGAGTCAGAATGCATTTGAGCCCGGCTATATTGGCCGAATCCCAGCAGGACTGTCAGGGTGAGTACAAAAATTCTATAGCGGATCATGGATGCACCTCATAAATAATCATGATTGGTTTGCTAATCGGGTTTCCCTCGCTATCTATTAATGTAATAGATTCAGTATGGATGGCACGGCCGTTATACTTATTTACATACCCCAGCAGCTTGTCTGAAAAAAACGGTGAACGAGCAGCCGAGAAAGAATCCCAAACCAGATATTGCAAGTCCGAAGAGCGGATCTGCAGGTCTGGGTTAAGGATAGGCTCATACGAAGGATTCCGGCGGAGCGGGTTAGGGCTGACGGATAGCCCATAGGCTTTACGCTGACCGTAGAATTGGACAATATTTGCCATAGACGGGCCTATGGTCATAAAGTGTGCATATTCCGGCACGTTTTTCTGAATCCAGGTGCCTGCCTCTCGCCCACCGGGTATACCTCCTGTTCCGGCCAAGATTGTCGGCGACGCAACCGGCTGGGTTTGCTGCCAACTAGCCAACCCTGACGAAACAACCAGTATTCCAACCATCAACCAGGAAATCGCAGGTGAAATTGACGGGTTGGTGCTGGCCCTGGTAGTTAGAGCGTTTTGTGCATTTGCCAATTTTCCCAATAAGCGCCCAGCCAGTACTGCCAGTGGCGGCGCAATAGGCAGTAAATACTGAAATCCTTTTACCGGCCAGAGTTGGAAAAAGAGTATCGGCACAAAGATCCATGCCAGGAGCAGCTTTTCGCGCCAGGAGCGTTCCTGCCACAGCAATACCAGGCCCAGGACCGCTACTACAATTACCAGAATTCCTACAGTGGGTGGCACTGTCTGCAGATAAAAATACCATTCATGATTGGCTGGGCGGAAAAGTTGCCAAGCCAGATAGTTGCGGCCTGTGGCGGAGCCTCCCGCGGCGATCAAGGTGATCGGAAACGGTAAGACTACCAATACCATAAGCAATGTGGCGATAATCAGATCACGAATGCGTACATGTACTTCCGGGGCCAGCGCCAGAAAGATGTAAATTGCTGCCATCAAGATGATGCTGGTTTCCTTTGATAAGAAGGTAAGTCCCATGCTTGCTCCGGCTGCAAATAACCATTCGACCCTCTGTGTTTTTCCAAGGCGAGCCAATGTATACAATGTCAGAGTGGCAAAGAATACCATCGGACCGTCGAGCAGCACCTGCCGGGAAACAATCACATGGTATGGCATGAATGCAAGAAATACTGCCGACAGCGCACCTGGCAATCGGCCATACAGGGTCTTTCCAAGTTCATACGTTAAGTAAACAGTACCAATACTTATTACGACAGCTAGCAACCTCCCCATCAGGTCGCTGAAATATATCTTGTAAACAATGGAAAGCATGAATTGAAACAATAGTGGATGAGCCCGAAATATAGGGAAAATATCTTTTAAGCCAGGTACACCTGCAATTGCGGCGGCTTGTCCGGCATAGACAGCTTCATCTGTGTTATAGCCAATCGCATTAATCTGCCACGTACGCAAAAATATACCGGCAGCAAATGCGAATACCAGAATCAGCCGGCTGAGAGTGACTTCGGTGATTATGGGCAACCCCGATACTCTTAAGCGCGAAGTGGTAATTGCATCAATATTCATCTCCTTTTCTTGTTCCCGATTCAATTGCATACACACCTCCAAAAAACCAAGACAAAAAACGCAGGGAAAGGATTTTTACTTCCTACTCAGAAAACAGTAAGGGGGGTCTTATGAGTGAACGCTCACAGGCTTTGGCTGCCCGTTGAAACGATTGCGAGCAGTCTCTACCTGCAATGCGCGGTTAATATCATTGGATATCTGTTCGTTTTTGACAAAGGTCGGAATCCGGGACCACCAGTCGAAGGTACTCGAGCGAATGACGGTTGCAGGAAGCTCACCGACTGCCTGGCGAATAATCGCCTGTTCCTTTTCGCGCAGATCGACGTTGCCATGCATGTAGAGGAATTCTTTCAAATCTTCATAAGGCGGAAATCCATAAGCATCCTCGCAGTTTTGCAACAATACTTCCATGGCCGCACTGTTCTCTATCGGCATAATTCCTTCTTCTCCACGCTCGATAATGAACATTCTGCTCAAGTTCGCCTTTGAGGCAAGTTTGGCCTCTGGAACCAGCTTGTTGACGAAATACTTGGGCGGCGGAATCAGCATCTGCGTAAGCATGTTAATGGTCGCAGTAGGTAGATGAGTTTTACTTATCAGGAAGGCAAAGCGCCGGCCGGAGCGAGAATGGATTCGGCTCTGAAAAGGCAGGCTTATTCTTTCCTTGAAACTCAGCGTGTCAGAGTCAACTGCCTTCAAGGTGTGGTAGCTAATCGTCAAAGGTTTGGGGTAAGTCATGGCAACCCCATTGGGCGAAACGATCGTCATATCATCGGAAAGAAAAGCAGCCTGATCGCCATTGCGGCGCTGATAAGCCAGGATTTTCAGCAGCGTTGTCGTCTTGCCCGTATCAGTTCGGGCAGTAATCATGCAGCCTTCATCGCCGAATGCAATTGTGGCCCCGTGAACCAGCGCATACCCTTTCTTGACAAAGGTCCAGCGCAGGAGAGGTTCGATAACGTTTGTATATAGTACATGGGGCGAGAGGCGCAACGACGGCGAAGCAACCACATTGATCGGATCCCCCATCTCGATACCGATCTCAAAACCAAGGTGGCCAAATATCTCGCCATAACGTATATACTGTCCATTCTCTTCCCCCGCTTTTTTCTCCCGAGGTATGCCGATTTGGATACGGATTGTTGGCTGTTCGATTTTCGTTCCTACCTGAAAGGGTTCGAGTTCGGGTAATTTGCCCTCTGATACAACAGTCACAATATCATGGATATTATAAGAAAACACGTTGTTCATCTTAAGCCTCCACATTTCCAATTTGGGTTTGTTGACTGATGAAACTGCCGGCGTTGGACTCCAGATAATGTTGTCTGCAAGCTCGAAACGCAAAATTGTCAACAGCGCTAAAGAAACCAGGTTTGAAACCAGATAGTGGACACCCAACATACTCGTCAATACATAAATCATCGGGGTGCGCAGTGAAAGAGCCAGTGTGTTTACCGCGAAGAACAGCGCCAGCCGCCGGGCACGCCCCGAACCCTGGGCCTTGGAACGATAGACCCAGGATTCGGTCAGAATAAAATTCCACAAAGTAGATGCGATCGTGGCTATCCCTACTGAAAGCAGGTAGTAAAGATGAAATATGTCAGTTACTAAAAACAAGACCAGAGAATTGATGAGAATGCCGCTCAACCCCACCAGCGCGAAGCCGGTAAATCGCAAAAACTCCTCATCAAAACGCAGGGTCCACAACAGATTGAAATATTTCCAGGCTTCTGCTGCTGATGCTTTGCTCTCTCCAGAGAAGCGTTCGCCAAAGCTGAAGGGAACCTCTGCTTTGTGCAGGCTTGGATTCCGTACAAGAATTTCCATGAGTATCTTGAAGCCATTGGGGCGGAAGGCTTTCAAATCCAAGGCGTTGACCCGCACCAGGAAGAAGCCGGTGAGTGGATCGCTTACACCGTGCAACTCGCGTGGGAAAAAGATGCGCGCAATTAGCTCTAACCCGAAAGAGATCAATTTGCGAGCGATACTTAGGCCGGTTACCTGGCTGCTTTCGTTGCGGCGTGTCGCCAGCACCAGATCCGTATTCTTTTCGATGGCTGTTTTTAGCAGCACTGGTATAAGTTCTGGAGGATGCTGCAGGTCGCCATCCATTACGCAGGCGTACTTTGATTGGGCAGCATTCAAACCTGCCACCACCGCACCGCCCAGCCCATCCGCTCGCTGCCCAGGGGAGCGGTGGATCAAATGAATTTTTAAAGCCGGAAAATGCTCTATGGCGGCTTCCACTACCTGCGGCGTCTCGTCCGTGGAATCATCTACAAAGACCACTTCAACAAAAGTGTCCTTAAATGTATTCCTGATACGGGCCAGCAAAAACTCAATGTTCCTAGCTTCATTCCGTGTTGGGACGATCACTGAGAGGACTTGGTTGTTTGTAGTCATAGATGCTCCTTTCACATATCACATCGGGTAAATTGTCCAAACAAATCTGCAACAGATTACATGATGAAAGACAGGTACCGTTTGAATTTACTTATTCTCACTACATCTTAAGCGGCCAAGTACAATCATCGCTTCAACGCTGTCAAACATAATATTCTGTTGTTAAAATTCGGTGATGAATAATAGACAATATAGAAATTTCATTGATTAATATTTAAGATTATTAACATATGGTTAAGGCTATTATCGGCTGGTTAAAACTGTTAACGTTGAGAATAACCCTGTGTTACCAAATCCTCCATTCGCTGGCTAAAATTTACAATTTTTTTAGCAATAATTTAGAGATATTTTTGCAGGTTTATCAACAACCCGAGTGATTGACAAGGGCTTCAGTTTTCGGTACCATGATGATGAAACACTCCCATACTTAAACATTGTCGATACGTGCTACTCACTTAAGGCCCCTCAACGCTGGTTGTGGGCAACCCATTATGAAGCCCCCCTCGTCTGTGCTCCTCTCACAATATTGAAGCAACTATTGGTTTCTTGAAGGATTTTATTGATGAAAAAGGCTGGGCAGAAAATACCAACAATAGGTGTTTTGTCAGGTGGACAAGTTTATTACGGGACAATTCTGGGGAATTTTATCGGCCCCTTGTTGCACGGGGTATTTGTGGCTGCAAATAATCGGCAGTGTAACCTGCTCTTGGCCTGCGGCATGGATGATTCTTACACCGAGGCCCGTCCGGCCTGGCCGGTTCCGGCGCCGGATGTTGACTTCGTCCCGGTGGGTGACTGGAACACAGACGGGCTGATTGTATTCAACCCCATGTTTTCGGAGGCCAGATCGAGTTACGTACAGGCATTGATTAATGCCGGGCATCCGGTGGTCTTCGCGACTACCGGCGAGGTTGGGCCCACCATCACGATCGATAACGAAGGGGGTATACGGCAGGCGCTCTTGCACCTCATGGGTCACGGTCACCAGCGCATTGCTTTTATCGCCGGGCATCCCAATGATTTGGCTGGCGATAGCGGCATTCGGTTGAGAGCCTTTCAGGCGATTACCCGGGAATATGGCTTGACACCCAACCAGAATTTGATCGCCTATGGCAGCCACGGTATTAATGGCGGCCAGCAGGCAATGCGCGAGATTTTAAATGCCGGGGGTGCATTTACGGCTGTGTTGGCCAGCAATGATGAATCCGCGATTGGGGCAATGGGTGTACTGAAGGAGGCCGGGCTTCGAATCCCTGAAGATATCGCCGTCATCGGTTTAGACGATTCGCTCGAAGCAATGATACAAACACCGGCACTGACCACGCTGCATAGTTCTCCGTTCCGGATGGGGTACCAGGCCCTGGAAGTACTGCTTGATACCATTGAAGGGCGAAGGAAGAAGCTGGATAACATCAATATTCCAATGCAATTGGTGATTCGCGAATCGTGTGGTTGCCAATCCAGCACAATACCCCCGTTCGTTTTTAGGGGTTCCAAGCAAGCGACCTCTCGCAAGGATGAACGGGCGGTTACCACGCAAGTGGCACAGGCGATGACCGAAACCGTTTTGGCGGGCGCACAGCGTTTAAGCCTGGCCGAAGTAAGCTCCCGATGCAGGCATCTGGTGGATGCTTTTATCGAGAGCCTGGATCGAAAGGATCCTGCCATTTTTCGCCTGGTGGTCGAGGATGCGCTGGCACACATCGAGGAAATCGAGGATGATACGCACGTCTGGCATGCGGCTTTCTCGACCATCGAAAGAGCCCTGGGATTGATCCGGGAGATGATGGATTGGCCCGCGACGGATCAGCAGCCTGAAGAGATGCTGCGGGAGGCACGCATCACCATTATTCGCAGCGTGGAGCGCCAGTTCCGCCGTTCGGTCATCCACCAAAAATGGATCACCGACCAGGCAGGCCAGTTGAATGCGCGTTTACTCGCTGCGCTGGATGAAGCCCAGGTTTATGAAATATTGGCACATCGACTGCCGAAAGTAGGCATCCAGCATGCCGGGGTGGCTTTTTTCGAGGCAGAAGATGGCGACCCTGTTGCCTGGAGTTCGTTGCGCAAAGTTTCGGAGTATGAGGGCACCGAGCTGCGTTTCCGCAGCCGCGAATTCCCGCCCAAAGGGTTGTATGCTGAACCCTACCGGTTGGTATTGCTGCCCATGGCCAGCCGGGAAGAGATGTCTGGCTTTGTTGCTTTCGACGCTGCCAATCTGGAAATATGTGCAAATATCGTCTGGCAATTGGTTACGTTTCTTAAAGTTGTACGCTTATACCAGGAGGCCACGGAAGGGCGCCGGCTGGCCGAAGAGGCGAACCGCCTGAAGAGCCGCTTTCTCTCAACAGTAAGCCATGAGCTTCGTACTCCCCTCAACCTGATGCTGGGGTTAAGCAGCATACTTTTGCAAGAGCAAGAAAATGGCGAATCAGAAACTCATTGGCGCGATATTAAACGGATTAACGCCAGCGCACAACACCTGGATGGTTTGATTCAGGATGTGCTGGATCTGGCGCGGAATGAAATGGGTCAACTGAAGCTGGTGTGTGAACCGCTAAATCTGGCAGATGCGCTCGAGGTGGTGATAACCGTAGGAGAGCAGTTAGTACGAGATAAAGGGCTGGAATGGCAGGCCATCATCCCTGAAAAGATGCCCAAAGTATGGGGGGATCGGACCCGGTTACGCCAGGTAGTGCTAAACCTGATCAACAATGCCGTCAAGTTCACTGCCACGGGAAAAGTAACACTCAAGGTAAGCGCGACGAAAGAAACAGTTACAGTTGCAGTGATCGACACGGGATTAGGAATTTTGCCTGAAGAACAAACCGTCATTTTCAATGAGTTCCGCCAATCGGAACGAACAACAGCACGCGGATATGGGGGATTGGGGCTGGGATTGGCCATTTGCAAGCGGCTGGTGAGTATGCACGGCGGTGAAATTGGGGTTCGTTCGTCGGGAGAAGAGGGCGTTGGCTCGATGTTTTATTTCACCCTTCCAGTGATGGAAAACGGTGTAGAGATGGACATGCCAAAAATCATATCCCCAAACAAAACTGTACTCCTTTTGGCGGAGCATACCGGCAACGGCGAGCGATTGCGCGAATATCTGACCCGGCGAGGCTTTGATGTAGAAACAGTGGAGATCAACGCAAGTGCTGACTGGTCATCCCATTTATTTAAGTCCCCACCTGGGGCGGTGATCCTCGAACAGGGAACCGCCACAAAACAAGGCTGGGAGATCTTGAATATATTGAGAGGAAACCCCCTCACGGAGGAGACTCCGGTGTGGTTTTATTCGCTGGATGGGGAAAGGGATAAAGGTTCGATGCTCGAGTTGAACTACTTGACAAAACCCATGAATAAAGCAGAACTCACCAGAGCGCTGGATCGACAAAACCTGAAGGAAAGTGTAAGTGCAGGTCAGCGTGTGAAAACCATATTGGTGGTAGATGATGACCCCGGCTCTTTGGAAATGCATGCGCGTATCGTTGCGATGTGGTCTGCCGAGTGCCGCATCCTGAAAGCCAGGAATGGGAAAGAAGCGTTGGCAGCCATCCAGGAAGTTCATCCAGACCTGGTATTGTTGGATTTGATGATGCCAGAACTCGATGGGTTTGGTGTATTGGAAGCAATGCGAAGCGATGAACGCAGTCGCGACATTCCAGTGCTTGTAGTAACCGGCCAGACATTAACCTCGGAAGACATGGCAAAATTTAACCGAGGTGTCAGCAACATATTGAAAAAGGGCTTATTCAGCATGGAAGAAACCTTGTCCCATGTAGAAACGGCCCTATCTCACAGTGAAATTTTGGGGGGTGAGACGCGACGCATTGTTCGCAAGGCCATGGCTTACCTGCATGAGCATTATATGGAGTCAATTTCCCTTAAAGATACCGCGCGCTACGTGGGCTTGAGCAAGGAATACCTGGCATATTGTTTTCACCAGGAGATGGGTATCACGCTGGTGACATATCTCAATCGTTACCGCGTCAATCAGGCAAAAATACTTTTGGAACAGGGCGGGCGGAGTCTGACAAAGATCGCTTTGGAGGCGGGCTTTTCGAGCAGCACCTATTTCGGCAGGGTTTTCAGGCAGGAAGTTGGCATATCCCCCAGGGAGTACGAACGCGCCCGCAGGCATCCCCATCTTTAAGAGCGATGAGGCAGTTTTTTCATACTTCGAGACCATCTGGTCCAGGAAATGCGGCGGATGGCCGCATTTTTGGCTTAAATCCCCAAATCCGTTAATATCCTGCCTGGATCGATTAATATCGTATGAGACTTTCGCTTCCCGAAAAGTGTATGCTTGATGAGCATTCGATTAATGTATCGAAATAATCAAGCTCACCTTGGAGGTATGAAAAGGAAATGCAACCTTTAGTCTCACCAAACATCTAATTCTTCGGAATATAGCCACGTACAGGAGCCCACGAATGTTAAATACCCGTAAAAAATATATGCACCACATCGGTAATCTGATTATTGTTACCATGCTACTAGTCTTGATCGCTGGTTCCATGCTTGCTACGCCTACATCGCGAGCAAATGCGGCTGGAGCAGGTTATTGGCACACCAGCGGCAAACTCATCCTGGATCAAAACAACCAGCAGGTGCGCATCGCTGGCGTCAACTGGTTCGGGTTTGAGACGGCCAACTATGTTGTGCATGGTCTGTGGACGCGCGACTACAAAGACATGCTTAACCAGATCAAGAGCCTGGGCTACAACACCATCCGGTTGCCTTATTGTAACCAGCTCTTTGATGCCGGCAGTACGCCCAATGGCATTGACTTCTCCAGTGGCAAGAATGCTGACCTGGTTGGCCTGACTGGCATCCAGATCATGGATAAGATCATCAACTATGGCGGCTCCATCGGGCTGCGCTTCATCCTCGACCGCCATCGCCCCGATTCGGGCGCGCAATCAGCGCTGTGGTACACCGCGCAATATTCCGAGGCGCGCTGGATTTCCGATTGGCAGATGCTCGCCAGCCGCTACAACGGCAACAGCGCCGTTGTAGGCGCGGACCTGCACAACGAACCGCACGGCACCGCAACCTGGGGTGATGGCGTTACCAGCACCGACTGGCGGCTGGCGGCTCAGCGGGCGGGCAACGCCATCCTTTCCGTCAATCCCAACTGGCTGATCTTTGTGGAAGGCATCGAATGCGTCGGCGGCGATTGCTACTGGTGGGGCGGCAATCTCAAGAATGCCGGGACTTTCCCGGTGACCCTGAACGTCGCCAATCGCGTCGTTTACTCGCCGCACGATTACCCGGCTTCGATCTATCCGCAAACCTGGTTCAGTGATCCGACCTATCCGAACAATCTGCCAGGGATATGGGATGCGCATTGGGGTTACCTGTACAATAACAATACCGCGCCCATTATGCTGGGCGAATTCGGCACGAAACTCCAAACTATCTCGGATCAGCAGTGGTTGAATACCCTTGTAACCTACCTGGGTACGGGCTCCAGCGCCAAAAGCTGGACTTTCTGGTCCTGGAACCCCGATTCGGGGGATACCGGCGGCATCCTGAACGATGACTGGCTGACTGTGAACACGGCCAAGGACACAGCAGTTAACCTCATCAAGTTCGCCCTCGATCTGGTCAGCGACGGGCCCACGCCGACCCTTGGGCCATCACTGACTCCAACCAAGACCTATACGCCCGCGCCGCCGACGAATACGCCGACCCGGACGAATACGCCCGCGCTGCCGACCGTCACCCCCACCCAATCAGGCTCGACCAACCTGGCGCTTAACAAACCGGCAACGGCCTCCTCCGTGGAAGCCGCCGGGCTCGAAGCCGCCAAGGCGGTAGATGGCAATACGAGCACGCGCTGGAGCAGCGCCTTCAGCGACCCGCAGTGGATTCAGATCGACCTCGGCTCCACCCAGACTATCAGCCAGGTGATCCTGCGCTGGGAAGCTGCTTACGGCCGTGACTTCCAGATCCAGACATCCAACGATGCCAGCACCTGGACGACCATTCTGAATGTTGCCAATGGTACGGGCGGCGCGCAAATCCTGACTGTCTCGGGCAGCGGGCGCTACGTCCGCATGTACGGCACCGCGCGCGGAACGGCCTACGGCTATTCGCTGTGGGAGTTCGAAGTGCGCGCAGGCGGCCCAACCCCCACACCGATTCCGCCGATGGCAACGCCCACCCGGACAAATACACCTGGGGCGACGAATACAACTGGTCCGGTTGCCACATCTACCCAGACAAATACGCCTGCGCCGACGGCCACATCAGGCAGCTCGACACTCAAGGTGCAGTATCGCAATGGCGAAAGTCCCAATGCCCCCGGCGATAACCAGATCAAGCCGCTCTTGCAAGTCATTAACTCCGGCTCTGGCAGCGTGGCACTCAGCAGCCTCAAAATGCGCTACTGGTACACGCGCGACACAGCCCAGCCGCAAACTTACTACTGTGATTACGCCCTCGTCGGCTGTGGAAATATCACAGCGAGCTTCATCCAGTTAGGCACGCCCGTGACCGGGGCGGACTTTTACCTGGAGGTCGGCTTCACGACTGGCGCCGGCTCCATCGCTGCCAGCGGAGGCAGCTCGGGCGAAATCCAGAATCGCTTCAATAAAAATGACTGGTCCAACTACAACGAGAACGACGACCACTCTTTCGGCACGAACACTGCCTATGCCGATGCCCCGAAAGTGACCCTCTATCAGAACGGTGTCCTCGTCTGGGGTAGCGAGCCGGGCGGGGCGAGCGCGACCAATACCCCGGTCCGAACGAACACGCCAACAAATACCTCCACCCGCACCAACACGCCAGCCGGGCCTACCAACACACCCATGCCGCTCACGGCCACGGCTACCCGGACCAACACACCCACTGGCCCAACGCCGACCCCAACGCCTACGGCCACCAGGACCAGCACACCCAGTGGCCCGACGCCGACCAAGACCAATACACCGGTGCCCGGTACACACCTGGCTAACCCGTTCGTTGGTGCGACGTGGTACGTCAACCCGGACTGGGCAGCGGAAGTACACGCCGAGGCTGCCATCCAGGGCGGTACACTTGGCGCCACCATGAACCGGGTGGCGAACTACAACACAGCTGTCTGGCTCGATAGTATCGGCTCACTCAATGGCACGAATGGCAGCCGCGGCCTGATCGGGCACCTGGATGCGGCTGTGGCGCAGGGCGTCAACCTAATCATCATTGTCGTCTACGACCTGCCGAACCGCGACTGCTCGGCCCTGGCTTCCAACGGCGAACTGTTGATCGCTAGTGGCGGGTCGGCCACCTATAAGTCGCAATACATCGACGTTCTCGCCGCCGACATCGCCAGCAAACCGGCCTACGCCAACCTGCGCATCATTGCGATCATCGAGCCGGATTCGCTGCCCAACCTGGTCACCAACCTGAGCTTTCCGAAGTGCTCCGAAGCCAACGGCGCCGGCGGCTACGTCGAGAACATCCAGTACGCGCTCAACAAGCTGCACCCATTATCGAACGTCTACAGCTACGTGGACATCGGCCATGCCGGCTGGCTCGGCTGGCCCACCAACTTCAACCCCGCTGTGACCCTGTTCAGCAACACCATCAAGGGCACGACTGCGGGCGTGAATAGCGTGGATGGCTTCATTGATAACACAGCTAACAATCAAGTCGTCACCGAACCGTACATGACTGCTAATCAGATGATCAGTGGTTCCCCGGTGCGTTCAGCGTTCTTCTTCTCTTACAACGACTACATCGAAGAAGACACCTACGCTGCCGCCTGGAAAACTGCGATGCTAGGCCAGGGCTTTGGCACCAACAACGTCAACATGCTGGTGGATACATCACGCAACGGCTGGGGCGGGTGCGGAGGCAGTTCTTACGTCTCGCAGCCCTGCCGCCCGACCGGGCCGAGCATATCCACCGTGCTGGAAACGTTCGTCAATGCCAGCCGGATTGACCGGCGTCCAGCCAAGGGCGACTGGTGTAACCAGAATGGTGCCGGTATCGGCGCTGTCCCGCAGGCGAACCCCGCCGGCGGTATCTACCAGGCGTACGTCTGGATCAAGCCGCCGGGCGAGTCTGACGGTTCGAGTTCGCTGATCCCCATCGGCCCGGATAACCCGGATGGTAAGGGCTTCGACCGGATGTGTGACCCGACCTACATGGGTAATTCGTTGAACCAGAATACGAATACGAACGCGCTACCCAACGCGCCGATCTCCGGCCGCTGGTTTGCGGCGCAGTTCGTCCAGTTGGTTCAGAACGCTTTCCCGGCCATTCCATAAGCAAGTGCTCAATCGTACTGAATGAGTTGCTAATCAACAAATAGACGCTCCCACCCGATCATCGGGTGGGAGCGTCTATTTGTTCAGGTCTCTTCAGTCCGGGCATTTGTAAAAACATGTGTATCTACCCTGTTTGAAGCCGGGATGATTGTTGGTTCATCAATCTGCGGGCAGGACGCCCAGGTCTTCTGCCGTGATGTGTATTCCTTCGAATTCAACGAAAGCCAGGTTTTCTGCGCTTAGATTTTTTGTCGTGCGGATGTGCTCAAATAGTCCCAGGTAACTGGCGGGGATGGCGGTTTCGGGTTTCAGCCCGAGCTTTTGCGCCAGCCCGGCAATCATTTCCGCTTTCTCGACTTCGATCTCGACGAAATTGCCATAAGGCAGTTCGTCGAGTGTAACGAGTGCATGCTCGAGTTCGTACATGCTGCGGTATTTTTCGTAGCTGACGGTGGCCCGGTAACCGAGCGCTTCGAGCAAACTGCGGGCCATCTCGAAATCGTCGACAACGACCTCGAGTTCGGTGCGCACGATTGCGCCGCCGCGCTGCTCGCCGGGGCCTTTGAAGGTCAGCCGGGCATCATCCCCTTTTCTCAGGCGCAGGACCTGATGCGCGCGTTCGAGCCTGTTCTCCGCATCGTCGAAGCGCAGGTTGTATTCGAAACCGCGCGGCACTTTGCAGGCGGCTCCCAGTGCAAATAGTTTACTCTCGACCGTCTTCAAGTTGCTGACGTAGAATTTGGATTCGATTTCCTGAGCATTGGCAGACATATTTTCCTCGTTAAATGATGCAGGGGCAGGCCTCAGACCTGCCCCCACTGTTAGATCACGTTCAGTAAAGTTTGTTTCCGCTCCACTGTTTCGCCAGCCTTAACGCGTATACGCGCGACCGTCCCGTCGCGCGGGGCTTTTAATTCGTTCTGCATCTTCATCGATTCCAGCACAAGCAGAACCTGTCCCTGCTTGACGACCTGGCCCTCTTCTACCGGGATGGCGACTACCAGTCCGGGCATGGGCGCCTTCAAGTGGAATTCGCCACCTTCGGCCACTTTGCTGCCCGCGGCGCGCAGGCGCTTTTCGCGCTCGTCTTCTACGATGGCCTGAAACAGCCGCCCGCGCAGGAGCACCTGCCAGTCTTTTTCGTCCGGATAAATATAAGCCTCGTAGGACTTGCCGCCGATGATCAGCGAGTAAACCGGCTGTCCGCTGACCGACTCAAAATCCACTTCGAGGATCTGGTCGTTGATTCGGACGTGCTTTTCGTCGATGATCTCGACGTTGAATTCCTTGCCATCGATTGTGGTGATGTATTTCATTATTTAGTCCTCTAGTCTTCTAGTCGGCTGGTCCTCTAGTCTTTTGATATGGTAAACCGACTGGTTGACCAGGAGACTAAGGGACTAGAAGACTAGCAGACTAATTTATCGATGCATTCTTTCCCAACGACCAACCCATTTCCAGTTGGAGGTATCGCGCTCGTTGCGCTGGACGAACTGCGCAGCACGCTGGGTCTCCTGGTGAGCTGCCAGCGTAGCCAGAACAGCCGCGATCTCCTGCATGGCCAGATCGTTGCCTTCCTGCATGGCGAAGCGCTCTTCCACGAAGCGCGTGTCATACTGCCCGCCCATGAAGCGATGGCTGTCCATCAGTGTCTGGTGGAAGGGGATATTCGTGCGCACGCCGACGATGCGGTATTCTTCCAGCGCGCGGCGCATACGTAGGATGGCCTGGGCGCGCGTCTCGCCCCACACGATCAGCTTGGAAATCATCGGGTCGTAGAAGGGCGTGATCTCGAAACCGGGATAGACGCCTGTGTCCACGCGCACGCCGGGGCCGGTAGGCAGCAGGCTGTGGGTAATGACGCCCGTGGAAGGCATGAAGTTGTTGTAGGGATCTTCGGCATTGATACGGCACTCAATGGCCGCGCCGTTGATCTTGATATCCTCCTGGCGGTACTGCAGTGGCCTGCCGCGCGCCACGCGGATCTGCTCTTTCACAATATCGATGCCGGTGATGATCTCGGTCACGGGATGCTCCACCTGCAGGCGCGTGTTCATTTCAAGGAAATAAAAATTCTTGTCCTTGTCGACCAGGAACTCAATCGTCCCGGCGTTGACGTAATCCACCGACTGCGCGGCTTTGACAGCCACCTCGCCCATTTTCTGGCGCAATTCTTCGTCCACGAACGATGACGGCGCTTCCTCGACCAGCTTTTGATGGCGGCGCTGGATGGAGCATTCGCGTTCGTTCAGGTGAATGACGTTGCCGAAATTATCTGCCAGGATTTGGATTTCGATATGCCGCGCCCCTTCGACCAGCTTCTCGAGATAGACCATCCCGTCCCCGAAGGCGGACTCTGCCTCACGCCGCGCTGATTTCAACAACTCCGGCATTTCTTCGAGGCTGCGAACTTCGCGCATGCCCTTGCCGCCGCCGCCGGCTGTGGCCTTGATCAGCAGCGGAAAACCGACCTTCGGCGCGATCGTCAGCAGCTCTTCGTCAGACATGTTGCCCACGTCTTCGGTCCCCGGTACCACGGGCACGCCTGCTTTGCGCACGGTTTCACGGGCGGTCATCTTGTCGCCCATTGCCGCAATGGATGAGGGTTTCGGCCCGATGAAGATGATATCTGCTTCTGCGCAGCCTTGGGCAAAATCTTCGCGCTCGGCCAGAAAACCGTACCCGGGATGGATGGCATCCGCGCCGGATTGGCGGGCGACAGCGATGATCTTATCCGCCCGCAGGTAGGATTCGCGCGAGGGCGCCGGGCCGAGCAGGTAGGCTTCATCTGCCAGGCGCACATGCAATGCCTGACGGTCGGCTTCGGAATAGACGGCGACCGTGTCGATGCCCAGTTCGCGGCAGGCCCGAATGATGCGCACGGCTATTTCGCCGCGGTTGGCGATCAGTACTTTTTTGAACATGAGCGGTTTCTCCGCGTGCGAAGTGCGGAGTGCGCTGTGCGTTTTTTGAGCCGCACGTGGCACGTCGCACACCGCACGTTTTTTAGAGGGGGATATTCCCGTGTTTTTTGGCCGGGTTCGAATCGCGCTTGTTCTGCAGCATCTCCAACCCGTTAATCAGGCGGGCGCGGGTTTCGCGCGGTTCGATCACATCGTCCAGGTAACCGCGTTCTGCCGCAACATACGGATTGGCAAATTTCTCGCGATAATCTGCGATCAGTTCTTTTTTGCGTTCGTCCGGTTTTTTGGCAGCTTTCAATTCTTTACTGAAGACCTTGCCAACTGCGCCATCCGGACCCATGACGGCAATTTCAGCGCTGGGCCAGCCCAGGTTCAAGTCGCTGCGCACGTGCTTGCTGCTCATCACCAGGTAAGCGCCGCCGTAGGCTTTGCGCGTGATAACGGTCAGTTTGGGGACGGTCGCTTCGCAGTAAGCGTAAAGCAGCTTTGCGCCACAGCGGATGACGCCGTTGTGTTCCTGGTGCGTCCCGGGCAGGTAACCGGGGGTATCCACAAAGGTAATGACCGGTATATTGAAAGCGTCGCAGAAGCGGATAAAACGGGCCGCCTTCTCGGAAGATTTGATATCCAGCACTCCGGCAAGCACGTCCGGCTGGTTGGCCACAATACCCACCGAATGCCCGCCCAGACGCGCAAACCCGACCAGGATGTTCTCGGCATAGTTCTCCTGAACTTCCATAAAGTCGCCCTTGTCCATCACCAGGCGGATGACTTCTTTCATATCATAGGGCTTGCCCGGATCATCGGGGATGATCGTATCGAGCGCTTCCTCGGTCCGTAGCGGATCATCGCCGCTGCTGACGAAGGGCGGGTCTTCCATATTGTTCTGCGGTACGAAAGAGAGCAGCTTGCGTACCAGATAGAGCGTATCCGCTTCACTGTCGGCGGCCAGGTGGCACACGCCGGATTTTTCGGCATGGATGGATGCTCCGCCCAGGCCCTCGAAATCCACTTCCTCGTGGGTGGCGGCCTTGACGATGTCTGGCCCGGTGACGAACATATAGGACGAATCGCGTACCATAAAAATGAAGTCGGTCAGTGCTGGAGAGTAGACTGCGCCGCCCGCGCAGGGGCCCATGATGACGCTGATCTGTGGGATAACGCCTGAAGCCAGGGTATTACGCAGGAAGATTTCGCCATAGCCTGCCAGCGAGACGACACCTTCCTGGATGCGCGCGCCGCCCGAATCGTTCAATCCGATGATCGGTGCGCCGTTTTTCATGGCCATATCCATGATCTTGAGGATTTTTTCCGCATGGACTTCGCCCAAAGATCCTCCAAAAACGGTGAAGTCCTGTGAGTAGACATAGACCAGTCGTGCGTCGATCGTTCCCCAGCCGGTGACGACGCTGTCGCTGGGATATTTTTGTTTATCAAGGTCAAAGTCATGGGTGCGATGAACCACGAACGCATCGATTTCTCGGAAAGAGCCTTTATCGAGCAAAAGATCAATCCGTTCGCGGGCGGTTAATTTCCCGCGCTCATGCTGGGTGTCGATGCGTTCTTTCCCGCCGCCCATATGCGCTTTACTTTTGCGCTCACGGAGTTCGCCGATCTTTGAATTGTTACTCATCCTGTCTCCTTGTACCCGGACTTTCTAAAGACGTATGGTAAGTTGCCCTACATCTTTATGTTTGCCGGGCACTTGTAAAAAACGCTCGTGATGATGGCCAGAAAAGAAGTATATTGAAAATAGCAAATGTAATCATGGAAGCAACCGCACTGAATGCCAGGTTGCCCGCCGGAGAGGCCTGGATGATTAACCGGTCGAGCCAGTACCAGGCTATATATATCATAGATAAAATCGTTCCGGTATGCAAGGCGAAGCGTTCGCCGTTCGATACGATGATGAACAATGCCAGCCCGGCAACAAACCAGGCCAGACCCGTGGCGAAAATGTATGCGGGATTCCCGTCGAAGCGGGAGAGAAGTTCCCAGTTGGCGATCGCGATGCAAGCGCGAATCCCGTTCCAGGCCGTGATAGATAACACGAACACAGATGCAATCGTTACGGGCAGGGGATGGAAGGTGAAATATAGTTTAAAGTTATTCATATGTCTGGCCATCAATATTTACGGCTTTGGGCCCAGGTGCAGGAGTGTCTTGTTTCCATACGCCGGAACACCCGGGATTTCCTCGAGTTGGCCTGCCAGGTTGGGGCGATAAGGCATGCTCTCGGTCAGGATGTAGTAATTGCCGAATACATACTTCATCCCCGTTTTTTGGAGGTATTCGCCTGCTGTTCCTGCTTTTACTGCCTGGAAATAGGCGTAGCTGTTGATTAATCCGTCCATGTTAACGATCGTTCGATCCTTGATGAAGTACCCCGCGTTGCCTCCACCGGTCATGCCGATGATCGAGCCAGGTTCCGTATAGCCTTCAAGAATGGGGAGCATATCCATATAAGGTTGTCCTGCCCATAAGTCTTGATAAGGCATTCTATCGTAAATCGTGGTTGCAAAGTTAAATGCAAGGTACAGGCTCACGGCGCCTGTGCCTGCCCATACCAACCCCGAGATGGTTCTATGGCGCGGCAAGAGTTCAATCAGGTTGTTCAAACCGATGGCGGCCAGGATGAGCAACGCGAGCATCTGCATGGTCCAATACCATTCCTGTTCTCCGGCGTAGGCCATGGCACCGTACAGGAACGCCTGTAGTTCGGCGCTAATCAGCAGCGGAATGAGGGCTGTCTGGAATGTGCGCCGCAGGTTTTTGCGCCGGTTGCGCAAGAATAAAACCAACCACAAGCCGGCAATGATAAACATCAGCGTCCAATACGTCGAATATATGCGTTCATTGGCCCAGAAAACAGCTTTGGAAGGCGATACCCAATCCCTGACCAGGTCCGTGAACAGCGCCCAAGGCTGACTGTAGACCGGGTCGAGGGCGAAAACGTCCAAAATACTTTTTGCCCCACCGCCATAAACACTGTTCGGCAGGGAACCCCACCAGCGCTTGACCTGCCCACTCACTGGCAAAGGCGTGCCGAACATGATTTTGTTCAGGAGCATGTATGCGCCCAGTCCCATGCCGAGGATGCTGTAATACGTCAAACCTTCAGTGAGCCAGGTTTTTCCGTTTTGACGGAGCTGGCTGAGGGGCAGTTCGCTTCCGTTGGGCTGCACAGGCCAGGGTGAAACGGATCGAACGGCAAGGCGGGTTATAAGCGTCAGGACCAGAATCCCACCCCAATAGATCAAAGGCACGGCGCGGGGCAGTTCGGCGTACCCGCCGGCAGAGATGCCCAGCATAACCACGCCCGAGATCAAAGCGCTGCAGGTCACGCCAACCAGTGCTTGCCGTAAAAGAACAGGGACGCTTTGATCTTTTGGATGGCGGTAAAGCCCGGCAAAGTAGAAGACGATGGTCTGGATGGCGAAGGTCACACCGGATGCGATGATCGCCGAATCCGCATAGACCAGCAGGTAAATCTTGAGATCTGCGCGCTGGATGTAGGCCAGCACGATTACGGAAAAGCTGGCCAACAGGTCAATGGGCAGGAAATAGCGGATAGGTGTGCGTCGGAAGATAATCCATATCCCGGCAATCAGCGCCAGGTAGATGGAATCGAGCCGACTGAAGATCACAAACAATGCTGTGAGCGCAAGAGCGATGATATCCCCGGCTGTAATTTGTGCGGTACGCCATTTTTCGTCGAATTTTTGCAGCAGATAGAGCATCAGTACGATCGAGAGGGCGGTGATCCCGGTTTCCATGCCTGGTTGCGTGATGATCCCATGGATGAGCGTGCTCAGGCCCCAAAAGGATGCCGCCAGCATGGCGACTGGTTCGGCGACCACCTTGCGTAAAAGCCTGAAGAGCAGTATCGAAGTAGTTGCGCTGATACCTGCCATGATCAGCAGCAAAACCCGCAGCGGCAGGATCAAATCGAAATGTGCCAGGGCAAAGACAGGAATGCAGATCAGCAGCCATAAGGGGTGGTAACCGTTCGTAGGGTTGATGCCGTCGAAGGTTGAGCCGTGACCCTCGGCAATATTCTGCGCGACTTTGTAATAATAAAAAGCGTCGTCGCGGCTGAACCAGCGCATGGAAAAATTGTGCGGCGCTGAAAACGCCGCGTACAGGTGGACTGCCATAATGATGATAACCAATGTAATTTCGAACCAGTGGAAACGTTTCATTTTCGGGCGAACTCTCCCGCGCAATTTGTATCGAATAAACCGTTGTTTGCCACGCTTTTACTGCTCGTACCCGAACTTTCTAAGGATGTAGAATAAAGCACTCTCGACCCCACGGAAAGCGTGGGACAGGGCAGGCATATTTACCCTACATTCTTATGTTGGCCGGGCACTCGTTGCAAAAATAAGTGAACTGACAGAGTGTAAATTACAGGGAAGATTCGTTGTTCAAGTTCACTTTATTACGCAGCACAGAGTAATTTACCCTCCCGCAGGCTTCTGGGCAAGCAATCTGTGGGAGGGTGGTTTGATCTTCAAATTATTATTTGAATTGTATCGTGCGAATATGGATTTGCGAAGTCTCGCCCGATAGATTGTCTTTGATCTCGATCTCGATCCGCTCCGCTTTTTCAGGGCCTCTATCGAATGCCATGGTGATTTCCGGATCCGGCGGCAAATCTTTTTCCGGCTGATCCTTGAATGTCTGGCTGTATTCGACGGGCTGGCTTGCGCCGGGCGCATACAAACGGATTGTAATTGTGTAATCATGCAAAGAACCGGTTTTAATGAAAACACTATGGGTATCGATTGGGGTCAACGGGTATAAGTCAATGACGTATGGATTGGCTTCCAGAGCCCGGGTGAATGTATCGGGGTCATTATCAAAGTTATCTTCCATCCGTCCTGCGCTGAGCGGAGAATGGACAACGCGGATCGTCTCGCCGTTGAAGACCATGGTATCTTCCATTGGTTTGCGGTTCTGCTCGTGCTCGGCGGCCATAATTTCCTTGATATTGTCTGCGGGCGTCACCGATATCAGGTAAAACCCGGGCTGCCCGTTCGGGTACGGGATGACCTTATGAACGATGATTTGTTTATATTTTGGGGCTGCAGCCAGCTCATTCGGAGGCAGGTTGCTGTAATCTCGGGTCGGATCAGCTGTCTGCTGCTCTGACGCCAACTGGTTATATTCATCGGCTGTGGCAATGAACAGGAGTTCTTGTGTGCCTGCCATCAAGCTGTCGATGTAATCGCTCGGCCGGCCGAAGGCCAGTCGCGAGCGGTTCTGCTCTGAGATGAAGAAAGGACTAAATTGCTCGGTTCCGTTGGCCCAGGAAGGGGAAACGATAACGCGTACATTGGGGTTATTTTGCAATTCCGGAGCGACGGTATCGCCAAATACCTGCAACGCGCCATATTGCATGCCATACAAGCCATAGTCCTGGAACCACGTCGGTCCATTTACGAGCGCATCCGTTAGCATCGACATGCTCAAGATTGTTAGAGCGGCGAATGCTGCCCAGGCGGGCCAGCTCGAACGGATATTCCGGGACCTTTCCATCCATTGGATGACGGCTGACAGCCCGACGGCAGACAAAATTGCGAGCGGGACTGACATCCAGAGCATGCGTGGCATTCCAACGGCCGCAACCGAGGCCGGAATGGGACAGGCCAGCAAGGCGATCAGTGCCAGTCGATGCGCCGGATTGCGAATATTCCAGAGTGCCAGCAATATGCCAAGCAGCATCAATGCCATGGAAATCCATAATACAATTGTCAGCGTTTCAAGCGATATGGAAAGCGACGGCCCAATTTCCCAGAATTTATTGTCTCTTAATCCCATGATTATCGACGAAGGCAGGATCGGGCACGCCAGCAGGGCCATGATTCCCAACCGCTGGATTGGCTGGCGAATGGTCTTTAGAATCTGGTACAAGCCAATCACTTCGAATGGCAGGGCGAGCAATAGCCCATTACCATACAGGAATCCCACCATTCTGTGGCGGTCGAGATCGACATCGTTGTGGAAATACCAGTACATCGGGTTGAGTCCATAGGCATATTGCGTGAGGAAATCCGTGATTTTCTGGAACAAGGTCAGGCCTGAATCGGCCCAATAGGAACCGCGTCTCTTCACCTGTTCGGCGGACTCGTTGGGATGCGCCAGGAAATAGCGTATAAAGGGTAATGCCAGAATAATCGTGAGGCAAATACCCAGCAAGACGGTTTTACGCTGCCTGCGATGGATGTGATAGCGAAAGTCCACGATGAACAAAGCCAGGCCTGTCACCCCCATCAGGATTTCGCCCAGGCCGTGGGTATAGAAGCATAGTGCCCCGGCAAAAATCGCGAAATACAGGGAACGCAAGTCGCCTTTCCGGTAGCGACTATAAAAGTAAAGAAAAATAGCGTAAAAGGCGCCTACTTCCGCATATTCAAAAGCAGTTCGGGCGTGTAAAAACCAGGCCGGCGTAGTAACCAACAGAAATATACCAACCCAGTAATATTTGATCTTGAAGGCATGTTTAAGCATCAACCCGATGGCGGCTGCACCCAACAGAGTGATAAACGCTGATACGAGCCGGGTAACAATCACCGATTTGCCGAACAATAAATAAGGGATGAGCTGCACGTAAACACTGGTGCCGTTTACCCAGCCTTCCGTGCTAAAGAATGTCGGCATGAATTCGCCGTAGTAGTTTTTGAAGCCGTTGCTCAGGAAGTCGGCAGCCATATTCATGTGAGCGGCTTCATCAGTAAAGAAATAGATCGGGAAGCGGTCGATTCCAATGCTTACTGCCAGCGCGTAAACGATGAGGGCTGCCCAGAAGAGATTGCGCTGCAAGTCCGGCGCTCTCTCCTTTAGGGTGTTTACCTGCGTCTCTGCCCACCGCCGAATTTTCGACAACGACATACCGGACGTGCCGCTGGAAACCGACGACATGTTGTTTCCATATCCCCGGCCTGAAATGCTTTCTTGCTGCAGGACGACTTTGCCTTCGGCGTTCACCACTTCCATGGTAATGTGGACGATTGTTCCCTCGGGAATGTCCGCGGAAATCTGGACGTGAACGATCGGACGGTCAGTTGCAGCGGGGACAGACTTTTTGGTTTTCCCTGCGGGCGACTGGCTAATGATCGGTTCCCGCACCTGTGCCGGGACAGCGGGTCCCGTTTCGGATGCTTCGACCACCGTTTGGACGAATTCCGTCCCCTGGTCAGGTGGAGCCTTGAACAAGGACTTTCGCAGCTTCTCGGTCCATATCCTCAGGCGGCGCAGTGCATCCTGGACTAGAGAAAATTCCGGCTGGTCCCCCTCGGATTGCTTTTGCCGAAACCGGTAAAATGCCAGATCAAAAACGATCAGCACAATAAAAAGGATCAGAGCGAGGATAAGTGAAAAGTCGGTGTCCATCATAGTTTAGGGTTTAAAGCCTTCCAGTTGTTCTTTGGTGATCTTATATGCATAGAACAGCACAAAGATCGGTTGGTAACGCCGTTTGAATTCGTTCCATTCGCCGCCCGGAACCCACCTGGCGATATTTTCCATGTCAGATTTGTACTCGGGAGTGGCAATGAACAGAGCATCCTTATCATTAGGCAGAGCGGCAAGCGTTTCACGAGTAACCGTGTGAAAATCAAATTTTTCTACATCGGGTGCAAAGAAGTTGAAACTTGGGAAGCTGAGATAAGGGTCACTGGGATTACTTAGCAGATACAGGCGTCCTTGCGTATGCAGTGGTGCAGTATATAAACGTGTTTCGTAAGTTAACTCGTTGGTCACGTCCTCGGCATAGTGCCCGACACGATAATCATAAAAATAGAAATTGAGATTTGTGTAACCACTGTAAAGAATTAGAGCGAGCAGGATCACCGCCCCGAATCTACCCAGCGGTTGATAAAATTGTTTGATCGCCTGGAGCGTTTTTGTAATCCCGATCGCAATAATCATTACCATGGGGGGTGTGCTCATGAGAAGGCGCTGGTTGCTGGGTGGACTGGATGTAATCGTACTCCCCAGGATGATCACAGCCCAGAACCATATGAAAAGGACCATGTGAGGCAGGTCTTTGATACGCCACAGGATATAGGCCATCCCAAGCATGAAAAGGATCGCTTCTATCGGTAGCAGGTACGGCTTGGGAGAATTGAAGAAGTTGCCGGGCGCATCCGTAGCGATATAAACCAGGCTGGATCGGGCAAATTGGCGCGTCAGAATTTCTGCGGTGCTTCTTCCGGTCACTTGGATTTCATTTTGCATGGAATCGTTTTGAAAGATGCTTTCAGCTTTCATCCGGTATAAGAAGAAATTGGGGTGTGCATAGAAATAGCCGAACAGCGGGATGGCAATCAGTATGGCGATGAGCACGAAAAACGAAATCCTGGTGAAATAGGCCTGGATAAAACCGCGATTTCGAATTGAAATATATGCCAGGGTGCCTACCGCCAGGACGGGAGCCAGAAGTGAGCCCGGATAAATGTATAGGCACATTCCCGCAACAATGCCTGCTGCCAAAAAACTTAGCGTCGAACCACGTTTTATGCCTCGAAACAATAACCACAGGATCAGCGGTGCCGAAAGTGAATCGACAATGTTTCCCACGCCTGTCCGGCTGAATTGGATGTGAAATGGCAGCATCGCCAGTAGCAAGGCGGACAACCAGGCGATTTTCGAATCGAATACTTCCCGGGCGAATAGATAAACTGCCAGAACGGATAAGGTACCCGTAAAGACACTGGTCAGGCGCACGGCAAATGCCGTGGTGCCCAGCAAGCTGATCGCTAATCCATACGGAAGAAAGTTAACCCTGGCTTGTTTGGCCCAGCCCAGGTCGAAAAAGTTGGTGCATGTACCTTGAAAAATGCAAATGCCGTTGCTTCCCATTTGGGCTTCGTCGTTATTGAAAGCATACGGATGTAATTCCAGATCCAGAAAACGGACGAAAAACGCAGCTACTAGAATGGTTGCAATGACGAAAAGTTCCGCGCGATGTTTTTTGAACCAGGCCAGTCTTTCTTGAACTGATGCGGGATGCCAGCCTTCCTCCAGCAGGACACTGACAACGAACAAAATGATACTTAATATCCACAGGGCAGCGAACGCGAAGCCGGCCGTATCATTTGTTCCCGCCCGCATGGTGTGTAGCGCGATGGCCACCGCCAGGCCGAAGCTGCTGATCCAGAACCCAAATTTTGGTTTGGGGCGCTGCATCCCAATGATGTTTACGGGGAAAGCCGGATGCAAATCCCCCAGAGTATGCACGCCCAAGGCGAAGACAACACCTGCCAGCGCATACAGGGTCATTCCGGGCAGCGGCGAAGTATTGTTCCAGGTTTTCCCTAACCAGTTACTTACGACAAAATATTCATCCAAATTATTGACCGATGACAAGAGCGTGATCTGCGCAAGGATTGCAGTTCCGATGCCAAGGATAATTAGAAAAAAACCGGAGAGTTTTTTGTTTTCGGTAACCAGCCGTATGAAATTTTGTCCCATGCACTAGGATTCTTTGCGGCCGATTCCGAGCAACGCGCTGCCATAGATAACATGGATTTTGACGTCTTTCAGGCCCAGCGTTTCCATGAAAGTCGCAAGTTCTGCGCGCCGGAAAGGGTTTTCGTGGCCGAACGGCCAGTGACGCCCAAATGCTTTTCGGACGATCAGGTTATAAACAGAATTTTGCCAGGGCACGACGATCCCCACGACACCCCCGGTACGTGTCACGCGGATTTTTTCATTGACCATCTGCGCTGCCTGTTTCCGCGTGAAATGTTCGATAAGGCCGATGCTGAAACTGGCGTCAAACTTCTCTGCAACCAGGGGAAGGTCAAAAGCGCTTGCCACTGCGGCGTGGAACGCCGGGCTGATATTTTGTACGATCTTGATGGCGATGGGAGAGAGGTCCAATGCGAAGCAATGGCTGCCTCCCTGGAAATCATCCAGATAATGAAGGGTCCGTGCAGAACCGCAGCCCACTTCCAGGATTTTCGCTTCCGCGTTCTTCCCCATGTATCTGAATATGTTGCCGGCATAAGCTCGTGAAAATAAAAAGCGGATGCGCCAGAGCAGGTAATGGAATACGTTTTCGCTGCTGGCATGAGTGGCCCAAAAGGAGTCCCACAGGCTGTTTTGAGGTTGTTGTGTCATAAATTTTCTTAGCGTATATTGAGCTCCGCGCGTGAGATAACCATGCGCTGGATTTCGCTTGTCCCTTCATAGATTTCTGTGATTTTCGCGTCGCGGAAATAGCGTTCAACGGGAAGTTCCTTGCTGTAACCCATGCCGCCATGGATTTGGACTGCCTGGTGGGCACAGAACATGGCTGTTTCAGACGCAAATAACTTTGCCATGGAGGCTTCCAGGGAAAAGCGTTCGCTGGTTGTTTTCGAATGCTCTTTTGCTAATGAAGCATTATATATGAGAAGCCGCGATGCTTCAATGCGAGTTTTCATATCCGCAATTTTGAATCCGGTACCCTGGAACTGTCCAATTTTTTGGCCGAATGCTTCGCGTTCACCCGCATACTGTCTCGCCGCTTCATAGGCCGCTTCTGCAATTCCGAGCGCCTGTGCGGCAATGCCAATTCGGCCTGCGTCGAGCACTGTCATGGCGATCTTGAACCCATCGCCTTCCTCCCCGAGACGGTCTTCGATGGGCACACGGCAGTTCTCGAAAATAAGCTCACTGGTCGCCGAAGCGCGGATACCCAGCTTGGGTTCTTTTTTCCCGCGAATCAGGCCGGGTGTTTTGGCATCCACCAGAAAGGCGCTGATGCCTTTTTGCTTTTTGTCTGGGTCCGTCATCATAAAGACAACTACATAGTCGGCAACCGGGCCACTGGTGACCCATGACTTGCGCCCGTTCAGAACATAGAAACCGCCTTCACGCACGGCGCGCGATTTCATTGCGCCCGCATCCGAGCCAGACATCGGTTCCGTCAGCGAGTAAGCGCCAATGGCTTTTCCGGAGGCCACCGGGGTGATGAATTTTTTCTTCTGTTCTTCCGCGCCGAATTTGAGCAGACCATAGGCATAGAGCGAGTTATTGACCGACATGATCACGCCGTGGGCTGCATCCACTTTGCAAATTTCTTCGAGAGCCAGCACGTAGGCAAGCGTATCCATTTCCGCCCCACCATATCGCTCCGGGACTTCGATGCCCATGAAGCCCATCTCACCCATCTTTTTGATCGTCGTATGCGGAAACTCGCCGCTTTCATCAAATTCTGCTGCAATCGGGGCAATCTCTCTTTGGGCGAAATCGCGCGCTGCATCGCGGATCATCTTATGTTCATCCGTTAGTTGAAAAATTGCCAGATCGCTCATGCTTTCTCCAATAGGTAGCGAATTACTACGCGTGATTATAGCATTGCTAAAAAATAGTTGGAATTGTTCGTTCTACAATTCCTTTATGCTGCCAGTTCTGCCGCAGGAAGAAGCTCGTTCATATCATTCAGTAGGGCTTCAGGTGGTTCGCCCGTAACCCAGAAATAAGCTCTGCGTAGCCAATCGGGAGCTTGGTCGAGCCAGGAGGCGCGAAAAATCATGGCAAAAACAAGGAAAACGGTTACCAGCAAGATCAGCCAAAGGCCAGGCCGCAAATAGGAATCGGCCAGGTACGCAGCCAGGCCGGGCTCTGGCCCGAAATCCGTATGGAAATTCGCCGCACCTTCCAAGATCGGAGCACCTTCGTGGCTGTAGAAGGTTTGCCTGCTTGGGATTTCAGGCCAAATAGATTTCAGCACGGGTTCGACCTGAAAAGTGATCTCCGGCGGAAAAAAAACCACTGTCCTGTCGTTTAATTCGGCGGCCAGTTCATTGGGCGGAATTGCAATATAGGAGAGACTCGGGCGGACAAATTGCATGACATAAGGTACCACCATACTCTGTCCAGGGTTGTCATAGATATAAATGATCTTTTCGTTCTTTGCGTACAATCCTGCCCACGACATGATTTGTTCTCGATCGGGCCAATAAATTGTCGGCATAATAACAAAATAACTGTAAAGCCCGCTAATTGCTACCCCCGTTGTCAGCGTGGCAACCAGGATTGCGTGGAATTTATGGTTATAAAGGAACAAACGAGAAAATCCATTCGCGATGGAAACCAACCCCAGACCTGTCCATAACGCGATAAGAGGTATCACGCTTACCGTATGAGGCGGGCGCGGCGGATTAGTGTTGAGCGTGCTGAGAAAAAGAATACTGATGGCGAACCAGTACAACAAAAGATAGTTGCGGCGTTCCCGGAATTTGGTCAGGCTGATCAGCAATCCAATTGTAAAAAAGGCCGCACCGGCAAATCCTGCCAGTGGGGCGCTGATGAAGTGTCCGATTTTAAGACCGTCGACATCAAAATTTAGCAAAGTGCGTATCAATCCGCGTGTGAGCAGCGCAGCGTAGATGCGCGGGTTAAAGAAAAAGACACCGTCACTCGAGAGAATTGTGCCCGGGTCGTTGAGAACATCTTGCTGCGGATAAATCTCGGCAGCATAGTTGGTTTGGAAGAAAACATTCTCATCCAGTTTCGAGGTGAGGGTTCCAGGATCATGTACTCCACTAAAAACGAGAAGAGGGGTCGCGAAAATACAAGCACCTAAGATTAATATAACGATGGCTTTGAAGATATCCTTATAAGCGTTTCGATTTTGAAATAAAAGCGTAAGCATGAAAACACCAACAATTAACACGGCCGAACGTGAGGCGGTATACGTGTAAAAGCCCAACCCTACTGCGCACCCGCCAAGGTAAAAATATAACAGGCTGTGGCGTTTGACACCCATAACAATGAAATACAGCGCCAGCGTAACCGGAAACAAGGTCTGACTGCTGTTGTAACCCAGCCGGGAGAAAGCCAGAAAATATTCAGATGTGATCAAGATTACACAACTGACGACCGCCACCTGCCGATCAAACAACTCGCGTGCCAGCAAATAGAGGGGAAATATTGTTAGCAGTCCGGCCAGCAGCGAACTGAATCGCCATGACCATAGGCTGATGCCGAAGATCATCAAAACGACCGCCTGGGCGATTGAACTGGCGTTCGGAAAAGAATAAACGCCACTTCCGAAGAATGGCTGATGTATGGTTCCAGAGGCGATTTCCGATGCCATATCCCAGAATGAGCCTTCGTCTCCAACGAATTGATTTGGCAGGCCTTGCAGGCGATATAGGCCAACGATTAAGCCAAGCAAGAACACTCCCATGAGCCATAAAGCGTCAGACCGTCGAATGCCAGGCCCATGAAATACCCTGTTTTGCAAATCCAACCGGAATACCAGGTATCCAAAAACGAGCACGTTCACCAGCCAAAGACCTATCAAATAAGGTTCTTCAGACTGGTGATAGAGTTGCCAGAGAAGATAGAAGCTCGACGCGAACCCGAAGACTCTTGCCAGGAAGAGATGATCTTTAGAAAAGCGAAAAAAATTGCCAGAAAGGAGCGTTGAATCCTTTTCCTTCGGAATAGCTTCGCAGCTTTTGAATGCTGAGATGAGCAGCAGACTTCCTATCAATAGCAGCAGCACGTTGGCAAACACATCCTCTGCATAAGGGATGCCGAAAGAGAAACGGTCTTCTTGTAGCAATGGAATAGAAAACAGCCTGTTAACGGAAAAATATGACGCCGGCCCCAGAGTGAACAGGTTGTATTGCGAGAATCCGATCAGGACTATCCCAATGATAAACTTTACCCGAGCCCACATTTTTTTAGAACCTCCTGAACCTCAAAGCGCTTTATCTAACTTTGGTATTAAACGATTTTCGGGGATGATGGAGCACCAATACAAGATACCTGGCTTCCTTCGGAAAGCAGCATAGGCATGATTATAGCATCCTGCTTGACATGCGCATGAAGTGGGATATACTGGCTTCAAATCCCCAGGTTTTTTTACCCAAGGAGCAGCATGAGCGACGAAATCTCGCCTGAACTGTTCAATCATCTGGTCGAACTGGCCGCGCTGGAACTGGACGCCGAAGAAGCGGAGTATTTGCGCCGCCAGTTGAACAACCAGTTGAAGGCCATCCACGAACTGGAAACGATCCCGCTCGATCCCGCCACGCCGGTGGCCTCCCATGGCGTTCCCTACACCCGCGCCTCCTCGCCTTCGATCCGCGCCGACGAGTTGGATGCGTACCCGCACCCGGGCAGGCTGATTTTGGGTGCACCCGAAACGCAGGATGGTTATATCGTCGTGCCAGACATCCCGCACCAGGATTTGAAGTAGGGGATGCCATGAATTACGTTGAACTCTCTGCTCATGAAATTGCGGCTCTCGTCCGCCAGGGCAAGGCCTCCGCAACGGATATTCTAGCTTCTCATCTTGCGCATATCCACAATGTAGATGGTTCCCCGGGGACGATCGGCGGTGAGCGCTCCACTGAACCGGATAAGGTGCATGCTTTTATCACGCTGACGGCCGAACGCGCCCGGGCGCAGGCGCAAGCCGTCGATCAGAAAATCGCCGCCGGGCAGGAGGTCGGTCCGCTGGCGGGTGTGCCCATGACTGTCAAGGATATTTTCTGCGTACAGGGAACGCCTTCCACAGCCGGCTCCAAAATCCTGGCGAATTTCATTGCGCCGTACACGGCTACGCCGGTTGAACGCCTGGAAGATGCCGGGGCAGTCATACTTGGCAAGGTCAACCTGGATGAATTCACCTTTGGCTCATCGAGCGAGTCATCCGCTTTTCAGCCGTCCACGCGCAACCCGTGGGATCCCTCGCGCGTGCCAGGCGGCTCTTCCGGTGGGTCGACAGCGGCCGTGGCGGCCTACGAAGGCCCGCTTTCGCTGGGCACGGATACGGCCGGCTCCATCCGCCTGCCGGCTGCGTATTGCGGCGTGGTTGGCCTGAAACCGACTTACGGGCGCGTCTCGCGTTATGGCCTGATCGCTTTCGGCTCGTCGCTGGATTGCCCCGGCCCGGTCTCGCGCAACGTAGCCGACGCGGCGCTGATGCTCAAGGTCATTGCTGGCGCTGACAGGCGTGACGCGACCGCCGCGAACTTGCCCGTGCCGGACTACGCTGCCGAACTGGAAAAAGGCGTGCGGGGCCTGCGTTTTGGCCTCTCGCCCGATTATTTCAAGATCATCTATTTCGATGTCAGGAGCGGCACCCTGGAAGAACAACCGGTGGCCGGTGAGATGAAGCAGGCCGTGTTGGATGCCGCTGAACGGCTGGCCGGGCAGGGCGCGGAAATTGTCGAAGGCGTGCCGCTACCGCATACCCGTTACGGCATCCCGGCTTATTTCGTGATCTCGCGTGTGGAAGCCGCTTCCAACCTGCACCGCTTCGACGGCGTCAAATATGGCTACCGCACCCCGGACCCGGTCGACGACTTGCGCTCGTTGTATCGCAAGTCGCGCTCGCAAGGGTTTGGCGTGCAGCCCAAGCTGCGTATCCTGATGGGTATGTACGTCTCGGCGGCGCAATACAGCGAACAGTATTACAACCGTGCCCTGCGCATCCGTTCGCTGATCCGCAAAGATTTCGACGAAATTTTTGACGCGCATGGCAAATATCGCCTCAATGCTTTGCTGACCCCTACCACACTGACCACGGCCTTTCCGATCGGCGGCGTGTACGGCGACTCGGTCTTGATGCAGTATTCTGACCAGCTGGCGGTAAACGGCAACCACGCCGGCATCCCGGGCATTTCCATTCCGGCTGGCTTTGATGCAGGTGGATTACCGATCGGCATCCAGTTCATGGGGCCCGATTTTTCGGAAGATATCCTGCTGCGCGCCGGCCGTGCCTACGAACTGGCGACAGAGGGCGAGGCCTGGCGGCAGCGGAAGCCGGCCATGGTAAGTTAAGGTGAATAATTGTCTGTTACAAAGACACAAAATTCTTCAATGACAGCTGTGATTTATGGAAAACATGACTCCTCACCAACCTACCTCCGAAGAAAAATTCTGGGCTGTGCTTTCTCATCTTTCCGTGTTCGCCGGCGGCATTGGTCTCATTATTCCCGCTTATGGCTGGGCCGAGAACCGCAGGAAATCTAATTATGCGGCCTTCCAGTCCCTGCAGGCCCTGGGCTATCAATCCATCGGCTATACCCTGTGGGCGCTGGCCTATTTGCTTGTTTTGATCCTGCTGTTCGTCGTTACCGTCCCGCTCCTGCCAAATCCCGGCCAGGATGTCGCCGGGTACACAGGCATGCTGGGCAACTGGCTCGGCATCCATCTTCTGGCCATCTTGGGTTTATATGGCGTCTACATGCTCTTCCCGCTGGCGGGCGCCGTGATGTGCGCGTTCGGGCGCGACTTCCGCTACCCATGGTTGGGCAACCGCCTGGCGAGCTATATCGCGTATAACTCCGGCTCCGCTGGTGTTGAGCTGAACGAGCAGCACGAGGAGCGCTTTGCCGTTTCGATGGGCCACTTCTGCGTTATTTTCCCGTTAACAGGGCTCCTGGTCCCGGTGGCGCTGTGGTCCACGCAGGGCGCGCGTTCGCGCTATATGAAATTCCAGGCCCTGCAGACCATCGTCTTTCAGGCCGTGGGCACGCTGGTTTTTCTTGCTCTGGGCGCGATCGCATTGGTCATCCTGGTCGCGGCGATTGTGCCGTTTATACTGGCGCTCAATACCGGCCGGCCGCCCATCGAGAGCTTCTTTGCCATTTTTGTTTTTTTGATCTGCCTGGCGGTGATTGTGCTGGTCATCCCGCTCTTCCAGGTCCTGGGCCAGTGGGCCGGGCTGCGCGTCCTGCAGGGACATAATTACCGCTATCCGCTCATCGGGCGCTGGGTAGAGAACCGGCTGGCAAAGCGCGAAGTGGCTTCTGCGCCGGAGAAAAACGCAAGCTTATCCTGATCTGCTGAGCCCTGATTCCTAATCTACTAACAGGACCTCCCATGGAATACGAAGCCGTCATTGGTCTTGAAACCCATATCCAACTTAATACACTGACCAAGATCTTCTGCGCCTGTAAAGCCGATTCGTGGGTCGATGGGCCGAATAGCAACATCTGCCCGGTGTGTACCGGCATGCCGGGGGTGTTGCCCGTGCTGAATAAGCGCGTGATCGAGAAGGGTGTGCTGCTGGCCGCCGCCATGCACGCCGAGCTGCAAGCGCTCTCATTCTTCGACCGCAAGAATTATTTCTACCCGGATCTGCCCAAAGGTTACCAGATCTCGCAATATGACAAACCGTTGGCAAAGGGCGGCTACATGGACGTGCCCCAGTTGGACGGTTCCGTGCGGCGCGTGACGATCTGGAAGCTGCACATCGAAGAAGATGCGGGCAAGACCAAGAACGATGCTTCGTCCGGCATGCGCCTGATCGACTTCAACCGCTGCGGCGTGCCTCTGGTGGAAATGGTGACCGGGCCGGACTTGCGCTCCGCCGACGAGGCCGCCAACTACCTGGTGCGTCTGCGCCAACTGCTGCGCTGGATCGGCGTCTCGGAAGCCGACATGGAAAAGGGCCACCTGCGCTGCGATGCCAACGTCTCGCTGCGGCCCGTGGGCGCCACCATGCTCAATACCAAGACCGAAATCAAGAACGTCAATTCGATCGAGGCCGTGCGCACGGCCATCGAAAAAGAGATCGAACGCCAGACGCGTGACTATACAGCCGGGACGAAGATTGAATCCTGGACGCTCGAATGGGACGAAGATACCGGCACGCTCAAGAAGATGCGCTCCAAAGAGACCGAAGCCGATTATCGTTATTTCCGCGAACCAGACCTGCTGCCGGTCGATCTCAGCGACGAGTGGAAAGCCTCCATCCTGGCAGATCTGCCGGAACTGCCGCTCGCGCGCTGCGCCCGTTTCGAAACGGAATACAGCCTGCCTGTGTATGACGCGGATATTTTAACGGCGGAACGCTCGCTATCGGATTACTTCGAGGCAACGGTGAAAGCCTATGGGGGTGATGCAAAGCGCGTCTCCAACTGGTTGATGAACGATGTCTCACGCATGCTCAACGAGAGTGGTCAGACGGCCGGGCAGCTGAAGCTCACGCCTACCTATCTGGCTGAGATCATCAAACTGGTGGATGCCGGCACGGTCAATACCAACACGGGCAAGGGCCTGCTCGAGAAGGTCAATACCACCGGCCAATCGCCGCAGGAAATTGTCGCTGCGCAGGGCCTGGCCAAAATCAGCGACGATAGCGCCATCCGCGCCGTGGTGCAGCAGGTCATCGCCGAAAGCCCTGGCGAGGTGGCCGGCTATATGGCTGGCAAAGTCGGTTTGATGGGCTGGTTCGTGGGCCAGGTCATGAAGAAGACGCAGGGCAAAGCCGATGCCCAGAAAACACGCACATTGCTGGAAGAGATGCTAAAATAAGAAAGTCTAAAGTCTAAAGTCGGAGAACAATTATGGATTGGATCCAGGCCTTTCCCGAAGAAGATCTGAAAGAGGGCGGTCGCAAACTGGTACAGGCTTCGGCCCGCCGGGTGCTGGTGATACGTTTCAAGGGCAAACTGCATGCCATTGAAAGCAACTGCCCGCACATGCGCTACCCGCTCAAGGATGCGCGCCTTACGGATGATCTGGGAATCATCTGCCCCTTCCACCACAGCGCCTTTGATCTGGAGACCGGTGACGTGAAGGAATGGGCGCCCTGGCCCCCCGGCTTCGGGCCCATACTGGGCACAATGGTACGCAAGCGTGTACTGGTAACGTTCCCGGTCAAAGAAGAAGGCGGCTTTATCTGGGTTTCTGCCCATCCCAAAAATGTCTGAAAAATTACTCAACTTTTGGAATCTGGTCCGTTCAGAGCGCGCCTTTGCCTGGCGCGCTTTTGCAATCGCCCTGTTCTTGCGGCTCATTCCTGTCCTGCTTTCTTACAACCTTTCGATCGGCCTGGACGATATGTTCCAGTACGACATGCTCGGGCGCAGCATTGTCAGCGGCAACGGATATCGCTGGTATGCGCGGCCCGACCTTGACCTGATCCAGCAGTACGTCAAACTCGACCTGAACGGCATTCATTACGACCCGCGCGGTATCGAGACATCCTTCCGCGCGCCGCTCTATCCTGCTTTCCTGGCGCTGGTGTATTTCTTCTCCGGGACAGGCCCGCACCGGTTTTTCCCCGTCCGCCTGGCGCAGGCCGGGTTGCTTGCCCTGCTCATCCCGCTGACGTATGCCCTGGCGCGGCGCCTGCTGCCTGAAAATCTCAAGGCCGCGCACTGGGCGGCCTGGGCGGTTGCCCTGTACCCAATCATGGTCCTGTTTCCCCTGGCGCTGGCCACCGAGAACCTTTTTTTTGTGCTGTTCCTGGCCTCGATCCTGACCCTCGTGCTGGCGGGGCAGACCCGCCAGATGCGTTATTTCGTGCTCTCGGGCGTATTGATCGGCCTGACCGCGTTGACCCGTTCCGTCATCCTGCCGGCCGGTGGGCTGGCCGCGCTGTGGGCCTGGTTTCTGCTGCGCGAGCGCGTCAAAGCGCTGGCTTTACTGGCTGCGCTGGTGATCATGATCGCTCCCTGGATCATTCGTAACTCGCTACTGTACGGGCGCCCGACCCCTATTGAACTCTCCATGGGTTACAATCTGTACGTCGGTTATCACCCGCAAAGCACCGGCACTTTCATTTATGGCCCCTCGCTCGACCTGCTCACGATTGCAGACGATGCCGAGCGCGAGCGCATTGGCACTCAAAAGGCCATCGAATTCATTGAAGCTGACCCCGGCCGTTTTCCTTACCTGGCCGTCCGCCGCCTGGGCTACTTTTTTGGGCTGGAACGCCGCGCTCTGACCTATTTCTATTCCAGCAATTTTTTTGGCTATATTCCTTTTCCGCTTTTGTTAGCGCTTGCCATCCTGATCCTATCCCCGTTTGTGATCGTTTCCTGTTCTGCGGTTTTCGGCCTGGCCCTGATGCGCTGGGGTCGTTCCACCCTGGTCGTGCCGCTCATGATGGCGGCCTACCTGCTCCCGCATGTCTTCCTGCTGGCCGATGACCGTCTGCACCTGGCGCTGGTGCCGCTGCTGGCCATCCTGGCCGCCGTCGCCTGGACGGGCGGACGGGCGTTGCTGAAAGAACATTGGAGTTTCCCTGCCGGGCGTCGCGCGCTGGTGCTGGCTGCGTTGGCCGTGACCCTGTTGTGCGCCAACTGGGGCCTGGAACTCTACCGCGACGCCGATAAATTATCCGTGCTGTTTGGCCCTAATGGGAATACGAGCGGCTTCCCTTACTGACATGCTCAAAAAACTATTTCAAACCGACCTGCATTTCGACTGGAAAGTCGTCACCATCACCATCGTCAGCACGCTGGTGATGATGATCGACTACTACCATCATTTCATCCCCGGCTGGAAAGGCCTGGACCGGACGGTTCTATACTTTGTCGTCCCGATGCTTTTTATTGTGTTTGTTTTCCGCGAGCATCCAAAAGACTACGGTTTTCAGTGGGGCGATTGGAAGGCCGGGCTGGTCATTACGGCCGGATCTCTGCTGGTCATCCTGCCGGTGCTGTGGTTGCTTGTACACGGCGACTCGAGCATGCAGAAGTATTACCAGCCCTTGCTAGGTCCCGGCCTGCCGTTGTATACTTTTCTCGAAATCTTTGGTTGGGAGTTCCTATTCCGCGGCTGGCTGGTATTTGGCTACGCCCGCAAGTTCGGCGCTGAAGCGCTCTGGCTGCAGGCGGTCCCGTTTGCGCTGGGGCACCTGGGCAAACCTGAAGTGGAAACCCTCTCGACGATCTTTGGCGGTTTTGTCTTCGGCTGGGTTGCCTACCGCACGAGATCTTTCCTGTACCCGTTCCTGATCCACTGGGCCATCTTTACGTTCGTGGTCCTGGCCGCAGGAGGCGCGCTTGGCTGACATCGTACCCGTCGAAGATCCCCGACAGGGGGTTGGGCAATTCTCCCTCTCCTCTGCGCTCGAAGCTGATTTTCCGGCCATCAAAGACTTGATCCACGAGACCGGGATCAACCCTACCGGCCTGGACTGGCGCCGTTTCAACGTCGCAAAAACGCCTGAGGGGCAGTTCATCGGCTGTGGACAGTTGAAGCCGCACGGTGATGGGACCGTGGAGCTGGCTTCGATTGCAGTGACCGCCGCCTGGCGCAAAAAAGGGGTTGCCAGCGCGATCATCAAAAAACTGATGGCGCAGGCGCCCCGCCCCTTGTACCTGACCTGCCTTTCGAACAACGAGCCATTGTATGAAAGATTCGGCTTCCGCGCCATCAGCGCGGACGAATGGCCAAAATATTTCCGCCGCTTCAGTAAAGTCGCCGGCTTCGTCAATGCGCTCAATTTGATGCAGGAAAAGATGCTGGTCATGAAGCTCGATTGATGCCGGGATAATGTGGATATGAAAAAATTTGTCGATATCGCCATTGGAATCTTTATGGGGCTGCTGGTTGCGGGCGGATTGTTCCTGACGGTGCGCAGCCCGTCTGGCACACCGGTAGTGCTTTTGCCGTCCCCCACGCCGGAGCCGATCGTGGTCTACGTTACCGGGGCAGTCAAGCGCGCCGGTGTCTACAAGCTGCCACCCGACAGCCGCATGGTCGAGGCGGTACAGGCTGCAGGCGGTTTTGCGGAGGGCGCGGATTTGAACCAGGTCAATCTTGCAGCGGCGCTCAAGGATGGAGAGCAGATCGTCATCCCGGGCCTGTCGACTCTGCCCACGCCAATCTTGACTATCGGCGACAATGGGCTGCTCGTCACCCCGACGCCTTTCGCAGGACAGCTCATCAACATCAATACTGCCGATGCCACGCTGTTGGAGACGCTGCCCGGCATTGGCCCAACCACGGCGCAGAAAATTGTGGAATATCGTACCGAAAATGGCCCATTCATACGTGTTGAAGACCTGCTAAAAATCCCCGGCATTGGCCCAACCACACTGGATGAAATTCGCGGGCTGATTACAGTCGGGTCTTGACCCCCGGCTGTATGAATTAATCTCTGGTTACTTTCACCCAGTCGATCATCATCCTGGCCTGGTCATCCTTGACGAGCTGGGTGGCCGGCTCCGGCATTCCATAATAAGGGAGTTGAGCGCCATTCACTGTAAAGGGATAAATACCGCCCAGCGCAAAATTCAGGATCAGGTATTTGTTGTTATCGAACGCCCAGGGGCCGTGGGACTCGACCGTGAGGCGGGTGGCGCAGTAGATTAGTCCTCCGTCGACCTTGAAGATCAGGCTTTCCGGGGTCCAATCGACTGAATAGATATGCCAGTCTGTGGCATCCCTGCCAGGTGGGAAATAGATCTTGTTGACCAGCGCCGTTTCCCCCGAGTAGCCCGGGCCGTGCAGTGCCACGCTGGTCCAGTCTGTTTCGCCGATGTATTCCATAATATCGATTTCGCCTGAATCGGGCCACGTTTTGGAAGAACCGAGCGCCCAGAAAGCGGGCCACAGGCCGGGGCCGGCAGGGAGCTTGATGCGCGCAGCCGCGCTCCCGTACAAGAACTCCATTTTTTCCCTGGTGTTGATCCGACCTGAGATGAAGTCAAAGGTTTTCCCATCGGCGGTAACGAAACCCGGCCGGTACCGTGGATGCAGCACGAGCACACCGTTTTCCGCGCCCGGGATTTCTTTGCCAGGCAGGATATAAACCGTTTCAGGAGAATTGACATAAGCCTGCTGTTCATCGTTGAAGTACTGGCCGGTTATGTAGACATTCCATCTGGAGAGGTCTAGTTCGCCGGATGTGAAATCATCGAAGAAGATGGTCTCCTGGGATTTCGGGATCATTTATTCTCCCCGGGTAAGTCATCCTCCAGGTTGCCGCTCTCATAATCTGCCAGCCAGGCTCTGGCTTCCTCGAGCCGCTCTTTGGGCACGCAGATTTCGACGCTGGCCAGCACCCCGGGATAAAGGGAACGTACGGCTTCCTGAATAATTTCGGCGGGCATGCCTTGCGCTTCAAGCGCCTCCTTGATTATCTCCGCTTCGAGGCGGGTATTTACTTCCAACAATGTGGCCCAACCGGTCTCGGACATGATTTACCTCCAGCTCCAAATGAATAACTCACCTTACGCACTTATGCTCAAAGGCAGGCCCAGCCCGCCGTGTTTTGTGGCATAAATCGCTGGGGCCAGCCCCAGCGAGAGCAAAAACTGCGTAAGGTGAATAAATAAATTCCAAAAGCCCCGGCCTGGGCCGTATTCTGGATTATAAACCAGGTACCGGGAATTTTCTCCCAATTGTTCTTTATGTCGACTCGGCTATTGCCACCCGGCTACGGCCTTCGTGTTTTGCGCGGTACAGGGCTGCATCCGCCGCGCGAACGACGTCTTCTGCCAGTTGACCGTGGTCGGGGAAAACAGCCACCCCCAACGAAAGCGTGACGGCCCCCAACATCTGGCCCTGATGTTGAACTTGAAGATGATGGATTTCATCGCATAGCTTCTGAGCCCGTTGCCGGGTATTCTCGAGCGAGGCTTCTGGCAGGATGAGCAGGAACTCCTCCCCGCCGTAGCGGCAGGCAATATCGCCCCCGCGAATACGGTCCTTGAGGAAGTTGCCCAGTTCGCGCAGCAGGGTATCTCCTGCTGCGTGTCCAAATGTATCGTTGAAATCTTTGAAATGGTCCAGGTCGAGCATGATCGTCCCCACCGAACGCTGGTTGCGTGCTGCCTGGCGCAGTTCACGCTCCAAAGATTCTTCCATGAAGCGCCGGTTGAACAGGCCGGTCAAGGGGTCGCGGATCGACTGGTTCCGCAGCGTCTCACGCAGCCGCAGATTCGTCAGGGCCAGGGCAATCGTATCGGCAACTGTCTCCGCCAGTCCTTGTTCGATGGGTCTCAAGTCTTCTACTACCTTGCCCGGCGACGCAGTACTTTGCAGGTGGAATATCCCCAATGCCTCGCCCTGGGCCATCATTGGGACACAGATGGATGAGGCCGGCGAGCCAACGACGTGCTTGCATTGCAGGCCCGCATGCTCCTCGGTGATGAAATGAGTCTGCCCACGCCGCAGCGCCAGGCAGTTCTTTGGCGCAAATGCGCCTTCCCCCGGTGCCAGCGTTTTCCAGGTTGCAGCGGCCTCCACCACGTCACGCGAAGCGCTGATCATATATAGTGCGCCGGGCGCGTTGGGGAATATCTTTGGCACCAGCTGGCTGATGATCGCATACGCTTCCTCGGGGGCCTGGCAGGTTTGCAGCAGGTTGCCTAGTTCATTGAGCAGCACGATCTCATGGTTGCGCTGATCCAATTCTGCCGATCCATGTCTTAACTTCTCGTTTGCGTCATGCAACGCCTCTTCCGCCTGTTTGCGCCCGGTGATGTCGTAGATAATGGCCAGGAAGCAGGTAGTACCGTCTACCTCTACCTGTTCGAGAGAGCTAAATACGGCCTTTAACTGGCCGGATTTCGTGCGCACCCAATGTTCGAAATCGCGTACGGCGCCCTGATCTTCGAATATTTGCAGAAGCCGGGCGCGGTCTTCTGCAAATATGACGCCGAGTTCCAGCGTTGTCTGGCCGAGAACCTCGCTGCGGCGATACCCCACCATTTTCAGGTAAGCATCGTTAGCTTCGATAACGCGGCCGTCGGCCTTGCGCGTCAGGGTAATGCCCGCCGGGCTGGCACTGAATGCTTTTGCGAAAAGCTCTTCAGATTGTCGTAAGGCATGTTCGACCTGCTTCTGTTCCGTAATATCTGCCATGGCCCCGATCATGCGTTCGGGCTGCCCGCTCTGCTCGCCGTATAGAATGTAGCCGCGATCAAAGATATTGGCGTAGGAACCGTCTGCGCGCAGGAAGCGATATTCTTTCGACCAGAGTTGCTGGTTTGTTTCAAGAATGCTCTGAATGCTGCGAACAACCTTGCCTCTATCTTCCGGGTGGATGTGTTCTTCCCACCAGGAAACACTGGATTCGATTTCATCGGCACGGTAATGGAATAGTTTCTGCAAGCTCTCATTCCATAAGATTTCGCCGCTGAGTATGTTGCGGTCCCATACGGCATCTTTGGTAGCCCAAACGACGTAGCGCAGGCGTTCCTCGCTCTGGCGCAGGTCTGCCGCTAGCGCGAACTTGAGCTCGGCATCCGTCTGATTGAGTACGCGGGCGTTCCACCAGATGACACCGACAAAGACCACGATGATGGAACCGACCATGAATGCCAGGCCCAGCTCGAAATCATACAGCCCGGCTAGTTGTCCCTGTAAACAAAACCAGCCCAGGACCGCTGGCAAAATAATCGCCGCAGGCAGCAGCCGGCGAGAAACCAGGCTGCCGGCGTTTTCACCCGTGATGATCGTCATCAGTCCGCGATCAGGGTATGCACACAGCAAACCCGCTGCCGCGAGAATGAAGGTCAAGGCCGTGTCCACCGCAATGAGATTGTAAGCGCCAAGATCGGATAGTTCCACCGCCTCAAAAGTATAGCCCAGCAAAGCCACTCCACTTAACAGTACGATCATCAGTCCAAGAAAGTGGGCCACTCGATCGCCCAGGGGAGTTTCCCTGCTTAGAAACACCAGCGCTACGCCAAGGAACAGGAAGTTCAGTGCGGTGGTGAGCGACATGCGGCCGGGTGTGGGATTGCTGCCGCCACCCGCCAGGTCTTTGAATAACCACTGGTCGATGCCGAGCTGCCAACCGAAGGTGTACTCGCAAAGCGTGAGCAGACCGAGCAGCGCAATGCCGAAAGCAAGTACCTGGATAACATACCGCGCCTGCTGCGTAGCCGGTGCCCGCAGCAATTGCCACAGCGCCAGGCCGGCCAAAATAAAGCCAAGCGCACTATTGGCCTTCATGCTGGCAAACCCGGGGATAATGCTTTTCAGAAGGGAGATGTCGAACGCCCAGCCCAGAAGTACCAGGCCGCCGACCAGAATCGTAATCATGCTGGCTGCCCGGGAAAAGGATTTCATCGAAGCAATACGAATAGGAGTGGATGGGTTTATCATGGCAGTCTCATACTACAGGCGCAAAACGATGCTGCGTACGGTAAGTATTATTTATTCTACACGTTTTTAGAGAGATGCTGACGAAATATTTATGAAGAACCGGATAGCAGGTTATGAATCGGATTTAAACGAATTTCCCAAGCAGGGTGGGAATGCTTATGCCCCCAGGTATGCTGCCGCAATGCGCGGGTCGTCTCGAAGCGCCGAAGCCGGGGCAGCATGCACCAACCGGCCGCGTTCCAGCACGTAGACGTAATCTGCAATTTGCAGCGCTTTGTGGGCATTTTGTTCCACCAGTAACAGCGTAACTCCCCGTGCTTTAATCTCACTGATTATCTCGAAGATGGTATTGACCATCATCGGCGCAAGCCCCATGCTTGGTTCGTCCAGTGTCAGCAGTTTGGGATGCGCCATCAATGCGCGCGCGACAGCCAGCATTTGCTGTTCCCCGCCGCTTAGCAGCCCGGCCGGCTGTTTGCGACGCTGCGCCAGCACCGGGAAACGCGCGAACATGGCTTGCAGGTCCTGTTCGATGGCGGCTTTGTCGCGACGGACATAAGCGCCAAGACGCAGGTTTTCTTCCACGCTCAGAGGTGCCAGCACCTCGCGCCCTTCGGGGACCTGGGCAAGCCCCAGTTGGGCCACCTGGTCGGCGCGCAGGGCGGTAATATCACGGCCGGCGAATTCAATGCGGCCGCTGACGGGTTTGATTAGTCCGCCAATCGTATTGAGCGTGGTGGATTTTCCCGCGCCGTTTGCGCCAATAATGGCGACTGCCTGTCCATCCTGGACTTCGAATGACAGCCCGCTGACGGCCTGGATACCGCCATAGCGGATGGTGAGATCGGTCACTTTAAGCATGTTCTGTCTCAGGCGAGCCAAGATAGGCCTCGATGACTGCCGGGTTGGTTTTAATCTCTTCCGGCGTGCCGCGCGCGATCACCTCTCCGAAATTCAATACAACCACCCGGTCACAGACCTGTGAGATAAAGGTCATGTTGTGTTCGATCACCAGTATGGTCAGCCCGGTTTTTTGCAGGCTCAGGATCAATTCGCCCAGACGTTGTGTCTCGGCGGCGTTCATCCCCGCAGTCGGCTCGTCGAGCAGCAGCAGGCTTGGGTGAGTCGCAAGCGCGCGGGCCAGTTCCACGCGGCGCTGGTTGCCGTAAGGCAGGGCTTCAGCGGAGGTATTGCTGAAACTGGTCAGCCCTAGCTGGTCCACCCACTTCTTTGCCGTCTCGCGCAGGGCGTGTTCTTCCGCGCGGTATTTTGGCAGCATGAAGAGGGCCTCCCACAGGCCGGCGCTGCCGTGAATGTGCGTGCCGACGACGACGTTTTCCAGTACGGACATTTCGCCAAAGAGCCGGATATTCTGGTAGGTGCGGGCAATGCCCATGTGCGCAATCACGTGTGGCGCTTTTGTGTGTATCGGGTTGCCGTTGAATAGGATCGTCCCGCTGCTGGCCCTGTCCAGCCCGCTGATCAGGTTTAACAGGCTTGTTTTTCCGGCGCCGTTGGGCCCGATCAGGCCGATGATTTGCCCCTGCGGCACGTCCAATGAAACGTTGTTCAAGGCTGCCAGGCCTCCGAAGCGCCGGCTGACCCGCTCAAGCACCAGCATCGCGCGCCTCTTTCCGGCGGAACCAGCGCGGGTTGACCAGCCCATGCGGCAAATACAGGATGACGATCACAATGATCAGTCCATTGACGATGCCGCGGTACTCTTTGAGGAACCGTAAGCCTTCGGGCAGGGCGGTAAGGATCCCCGCGCCGACCAGCGGACCGGCCCAGTGCGAAGTTCCCCCCAGGATGGCGTAGGCCAGGATGTTGACCGCCGCGTCGAAGCCATATCCATTCGGATCTACAAAACGCGTCAGGTGGGCGTTGAAGCCGCCGGCCAGGCCGGCCACGAACGCGCCGAGCACAAAAGCCAGCACTTTATAGCGGAAAACGTCGATGCCCATGCTCGCGGCCACGTTTTCGTCCTGGCGGATGGCAGCCAGGGCCCGGCCGGTGCGCGAACGCCGGAATTGAATCAACAGATAGATCAATATCAACAGCGTAAAGACCAACGCAGCGGGTGTAGTCAATTTTGGTACGCCGTCGAGTCCTTGCGCGCCGCCCAGCAGGGCCTGCCCGCTGAATTTATCGAAGTTGATCGCGATGATGCGGATGATCTCACCGAAGCCGATGGTGGCAATTGCCAGGTAGATCCCGCGCAGGCGCAGGACCGGCAGGCCAAGCAGAAGCCCGGCCAGGGCTGCTGCCAGCGCGCCGCACAGCAGGCTGAGCGCGAAGGGCAGCCCGGCATAGATCGTCAGGACTGCCGAGATGTAGGCGCCGATGGCCATGAACCCGGCGTTTGCCAGGGAGAGCAGGCCAGTATAGAGCGTGAAATAGATGCTGATCGCCAGGATCATGTTGATCAGCACGAACTGCACAACGCTGCCGTAGGAGGCCCAAAAATCGGAGAATGCGTTCATCGAATGTTATGCTCGTTTGCTGGTCGAGCGGCCCAGCAGGCCGTTGGGTCTCAGCAGAAGGATAAGGATCAGCAGAATGAATGCAATTCCGTCACGCAGGTCACTGGATAGATAGGCCACGCTCATCACCTCGCTGAAAGCCAGAATGAATCCGCCCAGCACGGCGCCTTCGATGTTCCCCAGCCCGCCCAGGATGATGACCGTCAATCCTTTGAGATTCATCGGCCCGCCCATGAAAGGGGAAACGGCGTTGAAGGCCAGTCCCAGCAGCACGCCGGCTGCCCCGGCCAGTGCACCGGCAATAAAAGAGGTCTGCATGATAATGCGATCGACGGGTATCCCCAGCCGGGCTGCGGTTGCAGGGCTGAAGGCTACCGCGCGCATGGCCTGTCCCTGGCGCGTGCCCAGAATCAGCCAGCGCAATAAAAGCATGATGGCCAGGGAAACAGCGAGAATGGTAATCTGCAACAGTGTGACCGTGACCCCCGAGCCCCCCGGGGCAGGCGCGCCAAACGTAAAGACTTGGATGGGAAAGGTCTCGAACGCAAAACGTGAGACCTGCGCCTTGAAAATCCCCTGGGCCACGTTAACCATGACAATCGATGCCCCAATGCTGGAGATGATGGCTGCCAGTTCTGGCGCATTGCGTTTTCGCAAGGGCTTAAAAGCCAACTGGTCGAGCAGCATCCCAAGCAAGCCGCTGGTCAGCATGGCGATGGGCAGTGCCGCCCAAATGGGCAGCTTGAACACGTTGACTGCCACCAGTCCGGCGAACGCGCCCCACATATACAGGGACGGGTAAGCCAGGTTCAGGATGCCGAGCACACTGAAGACCAGTGTATATCCCAGTGCGAAAAGGCTGTAGACTGCGCCGAGCCAGATGGCGTTGACGACCTGCTGCCAGAACATGGATACTTTATCATGCTCGCCCGGGGGCTAAGCCCCGGGCGAGCATGAGTTAGCTTACGGCTGGAAGACCACGAACTTGCCGTCTTTGATGGTCAGCACGACCGGTTCATGGATGGGGTCGCGTTTGGCATCGAAGGAGAACGATCCCAGCGGGGTATCGAAGTCCTTGATCTGGGCCAGCGCGTCGCGCACGGCGGCATGCTCCACGCTGCCGGCGTTCTTGATCGCCAGCGCGGCGACCCAGGCGGCTGTGTAGGCCTGGGCGGCAAACTGGTCTGGGGCGCTGCCGTACTCGGCCGTGAAGGCCTTGACGAAAGCGACATTGGCCGGGAAGGTGCTGGCGACATTCCAGGCCGAGCCGGAGATGGCGCCCTCAGCGGCCTTGCCGGCCAGGTCGGCCAGTTTGGGGCTGTTGAAACCGTTGCCGCCGATGATGCGCACACTCTCGGGGATGCCCAGCGTGCGGGCCTGGATCATGATGCCGGCGGCTTCCTCGGCCAGCGCAGAGACGACCAGCGCATCCGGGTTGAGCGACTTGATCGTGGTCAACTGCGTGGAGAAGTCGGTATCACCCTTGGCGAAGGTCTTCTCAGTCAGGATCTCGATGCCGGCAGCAGTCAGCGCAGCCTTGAAGACCTCGTAGCCGCTCTGGGTGAAGGCGTCATCGTTGCCGTAGATGATGGCGACTTTCTTCAGCCCGAGCGCAGCCGTAGTGACCTTGACTGTGTTCGGGACGACGGCGCTCTCGGGCAGGCTGGTGCGGAAGATGTAGTCGCCGATGTCGGTGATGCCTGTGGCGGTGTTCGAACTGGCCACGACCGGCACCCCGGCCTCCTGGGCGATCGGGTCGGCGGACTTGGCTTCGCTGGAGAGCGTGGGGCCAAGGATGGCGGTGATGTTCGCGTCGGCGGTCAGTTTCTCGAAGGCGGCAATGGCCTGCTTGGGATCGCCGGCGGCGTCTTCGTAGACGACCTTGAGCGTGACGCCCTCGCCCAGGAACTTCTGCTCGTTAATTTGCTTGACGGCCAGGTCGATGCCCTTCTGAATCGACGTGCCGTAGATGGCGGTTGGCCCGCTCAGGTCATGGACGGCGCCCAGGGTGATCTCAGCGGGCAGGTTGCTTGCGGCGGGAGTTGGCGTAGCTGCGCTGCCGCAGGCTGTAACCAGGATGCTCAAGAGCAGCAGGCCGGTGGCCAGCTTGAAAATCAGTTGCTTGTTCATTGTTCTCTTCTCCTTTGAAGAATTGAAATATTGAGAGTGCAAATATAACCCACTTTGTGGTAGATGGACGTTGTCAACCTATCACCTGTTTGATAAACTGCCTTGCCGTTTCTAGTTCATAGTCATGTTGCAAATCTTTTTTCAATACATCGTTAACCCACTTTGGCCCGTGATTTCCTAGCTATTGAATTTTGATTTATTAATGTCCGCCCAAAAGAGCCGATTCTAAGGGCAATTTCGAGAGATCCTGCGGACATTGTTTATTCAATATTCAGTAATACTGCGCCAGTTAGCCTTCGCACTTTCTTTCAGCTTTTGATAAAGTTCATCGGGGATGTTTTTGATGGTGAGTGTTTTCATTGTCAGCCTCCAAAATACAACCATTGATATCCTGAGTCTGTAGTTCGGGTGTTGCGTGGGTCTCGATACGGCAAAAAACGCCTACTCGACCACCGCAATATTTGGGCGCTCCCGGTTTTCAATCGTCAATCGCAAATACCCAAGTTCGGGCAGAGCCGAAGGCCCCCTGTGGGCGATGTCAACAATCGTAAATTGGAATCACCCCAACCACTTCTCCGCCAGCTTCGGCAGGTCGTTGATTGTGCCCTGTCTTAGCGTGCAGCTTGGCAGCGAGCCGATGAACAACTTGCCATACATTTTGGTCAGCACGCGCCGGTCGAAGATCGCCACCACGCCGCGGTCGGAGGCAGTGCGGATCAGGCGCCCAAATCCCTGGCGGAATTTCAGGATCGCTTCGGGGATCTGGTATTCGCCAAACGGGTCCTCGAAGGTCTCGGAACGCGCGGCGACGAGCGGGTCGGATGGGACTTCGAAAGGCAGCTTGGTGATGACCACCGCCGAGAGCGTATCGCCCGGCACGTCCACGCCTTCCCAGAAGGAGCGCGTGCCCAGCAGCACGGCGCGCTCGCTGCTCTTGAAGGCCTCCAGCAAAGCCTGCGGTGAAGCGCCTTCGCCCTGTTCGAAGACCTGGATTTCCTCGCGCGCCAGCGCGCCGCTGATGGCCTGGGAGGTGCGCTTCAATTGAGCGTAGGACGTGAACAGTACCAGCGCGCGCCCGCCCGTGGCGCGGCATAACTGCACCAGGCCGCGGTTGATGGCGTTTTCATAGCCGGGCGCATTTGGCTCGGGGATGTCATTGGCAATGAACAGCAGCGTTGAGCTCTCGTAATCGAAGGGTGAGCCCAGGGTCAGCTCGTCGGCTTCTTCGGCCATCAGCACATTGCGGATATAGGTAAAGTCCCCGGCAGCGGTCAGCGTGGCTGAGGTCAGGATGACGCAGTCCTTGTCGTGCCATAGATACTTCTGGATCAGCGGGCCGACGCGCAGCGGCGCGTGGTTGAGCGTCAGGCGTTTATTCTGCGGCTGCACCTCGATCCAGTAGATCAGTTCGTTAGAGGGTTCGTGGATCATGCTGCTGATCGACACTTCGGCCTCGGTCAGGCGCCGGTAGAGGTTGCTCAAATTGCCCAGCGGGTCTTCCAGTTCTTCCACGCCGGCTGCGTACAACTCGCTGACGCCTTTATAGATCTCGCCCGTTACACCAATCAGCAGGCGCAGGGTGTCGCCCGCCGTATTCCAGCCCAGCTCGACGTTGTCCCAGCCTTGCGCGGTGCGTGTGTGCGGCAGGATGCGCTCCTGGTAGGCATACAGTCCCTGCGGGCGGCCTTCGCGCTGCAGGGCAATGAACTCGGCCAACCCGAAGAAAAAATCCTTGGCTTGGCTGTCGAGCCGGAAGGCCATTTCGGAGGCGCGGTGCACCAGCTGCGTAAAGCTGGCGTAGTCCGAGGGGCGCAGCACGTCGCGTGTCTCGCCCAGTAGGTGACCGAGCACGCCTGAATTCGTCCCGCCGACTTCGCGTAGCATACGCTCGAAGTCGTTCTGCGACATGCGGAATGAGAGTGCGCCGGTCGTGGCCGACTCCAGGTGGTGGGCTTCATCGATAATCAGGTACTGGTACTCGGGCAGCACCTTGCTGCCGGTGGCCACGTCCGAGAGCAGCAGGGCATGGTTGACGATCAGGATGTGCGCGTTCTGGGCCGCTTGGCGTGCGCGGTGGAACGGGCAGGTGCCGCCCATGCGCGCAGTGCAGTTTTCGGTGGAGCAGGCTTCGTCCTCGGCGGAGAATTTCATCCAGGCTTCTTTTTCCTGCGGACGATTGAGGTTCAATTCGTTGCGGTCGCCGCTGGCACTCTGCGCGGTCCAGACCAGCAGCTTGCCCAGCACACGGATCTCGTCGGCGTTATCGGGCCCGTGGTGGCGCATGATCTCCAGCCGGCGCGGGCACAGATAGTTCGAACGGCCTTTCAGCACTGCGGCGCGCAGGTCAAGGCCCAGCGCAGCGCGCAGGTCGGGGATGTCTTTCTGGATGAGCTGGTCCTGTAGGTTGATGGTGTTGGTCGAGACGACCACGCGCGTGTTGTTTTCAATCGCGAACAGCGCGGCCGGGACGAGGTAAGCAAAGGACTTTCCTACGCCCGTTCCGGCTTCGACCATCAGGTGATGGCCGTAAGAGAGCGAGTCCGTCACCGCCCGCAGCATGGCCACCTGCTCGGGGCGCTGTTCGTAGGCTTCGAAATACTGCGAAAACGGCCCGCCGTATTCGAGCACTGCGGCCACTTCGTCCGGGTCCAGGCCAAGCGGCTCGGTCACCAATCCGGGCGGGGGGCCCTTGCGCCCCGGTTCCTGTTCCTCGAACAACGGGCCGGCGTCTTCCTGATCCTGCTTGCGGACGCGCTTGCCTTTGGCCTGCTGCGGCGCAAGCCGCGCGCGCAACTTCAGGGCCTGCTGGAAGGCAAAGTTGCCGTCCCATTCCAGCGGCTCGCCCAGGCGGACGATCTCGGCCAGCAGCTCGAGCGGCAGTTCGACGGCCAGATCCATGAGGCGCGCGTACACACCATGCGTGACGCGCGCATCATCCAGGGCACGATGCGTGGCCGGGAGCGGGATGCCCAGCAACTGGCCGAGCGCGCCCAGGTTGTAACGGCTGGCGGTCGGCAGCAGCACCGAGGCCATCTCGTAGGTATCGACCACGTCGTTGAGCATCAATACGCGCTGCTTTTGCAGGAAACTTAAATCGAAGCGCACGTTCTGCCCAAGAATGGGCATGGCGCCGGCAAAAGCTTCCAACTCTTCGAGCACGTCCTGCAGGCGCGGCGCGTTGCGCACCATGGCATCGTCGATGCCGGTCAGTTGGGTGATGTTCTCGGGGATGTGCCGGTTGGGGTTGATCAGCGTGGACCACTCATCCTCGATGCGCTGCCCGTTGAAACGGACCGCGCCGATCTCGATAATGGTATCTTTTTGTGGGTCGAGACCGGTGGTCTCGATATCGAGCGAGATGATGGAGGTCATGCGGTTAGTTTACCATGAAACAGGTGTTCGATATAAGCACAGGTGACAGTCACTTTGGAAGTGACTGTCACCTGTGCCGAGCTGTGAGACTATGGGGGTCAGTTGACCGCTTCGAGCCGGATGCTGACGTTGGTGCTGCCGCCCAGGTCGACACCCTGGATGACAATGGCTTTGCCGCTCGCGTGGCCGTCGAAGACCATGCTGAAGGTGGTGTCGGTGGTGACGGTCAGGATTTCGCGTTCCTTGTAACCCTGTTTGCCAAAGGCATCGCGATAGAACGCCATGACATCCTTCAGGCTGAGTGTGGTCTGGAAATTGATGAGCCCATCGCCCAGATCGGTGAAGTTGCTGACGTGATCGGGCATGGGGTATTCGCTGTCGGGCGTGTTTCCGTTGCCGGAAGCGGTGTCGGTGGGGGCCAGGGTGGCGGTATCCCCTGCACCGCCGGCCGGTTGGGGCGTTGTGCCTGTGCCCATTACGGCGTTGCAGGCCAGCGATACGGCCGCCAGTACGGCCAGGACAATCCATAAACGGGTGGTTTTCATTATAGTTTTCTCCTTGGGTGGGTTGGTCGCGAATTTCTGCGAGATGATAGCACAAACCAGCACTCCGGGCAGTGGCCCAACACTCCTAAAAACCTTCCGTTTGCCCCCGCATCGGCTGCATTTTGGGATGACGGCAGCGGGCAAGGGCGGTACAATCAAGGTACTTTCATGGAGGCTTTCCGCATGTCCCGGATGCACATAGCCACGCTGACCGTACCTGCCCTGTTCCTGATCATCATTCTGACAGGCTGCGCGGCCGGCGACATCCCTGCCGAGACGACTCCCCCGAGCGCCCTGCCGGCGGTCTCCCCCACTCCCACCCGCGGCACCGTGCGGACGAAGCCTGCGCCGACGCGCAGACAGGCTTTTGCGCACACGCCCACCACCAGCCCGACGTCAACACAGACGAAGACCTCTACGCCCACGTTTACAACCAGCCCCACGCCGACTCTTTCCGAAACCCCAACGGTGACGACCCTGACGCCCAGCCCGACGGCGTTTAACGGGGCCGAACCGACTTTGTTCCCGATGTCGATCGAGGCCATGCGCCTGGGTTCTTATCCCGGCAGCGAGATTACCGTCGATGAGGAGCTGGAGGCCGGGGCCGGTTACCGGCGATATTATGTCTTTTATTTATCGCAAGGGCTGAAGATTTATGCCCTGCTGACTGTGCCAAACGGCGACCCGCCCGATGGCGGCTGGCCGGGGATCGTCTTCAACCACGGCTACATCCCGCCGGATGAGTACCGCAGCACCGAACGCTACATTGCCTACGTGGACCGCCTGGCGCGCAGCGGCTACGTGGTCTTCCGCATCGACTACCGTGGACACGGCAACTCGGAGGGCGACCCGCAGGGCGCTTACGGCGACCCGGGCTACGAAGTGGACGTGCTGAATGCCCTCGCCTCGCTCAAACGCTTCGGACAGGTGAATCCGGATAAGATCGGCATGTGGGGCCATTCGATGGGCGGGTACCTGACGCTGCGCAGCATGGTCATCTCGAAGGATGTCAAAGTTGGGGTGATCTGGGCCGGGGTGGTGGCGCCTTATGCGGACATTTTGTATAAGTGGCCTGCCGGGCCGTCTGTCCCACCGGCCAACTCGCGTAAATGGATGGTCGATTGGCCGGCGCAGTTCGGCACTCCTGAACAGAACCCGGCCTTCTGGGCATCCATCTCGGCCAACAGCTATCTCGCGGACCTTTCCGGCCCGCTGCAGTTGCATTATGGAACGCAGGACGAGGATGTACCCCCGGAATTTTCGGAGACGCTGGCTGAGCAGGTTGTAGCTGTCGGTAGGAACATCGAGATATACGCCTACCCTGGCGATAACCACAACCTTTCGAACTATTTTAATTTGGCCATGGACCGCACGATCGAATATTTTGACAGGTATTTGAAGTAATCAGGTCGTCGCTTAAAAAGACGCGGATGGCAGCCACTGTTCGAACAGTGGCTGCCATCCGTTTTCTTATGGCACGGTGAAGCTAATGACCAGTAACGGCTTTGGGATTGACGCATCGCCGCTCGAGAAGGCCATATAGTCCGCGGTGTTATTGAGATTGGTGGTCTGCGAGAAGCGCAGGCGGAACTGGGTCAAGCCGGTCTTGTTGAGGTTGCTTAGGCCGGTGGCATTAAACGGGGCGCTATACCAGGTGCTGCTGGGGGTGGAACCGAAGGTAGCGACTGCGGCTGCGCTGGCTGCCGCATCGAAATCCGCCAGTTGCAGGGCCGCAGCGCCGCCGAATGGGCCGTTGCGGATATCTACCCTCAGATTACCAAGGGCGATAAAGGGATTGCTGCCAACCGGCGCTCCGCTCTGTGATATCTCTATTGAAGCCGACTTGATTACAGCGTTATCCGGCAAACCGGATGTGTCGAAGGATAGCACTGCTCGAAGCTGGCGGTTGGTTGCGTTGTCCCCCAGCAGGATGGTGGTGGCTGTGGCATTCATAAAACCGCCCACCCCGCTGCCTTGGGCAGATTCGCGTATCCAGCCGTCATGCGCAGCAATCGATGTAAAGGTCAGGCTGGGGCTAACCTGGCCAGCGCCATTATTTCCCCAGCAGGCCCATGTACCGTCACTATTCACACCGCAAGTATGCAACTGGCCCGCGCTAACCTGCACAAAGGTCCCGGCCGGTGGTATGGACTGGCCAAATTGGTAATCAGTCCCGGTATTCATTGTGCCTGCTCCCCAGCAGGCTAACGTGCCGTCGGTTTTGACCCCGCACGTATGCAGGTCGCCCGCGCTGACCTGTATAAAGGTGCCGGCCGGTGGCGTGCTCTGCCCATATGTATTTATCCCCCAACAGGCTAATGTACTGTCGCTCTTCAACCCGCAGGTATACCCACCTCCGGCGCTGACCTCGGTGAAGGTGCCGGCCGGCGGCGTGCTCTGTCCACTGCTATTCAGTCCCCAGCAGGCCAGCGTGCCGTTGGTCTTCAGCCCACAGCTATGGTCTTGGCCTGAGCTGACCTGGGTGAAGGTCCCGGGTGGTGGCAGGGTCTCGCCATCATAATTGGCTCCCCAGCAAGCCACCAGACCGCTGCTCCTCAACCCGCAGCTATGCTCCCAGCCCACACTGACCTGCGTGAAGGTCCCGGTTGGCGCCGTGGCCTGGCCGTAGGTATTGTATCCCCAGCACGTCAGCATGCCGTTGGTCTTCAGCCCGCAGGCATGATAACCGCCCACGCTGATCTGCATGAAGGACATGCCGGCCGGCGGGATGGACTGGCCAAAACTATTATCTCCCCAGCAGGCAAGGATGCCGCTGCTGGGCAGCCAACAGGTCTGGCTCCCACCTGCGCTGATTTGTTTACGGGCAAAGAGCGTTGCGCCCGGCGGTGTGGACTCGCCACTGGAATTGCTGCCCCAGCAGGCCAGGCCGCCTGCGCTCTTCACTCCACAGGCATGGGTTCGACCGGCGCTGACCTGGGTGAAGGCGCCGGCTGGCGGCGTGCTCTGCCCACTGCTATTCACTCCCCAGCAGGCCAGGGCGCTGTTGCTCTTGACCCCACAGTTGTAATTTACGCCTGCGCTAATCTCCAGGAAGGTGCCGGCCGGTGGCGTGCTCTGTCCACTGGTATTCAATCCCCAGCATACGATTGTGCCGTCGCTCTTTAGTCCGCAGCTGTGGTTTTGGCCGGCGCTGACCTGCGTATACGTCGCAGCGGGCGGCGTGCTCTGTCCACTGGTATTCAGTCCCCAGCATACCATCGTGCCGTTGCTGTGCAGCCCGCAAGTGTGGCTCCCGCCCGCGCTGACCTGGGTGAAGGCCCCGGCTGGCGGGGTAGATTCGCCCGAGCCATTGCTGCCCCAGCAGGCCAGCGTGCCGTCACTCTTCAGCCCGCAGGCGTGGCTTCCCCCGGCGCTGACCTCTGTGAATGTCCCGACAGGCGGGGTAGATTGGCCGGAGGTATTATTCCCCCAGCACGCGATTGTGCCATTATTTTTCAATCCGCAGGCATGCTTTTGCCCTGCGCTGACCTGTCTGAAAAGGCCGGCCGGTGGCGTGGACTGGCCCAGGCCATTGCTGCCCCAGCAGGCCAAGGCGCCGCCGCTCTTGACTCCGCAGGTAAAGGAAGTCCCCGCGCTGACGGTCTCGACCAGCATGGAGACGGCCTGGTCGGGGCGGGGCGGGTTCACCCCTTCCGGCGCTGGAGCAGCCAGCGCCTGCCCGGCGGACAACCCGGCTAACGGCAGGACTACACAAAAAAGGATGATCAAACATTTGCGGAACATACATACCCTCGATTCATAATCGTTCTCCCCGGAAAGTCGGCTCTGGCTTTGCATGCCGCCCAGAAAGTGAGCTTAATAACAAATCAAATTATACATATGGCCTCCTGTTGGCGGACAATAGCCCCTCTATCCTACCCGTACGCTGAAGCACAAGAGTGAAATAACGTGGAACGCCTGCTATCGGACCAGGAGTTCAGGCTATAATATTTGAAAACCTGTTCCATGGAACAGGGACTTTGTAGAGGAGATGATGATTTATGGGACCATCCAACAGACTGAAGCTCAGCGCTTACACAATCATTTTCATACTGGTGATCATCATGGTCATTTCAGTGGTTATGCTGCTTGGCCTGAACGTATTCTCACCCTCTGCAAGCGCTGAACCTACCATTGTCAAGATCCTGGCCACTCCCACGCGTGCGGCCAGTGCCGGCACTGAGCAGCAACTCAGTCAAATCGACCAGCTTATGAGTCAGACCATGAGCGCCAGTTTTGCCTACAACGCGCCCACCAGCATGCAGTTAAACCAGACTGCCGCACTGCAATTGCTGTTGAACCCAGCCATCAGCCCGGATGCACTCGCCACCCAGATCGCAGAAAGCGGCCTGCTGGTCAGCGGCACGATCGAGGTGACGCCGCGTATGAAAGCTGAACTGAAGGCACAGGACGAAGACGCGCTGGTGATCAGGCCGCTCTACAACACTGAGCAAATCGTCAGCGCGACGGAAACGACCACGTGGGAATGGTGGGTCACCGCAAAGAAGGAAGGCAACCAGCACCTGACGCTGGTGATCTACCGGCTGGTGAAATACGAAGGACAGGATTACTGGCGTGAAGTCAAGACCTACAAAGCAGACATCAACATCACCGTTACGCTGGCGCAGCGCATCCAATCCCTGGACTGGAAATGGATCGCCGGGATCCTGATCCCCGCCATTCTCATTCCCGCATTCTGGCGCTGGGTGGACAGGCGCAGGAATAAAAGACGCCGCGCGCCGCGCAGGTAGTAAAACAGAAATCCCGGACAAAGATGTCCGGGATTTCTTATATCAATATCAACTATTCTATCGACTCTTCCGGCAGCACGGCTGTGATGCGTTTGATCTGCTCGGCGGGGAAGGGATGTTCTTTGGCGTATTTGCGCAGGAACTCTTTCAGTTCTTTGATCTTCATGGTTGGGATGGGGGCGTTGTTGGCCTCGATCTCGACCCGTGGGTCGCTGAAGACCAGCACAGCGTTGATGGGCGGGACGTCCTCGCCAAGCGCTTTCTTGAAAGCCTCGCCCAGGCCATCCAGATCGGCTTTGATTTCCAGGTCCGGGCGCCCCAGGCCTTCCTGAGAAAAAATTTTCATATAAGCAAGGAAAAACCCGCCACCCTTCTGCGTCCAGCGGCCTCCCCTGTAGCCGATTGTTCCGCGCTGGTAATAGGGCTCGATCACCCATATCCCCGCGGGCCCTACGAGCAGGTGGCTGACCGGCGTCAGGTAATGGTAGAGAGTGTAATCCTTGGTAAAACCTTTCAGGCTGGCGGCAAGTTGCTCATCGGGGCGGGGACGGCGCCCGAAGCGGTTCATGAAATAGGTGCCGATTTGAAATAAGATAAAGCCTGCAAACAGCGCGCCGGACATCCACCAGACATAGTTTTCGTTTTCTTTTGCAAATTGCACATCGCTGAGCCTGAACGAGAAATAAATTCCAATAAGCATCAATCCAAATGCAACAAATGAAAAGTAGGTGCCGATCTTCGAATTACGTCGGATGGTTTTTTCGTTGGTCAGGATGTTCATTTGGTTTCCTTATGGACGCTTACGCTGTATATCTTTTTAGCACAATACAGGCATTCTGCCCACCCAACCCGAAGGAGTTCGAGAGCACGGTATCGACCTGTTGTTTGCGCGCCTGGTTGGGGACGAAGTCCAGGTCGAGCTCGGGATCGGGTATGTCGTAGTTGATCGTGGGCGGGATGATACCCTCGTAAATCGTCATGGCGCTGGCGATGGTCTCCAAGGCACCGGAGGCGCCCATGGCGTGCCCGAGCATGGATTTAATTGAGCTGATCGCCAGTTTGTAGGCATGCTCGCCGAAGACGTTCTTGATGGCGCGTGTTTCGGTCAGGTCATTCAACGGCGTGGACGTGCCGTGGGCATTGATATAGTCGATCTGCTCGGGTTTCAGACCGGCGTTTTCGATTGCCCAGCGCATGGCGCGCGACGGGCCGGCTGCCTGCGGATCGGGCTGGGCCATGTGAAAACCATCCGACGAGGAAGCCTGGCCGGCCAGTTCGGCATAAATGCGCGCCTTGCGGGCCCTGGCATGTTGCTCGGATTCCAGCACAAGCGCGGCCGCCCCTTCTGAAAAGACGAAACCTTCGCGTCCTTTCTCGAAAGGACGCGAAGCCTTTTCGGGACAATCATTGTAACTGGTCGGCAGGGCGCGCATTGCGCAGAATCCGCCAATGGTGTATTCCTGGATCAGCGCTTCAGTGCCGCCGACGATGACGATATCTGCCGCGCCGCGCCGGATCATTTCCAACCCCTCGCCGACGGCCTGGGTGCCGGTGGCGCAAGCCGTGCCAACGGTAATCGTCGGGCCGAGGCACTGGTAAGCCTGTGAGATCAGATAAGCGGATACGTTCGGCAGCGAGGTCGGCACGACGAACGGGTTCAAACGCTCGTAGCTCTGCGTGCGGATCGTGACAATGCCGTCATCGATGCGGTCCACCCCGCCAATGGCCGTCCCGAAAGAGACTCCGGCGCGCTCCGGATCCGGAAAGGGAGCCGACAGCCCGGCATCCTCGACCGCCATTTTCGCGGCCGCGAAGGCCATCTGTGCCGAGCGGGGTACTCGCCGGGCTTCTTTCCGTTCCATATATAACTCGGCTTCAAAGCCCGGCACTTCACCGGCGATCTGGCAGGGCATGTGGCTGGTATCGAATTGCTGGATGCGCCGGATCCCGGAGCGGCCGGCGATCAGGCCTGCCCAGAAGGGGCGCAGGCCTGTGCCAAGTACGCTTACAGCGCCCATACCTGTGATGACAATGCGGGGACCATTCATGGCATTCTCCTGAAAAATCCTAGCCTGCTTTTTTCAGGCGTTCCTGGATGCCGTCTTTGATCGCCTCCAGCACTTTGGCTTCAACGGCATTTTTTGCCAGGCGTATGGAATTTTTGATGGCAATCTCGTCTGAACGGCCGTGGCCGATGAACACGATCCCGTTCGCCCCCAGCAAAGGAGCGGCGCCTTCCTCACTGGGATCGAGCAGCTTCCTGAGTTGGCCCAGCGCGGGTTTGACCAGCATTCCACCCAGAAGAGCCAATGGGCCGCCGTTTTTAATATAGTACCTGACCTTTTCGATGATCATTTTGGCGACGGCCTCAGTGGATTTCAGCAGGACGTTGCCGGTAAAGCCGTCCGTGACGGCCACGTCCACCCCGCCGCCAATGACTTCCTTGCCTTCGACGTTGCCAATGAAGTTCAAGCCGGCGCCTTTGATCAATGGCAGGGCATCGCGCACAAGTTGGTTGCCTTTACCTTCCTCTTCGCCGTTCGAGATCAAGCCGATTTTCGGGTTTTTGATGCTGCGAACTTTTTCCGCATAGATGGAACCCATGATGGCGAACTGGTACAGGTTTTCAGGTTTACAGTCTGGGTTGGCGCCGATATCGAGGATCACGCAGGAGCCCGTAGCGGTTGGGAAAACGGGAGCCAGCGCAGGCAGGTCGACCCCGGGGATGGTCCCCAACCGGAAATAAGCTGTTGCCAGCGCCGCGCCGGTATTGCCGGCCGTGACGAAGGCGTCCGCTTCGCCGTTCTTGAGCAGGTCGATGCCGATGGCCATCGAATTTTTGGCGTTCCCGCGGCGCGCTTTCAGCGCCAGGGCCATGCCCTTGTCTTCCATCGTCAGCATTTCCGGCGCATGTACGATGCGGATGGGCAGGCTGCCCGGTTTTTGGGCGGCGAGCACGGGCTTGATCTTGGCTTCGTCACCCACCAGGATAATCTCCACCCCGTATTCACGGGCGGCCATCACCGCTCCGAGCACATCCGGGGTGGGATACTGGTCACTGCCCATGGCATCGACAACAATTCTGGTCATAAATGGCTCCTGTAAATTTAAGAGAGTAACCCGCGTGTTGGGTGAATGAATGGTATGGCGAGGTTGACAGGCAGGCGAAGGTGATTATAATACCACCTGCCTGCGCTGGTGCTGGAATTGGCAGACAGGCATGGTTGAGGGCCATGTGCCGCAAGGCGTGAGGGTTCAAGTCCCTCCCAGCGCACCAAATTAAAAAATCCCCGGGTGCCCGGGGATTTTTGCTTATTCGTGGATTTTCAGCTTTTCTTCCAGCCAGCGCACGCCGCTGGATAGCAGCAAGGTCATTGCCAGATACAGGAAGGCGACCACATTAAAGGTCTCGATGACGCGGAAAGTGCTGGAGCGGCGGATGCGGCCCAGCTGGGTTAATTCATCCACGGCGAGCACCGTGGCCAGTGACGAGTCTTTGAGCAGGGAAATGAAATCATTGCCGAGAGGGGGCAGTACGCGGCGGATGGCCTGCGGCAGGATCACGTAGCGCATGGCCTGTACGTAGCTCAGCCCAAGCGCGCGCGCCGCCTCCATTTGGCCCTTGCCGATCGACTGGATCCCGGCGCGGAAGACCTCGCCTTCGTATGCGCCGTAGCCGATACCCAGCGCAATAATAGCGCGCGTCTCATTCGGCACATCGCGGATGGAGGCATTGATACCCATGTTGTTCAAAAAACTGATCAGCACTGGCGTCAGGGCGAAGGCGATGTACAGTAATAATACGACCAGTGGAATGCCGCGGATGATTTCGACGTATAGTGTGGAAAGATTGAATAAAAAGACATTTTTGGAAACGCGCGCCAGGCCGGTAAAGAGTCCCAGGATGGTTGCCAGAATATAGGCAAAAAAAGTGATCCGCAGGGTGGTGGCAACGCCGTCTTTCAAGAAAATAAAGCTATCGCGATAATTGCCATCTGTGATGATCAGTGTCGAAATGGCGAGGCCGGTCATGACGAGCACAATGCTCCACCAGGGCCACTTCGAGGCGTCCACGCCGGGGATCAGGCCGGGGCGTTTGGGTATACCTGCGGAAGATTCCATGTATTACTCCCGGAATTTGGGTGGCACACAGGCCGGGTGGGCAAAGCCCACCCGGCCGGGAAATCACAGATCTGCCTGGAGAACTACTGAGACAGGCCCCATTTCTTGTTCAGCGCGTCGAGCGTGCCATCCGCCTTCATTGCGGCGAGCGCACCGTTGAAGGCATCCTTCAATGTGCTTTTGGGCGGGAAGACGAAAGCCAGCTGGTCGCCGGTGGAGATCTGGCCGCCGATCTTAAGCTTGCCTTCGTTTTCTTTCATGAAACCCTGGGCGCTGATGTAATCAATGACGATGCCGTCCACGTCTTTTGCGAGCAGCGCCAGCGTTGCAGCGCCAAAATCTTCGAAGGACTGGATATCTTTTCCTGTAAAATACTTCTTGGCAGCATCTTCATTGGTTGTGCCGATCTGGGTACCGATCTTGGCCTGCGCATCAGCCTTGAGCTGTTCGGGCGTGCGCGAGTCGTCTGCGCGCACCATCACAACCTGGCTGACTTCCACATAGGGTGTAGAGAAGTCGACGATCTTGGCGCGTTCTTCGGTCAGGGTGACACCGTCGGCGAGCATGTCATATTCACCGGCCTGCATGGCGGGGAAAATGCCATCCCAGGCGGCTTCCTTGAACTCGGGCACACAGTTCAGGCGTTTGCAGATTTCGGTGACGGTATCATAATCCCAGCCGACACCCTTCTTCGTAGTCTCATCGATGCTATTGAAGGGTGGATAGGCATTCTCGACCGCGACAACGATCTTCTTCCCGCCCAGATCGGTGAGGCTCCCTGCGCTGCCTTGCGATCCGTTTTGAATGCCCGAGTTTGCACAGGCGCTCAACAATATACTGCTGACCAGTACCAGGCTCAGTAAAGAAAACAACTTTTTCATCTTCTCAGCTCCTTTAGCGGATTTCATGATTTGGCTTTGCCGCCAACCCCGTGCCCTGTCAGGCAGGTTTTGGCAGCCTGCGATGGCTTAAGAATAGAACAACTCTCGTTTAATTGCAAGGGGAAATACGGATGTTTTCAGCATGCTGGGGGTGGCAAAAGCCGTTTTTCTTACAAAGCCCTAAGGAACATCCCCCGGCGAATCGGAGTATACTGGTTTCAATTCCTACATGCTATGCACCACGGTAAAAAAAAGGGTAGCCCAATGTCCAATCCTTTTGAATCGACCAACACTGTCAAGTCCTCTTTATCTGCCCAGCAGTACATTGCCAGCGAGGAGATCGCCACCATCGTCTACCTGGCTCAGAAACTAGGAAAACCTCTTCTAACGGAAGGTCCCGCCGGGGTGGGGAAGACCGAGCTTGCCAAGGCCATCGCTGCGGCTAGCGGGCGTGAGCTGATCAGGCTGCAATGTTACGAAGGCCTGGACGAATCCAAGGCGCTCTACGAGTGGGAATACTCCAAGCAGTTGCTCTATACCCAGCTTTTGCGGGATAAGTTGAACGATACGCTCGGGAAAGCTGAAACGCTCTCTGAAGCGGCGGACAAGCTGGCCGCCGAGGAGGACGTCTTCTTCTCCACCCGTTTCCTGCTGCAGCGCCCGTTGCTGAAGGCCATCCTGAGCGAAAAGCCCGTTGTCCTGCTGATCGACGAGATCGATCGCGCGGATGCGGAGTTCGAGGCCTTCCTGCTCGAGGTGTTGAGCGACTTCCAGGTTTCCGTCCCGGAACTGGGGACGCTATCCGCGAAGCATCACCCGATTGTAATCCTGACCAGCAACAACACCCGCGAGTTGTCCGAAGCGCTCAAACGCCGCTGCCTGTACCTGTTCATTAATTATCCCGACCTGGCGGCAGAACTGGCTGTCGTACGCCTCAAGGTGCCCGATCTCTCGCCCAAGTTGGCCCAGCAGGCCGTCGAATTCGTCCAGCGCCTGCGCAAAGCCGATATGCGCAAATCACCCAGCATCAGCGAGACGTTGGACTGGGCTAATGCCCTCGTGGCGCTCAACGCGAAAAACCTGGACCAGCAAACGCTGGAAGATACCATCAGCGTCCTGCTCAAGCACGAAGCGGACCTGCAGAAAGCCAGACGTCAGTTCATTTCCCCGCCTCCACCTCGCCCGCAGCCGCCGGATGATTTCAAACGTTTTTCGGGAAATTGAACCTCACCCCATCCCCGACGGCGTAGCCGTCGGGAATGGGGTGAGGTTGGAGTGATGATGATACATATGCGTTTTGCCGTTCTTGCTGATATTCACGGCATATTGCCCGCTCTGGATGCCGTCCTGGATGAATTATCGCAAGAAGATCTGGATGGCGTTATCGTCGCGGGCGACCTGGTGGGAGGCCCGCATTCCACCGAGGTCGTGGACAGGTTGCGCGCATACCAGTGCTGGATGATCCGTGGAAACTGGGAGAACTACGTTTTACGTTTTGCCAGCGGTAACGCCCCGGATTGGTGGTTATCTCGCAAACAATTCGCTTTCGTGCGCTGGAACTACGAGAACATCGACGGCGCGATGATCGATTTTCTCAAATCTCTGCCCGAGCAACGCTGTCTTGAATTTCCCGGTGCAGACGCGATCCGGGTTGTGCATGGCTCGCCCAGCGATGTGTCCGAGTTGATTTTTCCCGAGGAAGACATCTCAAAGCTGGATAGGGCCTTGGAACAGGTCTATGAACCGGTGGTGATCTTCGCGCACTCCCACCAGGCCTGGGTGATCGAGCGTAACGGCAGGCTGGCGGTAAACCCCGGCTCACTCGGCATGTCTTTCGATGGGGAACAATGCGGAACGTATGCAATCCTTACCTGGGAAAACCAGCGTTGGAGCGCAGAAATCCGCAAGCTCCATTATGATTTCAAACAGCTGCGGCAGGCCTATATCGAAACCGGCCTGCTGGAAAAGGGAGGCGCTTTTTCGCGCTGTTGCCTGGTCAGTATCGAACGTGGCGTCAACTACCTGCCGCCGTTACTCGACTATGCCTACAAAAAGGCGGAAGAAGCCGGTTATGCCGGTTGCCCGTTTGTGCCTGACGAAATATGGGATGAAGCCACCAGATCCTTTGAGCAGCTTAATTACCAGGGAGCGCCATAGGAGGCAGACGATGGAAAGTCGCATCTTACAGTTGATTGCCGCACTGCGTGCCAGCGATGTGCGTGTCAGCCTGGCTGAGACCGCCGAGGCCTTCTCTGCGGTGGACTTGATGGGCATCCAGGACCGCGAGGCCTTCCGCTTGTCGCTGCGCGCAACGTTGATCAAGGACGCCCGCAACCTGCCCATTTTCGACAAACTCTTCCCGCTCTTTTTCGGCTCCGGCCAGCCGCCCATGCTGGGCAACGACCTGTCCGAAGAGCTTACGCCTGAGGAAGCCAGTATGCTGGCGGAGGCTTTACGCCAGTTTACCGAACAACTGCGCCAGCGCCTGGAGCGCCTCATGAACGGCGAGCCGCTTTCGCGCGAAGAGCTTGAACAGCTCGCCAGGATGGTGGGCCTGAACAAGACCGACGACCTGCGCTACCAGAACTGGATGGCCCAGCGCATGGCGCGCGCCATGGCTTCTCCGGAAGTGCGCGAGGCCATGCAGGAACTCATGGAACAGCTCGCCCAGATGGGCATGAACCGCGAGCGCCTGGAGCAGATGCGCCAGATGATCCAGGAAAACATGCGAGGCATGCAGGAACAGATCAATCAGTTTGCCGGGCAGCGCATTGCCGAAAACCTGAGCGAGCGCCCGCCATCCGAAGGCGTGGACGGCCTGATGGATCGCCCCTTCCGGGCGCTTTCAGACGAAGAGAAGAACTTGTTGATGCACGAGGTCAAGCGCCTGGCGGCCATCCTGCGCACGCGCATTGCCCTGCGCCAGAAGCACGCCAAGACCGGCCAGTTGGATGCCAAAGCCACTATCCGCGCCAATCTAAAACACCAGGGTGTGCCGATGGACATCCGCCACCGCGACCGCGTGCGCAAACCAAAGATCGTCGTGATCTGCGACATCAGTACCTCCATGCGTTTCTGCTCGGAGTTGATGCTCAGCTTCCTGTATGCCCTGCAGGGCCAGGTTCACAAAACCCACGCCTTTGCGTTTATCGATCACCTGGAATACATCTCCGCGGATTTTACCGGCACGGAGGGCAATGAAGCGGTCAGCCACATCCTCAGCCGCATGCCGGCCGGTTCCTACAACACCGACCTGGGCCATTCGCTGAAAAACTTCGACGACGATTACCTGGATACTCTGAACGGCAAGACCACGCTGATCATCGTCGGCGACGGGCGCAACAACTATAACGATCCGCGCCTGGACCTGTTCACGCATATGTCCCGGCGCGCCAACCGCACGGTCTGGCTCAACCCCGAGCCGCCGGTGCTGTGGGGCAGCGGCGACAGCGATATGCCTGGTTACGCCCCGCTGTGCAGCTCGGTCTTCAAGGTCAGCACCCTGGCCGAGCTGACCGCCGCAGTGGACCATTTGCTGTCTGCGTGAAACAAGTGACTGTCACCTTCAAGGTGACAGTCACTTGTTTCTGTGGCAGATCGCCCCATAAAAAGAACCTGATTGCCAATCTTGTAAATCCTCGCTCACGCTTCCTTTGGGCCCACGAGCAATCCCGATTCGAGACATACTTTCACCACATTCGGGTCGAAGTAGGCTCCGGCCTGAGAGCGGATTTGCGCGGTTACTTCTTCCACCGGCCCCGGCATTTATGGCTTGAAAGCTGCGAGTTGCTCCTTTGAAATTTTATAGCTGTAATATAGTATCTGGGTTGGCTGGTAGCGGCGTTAGACTTCTTTCCACTGACCACCCGGAATCCACTGCTGGATCAGTTGCAGGTCGGGCATGCGGTCGGGGGTGGCGATGGACAAAACCTCCTTGTCCCGTGGTAGCGCAGCCAGCGTTTCGCCGGTGACCGTTTCGAAATAATCTTTCTCGACATCCGGCGTAAAGAATTCGAAATTCTCAAAGCCCAGGTAAGGGACTTGCGGGGTGGAAATCAAATACACGCGGCCTTGGCTGTGCAGCGGCGCAATCTCGGCGCGTGCTTCGTATGAAAACTCATCCTTTGGATCTTCGCTGAAATACCCAATACGGTAATCGTAGAAATAGAAGTTAATGTTATTAAACCCAATCGTAAGAACCAGAATAAGTACAAGCATGGGGCCTATTCTGGCAGCGATCCTGCCAGAGTCCCGCAATATCCCGGCCGTTTTTATCACTCCAATCGCAGTAATGATCGCCAGGGCCGGCAGGCTCATCAACGTGCGCTATATGGATGACTCACATTCGTAAGATAGTGCATGAAGTTCAATTCACCAGGCGAATGGCCGCATTCGGTCAAGAAGTGTGCCAGCTCTGTTTTGTGTTCAGCGGCATGGGTGATGATGTGCAACAGTATTTTCCACCGCTGTGTCCGTCTTGGTGGGCCACCCGCCTCCGTGCCGAAGTCGATTTCAGCCTCCAGTTCCTGTTCAGTCAGTCCTGACACATACTCCCGGACGCGCTGACTTTCTTCTTTCAGGAACGCTCGCATGGCATCAAGATCCGGTAATGGGCACACTTCCCACAGGTAGGATTTTGCCGGCAGGCCCATGCACCACTGCATCCAGCTCCAATCGACATCCAGTGTGTGCAATAAGGTCTGTTTTGCAGTGCCATGATAGAAGTGAATCGATTGTGTGGTTAGCCGGCTTTCAGACAGCTTGCTCATCACTTCGATCAAAGTGTTCATCGCCCAGTAGTGGTGATCGAACAGCAGTGAAAATCGCTCATTGTTCATTTGCATAGTATCAACTCAGAACGATCCTGTTTTGACTTCTCCCGCACGTTTGAAATTGGCGATCATTACTCCACTTGGTAAAGACCTGGATTCAACCAGTGTATAGGAAGCAGGAATAGCACCTTTATCAAACAGGCGTTTTCCCGGCCCGAGCGTTACAGGGAATATTTTGAGCCAAAATTCATCGACCAGGTCATGCTCCAGTAACGTCTGAATGAAATTGGCGCTACCGTGCACCTGCAATTCGGGGCCATCTTGTTGCTTGAGCTTTTTTATTTCCGCTACAACGTCACCACTTAAAAAGACCGACTTACTCCACTCATGCGCTGTAAGTGTATTCGAAGCGACATACTTCGTTGCTTTGTTGATGCCGGCTCCTTCATCCTCATGATGCGGCCAGTATGCCGCAAATATCTCGAACGTTTTTCTCCCTAACAATAAATCGAATGGGTGACCCATCTGCTCACCCATTACCTGGCCTAACGCATCATCAAAGAGCGGAACTGTCCAGCCACCATACTTGAAATTGCCGCTGTCATCCTCTCCCGGGCCACCGGGAGCCTGCATAACGCCATCGAGTGAAACAAAAGTTAAGACAATGATTTTTCTCATGGATGACTCCTTCTATGGCTTGCGCTCCAAAACGAAGTGAAATGACTATTTTATAAACGAACTTCGAGCCGTACAGTTACTGTATCGCCTTCCCCAAGTTTTTCTGCTTTTTGGACACTGGCTTTGATGGGCACAATGTAGCGGCCATCCTTGGGAAACAGGGAGGTCTTCCACCCGGTCTTGCCGATGCGAACATCGACCGGAATCATGCCCCAGCCATACGTCACCAACCCCGATACGGCTTTCAGGTCGCGGCACTGTTCTTCCGGAACGGTAACGAAGTACCATGGGGCCGGGCCTTTCCAGAACCAGATCTTGCCGTCGAATTCGATCTTCATTGGTACAGTATATCAAATGCCTAACGACTTCCATCTCGTCCCGCGTTTTTGGCGGGGAAGCGACGTTACTGGCTCGCGCGATAGTCTGCCAGAGCTTCATCGATTGCGCGCCGGGCTATTTCGGCAAGTACGGGATTGGTCTGTTGATAGTAAGGCAGCGCAATCAACCCGACCGATAATGCCAGGCCGCGAGCTCGCACCCAGGTCGCATCATCGACCTGTAGTGCCGCGCGGAACACGTTGCGGACCTCAGCGGGCAAGTAAAGCCACGCGGTCATTACATCGAATGCAGGGTCGCCTACGGTCAGACACCCGAAATCAATGACGGCGCTGAGCCGCCCCTGCGTAGCCAGCAGGTTTCCGGATTGCAGGTCGGCATGCAGCCAGACAGGTGGGCCGTGCCATGCCGGCGCCTTGATTGCCGCATCCCATACGGCGGTGACTGCATCGGCATCAAGCGTGCCTCGCAAGGCTGCAATTGCCTCGCGAGTGAACGTATCTCGGGTTGCCAGCGGCTTACCGCGAGACAGGCCGTGGGACCCGGGGGGCGGCCCGCCAGTGGGGTCGATCCGCTGCAAGGCGGCAATGAATTGCGCCAGGTCAATCGCCGCCTGGCGCGGATCGGTGAGGCGCTCGATGGTCGCGTTCTGGCCATCGAGCCACCGATAGACTGACCAATCCCAGGGATAGCCCTGGCCGGGTTTGCCCTTTACGAGCGGGACAGGGATGGCAAGCGGCAGGAAGGGGGCGAGTCTTGGCAGCCACTGGTGCTCCTTGTCCACCTGCTCGGTGGTCCAGTCAATGCGGGGAAGCCGAACGGCCATGTCATCACCCAGCCGATAGAGTGCGTTGTCCGTGCCGGCGGAAGCGACCGGCTTGATAGGAAGGTCTGCCCACTGTGGAAATTGTGCGGCGAGCAGTCGGTGCACGAGGGATGGGTTCGTTCCCACTTCGCCGTCATGCATTTTGACAGGAGTCATACGCACCTTTCACCTGTGCAGCCTGTGTTTTTCAGGTCAGGAGATGACTCGCTCTTCCAGAAATGAAAGCCACTTGTCATTTCCAAGAACGCGGGGCGTCTTGAGTTGATTGCGGCCAATGTGTGGCGCATCTTCTTCGCGAGCTCTGGCCATCGCTTCGAAACTTCCCGGTGTGACACGTTTGATGACTGGTGGCCCAATAAGTACTTGCCCTTTGCGCATGCTGGCATAAATAGCATTGGCTTTGCAAAGAGACTCATCCATTTGTCGTTCCAGCGAGGCTAGATCGATCCCATCCCTGCCAAGCTCCAGATAAAATTCATATCGCGGTGGGATATTATTTATGCGGGGATGAGTGGTGTAGTCAATAAGAAGGTTCGTTTCCAGAGCTTGATGATGAAATGCCTCTTGAAGTGCCATGAACGCCTGAGATTCGGACACCTTTTCTGATGCCAGGTCAAGTAAAGTTCCGATACGATGCGAAAATGAGAGGATGGGCGCTTGTTGATGATAGCCTTCGACCCGCACGATATCACCAAGTCGATAACGATAAAGGCCCGCCCAGTTGGTGATCACAGGTTCATAATAATCACCGACAATCAATTCGTTCAAACTCCGAGATTGCGGCTGATCCTCATCAATTGCGTCAAGCGGTATAAATTCGAAATAGGCCAGCCCCACAAGGAGCACATACTCTTCGGGCTTGTTAACATCCAGGTTCAGGGCAATGGGTGTTTCTGAGGCTCCGTAAACAGTGGTGTAGATCGGCAGATCAACCAGATATTGTTTTAAGTTGGGGAGATACGCGGCAAAACTGCCTGTGATGACTGCGGATGCGTAACTCATGGATGGCCACACGCGACGCACAAAATCCCTGCCTTCAGCAAAAGCTTTGTGCAAGGCAACAGCACGTTGCGGGTCAGGATTAAGCTGGGCTGTCAATTCGGCCCGTGCTTCGGCTGTTAATCTCAAGTCTTCTTTCAAGGTACCTGAGGCAATATCATTGATAAGGTCGGCCCGATTTTCGAAAATAAAGGCCAGCCATCCGACGAGTTGTCCGGCAAAAGTTCCCCGTAGATATTTTAAGTTTGGTTCTCGAAGGGCAAAGAGGGCGTGCAAATACCATTGTGTCGTGGTATCTGGGATCAGGAAGACAGTCCAGGGAGAAGACCATAAGAAAGGAACGATTCGACGGACTCGAGTGAGCGCCTCGCTCGATGCCGCACCCATGGGGATGCCGGCTTCTGTATACTGAATTCTCGTGGCGGCGCTTCCCATATACAGGCCGCGAAAAGGAGCCGCGGCCCCCGGGATCTGGGTTGCGGGCACCGCATTCGTCAGGTCGACATAGGCCCGCGTTAATGAACTTCTGAGGCGTTTCGTGGTCGGGATTGTTTTGCCAAAACCCGTCGTGCCTGACGATACTGAAAAGAACTCAATCGGTTCAGCGCATAACACGTTGGGCTCGCCTTTTCGGATGCGCTCTATCGCCGGTTCAAAATCTGTATATTTATGCAGGGGCACGCTTGCCCGGTAAGCGGCATCATTCTGGCTAAGGTTAAGCGTGGAAAATCCGTATTTTTGCCCATATTCTGATCCGCGATTGACTTTGATAATCTCCTGCAGGATGTAAAGATTGATCTGTGACGCTTTCTCCAGATTCTTCTCGAAACGCGCCAGAAGAAAAAGACCCCGCAAATAGCCAATACTGTTGAAAAGGGTGGCTGTGAGCGACACGCCTTTGAGACGATGATCCCTCCCCCAGGATATTTCTCGGATCATTTTAATCAGTTTCGAGAATATGTTCATGGATTGCACCTCGTGATTTGTTTTGAAGATCTATGTTTGTTACTTGATTTTCAACCAGTAAGCGCCTGGTGTTTCTGTCGTGATTAAACGTAAGATATAGGTGCCATTAGTGGGTGGGTCAAAGTAGAAGTAGGAAGTTGTAGTCATGCCACTTGGGCAAATGTGGGCATTATTATCATCTTCGAAACTTTCTATAACACTTCCACTGGAATCGTGAACACTAATTTGCGGACACGATTCGCCGCTCTCAATAGTGATGGTAATCCTAGTGCCATGTTGAGCGGAGAACTGCCAATTATGAGCTTCCGTAGTGTTACTGGTAATGCCCGTAACAATTACGCCAACTTTCAACACTCCGCAACCGGTTGTGCCTAAGCTATCTCCACCATCTGGTGCAGGAAACGCGCATTCAGAAGCGTTTGTCGTGTGGGCCTGTTCTTGCATTGACGGAATGCTACAATCGAATTTGCCGCATGTGGATAGGTTCATCCAGGTACTTGCCGCGAAAACTAAGATTAAAGGGAGCACAGGAAGCAAAGAAACACAAAAAGCAAATTTATTGTATTTATTTTTCAGGAATAATATTGCAAGGCTTGATCCGATGCAGACAATGGGGAAGGAAATTACACTGTCAATAAAGAAATAATTCGCATTCCAATCAGGGGAGGGCGAGTCGAAAAACAAAATTACAATTCCTGCTGGAATGATGCACAAAATACCTGCCACTCCCCAAAGAATACTAGCACAGATAAAGGCAATGTTAAGCCAATTTTGTTTTTTTTCCTTTTCCATAATCATTTGTTAGTTCCTGGCAATACAGATGCTTGTGCCTGGGGAAACAACAAAAGCACTTACCAAACTCTACAATTTTTACCCCAAACCGCCAACCGAGATGTTCAATGTCATAACTATGGAATGCGGACAAGGGTCACAACCCAGCTTTCCATATCGGTGGCCGGTGCATAGGTAACCAACAAAACGCTCTTATCTTTGGTGAACTTCATGCCCTGCCATCGGCTGTCCGAGAGGTTCCAGCCTAGTGATTTCAACTTGTCGCTGTAGTAAGACTCGATTGTTCCCGAGTCCACCGGGACTTTGAACGTATACGTACCATTGTTGGCTTGCTGACCGGCGGTTGCCTGTGGCATGATGGGAATACCGTTCCAGTCGGCAAGCGGTTTGTCGGTTGAACTAAAATCGCTGGTGGTTTTCGAAGTCAGCGTCTCGTAGGTAAGCGCAAGTGAAGTAGCCGTGGAGTCTGGAACGGGTGTCGATTCTGGAATCATTAAACTGAATAAGGGCATGAGGGGGAAAAGAATTAAAAGAATTATGCCAACGACAAAAATGCTTTTGATGATATTTTGGACCCAGACGATCCGCTTGTCATAAAAATACCAGATGGCCAGCGCCGCTACAAACATCACAAGGCCATAGAAGGCTCCGGCATACAGGTGGATGGGAGGGTCCGCCATTTCCGTTTTGGCGCCTGACTTGCTATCCACGCAATACCAATAGATCTGGGTGATCGTGGTTCCGGGCATGGGGTTGGACGTATTCTCTTCAACCGACATTTGCCCGTTCGGGCAGACGAACGGTTGAGCAATCTCGTTTAGTGGAGGGTAGAGCGCTCCAAAGCCATAGGAGACAGCGGTGACACCCATGAAGATGAACCAGATAAACACTAGAAGCCAGATGATCGTCCTGGTATTGATTTTCATACCGGTAAATTCCTTTCTTATGAAACAATATATTGATACACCTATTTATGTAACTCACCTTACGCACTTCCAGAATTTTAAACCCAAAGAGCTTTAACCACCCTGGCCTGCCCCACGCAGTTCGTGGGGTGTGCGGGGCAGGCCAGGGTGGTGAATGGTTTTTCTTTCTCGGCGCTCTGCGTAAGGTGAGTTATGTAACTACACTAAGGCTGAGCCGTTACACTTTGCTTCTATCAATTTGCAGACCCAGAAGTGTTTTCAGATGAATTGAGTCCTTTGACGATCAGCCAAACCGCCAGAACCATTTCTTGCAGGGCTAGTGGAGCCATTAATATATCCAATACGGAGCCGAACATAGCTAACAAGGGTGCAACCAAATACAATATGGCTCCAATAAGACCCCAGATTGATAACCATCGCGGAATGAGTTTGGATTGATAGAATAAATAATAAATCGCCAGAGCGCCCAGGCTAAAAACGATTGCCAAAATCTGAGCAATCCAATCACCTGCTATTCGTAATAACGCGCCCAAGGTCTGAAAGTATGAAGCATCTGGCGCCCCTGCTTTCACGTACTCCCGGCTTAATGTCAATAGTAATAGCCAGCTCAGTACAATAGCAATATAGGTGACGGCCTCGAGTACGCCCCTGAAAACAATAGACCCAACCGCTAAGGGTTCATTATATTTCCTAAAGATTGGAAACATCATAACTGGAACCATAGCAAGCGCAAAACCCATAATTAGCACGAGGAGTGCTCCCACTATAATTTGATTTTGATTTGAACTGACTTTAGTAAGGTAATCTGGATCGTCTAGAATTGGTCCTGTAAAAAGTACGCTTAGAACCCCAGCAACGGTCCCAATAATAAATAATACTCCCACAATAATCGCAGTTTTTCTGTTCGAAATCATTTTAGATCCTCCAATTTTATTGAAAAGTTATGACGCGGCCATTTTCAGATTAATACGACCATATATCCTATAAAGTTGCATAGCCCAACGGTTTGCGTAAGCCCCGTGCGATCTTCACGGGGTAGTGGCAGGTAGACGGGTGTGGATAATGTTCGGGAGCAGAAAAAAACCGAAGCCACGCTGCGCGAAATCTTTGACGCGAAGCGCGCCGCACGCCGCGAAGCGGCAGTCCCCGGCGTCCAGCCGTACGCCCCGCGCACGAAGTGTGACGGGGTGCACGTCGAAAATCCCGCGAAGCGGGGCTGTGTTGGGCGGTTTAATTTTTATTACGCCTTTTGTAGTTCGGCGCACGATGGTGCGCGTTCTCGTCACGCGGGAACGCCTCGTCCCGACCGACGATCCGGCCTGGGGCGGGGGCCAGTGGCAAGATCAGGCTTCAGCTCACTGCTTTCTTCACGAGCGCGCCGATCTTTGTCTCTGCGGCGGCGGTCAACTCCTTCAGCGCGAAGGCGACCGGCCACAGGGCGCCTTCATCGAGGTTCGCCGTGTCGCTGAAGCCTAACGTCGCGTACCTCGTGTTGAACTTCTGCGCGCTTTGGAAGAAGCAGACGACCTTGCCGTCCTTGGCATACGCGGGCATCCCGTACCAGGTTTTCGGCGAGAGGGCCGGCGCGCTGGCTTTGATGATCGCATGGAGCCGCTTGCCCATGGCGCGATCCGGTTCCTTCATCGCGGCGATCGCCGCGAGCACGGCGCTTTCCCCTTCCGCCTTGTCCTTGTCCGCGCGCGCTTCCGCCTTCAGCTCTTGGATGCGAGCCTTCGCCGCGGCTTTTTCCTCGTCCGAGAATCCCTTAGACTTCTTGCCGGTCGGGGTGGTGCTTTTACCTGGGTTCATGAGAATCTCCTTCTATTTGTTTGAATTAGTGTGCCGCAAGACACCCCGGCAGAAATTATAGCACGCATGTTCTGAAATTTCAGCAGCTTTGATAACAATTGCCAAGCGCCCAACGGTTTGCGTCTCGTCCCGCCTGTCCCGCGCGCTTTTCGCGGGGCGTTCTTGGCGGGGAACCGGCGACTGGTGGAGAGAAAGGACTAGAAACGGGAAACTGCCAAAGCTCAGAAACAAGCCCTAAAAACGCGAAGAGTCCCAGCCGTCCGGTGCACGCCGTGTTGGGCGCACTTGTGGAACGCCAAATTCTAGTCCTGAAAACCAGAATCGCCGCTAATGGGCCCTTCGATGAGAAATCTATTTCACGTGCTCGGGGTCGGCGTGGGGGTTTGCGTATTGCGGGTGGCGGCTGGTGGGCCGATAGACCTGGATGATCACCCCGCTGGGGGTGGCTCGTGAGTCGACCAGGTCAAGTGCGGTGTCCGGGCCAGTGTCAGGGAATAACCGCGTGCCCTGGCCGATGACCACGGGGTATGTGAGCAGGATGATCTCGTCGACAAGCCTGTTGTCGAACAGCCAGCGGACGAGTTTGCCGCTGCCATGCACCTGCAGCTCACCCGCCGGCTTGGCTTTCAGCTCGCGGATGGCTGCTGCGAGGTCACTGGAAAGGACGGTCGTGTCCGCCCAGCGCGGGTCGGTGAGCGTAGTCGACGCCACGTACTTGGGCTTCGTGTTCAACGCCGTCCAGATCGGGCTGTCACCCGGATCGTCCCACACTCCCCAGGAGCCGGCGAAGATCTCGTAGGTCCGCCTCCCGAACAGGAAGGCGTCGGCGCGCTGGTAGACCCGACCGAGGAACGTCGTGGCCTCGCTGTCGAACAGCGGCGGGGCCCATCCGCCACGCTCGAATCCGCCCCTGCGGTCCTCATCCGCTCCGCCGAGTCCCTG
>WNFL01001254.1_pt2 | contig 118390 bp, 113 predicted proteins | sample 5400361 | NCBI WGS metagenome assembly WNFL01 (sample SAMN13153351, study PRJNA577476) | soil metagenome | isolation source: 40 cm soil on Douglas fir-dominated hillslope | place: USA:California | collected 2013-09-17
CCCTTGGTGAAGACCCCCACGAAGTACTCGGTCAGGATCTGGTGGTCGTCCTTCCGCATCGTCACCTGGTGGCCGAGCATGTCGGTGATCGTGAGGCCCTCGAGGGCCGCCGCGAACTTCACCGGATCGGCGGAGCCCGCCTTGTTCATGGCGGCCTGGAGGAACTCGAAGATCGTCCGGAAGCCGGCCGCGTAGAAATCGTAGTCGTGGGTGGACCGGAACTGCTTGGTCCAGCCCTCGGTGTCCGTCTTGCCGGTCTCCACCGCGATGTTCTCGTGGAACGGCATGACCGAGCGCACCTTGCCGTTTCCGGCGGGGCCGATCGCGGTGGCGCCGCCGCCCAGGTGCGCGTACATCGTGTAGTAGCGGATGTCGAGCCCCGCGTCCATGCCGCCCTTGATCAGGAGGGTCATGTCGGGTCCCCAGTTGCCGGTGATGAGCGCCTGGGCCCCCGAGGCCTTGACCTTGGTGATGTAGGGCGAGAAGTCCTTGACCTTGCCGAGCGGGATCAGCTCGTCGCCCACCACCTTCACGTCCGGACGAATCTTGCCCAGGAACGTCTTCACGTCGCGCTGCACCGACTGCCCGAAGAGGTAGTCCTGGTTGAGCAGGTAGACCTTGGTCACGTCCTTGGGCAGGGCCCGCACCATGGTCTCGGCCTTCATGCCCACGTGCGCGTCCATGCGGAAGTGCCAGTAGCTGCACTTCTCGTTGGTCAGCTCGGTGGCGACCGCTCCGCAGTTGACGTAGACGATCCGGTTGGTCGGGTTCCGCTCGTTGTGCTTGTCCACTCCCTCGATGAGGGCGGCCGCGATGTTGGAGCCCGAGCACTGCATGATCACCGGGATGTTCTGGTCGGTGGCCGATTTCAGGGCGAGCAGCGCCTCGGACGGCTGCGACTTGTTGTCGAAGGAGACCAGCTCGAACTTCTTCCCGAGGGCGCCGCCCCGGCCGTTGATGTAGTCGATGATGTACTTGAACTGCTGCAGGTTCTGATCGCCCACCTGCGCGAAGGGCCCCGAGAGGGGATCGGTGTACATGATCTTGATGGTGTTCTGGGCGTAGGCCGTCCCGGTGCTGAGGACGAAGCCGGCGGCCAGAAGGGTGGATGTGATCCGCGTGAGCCAGTCGCGCATGGGGCCTCCTCGTTGAGTGGCGCGGGTTGCGCCGCCTGCATGATTCGAGCACGGCGAGGGTAGCGCTCTCCGTGGCGCAAGTCAAAGAAGATAGTAGGATAGCGGCCATGCTCAACGTGCTCGTGACCATGCGCTTCGATCAGCGGCAGCTCGACCGCCTGCGGGCGGTCTCCCCCGAGATCCAGGTGTCGCAGGCCGATGCGGAGACGGCCGACTACGCGCGGACCGACGTGCTCTATGCGGGGACGCCGCCGCGGGACCTCGGCCGGGGGCCCGCGCTCCGCTGGGTGCAGCTGCACATGGCGGGGGTCAACGCTCTCGCGGACCACCCGCTCTACACGAAGACCGCGATCCCGCTGACCACCACGAGCGGCGTGCACGCGGCCACCATCGCGGAGTACGCGGTGACCATGCTGCTGGCTCTCGCCCACCGGGTGCCGCGCATGGTGGAGTGGCAGGGGCGCGGCGGCTGGCCGCCGGACGAGCAGCGCTGGCCGCTGTTCGTCCCGGCCGAGGTGCGCGGCGCGACGCTCGGCATCATCGGGTACGGCAGCATCGGCCGCGAGCTCGCGCGGATCGCCAAGTCGGCCTTCGCGATGACCGTGCTCGCGTCCAAGCGCGACCCCTCCCGCCGGGCCGACGACGGCTACGCGCTGCCGGGCACCGGGGATCCGGAGGGCCTCCTGCCCGACGAGTGGCTCGGGCACGCCGAGCTGGACTCGCTGCTGGCCCGGTCGGACGTGGTGGTGCTCTGCGCGCCGCTCACCCCCGAGACCCGCGGCCTGATCGGCGCGAAGGCGCTCGCCCGCATGAAGCCGTCCGCGTTCTTCATCAACGTGGGGCGGGGGGCCAGCGTGGACGAGCTGGCTCTCGCCGACGCGCTCCGCGAGCGGCGGATCGCGGGCGCGGCGGTGGACGTCTTCGATCGGGAGCCGCCGCCGGCCGGCCATCCGCTCTACGACGTGAACAACGTCATCGTCTCCCCGCACGTCTCCGGCTTCCTGCCGAGCTACGACGAGAAGTGCTCGGTGCTCTTCGCGGAGAACCTGCGGCGCTTCCTGGCCGGCGCGCCGCTGCTGAACCTGGTAGACCGGGCTCGCGGGTACTGACCGGGGGCGCCCGCCCTACGCGATCACTCGCTCCCGCGCGCGGCGGGCGAGGGCGGCGGGGTGGGAGCGAGGGAACCCGAGTGCACCGGGCGCAGCTCCACGAGCGAGTCGAGGGCGGGCCCGAGCATCGCGAACGCGCTCCGCGCGATCTCCCCGCGCGGCCCGTCTCCGGGCAAGAGCGAGTCGACCCAGGCCCGGAGCGGGGCGCCGCCCGGGTTCACCAGCTCCACGATGGCGCCCGGCGAGGCGGACGAGCCGGCCCCGCTCGGCGTCGAGATCGGCCCCGGGCGCGAATCGAACGCGGACGCGGCCGGCGTGCAGGGACGCGCGAGTCGCCGCGGTCGCGGCGGCATCGACCACGCCGTCGCGCCAGATCACCCCGTAGACCCGCTCCGCCGCCGCCGGGGTCACGTACCCTTGGGCGATGTCCGCGGCCACCGCGGCCGGATCGCGGGTGAGCGGATCGCCGAAGCCGCCGCCCCCCGAGCTCTCCATCAGCAGCACGTCTCCGGGCAGGAGCGGGAAGCCGCCGACCTTGCCGGGCAGCGGGGAGGGCTGGATCGGCTCGTCGCCGCGGCGCACCCAGAAGCGATTGGTCGCGCCCGAGCCGCCGCCGCACACGCCGAAGGGCGGAAGCACCGCCTTCTCGGCGAGCACCGAGAGACGGCTCGACCGCACCAGGATCCGGACCTCCCGCCTGAGCCCGAGGCCGCCGCGCCACTGTCCCGGCCCGCCCGAGTCCTCGCGCAGCGACGTGCGCTCGATCCGCACCGGGTAGAGTTGCTCCACCGCCTCGATGGGCTGAAGCGTGGTCATGTCGCTCTCGGTCCACGTGCGGACGGTGTTGCTGCCGTCCCCGCCGTGGAAGCCGCCGGTGCCGCCCGCCGGGTACTCGTAGAAGATGAAGGTCTCGCCGGTCCGCTCGTCGGGCCCGCCCACGTAGCAGTGGTTGCCGCCGCCCTTGAGGTCGCCGGCCACCCGGCCGTCGAGGGCCTGGGCGAGCGCGCCCATGACCGCGGTCTCCACGCAGTACTTCACCTCCACCATGCCGCCGCACGGCGCGGGCGGATTCGCGTTGACCACGGTGCCGGGCGGGGTGATCACGGTGAGCGGGCGGAACGCGCCCGAGTTCACGTCGGTGCCGGGGTCGAGGAACGACTTGATGATGGTGAAGGCCCCGGTGGGCGCCATCGCGGGGCCCACGTTGGTGGGCGCGGCGGTCTGGGGCGAGGTGCCGCTGAGATCCACCGTGATCGTCTCGCCCGCCACGGTGACGCGGGCCCGGATGGTCAGGGGCTCGAGCCGCACCCGCCCGCTCTCGAGGTGCGATTCATAGGAGTACTGCCCGTCGGGCAGGGCGCCGATCGCCCGCCGCATGCGCAGCTCGGCGCGGTCCATCAGCTCCATCACCGCGGCGCGCACCACGGAGGCGCCGTAGCGCGCGGCGAGCGCCTCCACCCGCTCGGCCGCCTTGCGGCAGGTGCCGATCATGGCGTCGAAGTCGCCCTTGCGCTCGCGGGGGCCGCGCATGTTGTGGAAGATGAGGTCGAGCGCGGCCTGGTTGGGCGTGCCGCGATCCACGATGCGAATGGGCGGGATGCGAACCCCCTCCTGGAAGATCTCGGTGGCGTCCCCGTTGAGGCTGCCCGGGCTCATGCCGCCCACGTCGCCCCAGTGCGCGCGCACCACCGGGAAGACGAAGAGCCGCCCGTCCGCGAAGAGCGGATAGATCATGGCCACGTCGTTCAGGTGGGTGCCCCCGGTGTAGGGGTCGTTGTGCAGGAAGATGTCGCCCGGGTGGATGTCGTCGCCGAACTTCTCCTTCACCGACTTCATGGACCAGCTGATCGGCACGATGTGGAGCGGGTGGTCCTGCCCCTTGGACATCGCGACGAGCTGGGCGTCGCCGTCCATGAGCACGCAGGAGAAGTCCTCGCCCTCGTAGAGGACCGACGAGTACGCGGTGCGCACGAGGGTGACCCGCATCTCGCGCACGATCGAGGAGAAGGTCTCCCGCAGGACCTCGAGGGTGATCGGATCGACGGTGGGGCGGCTCATGCGCGGGCCTCCCGCTCGAAGCGGAGATTGCCGAGGGCGTCCATCGCGCCGCGCCAGCCGGGCGGCACCACGGTGGTGGCCCCGAACTCCTCCACGATGGCGGGGCCGCTCAGCCGGGCTCCCTCGGGCAGGCGCTCGCGATCCCACACCGGGCAGTCGTGCGCCCGGCCCCCGAACCAGACCGGCCGGCGCTGGGCCAGCGCGCCCTCGAGCGCGGCGCCGGCCGCCGCGTGCCGCTCCGCGGCCGGCTTGGGCACGAGCCCGTAGGCGGTGAGCCGCGCGTTCACCAGCTCGATCGCGGCCTGGAGGTTCGCGTGGCCGTAGGTGTCGCGGTGCTGGCGATGGAAGTCGGCCTCGATCCCATCGAGCCGGAGCTCGCCGTCGGGCACCGCGATGTTGAGCTCGAAGGCCTGGCCGCGGTAGCGCAGATCGAGCGAGCGCAGGAGCCTCTGCTGCTCCGGCGCGAAGCCCTCCCGCTCGAGCTGCTGACGGGCCGCGGTCTCCATCTCCGCGAAGGCCTGGCGGAGGGCGGGGAGGCGCTCCCCGAGCAGGCCCACCCGCGTGCGGACGTCGTCGTGCTTGATGTCGGCGGCGAGCAGGCCGAGCGCGGAGAAGTTGCCCGGGTGCCGCGGGACGAGGACCCGGGGGATGCCGATCTCCTCCGCCATCGCGAGCGCGTGCATGGGTCCCGCGCCGCCGAAGGCGATCAGGGTGAAGTCGCGCGGATCGTGGCCGCGCTGGATCGAGATCTCCCGGATCGCGGAGGTCATGCGAGCGACCGCGATCGTGACGATGCCCTCGGCGAGGGCCTCGACGCCGAGCGGCCGGTCCATCCGGAGCGCCAGCGCCTCCACCGCGCGCCGCGCGAGGGCCGGATCGATGCCGATGCGGCCGCCCAGGCGCCGCCGGGTGCCGATGCGCCCGAGCACCACGTTGGCGTCGGTGACCGCGGGCTCGGTCGCGCCGAGGCCGTAGGCCGCCGGCCCCGGCGTGGCCCCCGCGCTGCGCGGCCCGACCTGGAGGCTGCCGTCCACGTCGAGCCAGGCAATGGAGCCGCCGCCCGCGCCGACCGTGTGCATGTCGATCTGCGAGACCTTGACCGGGAAGGCGCCCACCATGGCGTCGGCGGTCATGAGCGGCTGGAGACCGCGCACGAGGCAGACGTCGGTGGAGGTGCCGCCCATGTCGTAGGTGATGAAGTCGGAGATGCCCGCGGCCGCGCCCACGAAGCAGGCCTGGCTCACCCCGCCCGCCGGGCCCGAGAAGATGGTCTTGATCGGCAGCCGGCGCGCGGTGTCGGTGGTCATCATGCCGCCGCTCGAGGCGACGGTGAGGACGCCGTGGGTGTAGCCGGTGGCGAGCAGGCGCTCCTCCAGCGAGGTGAGATAGCCCTCCATGAGGGGCTGGAGATAGGCGTTGAGCACGGTGGTCGAGAAGCGCTCGAACTCGCGGTACTCGGCGACCACGTCGCCCGAGCACGAGACGGGCAGAGCGGGGGCGCGGCCCTTGACCGCGTCGGCCACGAGGCGCTCGTGCGCGGGGTTGAGATAGGCGTGCAGCAGGCACACCGCCACCGCCTCCGCGTCGGCGGCGAGCGCGCCGTCGAGCGCGCGCTCGATCGAGGCCGGATCGAGGGGGATCAGCACCGCGCCGTCGGCCCCCAGCCGCTCGGTGACCTCGAACCGATGCTTGCGCTCCACCACCGGCTTCGGCCGCACGAATGTCGGAATGAAGAGGGCGGGGATATTGCGCTTGGTGCGGCCGATCTCGATGAGGTCGCGGAAGCCCGCGGTGGTCAGCAGGGCGACGCGGGCGCCCCGGCGCTCGAGCACCGCGTTGGTGCCCACGGTGGTGCCGTGCACGAGGCGGCGCACGTCCGCGCTGGCGATGCCGAGGGCCTCGAGGCCGGCGAGCACCGCGGCGGCCTCCTGGCGCGGGCGCGAGGGCACCTTGGTGACGACCACGCGGCCGGTCTCGACGTCCACCGCGGTGAGATCGGTGAACGTCCCGCCGACGTCGATGCCGACGATGTACATGGCTCAGAACCCCCCGTGATCCAGCACCAGCCGGGCCGCCCGCACCAGGCAGGGGGCACGATCGGCGATGTGGGCCATCCGCGGGTCGGTGGACTCGCCGCGCACCCAGCGGCGGTGGAGCTGGACCACGACGACCACCGTCTTCCAGAGTGCGAACGCCTCCCACCAGCTCACCGCCCCCGGGTCCGCGCCGGTCCGCGCGACGTAGCGCGCGGTGATCTCCGCGCGCGTCGGCAGGCCCATGTGGGCGAGCCCCGGGCGCGTGCCGCGCTGGGTGGCCTCGGTGTCCACCGGATCGGGCCAGTAGTTGAGCAGGGTGCCGAGGTCCACGAGCGGATCGCCCAGCGTCGTCATGTCCCAGTCGAAGATGGCGGTCACGCGGTCGGGGTCCTCCGGAGCGAACTGGCAGTTGTCGAGCTTGAGGTCGTTGTGAACGATCGACGCGCGGCTCGGCCGCGGACGGCGCGCGGCCAGGCGGGCGTGGATCCGCTCCATGTCGTCGGTCGCGTCGTCCGGGCGCGCGAGCGCCCAGCGCTTGGCCCAGCCGTCGAGCTGGCGGTCGACGAAGCCCTCGGGGCGGCCGAGGTCGGCCAGGTTGCAGGCCGCCGGCTCGAGGGCATGGAGATCGGCCATCGCCTCCACGAGGGCGAACGCGAGCCGGCGGCCGGCCTCGTGATGCGCGCCCAGGGCGGGCGGCATCGCATCGCGCACCACCTCGCCTCGGCGCCGCTCCATCACGAAGAAGTCGGCGCCGAGCACGGCGGGATCGTCGCAGAAGAGGTAGCCGCGGGGCGCCCGGTCGAAGTGGGACCAGAGCCGCGAGAGCACCTTGAACTCGCGCTTCATGTCGTGGGCGCCGGGCGCGATCTCGCCGAAGGGCGGGCGCCGGAGCACCAGCTCGCGGGGACCGACGCGGAGCAGGTAGGTGAGGTTGGCCGACCCGTTGGGGAACTGGAGCACCTCGAGCGGGCCGCGCGCCTCCGGCAGCATCTCGGCGAGGCGCGGGGTGAGCCAGGCCTCGAGCGCGGCCCAGTCGAGTGCTTCACCGGGCCGGACCGGCGCGACCTCGGCGGGCGCTTGGTCCGTGGACGAGGTCGAGGTCAGGCCGCCCCTCCGTGGATGCCGAGCACCGCGCCGGTGGTGAAGCTGGAGGCGCTCGAGGCGAAGTAGAGCGCGGCCCCGACGACCTCCTCGGGCTCCCCTCCGCGGCCGAGGGCCATCGTGGTCTTCGCGCGCTCGCGGAAGGCTTCGAGGTCCCAGGCCTTGGAGATGTCGGTGAGGAAGGGGCCCGGCATGATGCAGTTCACGCGCACGGTGGGTCCGAACGCGCGCGCGAAGCCCTCGGTCATCGCGTTCACCGCGGCCTTGGCCGCCGCGTAGGGGATGACGCCCGCGGTGGGCCGGATCGCCGAGGTGCTCGAGACCATGATGATGGAGCCGCCCGCGCCCGCCGCCATGCGCGCGCCCACCATCGCGGTCAGCCGGAACGGGCCCTTCAGGTTCACGTCGAGCACCTTGTCCCAGAGATCCTCGGTGACGTTCTCGATGCGGTCGTAGAGCGGGGACATGCCCGCGTTGTTGACGAGCACGTCCACGCGGCCGAACTCCTTGTAGGCGGTCTCGGCGAGGGCCTCCACCTGGCCCCAGTGGCCCACGTGGCAGGCGACGGGGAGCGCGCGGCGGCCGGTGGCCTGGCGCACCTCCGCGGCGGTGGCCTCGCAGGAGGCGAGCTTGCGGCTCGCGATGATCACGTCGGCCCCGGCCTGGGCGAAGGCCAGCACCATGGCGCGGCCGAGGCCGCGGCTGCCGCCGGTGACGAGCGCGACCTTCCCGCTCAGATCGAAGAGGCCCGCGGGGGCGGCCATGCGATCAGCAGCCGAGCTTCTCGGCGAGCTCCACGAAGTCGCCCGCGACCACGTCGAAGGGCTGGCCGGGCTCGGGCTGGGAGCCCGGGCGGCCGGGGCCGAACTCGAGGGGGCGCGGCACGAAGGCGGTGCGCAGGCCGCACCGCGCGGCGGCGGCCAGATCGGCCGGGTGCGCGGCCACCATCAGGCACTGCTCGGGCCGGAGGCCGAGGGCCTCCGCGCTGCGCAGGTAGGCCTCGGGCGTGGGCTTGTAGGCGCGCGCGACCTCGGCGCCCAGGATCGCGTCCCACGGCAGCCCCGCGCGCTTGGCCATGTCCACCATGAGCCCGATGTTTCCGTTCGAGAGCGTGGCCAGGGTGAAGCGCCGCTTGAGGCGGGTGAGGCCGGGGACCGCGTCGGGCCAGGGATCGAGCCGGTGCCAGGCGTAGTTCAGATGGTCGACCTCGGCCGGGGAGACCCCGGTGATCCCGAAATCGCCGAGCAGCCGGACCAGGCTCTCGCGGTGGAGCTCGTCGAGTTTCGCCCACGGCCGTCGCCCGCTGCGGACCTCCTCCATCGCGGGCTGGTAGAGCCCGCGCCAGGCGTCGGCGAACTTGGCCCAGTCCACCGAGAGGCGGCGGGGCGTGCCGAAGGCCTCGCCTTCCCGGGTGATGCTGGTGCGCCAGTCCACCACGGTGCCGAAGACGTCGAAGGTGAGCGCGCTGATCGAGGATTCATCCATGGCGTGGGTCTCCCGTCGGGGATGCTACGACGGGCGGGACGGGGAAGGCAAGCCGCCGCGCCGGGCCCGTGATACTGTCGGCGGCGATTTACCAACTCGAACCGGGAGGGCGACCATGCTCGCGATCTGGGTGAAGGTGAAGATCAAGGCGGCGATGCGAGACAAGTTCCTGAAGGCCATCGAGGCGGACGCGCTCGGCTCGGAGCGGGACGAGCCGGGCTGCCTGCGCTTCAACGTGCTGCAGGACGAGAAGGAGGAGAACGTCTACTACTTCTACGAGGTCTACAAGGACCAGGCCGCGCTGGAGGCCCATCGCAACACGCCGCACTACGCGATCTGGCGCGGGGTGGCCGACGTGCTCGAGGGGCCGACCGAGCCCACGCGCTGCAAGCCGGTCTTCCCGGCCGCGCGTCAGTACTGGGGGAAGGTCTAGCGGACGGTTCCCGTTCGAGCGCGGGCTTCGCCCGCGCGATCGGTCTTGGGGGGAGGCAGGGAGGAGGCGCGCCGTCAGGCGCGCGACGACCGTCGGAAGGGGGGCGAAGCCCCTCTCCGAGTTACCGCTGGCCCTTCGCGCGGTTGGCGACCTCCACCGTCTTCTTGTCGACGTCGAAGCGGTGGGTCTCCTTGGTCTCCACGTCGCCGCCGGTGACGCGGATGAAGAAGGTGTCGTCGCCGAACTCGATGGAGTGGATGTCGCCCACCGCGAAGGCGGCGGCGTGGCCGGGCTCGTTCATGAACTCGCGCTGGAGCGTGAGCTCGGCGTGGCCCGGCCGGCTGCCGTCGTCGAGGCGGCGCCAGCGGCGCATGCGGGTCGGGTTCTTGTAGTTGCCGTAGACGACCCAGCACGGCCCGTGGTCGTGCACCGAGGACTTGGTGGCCTTCGGCCGCCCGTGGACCAGCACGTGCACGTCGGTCTCCGGATCGTGGCCGATGGTGGCGCGCTCGACGTAGGGTACCGGATCTCCCAGGTGCTTCTTGAGCAGCTCCGGATTGTGCAGGAGCTTCTCCAGGTGATCGCGGATCTCGGCGAGTCCCGCCGGGATGCCCTTGGTCTGGATGGTCGAGCGCGTGTCGGCGAGGAACTGATCGAGGGAGTAGGTCGTGTCCATGGCCGCCCTCCTTGGGGTGACGGCCGGATCATAGCAGAACGTCGTGTACAATAGGACCCCGTGCCCGCTCCCACCGATCGCTCCGTCGCCGCCCCGGGTTTTCGTAATGATGTTCGTGTCATCGGCCTCATCGCCTCAGCCCATTTCTTCAGTCACTTCTTCCAGCTGACGCTGCCGCCGCTCTTCCCGTTGCTGAAGGAGGTCTGGGGGGTGCCGTACGTCGCCCTCGGCCTCGCCATGAGCGTGTTCTACGGTGCCTCCGGCGTCGGCCAGCCCCTGTCCGGGTTCCTGGTGGACCGGGTGGGGGCACACCAGGTGCTCCTGGGTGGGATGGCCCTCTTCTCCGCGTCCATCGCGCTGGCCGGCCTCGTGCCCGCCTACTGGCTCCTGCTACCGGTGGCACTCCTGGCCGGGCTCGGCAACAGCGTGTTCCATCCCGCCGACTACTCGATCCTGAACGCGTCGGTGGACCCGCGGCGGATCGGGCGCGGCTACAGCGTGCACGCGATCTCGGGCAATCTCGGCTGGGCGGTGGCGCCGAGCGTGGTGGTCGGGCTCACCGCGCACTTCGGCTGGCGCGTGGCGCTGGTGACGGTGGGCGCGGCCGGGCTGGCGGTGGTCTCGGTGCTGGCGACCCAGCTCCGGGCCGCGGGGGGGCCGGCGACGGCGCGAGCGCGGAGCGCGACGGGGCGCGAGGTGCGCCTGCTGCTGACCGCGCCGATCCTGTCCGCGTTCGCCTACTTCGCGCTGATCGCCACCGCGCTGATCGGGCTGCAGACCTTCGGCGTGACCACGCTGATGCGGATCTACGACACGCCGCTGGCCCTGGCCACCGGCGCGCTCACCGCGTTCCTGGTGGGCGGGGCGAGCGGGATCCTCGCGGGCGGGCTGCTCGCCGATCGCACGCAGCGGCACGACGTCGTGGCGGTCGCGGGACTGGTGACGGCCGCGGGGTTCATGATGCTGCTGGCCACCGGCGCGGTGGCGCCCGCGCTGCTCCCGGTGATCCTGGCCGTGACCGGCTTCTGCCACGGGGCGACCGGGCCCTCGCGCGACATGCTGGTGCGCTCGGCCACGCCGCCCGGCGCCTCCGGCAAGGTATTCGGCTTCGTCTACTCGGGGCTCGACCTGGGCTCCTGCCTCACCCCGCTTGCCTTCGGCTGGCTCCTCGACCACGGCGACCCCCGCCTGCTCCTCGTCGCGGTCGGCGTGCTGATGCTCTGCACCATCGCCACCGTCGTCCAGGTCCGCCGCACCGCCCGCATCGTCCCCGCCGGCGCCTAGCCGGATTAGAACCAGCGGGACTTGTCGACCACGTTGCGGAGGGGATGACCGGCGAGGAAGCGGCGGCAGTTGTCGAGGAGGATCTCGCAGCGCCGGTCGTCGAGATAGGGACCGTAGCCGGCGGTGTGCGGGGTGATCAGAACGTTGGGCGTGGTCCAGAGCGGGTGATCGGCGGGGAGCGGCTCCTGCTCGAAGACGTCGAGCGCGGCCCCTGCGATCTCGCCGGCCCGCAGCGCGGCCACCAGGTCGTCGAGCCGCGTGGTCAGCCCCCGCCCGATATTGATGAAGAACGCGCTGCGCTTCATCCGCTGAAAGCGCGCGCGGTGCATGAAGCCCTGGGTCTCGGGCGTGTGCGGCACCGTGAGGATCACGAAGTCGGCCTCGGGCAGGAGAGCGTCGAGCGCGTCCGGCCCGTCGAGCTTGGAGACGCCGGGCGGCGCCTCCCGGCGTCGCGCGTCGATCCCGATCACCCGCATGCCGAAGGCCTCGGCGAGCCGCGCGGCCTCGCTGCCGATGCCCCCCACGCCCACGATCAGCGCGGTGGCCTCGGGCAGGTGCACCACCCCGGTGTCCGACGGCGCGGGCCGCCACTCGCGCCGGAGCTGCAGCGGCAGGTAGTGGTGGAGCCCCCGCGCGAACGCGAGCACGAAGGCCATGATGTGCGCGCCGATGTGGTCGTTGTAGATCTCGCGGAAGTTGGTGACGACCACCGGGTGCTGGATCAGGTCGTCGTGGTAGTAGCCGGCGGGCGGCGCGGCCTGCGGGGCCTGCAGCCAGCGGAGCCGCCCGGCCTGCCGGAGCAGGGCGGGGGACGGTGTGCCGAAGGCGGCCTCGGCGCGGACGATCTCGCGTGCGGCCTGCGCCTCGTCCTCCGCGATCACGACGGTGAGCTCGGGCAGGGCGGTGGCGACGCGCGCGGCCCACTCGCGCGTGGTGGCGGTCTGCGGCGGGAGCATGAGCAGGGTGGTCATGGCCCGATACCATACCACCGGCGGCCTACTTGGAGATTGGCGGCCCCGGGCGCTACGATCGAAGCACGATGGCGAGCCGTCTCGGCGTCCTCGGGTGGGTCACCGGCGTGCTCTCGGCGGTCCTGGGTGTGCTCGCTTTCGGCGCGGTGCTCTGTCTTTGGTTCCCTGCCGTCCTCACCACGCCCGCGCTCCGCGACGTCTATCCGATGGAGATCGTGCGGACCACGATCAAGATCACGCTCGGGGTCGCCTTCGTGCTGGGAGTCCTCAGCATCTTCCTGAAGCGTCGGAAGGCGCTCGGGCTCACCGGCGCGGGCCTCGCGCTACTGGCCACGCTGATGGGCGGGTCCGAGGTCGCGGTGGCCACGCCGGTCGCCCGCTCCAACCACGTGGGCCTCGATTGGTTCCTGCTCGATCTCTTCCTGCTCTCCGCGATCTTCGTGCCGATCGAGCTGCTCTTCGGGCGACTCCGCCAGCAGCCGATCTTCCGACCCGAATGGCGTACGGACCTCTGGCACTTCGGGGTGAGCCACCTGCTGGTCCAGCTGACGGTGTTCCTGACCATGGCGCCCGCGGCGATCTTCTTCCGCTGGGCGGTGGCGCCGGAGATCCAGGGCGCGGTGGCCGCGCAGCCGCTCGTGCTGCAATTCGTCGAGGTGCTGGTGGTCGCCGATCTCACCCAGTACAGCGTGCACCGTCTCTTCCACCAGGTGCCCTGGCTCTGGCGCTTCCACGCCATCCACCACTCGAGCCGGCAGATGGACTGGCTGGCCGGCTCGCGCCTGCACCTGGTGGACATCGTGGTGACGCGCGGCCTCTCCTTCGTGCCGCTCTACGTGCTGGGCTTCGCGCAGAGCGCGGTCTTCGCGTACGTGCTCTTCGTGTCGTTCCAGGCCGTGCTCATCCACGCCAACGTGGTCTGGCGCTTCGGCCCGCTGCGCTACGTGCTGGCCACCCCGCAGTACCACCACTGGCACCACGCGGTCGAGCCGGTGGACGTCAACTTCGCGGTGCACCTGCCGGTGATCGACCGGATCTTCGGCACGCAGTACCTGCCCGCCGATCGCTGGCCCTCGGCGTACGGCCTCGCCGGTCCGCCGGTCCCCGGCGACTACTGGAGCCAGCTCGCCTATCCCTTCCGCCGCGCCCGCTGACCGGGCGCGCGCGGTCTAGAAGCGGGCGCGGTAGGTCTCGGGCGCGAAGCGGCCGAAGAGCACCGCGACCGCGACGAGCAGGAACGCGGTGCCGCCGAGGGTCGCCTCGACCCCGGCCAGATCGGCGCCCAGGCCGAGCGCGATCGGGCCCACCACGTAGCCCAGGTCCGCGAGCATGCGATAGCTGCTGACCGCCGCCGCGTTCATGCCGGGCGGCGCGGTGTCGGCGGCGTAGGCGGCGGGGGCGGCGCCGCTGATCCCCATGGCCACGCTCCACGTCGCGCACGCGGCGAGGAACCAGGCGTAGGTCGGCGCGAGCAGGAAGAGGACGAGCGAGAGGCCGGAGAGGATGGTCGCGGGAACGATGATGATCTTCCGCCCGTAGCGGTCCACCACCACGCCGGTCGGATAGGCCACCACGAGGCCCACCACGCTCGCCAGGGCCAGGCCGAACCCGATGCGGTCGGGGTGCAGCGCGAGGCGGTCGCGGGCCAGGATCGGGACGATGTTGAAGAGCGCGCCGGTGCGGGCGACCGCGTTCACGAGGGCGAGGCAGCTCACCAGCATGAAGCCGCGGTGCGCGGTGAGCAGGCGGAGCTGGGCGCGGTAGGGCACCGGAGCGGGCTCGGGCTCGTCGGCCGCGCGGACCGCGCGCGTCTCCGGAATCGCGAGCCAGGCCACCGCCGAGGCCACGAACGAGGTGGCCGCGTAGGCCGCGAACGGGGCGGCGAGGCCCCAGTGGGTGGCGAGCAGCCCGCCGGGCAGCGGCCCGATGCCGACCGCGAAGATGAACGCGCCCTGGTAGGCGGACATCATCCGCCCGCGGTTGGACGGCGTCGAGATGTCCGCGATCACGATCAAGCCGGTGGTGAGCACGAGCGCGGCGCCCGCGCCCGCCACGAAGCGCGCCGCCACGAAGGCCGGATAGCTCGGCGCGAGCGCGCAGAGCGCGTTGCCGACCGCGGAAAGCACGCCGCCGATCGCGAGCGTGTTGCGGCGGCCGAAGCGGTCCGCGAGCTGGCCCGCCGGCACCGCGACGAGGAAGCGGGCGAGCCCGTAGATCGCGATCGCGAGGCCGATGGCGGACTGGGTGACGTCGAAGGAGCGCGCGTAGAGGGCCAGCGCGGGGATGATGCTGCCGAAGCCGAGCTGGTTGACGGCGATGAGCACGCACATCCATACGAGGATGCGGATGCCCGCGGGCTCTCGCATGACCGTCTGGGTGTATCCCGTAATGCGGTGGAGCGCAAGCCCGGCGCGGCGTAGAATCGGGCCCACCACACCAACAGGAGGCCATCATGGCGACCGGCACGGCAAAGGGATTCGCGGTATTCGCGGGCGTGTCATCGGAGATCATCCGCGCGTCGGCGCGCGAGGCCGAGGCGCTCGGCTATCGCTCGTTCTGGGTGAACCACCCGGGGCCGGTGGACGGCCTGGGCTCGCTCGCGCACGCGGCGGCGGAGACGCGCCGGGTGGACCTGGGCGTGGGCGTCATCCCGCTGCACACGCGGGGGCCGGAGAGCATCGCGGACGGGGTGCGCGGGCACGGCCTCGCGCCCGAGCGCCTGCTGCTCGGCGTGGGCAGCCCGAATCCGCAGGCGCTCAAGCGCGTGCGGGACGGCGTGGCCGCGCTGCGGGCGTCGCTGTCCACGCGGATCATCGTGGCCGCGCTCGGCCCCAAGATGTGCCATCTCGCGGGGGAGGTCGCGGACGGCGTCCTCTTCAACTGGCTGACGCCGGAGTACGCGCGGCGGTCCGCCGAGCTGGTCCGCGCGGGCGCGGCCGCCGCGAAGCGCCCGGTGCCGCGGCTCTACGCCTACGTGCGGGTGGCCCTGGGTCCCGCCGCCTCCGAGCGCCTGGCCGACGAGGGCGGGCGCTACGACGCGATCCCCGCGTACCACGACCACTTCGTGCGCATGGGCGTGAAGCCGGTGGACACCGCCATCGCGGCCACCTCCGCCGAGGGCATCAAGCGCGCGCTCGCGGCGTGGGACGGCGCTGTCGACGAGGTCGTCCTCCGCGCGATCACCGCCAAGGATACGGTCGAAGACCACCTGACCCTCGTCCGCGCGGCCGGCTAGGCCATCTAGATCTCGCGACGGACGAGGCGGGCGCCTTCGACGAGGGCGGCCATCTTGAGGCGGGCGGCCCCGCGCGGGGTCTCCCAGAAGCCGCAGTCGGGATTGAGCCAGAGCTTGTCGGGGGCGACGTAGCGGAGGAGCGCGCGGATCCGCTCGGCGACCTCCTCGGCGGTCTCGGCCTTGAAGGCTTTCACGTCGATCACGCCGGCGCCCAGCTCCTTGTCGGTCGGGAACTCCTTCCAGAGGGCGAGATCGTCCATCCCGCGGTTGGCGTACTCGAGGACGACCTGGGACGCGGTCAGCTCGTGGATGGCCGGGTAGACGTTGCGGTAGCTGCGCACCGGCTGGAACGGGCGGCCGTAGAGATTGCCGAAGCAGACGTGGACCGCGATCTTGGCCGCGACACCTTCCACCGCGCGGTTCACGCCCTGGGCGAAGTTGGGCGCGGTGCCCGCGTACATGCCGCTGTGCGGCTCGTCGATCTGGATGAAGTCGGCGCCCGCGGCCACCAGCGCACGGCACTCCGCGTTGACGATGCCGACCAGGTCGGCCAGCAGGGTGTCGCGATCGCGGTAGCCGCCGCCCAGCCGGAGCGGGAACATCAGCGTGTACGGTCCGGGTACGGTGGCCTTGAGCGGCTTGCCGGTCAGCGACCGCGCGAGCTTGAACTCGTCCACGATCCCGAGCCCGGCCGGGGCGGTGACACGCTCCACGACCTCGAACGGGGTGTTGGTGTCCCAGTGCGGCTGGCCGAGCTTGCGCGGCTCCTCCATGGTCCGGATGCCCCGGAGGTGGTCGTAGAAGCCGATGATGAAGCGCACCCGGCCCATCTCGCCGGTGGTCAGCACGTCGATGCCCGCCCGCTCCTGGTCGAGCAGCGCGACCTGGGTGGCGTCTTCCATCAGCTCGCGGACGTCGGTGGCGCCCATGCGCCCCGCCGCGAGCGCCTCGCGGGCGAGCCAGACCCAGCCGGGCAGCCCATGGCTGCCGATGACCGAAGTGGGCAGGAGCGTCGAGGGCGGGGTCATTGCGCGGGTCCTTTCCGGGGCTGCCGGATCTCGTCCATGGCGGCGCGGTGCTCGGCGGAGTCGAGGCAGAGGCGGAAGCCCGCCTCCATCTCGCGGCGGAACGCGTCGAAGGGAAGATCGAAGGCGCGCGCGAGCAGGCGCTTGCTCGCGGCCACCGCGGTCGCGGGGAGCGCGAGGAAGCGGGCGACGCACGCTTCGACCGCGCCCGGGAACTCGGAGGTCGCGACCACGCGGTTGACGAGGCCCACCTCCTCCGCGCGCGCCGCCGAGATCGGCTCACCGGTGAGGATCATCTCACGCGCCCGCGCGGCGCCGATCAGCCGCGGGAGCCGGTAGAGCGCCATGGAAGGGATCAGGCACTCCTTCACCGCGGGCAGGCCGATGACCGCGTCCGCGGCGGCCAGCCGGTAGTCGCAGACCAGGGCGAGCTGGAGGCCGCCGCCCAGACAGTGGCCGTTGATCGCGGCGATGAAGGGGATCGGCATGCGCTCGATCGCGGTCATCGCGTCTTCCCAGGCCACGAAGTGCGGGAGCGTCATCTCACCCGCGGCGAGGGCGTTGAGGTCCACGCCGGTGGAGAAGGCGCGCCCGGCGCCGGTGATCACCGCGACCCGGAAATCGCGCTCAGCGCCGATGCGCGCGACGACCTCGGTCAGCTCGGCCACCCAGCCCGGATCGCCCGCGTTGAGCACCTCGGGCCGGTTCAGGGTGACGCGGGCCACCGGGCCGTCGAGCTCGAGTCGGACGGAGGGCGTCACGGGCGGTCATCCTCCGGGAGCCCGCGGCCTTTGTCAATCCAGGGCCGGTTGGCGACCCGCGAGACCGCGTGCTAACCTTTGCTCCCGTGAGGAGGGCCGAGCGATGCTGAGCCGCGAGGACAACGAGCTCCTGACCAGGACCGGACCGGGCACCGCGATGGGGGCCCTGCTCCGGGAGTACTGGATCCCGGTGGTGGAATCCAAGGAGCTCGATCCCGGCGGGCGGGTGAAGCGCGTGATGCTGCTCGGCGAGCGGCTCATCGTCTTCCGCGGCCGGAGCGGCCGGGCCGGCCTGATCGCGGAGTTCTGCCCGCATCGGTCGGCCTCGCTCTACTACGGGCGCGTGGAAGAGAACGGGATGCGCTGCGCCTACCACGGCTGGAAGTTCGGCCTGGACGGCCAGTGCCTGGAGATGCCGAGCGAGCCGCCCGAGTCGAGCTTCGCGGTCAAGGTCAAGCAGACCGCGTACCCGTGCGTGGAGAAGGGTGGCGTGATCTGGGCCTACATGGGACCGGCCAGCCCGCCCCCGCCGCTGCCCGAGCTCGAGTTCACCCTGCTGCCCGAGGGCCACACCTTCATCTCCCGCCGGGTGCAGGACTGCAACTGGTTCCAGGCCATGGAAGGCGGCATCGACTCGAGCCACATCTCGTTCCTCCACGCGCCGATCGACCATCGCAACAGCGAGGTCACGCAGGACATGGACCGGGTGAGCTTCGGGGTTGGCGCCGCGGTCTCGACGGGCGACCGCGCCCCGCGCTTCGAGGTCGCCGACACGGACTACGGGGTCGTCATCGGCGCGCGCCGGGCCAATCCAGACGGCCGCTGGTACTGGCGCATCACCCAGTTCCTGCTGCCGTTCTACACGATGCCCCCCACCGATCTGGACGAGCGCATCGTGCAATCGCACATCTGGGTGCCGATGGACGACACGCACTCGATCAACTGGATGGTGACGTGGCATCCCGACCGGAAGCTGACCGACGAGGAGATCCGGCTCAACATCGAGGGCAAGGGCGCGCACGTCTGCGACTACGCGCCCGCCACCTCCGAGCCCTATGGCGACGTGCGCACCGCGGCGACCCGGGACAACGACTACTTCATGGACTGGGAGATCCACCGGACCCGCATGTACTGCGGCATCCCGGGCTTCGGGGTCCAGGACCAGGCGGTCCAGGAGAGCCAGGGCGACATCGTGGACCGCAGCCAGGAGCGGCTGGGCTCGAGCGACACCGCGATCATCCAGGTGCGCCGGCGCATGATGACCGCGGCCCGGGCGCTGCGCGATCAGGGCACCGCCGCGCCCGGCGCGAACCCGCGCTCCTTCCTCGTCCGGTCCGCTTCCGTCGTGCTGGCCCCGGGCGAGAGCTGGATCGAGGGCGGGATGGCGCGGATGGTGGTGAGGGCGGGCGACCAGCTCACGCTCGCCTGATGCCCGGCCGCATGGCCGGCCGCGTGGCGCTCGTCACCGGCGGCGGCGGGGGGATCGGCGAGGCCACCGGGCGGCTGTTCGCGGAGGAAGGCGCCGCGGTGGCGCTGCTGGACACCGACGCATCCGCGGTGGAGGCGGCGGCCGCGTCGATCCGCGCCGCGGTGCCCGGCGCGCGGGTCCTGGCGGTCACCGGTGACGTGACCGTCGAAGCGACCGCCCAGGGGATCATCGACGACGCGGCGGGCCGCCTGGGCGGGCTGCACACCCTCGTGAACGTGGCGGGCGTGCGCGTCTACGCGCCGCTCGCCGACGCGGCCGCCGCGGACTGGGAGCGCATCATCGCGGTCAACGTGCTCGGCACCGCGCACTGCTGCAAGGCCGCGGTTCCGCGGCTGCGCGCGGCGGGACGCGGCACCATCGTCAACGTCTCGTCGGTGTACGGGGTGATGGGGCGGAGCGGCATGGGCCAGTACGACACCACCAAGGCGGCGGTGCTCGGGTTCACGCGTGCGCTGGCGGTGGAGGAGGCGCCGCACCGCATCCGGGTGAACGCGGTGTGCCCAGGCGGCACCATCACGCCCTATCACATCCGCCGCGCGGCGGCCCGGGGGGTCTCCGAGGCGGAGATGCGCACGCAGCGGGCGGGCGACAACCTGCTCGGCCGCTGGGCTGAGCCGCGCGAGGTGGCGTACCCGATCCTGTTCCTCGCCTCCGACGAGTCGTCCTTCGTGACCGGCGCCACCCTGATGGTGGACGCCGGCCGCTCGATCTTGTGATGGCCGCCGGCGCTCTTGTAGTGGCCGACGGCGCCCTTGTTACGCCGCCCGCCCCGCCGGCGCGGCTGCTCTCGGTGGACGCGCTCCGCGGGCTCACGGTGGCCGCGATGGTGCTGGTGAACAATCCGGGCACGTGGAGCGCGATGTACGCGCCGCTCCGGCACGCGGCGTGGCACGGGTGGACGCCCACCGACATGGTCTTCCCGTTCTTCCTCTTCGTGGTGGGCGTCTCGATCGCGCTGGCCCTGGACCCGGCGCTCGAGCGCGGCGCGGGCGGCCTCCCCCTGCGCGTCCTCCGGCGCGCGGCGGTGATCTTCGCGCTCGGGCTGCTGCTCCACGCGCTGCCCTTCTTCCCGCTCGCCGATCTCCGCATCGCGGGCGTGCTCCAGCGCATCGCGGTCTGCTACCTCCTGGCCGCGCTCCTGGTGCTGGCCACCGGCGGCGCGCGCGGCTGGCCCGCGCAGGCGGTCGCCGTCGGGGTGCTGCTGGTGGGCTACTGGCTCCTGATGACGCGCGTGGCCGCGCCCGGCCACGCGGCGGGCGACCTGAGCCCGGAGGGCAATCTCGCGGGATACGTGGACCGCCTCGTGCTCGGACCCCGCCACATCTGGCAGGCCTCGCGGGTCTACGACCCGGAGGGCATCCTGAGCTCGCTGCCCGCCACCGCGACCACGCTCATGGGCGTGCTGGCCGGGCACTGGCTGCGCGCCGGGCATGGGTCGGATCGCCCGGCCGCGCGGATCGCCGGCGGGCTCGCGGTGGGGGGAGTCGTTGCGGCCGCGCTCGGCTGGCTCTGGGGGCTCTCGTTCCCGGTGAACAAGGCCCTGTGGACCAGCTCGTACGCGCTGCTGATGGCGGGCCTGGCCGCGGTGGCGCTCGCGGCCTGCCACTGGGCGATCGAGGCGCGGGGCCGCCGCGGCTGGGCCGCGCCCTTCGCGGTCCTGGGCGTCCACGCGCTCACCCTGTTCTTCCTGTCGAGCGTGGTCGCGAAGCTCCTGTTCATCGTCCGGGTGGGAGCCGGCGGCGCGCGTCTGCAGTCCTGGCTGTTCGCGCATCTCTTCGCGCCGTGGGCGTCTGCCGTCAACGCATCGCTGGCCTACGCGCTGGCGTACGTGTTGCTCTGGTGGGCGCTCATGTGGGCGCTCGACCGGAGCGGGCTGCGTCTGCGCGTCTGACGACCGCCGGGCCGGCCCGGCTCACGAACGGGTTGCCGCGCAGCCAGAAGCGCCAGGGGCGGCCGACCCAATCCTCGGCGTAGTCGATGCCGACACGCGGGCCGGCCGCGATCGCGCTCGGAGCGATCCGACGTCCCGCCTCGAGCCAGATCCGGTCGCCGAGAAGATCGGCGGCGTCGAGGCGGCGATCGATGCCGAGCGCGATGCAGAGCTTGCCCGGGCCGCTCGTCAGCTCGCCGGGCGTCGCGCCGCCCCTCCGGCGGCGCATCAGCTCGACGCCCTCGACCGGCTCCAGCGCGCGCACGAGCACCGCGTGGGGCACGTCCGCCACGTTGGTCACCACGTTGAACTGGTGATACATCCCGTAGACGAAGTAGACATAGGCGGTCCCGCCGCGCGCGTACATCGTCTCGGTTCGGCGGGTGCGCCGCCCCCCGTGGGCGTGGGAGGCGCGGTCCTCCGGGCCCCGGTAGGCCTCGGTTTCCACGATGATCCCCGAGACGCGCCGCCCGTCGCGCGTGGGCGCCACCAGGAGCGTGCCGAGGAGTCCCCGGGCGACCGTCACCACGTCGGCGCGCGTATAGAACGCGCGCGGCAGCCTCACGGCGCCCGGCCCGCGCCCGGCTTGAGAGGGAAGATGCGGTTCTCGCGCATGAGGCGGTCGCTGGTCTCGTAGAGCGCGAGGAACTCACGGGCGAGGCGGCTCGCCACCTCCGGGTGCTCACGGGCGAGATCGGCGGGCGGCATCGCGTCGCCGTCCACCGCCAGCAGCTCGGCCTGGCCCGCGCTCAGCCGGTAGCGCAGCGCGAAGCCGTCCTTGAAATAGTACGTCTCCTTGATGTCGCCGCTGATGATCCCGGCGGTGACCGGCGGCTCGAAGAGGCTTCGGCCCATGCCCGCGTAGACGCGGTCGCCGTCGAGCAGGGTGGCGATTGTGGGAAGCACGTCCACCTCGCTCGCGGGCCGGCCGGGGAGCGTGGACCAGCGGGCGCGCGCGCGGGCGATCGGCGGGCCCGCCAGCACCAGGGGCAGGCGGAGACGCTCGAGCGGCTGGGTGCCGAAGGTGGGCCCGGTGTGATCGCCGATGAAGACCAGCAGCGTACGGTCGAAATCGGGCCTCGTCGCCCGCAGGAGCTCCACGAAGGCGCGGATGCTGTCGTCGACGTAGCGGAAGGTCCCGAGCGGTGTGTTGCCGAGCGGGGTGGGCGCGCCGGGGGGCACCTGCCACGGTGAGTGGCTCGTCCCGGTCATGATGTAGAGGCTGAACGGGCCCGGGCTCGCGCCCACCACCCGCGCCGCCTCCCGCAGGAGGGGGCCGTCGTTGATGCCGAGCGGGCCCGCGGCGCCCGGCCCCAGCGGCCTCTCGAGCGCGTCGAAGCCGGTGGTGCGGAAGCCCAGGTTGCGCTGGAAGCTCGTGATCTCGGCGGTGCGGTGGCGGAAGCCCGAGAAGGCGTAGTGCCGCGTCCCCGGCACGGCCAGCAGGCGCGGGAGCGACGCGAAGTAGATGCCCATGACCGACTGGGAGAGCCGTACGCCGCTGCCCCCCAGCGCGTGGGTCCAGTGCAGACTCGTGAGCGTCGCGAAGACCGCGCCGTCCGTGGACGGGAAGCTCTGGTAGACGCGCGGGAAGTAGAGGCCCTCGGCGGCCAGCGAGCGGAGGAACGGCATGACCGGGCCCTGCGGCTCATCGCGCTCGAGCAGGGTGGCCCCGAGCCCTTCGACCTGGATCAGTACCACGTTCTGGATGCCGAGGCCGCCGACGCCGCGAAGCTTGCGCAGCAAGGGATACGGCCGCTCGCCCTCGGAGATGCCGAGCAGGCGCTGGGCGAGCGAGAGCGCTTCCGCGGGCTCCAGCCGGTACGGCCGGCGCCCACCCGACGCGGCCACCGGCACATACTCCCGGATGAGATCCCAGAGCGGGTTGACCACGGCCTGATTGAGCGTGTAGTCGTCCAGCGCCATCTGATGCCGGCTCGCGATCCACGCCACCTCGGTGTTGGCCCGGCCGCCGACCGTCTTGACCGTGATCGGCTGCGCCATCATGAGCGCGAACAGGGCCAGCACGCCCAGCGCCGCCGCGGGGACGGGCCAGGGACGCCACAGATCGTAGCGATGCGGGCCCAGGCGGCGGACGTGGCGGGCGGCGAGGATGACGAGGCCGACCAGGACGAGGATCACCAGCGCGACCAGGAGGGGATGCCCCCGGAGGAAGAGGCGCAGCGCGATCCAGATGTCCCGGGGCTCGGCCAGATACGCGAAGAGCATCTCCCAGAGGTGCTGGTTGCGCTCGCTCACGAAGAGGAGGTTGACCGCCGACACCGTCGCGTTGATCGTGGTGATCACCCAGAGGGCGCTCACCAGGACGCGGCCGCGCACGTGACGTGTGAGCAGGGTGAGCGCGCCGATCACGAGCAGCTCGAGGCCCAGCAGCGCCGCGTCGAGGCGGAGCCCGTGGAGCAGCACGATGGGGACGTCCCGCCACTCGGCGCGCCGGGCGAACAGCGCCACGAAGAGGAGGCGGTAGGCGGCGAGCAGCACGAAGTTGAGCGCGACCAGGCCGAGCGCGTGGGCGGCCAGCCCGCGGGCGCGTGGCCCGGCGCTCATCGAACGCCGAAGAGGTACAGGAAGAACTCCGCCCGCTGACCGAAGGTGGCCACGCTCGCGTTCGCTCAGATGCTCAGCGGCCCTGCAGGATGCGGGTGAGATCGAGCGGCGGGCGGGCCGCGCAGGCTTCTCGCACCGCCTCGCGGTTCACCTTGCCCCGCTCGGACCGCGGGATCGCGTCCACCACCCACCACCGTGCCGGGACCTTGCCCTCGGCGAGCCGCTCGCGGATCCAGCCGTGGAGCTCGCGCACCGCCGCGTCGTCGGGCTCGAGGAGGACCACCGCGAGGCCCACGTTCTGCCCGTAGAGCGGATCGTCCACCGCGAAGGCGCAGACGTCGGTGACGCGCGGGCAGCCCTCGGCGGCCGCGTCCACCTCGGCGGGGGAGATCTTGAGGCCGCCCTTGTTGATCTCGTCGCGCTCGCGGCCGCGCAGGTGGAGCCAGCCGCGCTCGTCGAGCAGGCCCAGGTCGCCGGTGGCGAAGCGGCCGTTCCGGATCGCCCGCCGCGTCAGCTCGTCCTGCCCGAGGTAGCCGCGCATGAGGGCGGGGCTCTCGAGCCATACCTCCCCGACCTCGCCCGCCGCGCACGGCGCCGCGTCCGCCCGCTGGACGTGCAGGACCGCGCCCCACGGAGGGCCGATGAGACCGTCGGTCGGCGTGAACGGGCCGCCCGAGGTGCCCGCCACCCAGCTCCCGGTCTCGGTGAGGCCGTAGGTGTTGAACACCTCCGGCGTGCCGGCCCATGCGCGAACGCGCTCCCAGAGCGTGGCGGGCAGGGGCGCGGAGCCGCAGTGCACCCGGCGGAGCGTGCCGCCGCGCGGCGGGCGCGCCACCCGGAGGGCCAGGCGCCACATGGCGGGTACCGAGGAGAGGAAGCTGATCCGGTGCTCGTCGACGATCGCGCCGAGGCGGAGCAGCAGATCGGGACGGAAGGGCGGGGTGATGAAGAGGTCCTGCCCGGCGAGCCACGGGAAGAGGCTGTTGCAGATCAGCCCGTGCCCGAAGTGGGTCGGCAGGAGGCAGAGGGTGCGGGCGTAGGCGGAGAGCCCGAGCTCCTCGCGCAGCGCGCTCCACCGGGCGGCCAGCGAGGCGTGGGTGTGCACCACGCCCTTGGGCACGCCGCTCGATCCGGAGGTGAAGAGCACGAGGGCGTCGCACGCCGGGCGCGCCTGGTCGGCGGGAAGATCGGCAGGCGGGAGCGCCTCGGTCGCGTCCACCACCGCGGCTCCGGACGGGAGCGCGCGGGCGATCGACCCATCGGTGGCGTCGTCCACCACCGCGAAGCGGGGCGCGACCGTCTCGGCCAGGCGCTCGAGCTCGACGCGGGTGAGGGTGGAGTCGAGCGGCACCGCGACGCCGCCCGACCTCCAGACCGCCAGGAGCTCGGCGAAGAACTCGAGACGGTTGCCGAAATGCAGCAGCACCCGGTCGCCGGGACGGAGGCCGCGGCGTTGATAGCGGGCGGTGCGGGCCGAGACCTCGCGCGTCACGGCCGGCGCATCCCAGTGCCGACCGGTCAACGGCTCGACGAGCTGGCCGACGGTCAGCAGGACGCGCGCCTCTTCATGACCGTTCTGCATGATACCGCGCCGCACCCGCTGAGAGGAAAACACCACGGGCGCGGCCGAGAAGGGACCGCGCCCGTGATCGGCGCCGGCAGGCTACCCGGCGCCTTCGGCGACGTGAGGCCGCCGCGTTACCGTCGGGCCCCCACCACGAGCAGGACGACTCCGCCGGCCAGCGCGAGCCCGCCCAGGATCGGCGGGAGCGGAATGGTCTTCTCCTTGTCGGCGGTGGCCTTGATGGGGCCGAGGTCGATGATCTTCTCGCGCGTGGTGTAGGTGATCCCCTGGTAGGCGAGGGACACCACCCCGATGGCGATCAGCACGATGGCGATGATGAGCACGCCGCTCTTCATGTGAAGGTCCTCTCTCAGAAGCGGGCCGTGAAGCGCCCGCCTTTGCTGTCCTTGTGGCGCTGCTCCACGACCTCCCAGTTGACGTTCTCGAGGAAGGCGGCGATGTACGCGTCCCGGCCTCCCGCCCCGTGGTCCACCATGAAGGCGTGCTCGAAGACGTCGAGTACGAGCACCGGGTTGAACCCGGCCGGGTGACCCTGCTCGTGACTCGACACCCACCAGTTGAAGAGGCCGCCGGTGGCGGGATCCCGGTAGAGGATCGCCCAGCCGACGCCGCGCATCCCCCCGGTCTTGGCAAAGTCCTCGCGCCAGGCGCCGACCGAGCCCCAGGCCACGCCCAGGTCCACCGCCAGGTCGCTGCCCGGCGAGAGCTTCGAGCCGGAGGCGAGGTTCGCGAAGTAGTACTCGTGGAGCACCATGCCGTCGATCTCGAAGCCGAGGCGACGCTTGAGCTCGGCCCACATGGGCGAGCCCGCCTCCGCCTTGGCCGCGCCGTCGAGAAGCCCGTTGGCGTTCTTGACGTAGGCCTCGTAGAGCTTCCAGTGCTGGCCGATCTGATCGTCGGAGATGCCGGTCAGCGCCTTCGGCTTGATGTGGTCCTGGACCTTGTAGTTCATGGTAGGACTCGACTAAATCGGCCGTCGACCCTGGATGACCCGGATCAGGACGACCGCGATCGCGATGAGGAGCAGGAGATGGATGAAGCCGCCGAGCGTGTAAGAACTGACCATGCCCAGCGCCCAGAGCACCAGCAGGATCACGAATATCGTCCACAGCATGGGCGTCGCCCTCCTGTGTACCGCGAGTGGGAATTCTCGATCCCGTTCGTGCGGGCTTGATACGCACGGCACGTGCCACCGGTGCGCGCGGGGCCGAAGTGCGCGATTCCGCGAAACGGAAGACCGGATGATGCGACGCGCGCCGCGGTGCTTCACGAGAAGACCGGTCAGGATTACCGAGTAGAACGGTTTCGACCGGGTGCGTCCTCGCCCGGGTGGCACGTCACTTGCCCGATTCGAGGGGCATGAGAACTCCACGCCCGCTGCAGGTGGTCAATCTTCTGCCGATGGCGGCCCGAGCGACGATCGGGCTGACGCGCGCGATGACGACGACGCTCGGTGTCCTCGTCCTCGTGACGAGCCTGGTTCCGGTGTTCGCGGTGTGCATGGCCGCGCTCGGCGCGCGGCCGCCCGATCGCGAACGGCTCAGCCGCTCGTCGGGTAGAGCCCGAGGATCCGGTTGATCCCGGCGAGCGGGATCGCGGCCCACTCGGGCCGGTTGTCCCGCTCGTAGCGAAGCTCGTAGAGCGCTTTCTGGAGCTCGAACGGGGCACAGGCGGCGCCGAGCGCCTCGGGAGTCGCGGGGGCGAGGCGCACCGGGCTCTCGGCCACCGCGTCCAGATAGCCCGCGAGGAAGGCGGCGCGCGCCCGCGCCTCCCACGCCATGAGGGCGGTGAGGGCGGCGGTCCGCTCGGCCTCCGGGCGACGGAGCGCGACCGCGTGCGCCGCGTAGTCGAGGGAGCGCAGTATGCCCGCGACATCGCGCAGGGCCGGCTGCTTCCGGCGACGCTCCGCGAGCGGGCGCGCCGGCTCGCCCTCGAAGTCGATGACCACGAACCCAGCCGGCGTCTTGAGCACCTGGCCGAGATGGTAGTCGCCGTGGATCCGGATCTTCGCGGTCGCGCCCGCGAGCCCGTCCAGCGGCGCGAGCGCGCGCTTCAGCGCGTCCGCCACCCGCGCACCTCCGAATCGCTCGCTCAGGTCGGAGGCGGCCAGCTCGCTCGTGATCTCGTCGGCCCAGCCCGCGGTGTCGTCGGGGCCGAGGGGCTCGGGCCGGAAATCGGCGTCGCGGTCGTCGGAGGCCAGCGCGACGTGCAGGCCTCCGGTGATCGCGCCCAGCCGACGGACGTCGTCGAGGAGCGGGTCGGATCGGCGCTCGATCTGAGCGCCTCGGCCCCCGAGGACCGAGAGGACGTGGGTCCATCCGTCTCCGGTGTTGGGAACGAACTCCTGCAGCACCGCGATCGTCGCGGGTCCCCCGGCGCGGGCGTACTCCACCCAGCCGGCGAGCCGCGGCACGTGGCGGAAGGCGGTCCGGGTGGTGAGAAAGCGCGAGATCTCGAGATCCGGGTTGAGGCCGGGCTGAGGCCGGCGCAGCGACTTCAGGACGAGATCGCCCACCACCACGGAGGTATTGCTCTGCTCGCCGATGAGACGCCGGACGGCCAGCGCGGCCGGGTCGCGGGGGAACACCCAGCCCGGGGTGGGGCGGAAGTCGAAGCGGCCGCGGAGGCCGTCGGGCGAGCGGCCGGCCGCGATGGCCGCGAGGACGCGGCGGCCGAAGCGCGGGTCGTGGTGGGCATCCACCACCGCCTCCGCACCGGCGCGGGCGAGGACCGCCTCCGGGGCGGCCTCGGCCGATACGGTCACCGGGACATAGTACTGATCGCCGTCCACCGCGAGGAGCAGGAGCACGAGCGGTCCGTCGGGATCGAGGACCGCCCAGTCGAGCACGTCCACCGCCGCGATGCCGCGGGTCTTGGCCGCGAACCAGCGCTGGCGGATCAGGAAGCTCGTGAGATCGGAGCGACCGGGGCCCGAGAGCAGCGCCACGAGCGCGGCCGGGTCAGAGCGGCGCGGCCTCGATGCCATAGATGGGTTGATCGGGCAGTGGTGGCTGCAGCCGGAACCAGTAGTAGCCATAGGGCGCCAGGCTGATGAAGTAGGCGCCGTCGCCGATGGAGGGAAACCGGGTGTCGCCCAGCATCTCCACCGGGGTGTGCCCGCGCCAGGCGCGCAGGTCGAGCTCGACCGGCTGGGCCGAGCCGGCGAGGTTGTGGACCGCGATCACCGTCTCGCCCTCGTGCTCGCGGGCGTGGGCGATGACGCTCTCGTTGGCGGGGCGGAGGAAGGTGAGGGTGCCGCGCCCGAAGACGCGGGTCTTCTTGCGCACCGCGATCAGCCGCTTCATCCAGTTGAGCAGCGAGGACGGCGTGCGCTGCTGGGACTCCACGTTGATCGCCTGATAGCCGTAGACGGTGTCCACGATCAGGGGCAGGTAGAGCCGGGCGGTGTCCGCGCGCGAGAAGCCCGCGTTGCGGTCGCCGGTCCACTGCATCGGGGTGCGGACCCCGTTGCGGTCGCCGAGGTAGATGTTGTCGCCCATCCCGAGCTCGTCGCCGTAGTAGAGGATCGGGCTGCCGGGCAGGGTGAAGAGCAGGCTCGTCAGCAGCTCGATCTTCCGCCGGTCGTTCTCCAGGAGCGGCGCGAGAGGCGTAGTAGAGGTGGCGCCGCTCCTCGTCGCTGACCATCTCGAGGGTGAGCTCGTCGTGGTTGCGCAGGAAGAGGCACCACTGGGCGATCGCCGGGATCTCCGGGGTGTGCAGGAAGATGTCGGTGATGGGGCGGCGGTCCCCGTGGCGGACGGCCAGGAACATGCGGGGCATCAGCGGGAAGTGGAAGGCCATGTGGAACTCGTCGCCGTCGCCGAAGTAGGGGCGGACGTCGGCGGGCCACTGGTTGGCCTCGGCCAGGAGAATGCGCCCCTGGTACTCGCGGTCGATCGTGCCCCGGATCTCGCGCAGGAAGTCGTGGGTCTCGGGCAGGTTCTCGCAGTTGGTGCCCTCGCGCTCGATGAGATAGGGCACCGCGTCGCAGCGGAAGCCGTCGAGGCCCTTGTCCATCCAGAAGCGCATGACGTCGAGCAGCTCGCGGCGGACCTCGGGGTTGTCGAAGTTGAGGTCGGGCTGGTGGTGGAAGAAGCGGTGCCAGTAGTAGGCCTTGGCCACCGGATCCCACGTCCAGTTGGAGCTCTCGGTGTCGAGGAAGATGATGCGGGCGTCCCGGTACCGCTCGTCGGTGTCGCTCCAGACGTAGTAGTCGCGGTAGGGGGAGTCGGGTGCGCGGCGGGCGGCCTGGAACCACGGGTGCTGGTCCGAGGTGTGGTTGACGACCAGGTCCGAGATGACCCGCATGCCGTGGCCGTGGGCCGCCTCGAGGAAGCGGTCGAAGTCGGCCATGGTGCCGTAGTCCGGGTGGATCGCGCGGTAGTCGGCCACGTCGTAGCCGTCGTCGCGCAGCGGCGAGCGGAAGAAGGGCAGGAGCCAGAGGCAGTCCACGCCCAGCTCCTTGAGGTGCCCGAGCTGGCTCGTGAGCCCGATGAAGTCACCGATGCCGTCGTCGTTGCCGTCCTTGAACGCGCGGACGTGCAGCTCGTAGAACACCGCGTCCTTGTACCAGAGCGGGTCGCGATCACTCATGTGGCCCGGCGAGGCGCAGCCGAAGGCGAGCCGAGCGGATACATGAAGCCTCTAGGGCGTTTCATGCGTAATAGTCGAAGTCGCGCTCGCGCCGGCGCCAGCGCCCGACGCGATAGATGTGCGCGGGCGCGGTGCGCGGGTCGAGGGCGACCGCATGGGGGGCGCCCCGCACCAGGCGGCGGTCGCCGCCCAGGAGCTCGTGGAGCTCGTAGGTCTCGTCGGGCGCGATGCCGATCTCGGCGAGCGGGATCTGCAGCGTGGCCTCGTGGGCGGCGAAGGGGTCCAGGTTGACCGCGACCAGGATCACGTGGTCGCGCGCGGGGGTGAGCTTGCCGTAGAAGAGGACGTGGGGGCTGTCCGCCGGGAAGAAGCGGAGCCCGGCCATCGCGCGGAGCGCCGGATTCTCGCGGCGGATCGCGTTGAGCCGCGCGATGTAGTCCGAGAGGTTGCCGGGCGCGTTCCAGTCCCGCACCCGGATCTCGTACTTCTCGGAGGCCCGGTACTCCTCGGTGCCGGGCAGGGGCGTGGCCTCGCAGAGCTCGTAGCCGCTGTAGATGCCCCAGACCGACGAGAGCGTGGCGGCGAGGGCGGCCCGCATACGGAAGGCGGGCGGCCCGCCGCGCTGCAGGACCTCGGGCAGGATGTCGGGCGTGTTGACGAAGAAGTTGCCGCGGAAGTACTCGGCCATCTCGGACCGCGTGAGTTCCTCGAGATACTCGGTCAGCTCCTCCTTGAAGTTGCGCCAGGTGAAGTAGGTGTAGGACTGGGTGAAGCCGGCCTTGGCGAGCGCGCGCATCACCTTGGGACGGGTGAAGGCCTCGGAGAGGAAGATCACGTCGGGATCGCGCTCCTGGACCTCGCGGATCAGCCAGGTCCAGAAGTCGAGCGGCTTGGTGTGGGGATTGTCCACCCGGAAGGTGCGCACCCCCTGGTCGATCCAGAACCGCACCACCTCCAGCAGCGCCCCCCAGAGGGACTCCCACGCCGGCGTCGCGAAGTTGATCGGGTAGATGTCCTGGTACTTCTTGGGCGGGTTCTCCGCGTACTTGATGCTGCCGTCGGGCCGCTGATAGAACCACTCCGGCTGCTCGCGCACCCACGGGTGATCCGGCGAGCACTGGATCGCGAAGTCGAGCGCGATCTCCATGCCGAGGCCCTGCGCGGCCTTCACGAGCCGCCGGAAGTCCTCGAGCGTGCCGAGCTCCGGATGCACCGCGGTGTGGCCACCCTCCGGTCCGCCGATGGCCCACGGGCTGCCCGGATCGCCCGGCCCCGCGCTCAGCGCGTTGTCCGGGCCCTTGCGCGCGGTGCGGCCGATCGGATGGATCGGCGGGAGGTAGACGACGTCGAAGCCCATGCGCCGGATCTCGGGCAGGCGCTCCACGCAGTCGGCGAATGTGCCGTGGCGGCCGGCGAGGCGGCCCTGCGAGCGCGGGAACAGCTCGTACCAGGCCGCGAAGGCGGCCTCCGGCCGGTCCACCACCACCTCGAGCTCTCGGTCGTGGCGCGTGAGATCGGGGCGCGGCTGCACGCGCGCCATCACCTGGCGCAGGTCGGGGTCGAGCAGGACGTCGAGGCGGCGGTCGCGCGTGGACGCCGCGGTGAGCCGCTCGATCGCCCGCGCCAGCGTCGCCGCCTCCGGCTCCGGCGCGCCCTCACGCGCGCGCCGGAGCATCGCGCCGCCTTCCAGCAGCTCGCTCGTGAGATCGGCCTGGCCGCCGGCCAGGCGGCGCCGCATCTCCTCGACCCACGAGCCGAAGGCGTCGGTCCAGGCCTCGACGGTGTAGCGATAGCGGGTGTTGGCCTCGAGCGGGAACGAGCCGGCCCAGCCGTCGTTGTCCACCGGGGAGAGCGGCGCCTCGCGCCACTCGGTCTCGCCCGCGGCGCGGAAGCGGATCGACGCGGCGAGGAGGTCGTGGCCTTCCTTGAACACGTCGGCGGTGACGGTCAGGACGTCGCCGGTCACGCGCTTGACCGGATAGCGGCCGTCGTCCACCGCGGGGCGGACGTGCTCGATCACGATCGGGCGACGGAGCCGGCTCATCGCCACCGGTCCACCAGGTAGGGCTTGTCCTCGTCGAACATGCCGCCCAGGCGCGTCGCGCTCAGCAGGAGCGCGGCGGGCGGGCGGGCGCGGGTCTCGAGGATCACGGAGGCCGCGCGGCCCAGGTAGAGCGGGGCGAGCGACTGGGCGGCGTGGCTCCGGTAGACGACGCGCGCCCGATAGGCGAGCAGGAAGTCGTAGACCACTCGGGTCCAGAGCCGATCCGAGAAGCGGAACCGCTCGAGCGGCCGGTCGCTGAGCTCGAGGACCTCGCCCAGGTTCTCGGGCGCCAGGATGCGCTCCCACACCGGAAGGAGGTCGCGCACGCCCTGGACGAAGCCGACCTGCATGAGGGATGGATCCACGGTGGGGCCGCCCGGCAGCGGCTCGAGCGGCGTGCCGAAGGTCACGACCGGCTCGGAGCCCCGGACGTCGAGCCAGTACTGCTCCGATTGCTCGGCCAGCGCGAAGAGGGCGCCGGCGACCCGGCCCACCGTGCGCCCGAGCGGCGCGGGCGGCTGGGTGGCGGCCACGGTGCGTGGGCCCAGTACCGCCTGTCCCACCGTGAAGCCGCCCTCGATCGCGGCCGCGGGCATCCAGAACTCGAGGCCGTGGTGGCCGAGATCCGTCTCCCAGACCGGCCGGGCGAGGAAGGCGTCGGCGGCCGCCCCCGAGCAGGCGAACTCCTCGGCGAGCGGATGGGCGAGCTGCCGGCCGAACAGGCTGCGCATGAGCGGCACGACGAGGGCCTGGGTGAGGGTGCCGTCGTAGCGGTAGCGGTGGTAGATGGGCAGCACCAGCCCGACGTCGTCCTTCAGGACCGGGCCGGCCAGGGCGCGGAGCCACTCCGCGGTGGTGCTGGCGAGGTCGGCGTTGAGCATCACGAGCGCCCGCGCCTCGAGCCGGCGGCCGACGGTCAGCATCGTCCGCACCGCCTGGGCCCAGTCGAGGGCGCCGTCCGCGTCGTGGCCGGCCCCCGTCGCGCGGATCACCCGCACCGGCCCCAGGGCGGAGGCCAGCGCGGCCGGCGTCTCCCCGGACGGAGCCTGGTCCACGTGCACGACGACCGCGCCCTGTCCGCCGAAGTGCGCGTCGAGGGCCGCGCGGACCGCGCCGCCCACCGCGGCGACGGTGGCGCTCGGTCCGGCGGTGGCCAGGCCCACCACGAGGTCGGCGGAGCCGATCCGCTCGGCGGCGGTCCGGACCTCGTCGGCGAGGTCGAGGGTCTCCATCATCGGGTGAGGTGGGTGAGCAGCGCCAGGTAATCGCTCAGCTGGCGCGTCACGAGGAAATTCCGGCGCACGTGCTCGCGCCCGGCCGCGCCCATGCGGCCGATGAGCTCCGGGTTGCTCAGGAGCTGCCGGATGCGGAACGCGGCGCCCTCCACGGTTTCCACGGTATACCCGGTGACGTTCACGACCATCTGAAATGGGATGCCCCCCGCGATGGTGCCGATCACCGGCTTGCCCTTCCACATCGCGGTGGCCACGTCGATCGTGAAGTCGGCCTTGAGCGGTTTCTGGACCGCGATGGTGGCCGCGCGCTCGAGCGCGTTCAGCTCGGTCTGGGGATCCGGGGGCAGGACGATCACCGCGATGTCGGGATCCTGGCCGGCCGCCTGCTGCACGTCGGCGAGGACGTCCCCGCCCGGCGCGGGAGGCGGGCCGGCCAGCACGAGGCGCACGTCGTGGTGCTTCTTGACGAGCCGGTAGGCGTTGATCACCCCGAGCGGGTCGTGCTGACGCTCGAACGGCCCCACCTGGAGCAGGATCGGCTTGTCCCGCGGGACCCGGAGGTGGTCCAGCTGGGCGGCCTGCTCGGCGCGGGTCATCTCGCGGTTGCGCTCGGAGAGCGGATCGATGGACGGGTAGACCACGAACCGCGGAATGGAGAGCGGGGTCGCGAAGCGGGCGAGGGAGAAGACGGCGGCGTCGTAGCGCTGGGCGATCGGTCGCAGCGCGTTCCAGATCTGCGGCTGGGCGGAGGAGAGATCCTGGTGGCAGCGCCACACCCAGCGCCCCGCGTCGCCCCGCGGCTCGACGAGGCCGAGCGGGGTGGCGTCGTGGACCATCACGAGATCGGCGTCGAGGCGGAGCCGGCGCGCGTTCTCGGCCGCGGTCTCGCGCAGGCGGGCCAGCATGCCCTCGGTGATGACCTGCTCGGTGCCCTCGAGGGCCCGGCCCACCGCGCGGCCCACCTGGTCGAAGTCCGCGGTGCCGATCGTGATCTCCCAGGTGGTCTCCACCCCCAGGTCGTTCATGATCGGCACGAGCCGGTTCAGCACTTCCAGCCCCGCGCCCCCATAGCGCGAGGCGCTCACGTGCACGAAGCGCCGGCCGCGCAGGCGCTCCCCGAGGCGCATGAGGATGTCCACCGCGCCGCGGGGGGCGACCTGGCGGTAGTCGTCGAGCTTGAGCAGCGAGCCGGGGCCCATCAGGCGCCTCCGTCCGCGATGGCGTCGGACAGGACGTTGAGGTGGCGATCGCGAATCCGCTCCAGGCTGCCCGCGTACGGGTCGATGTGGGCGAGCCGCTCGGCCACGTCGGCAAGGCCGAGGGCGCCCCCGACCCACTCCGCGAAATCACCGCGCCCGCGGCCCGCCCGGTAGCGCGCCTCGATCGTGTGGTAGAAGAGCGCGCTCACGTCCACCTCGACGAGGGCGTCGCGCAGCTCGGCGAGGGTGCGGGCCTGGTGGCCGGTGGGCACCGGGACGAGGTGCATCTGGAAGAAGCGGAAGCGCTTGCCCTGGGTGCGGGCGGGCGCGCCCCCGAGATGCTGGAGGTGGTCGGCGATGGTGGCGACCAGCTCCTCGCGCACGCGCTCCATGGAGCCGGCGTGAAAGGCATCCACGCCGGCCAGCCGCTCCGCGAGGCGCACGTCGCGCACCTCGGTGCCGACCCAGAGCGCGAAGTCGTTGGGATAGGCCTCGGCCAGCACCGGCCGGTGCAGGAGCGAGGCCGAGGTGTGGCAGAAGACGGACTCGACCGGCACGCGCTCGAGCTGCTCGAGCAGCTCGCGGGCGTCGTGCGCCTCGTGGGGCAGCAGCTCGTTCAGCTCGAGGCAGCCGAGGAAGACGAAGGACTCGGTCAGGCTCATGCGGTAAGCTCTCCCGGGGGACGACGCCTGTGAGAATCCTGCTCCTGAGCCGTGAGTACCCGCCGCACGTCTACGGCGGCGCCGGCGTGGTGGTGGATCACCTGAGCCGCGCGCTGGCCCGCCGCGCGTCGGTCGAGGTGCGCTGCTTCGGCGACAACCAGCAGCAGAAGCCCGACCTGACCGTGCAAGGCTACGCGCCGTGGCCCCGGCTGGCCGGCGGGCCGGAGGCGCCCTACGCGCCCGCGCTGGAGGCCCTCTCGGTGGGCCTGGCGATGGCGCGCGATCCGGTGGCGGCCGACGTGGTGCACACCCATACCTGGTACGTGGGCCTGGGCGGCATGCTGGTGCAGTCCATCCACGACGTGCCGCTCGTGGTCACGCTCCACAGCATGGAGCCGCTCCGGCCGTGGAAGGCCGATCAGCTCGGCACCGGCTACGCGGTGTCGAGCTGGGCCGAGCGGCTGGCGGTCGAGCGCGCCGACCGCGTCATCGCGGTGTCGGCCCAGATGCGTGGCGACATCCTGACCCACTTCCGGGTCGAGCCGGACCGCGTGGCCGTCATTCACAACGGGGTGGACGCGGAGGCCTTCTCGCGCACCGAGCGGCGCGACGCCCTCGCGCGCCACGGGGTGCGCGAGCCCTACGCGCTCTTCGTCGGCCGGATCAGCGAGCAGAAGGGGATCTTCCAGCTCCTGGAGGCCGCCCGGACCCTGCCCGCGGGCGTCCAGCTCGTCCTGTGCGCGAGCAGCCCGGACACACCGGAGCTGCTGGCGCGGCTCGAGGTCGCGGTGACGGGCCGCCCCGAGATCCGCTGGATCAACGCGATGCTGCCGGTGCCCGAGGTCGTCCAGCTCTACAGCCACGCCGCGGTCTTCGTCTGCCCGTCCATCTACGAGCCGTTCGGCCTGATCAACCTCGAGGCCATGGCCTGCGGGATCCCGGTGGTCGCGAGCCGGGTCGGGGGTATCCCCGAGGTGGTGGTGGACGGCGAGACCGGCCGGCTGGTGGACCCCGGCGACGTCGCCGCGCTCGGGCAGGCGCTGCGGGAGACGCTGGCCGACCCCGGGCGGGCCCGGCGCATGGGCGAGGCCGGACGCCGACGGGTGGAGGCCCACTTCTCGTGGGACCGCATCGCGGATCGGACGATCGCGGTCTACCGGGACGCGATCGAGCATCACGGGCGCGCCTCGGCCAGGTAGAACGCGACGCTCCACGGCGGCAGCGTGGACCACTGCGACGGGAGCGCGAGCGCGTAGAGACGGCGGCCCCAGTCCGCGCCCGGCCCCTCGTGCGAGAGCGGCTCCGCGCCCAGGTTGGCCACGAGCCGCAGCGTGCCCTTCGGGAAGGTCCACACGACCTCGAAGGCGGTCTCGCCGAGGGCCTTCCTGGCGGCGACCGGCACCGGCTCGCCCTCGAGGAGCGGCGCGATGGCCCGGCTCCGGAGCGCGAGCAGGGCCCGGTGGAATTCGAGCCAGTCCTTGTGGACCGCGGCGGTCGCGTGACGCCAGTCGAGTACCGAGCGCGTGAACGTGGACTCGGCCTGAGGATCGGGAATGCGCGCCCGCGTCGCGGGATCGGCGAACTCCGGGAACCGGGCGAACTCGCGGCGCCGGCCCTCGGACACGAGCGGGCCCAGGTCGGGGCCCAGATCGCTGAAGAACAGGAAGGGCTCGGGGGCGGCCCACTCCTCGCCCATGAAGAGCAGCGGCGGCGCGGGCGAGAGCAGGAAGACCGCGGTGGCCGCGCGCACCGCGTCGGGGCCGGCGAGCGCGGCGACCCGCTCCCCGAGCGCGCGGTTGCCGATCTGGTCGTGGTTCTGCAGGAAGCTCACGAAGGCGGTGGGCGGCAGGTCCGCGGAGGGCTCGCCCCGTGCGCCGTCCCGGTAGGCGGACCGCTCGCCCTGGAACGCGAAGCCCTCGGCGAGACAGCGCCCCAGGTGCGGCAGGGGGGGCTGGTAGTCGCGGTAGTAGCCGCCGGACTCGCCGGTCAGGAGCACGTGCAGGGCGTGATGCACGTCGTCGTTCCACTGGGCCTGGTAGAGCGGGCGCCGAGCGGCCTCGCGGCGCAGGTAGCGCGCCTCGTTGGCGCCGTTCTCCAGCACCAGGTGGACGCGGCGCTCCCGCCCGGGTCCGTCAGCCACCGCGCGGGCCAGCTCCACCAGCAGATGGCGGGGCGATTCGTCCACGATGGCGTTGACCGCGTCGAGACGCAGGCCATCCAGATGGAACTCCTCGATCCAGTAGAGCGCGTTGTGGATCATGAACGCGCGCACGACCTCCGAACCGGGCCCGTCGTAGTTCACCCCGTCGCCCCACGGGGTCTGGTGGCGCGGGTTGAAGAAGTCGGGCGCGTAGCGGTGAAGATAGTTGCCCTCGGGCCCGAAGTGGTTGTAGACGACGTCGAGGAAGACCGCGAGGCCGCGCGCGTGCGCGGCGTCCACCAGGGCCTTGAGGTCGCCGGGCCGGCCGTAGCTCGCCTCCGGAGCGTAGAGGAGCACGCCGTCGTAGCCCCAGCCCCGGCGACCGGGGAAGTCGGCCAGTGGCATCAGCTCCAGCGCGGTGGCGCCGAGCGAGACCAGGTGGTCGAGCCGCTCGGCCACCCCCGCGTAGGTGCCGGCGGCGCTGAACGCGCCCACGTGCAGCTCGTAGAACACGAGACGCTCCGGCGGCAGGCCGATCCACGCGGTGTCGGTCCAGGCGTGGGCGAGCGGATCCACGACCTCGCTCGCCCCGTGCACGTCGCCGGGCTGGAACCGCGCGGCGGGGTCCGGCACGAGCAGCTCGCCGTCGATCCGGTAGCGGTAACGCGTGCCCGGCGGCGCCTCCCGCGTCACGTACTCGGCCCACCCGCCCGCGTCGCGCGGCATGGCCACCGCGCGTCCCGGCTCCTCGAGCCACAGCTCGACCTGCCGGGCGCCGGGCGCCCAGAGTCGGAAGCGCGTGGTGCCGTCTTCGCGGACCTCCGCGCCGAACGGCATCCGATGCGCGCGCCGCGCCGCCGGAGCCGGGCTCACGGCAGATCGCTCTCGCGCTCGAGGAGCGCCACCGGGAAGTGGCCGAACAGGGCGGGGACCTGGAGCACCGCGACGCCGTCGCGGCGCTCGCTGGGCACCGCGTGGCCGGTGAAGCGGTCGCGGTAGACGCCGGCGAGCCGGTCGTCGCCGAGCGCGACCCAGGTGTGCTCCCACGCCGCCTCGCCCAGCGCGAAGCGGCCGGTGAGGCCGGCGAGGCGGGCGGTCAAGCGCGGCACCGCCGCGATCACCGCCGCGGGCCCGTCCACCCGCGCCAGCGCCACCACGTGCTCGGCGTGGCGGCCGCCCCCGGCGAGCCCGCGGTATTCTCCGGCGCCGAAGAGCCCGGCCCGCTTCCGTCGCAGGGTGAGCGCGCGATGGGTGAGGAAGAGCTTCACGCTCCCGTCCCGCCAGCGCTCGAGGAGATCCGCGCAGAGCCCGCTCAGGTCCGCCGGGCCCGCGTCCTCGGCGGGGATCCGGGCGCGAAGCGCTTGCAGCCGCGCCTGCCGGCGGGCGAAGTCGACCGGCCGGCGGTTGTCGGGATCCACGAGCGAGAGCTCCCAGAGCTCGGTGCCCTGGTAGAAGTCGGGGATCCCCGGCGCCGCGATCTTGAGCAGGGTCTGGGCGAGGGAGTTGACCGCCCCATGGGCCGCGACCAGCTGCTGGAAAGGCCGGAAGGCGGAGAGGAAGGCCCCACCGGGCGCGAGCAGGCCGGTCACGAACCCGCGCGTCGCGGCGTCGTAGCCCGCGCTCGGGTTCACCCAGCTCGTGTGGCGCTTGGCCTCCTTGGTGGCCTTTTCCATGTAGGCGGCCAGCCGCTCGGCCAGCGCCGCGAGCGACTCGTCCTCGTCCCGGGCGGGCCACGCGCCCAGCAGGTTCTGGTAGAAGAGATACTCGTCGTTGGCGTCCGGCGCGGCGCGGCCGTCCACGTCCACCTTGAAGCGCCGGGCCAGGGCGCGCCAGCGGCGGACCTCGGCGGCCCACGCCGCGGGCACCTCGGAGAGCACGTTGATGCGGGCGCGGACGTCCTCGCCGCGCTTGGTGTCGTGGGTCGCGGTGGCCACGAGCGACTCGGGCCACCGGGCCAGGCGCGCCCCGTTCCGGTCGTGGAACACGGTCGGTGATTCCCCGTAGCGCGCGGGATCGCCGCCCACCTCGTTGAGCGAGACGAGGCGGTTGTAGACGTAGAACGCGGTGTCCTCGACGCCCTTGGCGGTGACCGGGCCCGTGGTTTGCTGGAAGCGCATCGCGAAGTGCCGCCGCGCGGCCTGCTCGTCCGGATCCGGGCGGCCCGGGTTGCGCACCAGGAGCACGTCGCGGACGAAGTCGAAGATGGAGACGTTCACGGTGGGGTTGCGGCGCTTGGCCTCCGCCACCGCCTCCTCGATGTAGGCGCGGTCGCGGGCGCTCGGATCGCGCCCGTCGTCGCCCACGTAGGTGCGGTAGACCGGGAACGCGGCCACCGTCTCGCGGATCACCCGCACCAGGCTGTAGAGGGTGAAGTCACGGGAGAGGCGGTTGCGCTCCGACATGGAATCGAGGTGATGGCCGAGCTGGTTGATCTCGCTCGCCATCGAGACCTGCATGATGAGCCGCTTGGCGGTGTAGGTATGATCGGCGAGCAATCCGGCCGATCCGGTCAGCCTCGCGTAGAGAGTGGTCATCTGTCGCGAAGTCCCCCGGTCCACGAAGAGCCCGTTGACCGAGGCGAGGAAATCGTAGCCGGTGGTACCCGCGACCGCCCACCAGTCGGGCAGGGGCTCGCCCGGGCTCAGGATCTTCTCGGCCGCGATCCAGAGCGGGCGGGCGTCGAGCGAGGCCGGCTGCTCCGCGGCGCGCGCGCGGTAGAGGGCGCCGAGCGCCTCCGCCTCCGCGGGGGTCAGCTCCGGGGCGAGCCGGCGCGCGGTGGCGATCAGCGCGCCTTCCTGGAGCCGGCGGAAGTACTCGCCGGGCGCGTAGAGCCCGTCCGGGTGATCCACGCGCAGCGCGGTGACCTTGCCCTCTCCGACGAGCCGGAAGACGAGCTCGTGGGCCGCGTCGAACACCGAGCGCTCCTCCATGCGGATCGCGGCCAGGTGGCTGACGTCGAAGAAGCGGCGGTAGTTCACCTCGTCGCCCGCCACGCGCCAGTCGGCGAACCGATAGGTCTGGGCGGAGAGCAGGCGATCGAGCGCGTCGAAGCTCGCGGGATCTCCCGCGGTCCCGTTCATCGCGCGCACCGTCTCCTCGACGTGCTCGCGGATGTCCACCGACTCCTTGGCGAGCATGGCGAGCCGCCGCTTGACGATCTCCTTCTCGCGCAGCCGCTCCGCGAGGCGCGCCGGATCGGTCTCGGTGCGCCCGGGCAGATGCTCGAGCGCGGTCAGGATGCTACGTAGCTCCTGGAGGCCCGCGTCCTCCGGCCCGAGCCGGCCGGCGAGGACGTCGAGGCGGTCGGTCAGGATCTGGGCGTAGGTGTCGGGGGCGATGGGCAGGCGCGCCCCCGCGTACCGCAGGTGGAAGGCGCCGTCCGCGAGCTCGAGCTGGAGCTGCTGGGACTCCAGCACGCGGCCGTACTGGTCGGGGAGGACGGGCAGGAGTACGCGATCGCGCAGCTCCGGCTTGATCGGGGTCCAGTCGATGTCGAAGAAGGCCGCCCGGGGCGAAGCTCGCCCGTTCTCCAGCACGTCCAGCCACCAGGGATTGGCGTCGCCCGCGATGCCCATGTGGTTGGGCACCACGTCGAGGATCAGACCGAGGCCGCGGGCGGTGAGCGCGGAGGCCAGACGATCGAAGGCGGCCCCCCCGCCGATCTCCGGGTTGAACGCGTTGTGATCGGTGACGTCGTAGCCGTGGGAGCTGCCGGGTCCGCAGCGGAAGCAAGGCGAGAGGTAGACGTCGCTCACCCCGAGCGCGTCGAGGTAGGAGCCGAGCGCGGCCACCGCGTCGAAGCCGAGCGTGCTCCCCAGCTGCAGACGATAGGTGGCGTGGCGCTCTCGCCGCAGCGCGGCCGTCGCTTGCTGGAAGAGGACGCCGACATCGATCATGCGCTAGAGGTGGGTCAGGGTCTCTCGCGGATGCGGCTCGCGGTTGCGCAGGTGCCGCTCGAGGATCTGGCGAGCCAGCGCGCGGCCCCCGAGGCCGAAGGCGAGGGCGAGCGCGAAGATCAGGCCGCCGAAGGTGATGCCGAAGGCCACCAGCACCATCTCTTTGCCGATGCCCAGGTGGGTGATCGCGGTGGCGCTCGCGAAGAGCAGGACGCCCCAGCGGATGGCGCGCGCGAGCAGGCGCGCCTCCGGCACGCGCGCGTTGACCGCCGCGATCAGCGCGCCTTCGCCCAGGAAGTTGGCCACGAGCCAGCCCACGAGGAGGATGAGGGCGGCGCCCATGACCCGCGGGACCCACGAGAACACGAACTCGGTGAGTCGCCCGGTGCCCGGGATCGCGAGCGCGTCGATGGCCATGGAGAGGAAGAGGACCAGGATGCTCCAGAAGACGACGAGCCCGAGCACCTGCGAGGGCGGCCGGCGCACGCCCGCGCGGCTGAGCTGCGAGACGATGCCCCAGCTCTCCGCGCGCCGGTCGAAGGCCACCGCCTGCGCCACGCGCCGGGTGACCCGCGCGGCGATCCAGGCGCCGACGAGGCCGACCACCGCCAGGGTCAGCATCGCGAGGATGCCCGGCATCACGAGAACCAGCCTCGTCTTGAGATCCGCGAGAGCGGCCCACACGAGATCACCCCACATGTCCGTCATGATCCGCGCCTCCTTCCATGCGTTGCGGTGCGGGAATGCCTCACGGTATCACGCGTGGAAGGCCGCAGAAAGGCTGCCGGGCCCTCACGCGCGTGTGTCGGTGTTACCGGGCATCGGTAACGCTTACCGCTCCCCCGCGCGGCGCCGGGGCCTTGCCGCCCGAGCCGCTCGCGCGCGGTCGCGGCTTTTCCGGCGCTTAGGCCGATGCGGTGCACGCGCCGCGTCTGGCACAGGGCTTGCCCGTGCCCTGAGCCCATGGGGCTCATGCGGAGGGACCGGTGAGTCCCGCGGGCCGGTCGCGCCCGGCGATGCGCGAGCGCATCGCGCAGGGGTTCACCCAGGTCGAGGACGTGCTCTACGTGGGGATCGGGGTCGTGCTGGCGGCGGGCGCCATCGGGCTCCTGATCAACGCGGCGGTGACGTTCGCGCGCAGCATCGGGGCCGGGGCGGTCGGCGGCAGCGTGGTGGCGGTGCTGGACCAGCTGCTGCTGATCCTCATGATGATCGAGATCCTCTACACGGTACAGGTGTCGTTCCGGGAGCACGTGCTGGTGCCGGAGCCGTTCGTGCTGGTGGCGATGATCGCCGCGGTCCGGCGGATCCTCGTGCTCACCGCCGAGTTCGGCAAGCTGATGGCGGAGGGCGAGGTGATCTTCCGGTACGCGATGATCGAGCTCGGATTGCTGACGGTGATGACCGGGGTGATGGTGGGCTGCCTGGTGGGCTTGCGAAAGCGCGACAAGGAAGCGGTGGCCGAGCGGGCCTGAGAGTCCCCTCGAGAGGAGCGGGCCATGAAGATCCAGCAGCTCGATGAGGTCGAGGGCCGGCGCACCTTCGTGCTGGTCTGCGACCGTGGCGACGACCCGGTTGAAGCCCTGACCGCGGCCGCGAAGCGGTTCGACCTCTCCGGTGCCTCGTTGACCGGCATCGGGGCCTTCTCGGGGGTGACCCTCGGCTTCTTCGACCGAGGCCGGCGAGACTACGCCCGGCGCGTCATCCGGGAGCAGGTGGAGGTGGTATCCCTGGTCGGCAACGTCGCGCTGGACGCCGGCGAGCCCCGGGTGCACGCGCACGTCGTGGTCGCCCGGCACGACGGCAGCGCTCTCGGGGGCCACCTCCTGGGCGGCACCGTGGACCCGACCCTGGAAGTCACGATGGTCGAGTCACCCGTGCCCCTCCGGCGAAAGACCGATCCGGTGACCGGTCTGGCGCTCCTCGATATCGACTGGAGCGGGGCGTAGTTACACGGTAATATCTTCCCGCTCCCGGCCCTCCGGGCGGCAAGACGCACTCCAGTAAAGTGTTCACGTATGGCCCGTAAACATCGGTAGTAATTACGCTCAGATAAGGTCTCACCATCTCGGTCTTTCGAGGGCATATCCATTGCAGCCTACGGCGCGACGACTCGAGCCTCAACCGTGAACCCTCGTGAGCTGGCCGAAAAGGGGACGACCATGAAGCACAGGATCCTTATCGCAGACGACGACGAGTCCGGCCGCGGCGGTCTCGCGGCCCTGCTGACCATGTGGGGTTACGAGGTCCAGGAAGCGGTGGATGGCAAGGACGCGGTGGAGCGGGCCCCGAGCTTCCGCCCGCACGTCGTGGTGGCCGATATGGTCATGCCCGTGATCGACGGCATCGGGCTGTTGAAGCCCCTCGCCGCGACCGTTCCGGAGGCCGCCGTCATCCTCCTGACCGCCCACGGCTCCATCGAGACCGCGGTGTCCGCGATGCGGGAGGGCGCCTACGACTACATGACCAAGCCGGTGGACCCACGCCGGCTCCGGGTCCTCGTGGAGAAGGCGGTCGAGAAGGTCCAGGTCAACCGCGAGGTCACGGTCCTGCGGCGCCAGCTCAAGGAGACGCGGGGGCTCGGGCCCCTCCTTGGCGTGAGCCCCGGGATGCAGGAGATCTACCGGCTGATCGAGATGGCGGCGCCGAGCCCGGCCCCGGTGCTGATCCTGGGCGAGACGGGGACCGGCAAGGAGCTGGTGGCGCGCACGATCCACGATCTCTCGCAGCGGGCCAAGGGGCCGTTCGTGGCGGTGAACTGCTCGGCGATCCCGGAGACACTGCTCGAGAGCGAGCTGTTCGGCCACGAGAAGGGGGCCTTCACCGGCGCGATGGCGCGCCGGCCCGGCTACTTCGAGCTGGCCGACGGCGGGACGATCTTCCTCGACGAGATCGCCGAGATGAGTTCCAATCTGCAGGCCAAGTACCTCCGCGTCCTGCAGGACAGCCAGGTGCGGCGCATCGGCGGCCACGACGAGATCTCGGTGGACGTGCGGGTCGTCTGCGCGACCAACAAGGACGTGACGAAGGCGGTGCAGGACGGCGCGTTCCGCGAGGATCTCTACTACCGGGTCAACGTGCTGACGATCCCCCTCCCGCCGCTGCGCCGGCGCCCCGAGGATATCCCGCTCCTCGCGGAGGCGTTCATGGCCGAATTCAACGACAAGTACGAGCGGCAGGTGCGAGGCATCGACGAGGCGGCCCGCAAGCTCCTTCGCGACCACGCCTGGCCGGGCAACGTGCGGGAGCTGCGCAACGTGATCGAGCGTGCGGTGGTCTCGTGCGAGGACGGGATGATCACCGCGGACTGCCTGCCGATCGCTCCCCTGGGCGCCGCGCCCGCCGAGCGGGCCAACATGGTGGTGCTGCCGGTGGGCACCACGCTGGACGACGGCGAGAAGCAACTCATCCTGAGGACGCTGCAGTCGGTGAACAACAACAAGACCCGGGCCGCCGAGATCCTCGGCACCACGCCGAAGACGCTCCACAACAAGGCGCGGCGGTGGCGGGAGCTTCAGGGCGAGCAGCAGTAGAGCGCAGCTGCGGCTGGCCGCGGCGGTTCGCGCCGCGGGGCTGAGCGCCGATCCACACCACCGGGGACGAATTCTGCCCGGATCGCCCGTTGCTGGACGCTCTGCGAGCCGACGTGGTGGAGACGGGAGCTAGAAGCGGCGCGGCGGTCGAGCGCGGCCGGCTAGCGGCGGCGGTCGCCGCCGCGGGGCTGGGCGCCGATCCACACTACCCACGGACGAGTCGCCGACTGCTCCTGGCGAATCTCGACGGGGTAGCCCTGTTGCTGGATGCTGCTGGCCAGGCGAGCGGCTGCCTCCCGGTCCGCGAACGCCGCGGCCGGGGTCCACTCCCGCTCGCCTTTGCGGGTCTCGATGGCAGGCGCGGCCGCGGGCGCCCGCTCGGGCGCGTTCAGGACCGCGGCCTGCGGCTGACGGGGCGGCTCCGGAGAGCGGGTCACGCGAGGCTGCGGCACCGGCGCTGGCGACACTCTCGGCTGCGCCGGCGGGAGCGACGGCTTGGTCGATTCGGACGGTTTGGTCGATTCGATAGTCGGCACGAGCGCGTCCTCGGCCGCCGGTCCGCGCAGCGCCTCGCGCGGATCGCTCGGCTGGCTGGGCGGGGGCGAGTCGAGGACGCGTGGGGCGACGAAGGGATCGCGAACGGCTTCGGAGAGCGTCGGCGTGGGCCGGGCCCCCGGATCCGACTTCACCGCGGTGGAGATTCGGGCGTCGACCGATGGTCCTCTAGGGGTGGCCGCTCCCATCAGGGAGCTCAAGGGGCCCGGGCAGGCGTCCGGCCCGCTCATCGCCATCGTCCGCCGCATCGAGCTCGACGCTCTCGGGGAAGGCGTCCGTGGCGGAGATCACGTCGGATGTCTCCGGGAGCGCCTCGTCCCGGACCTCGTCAGCTTCGTCCCGCAACCTGAAGGTCATGTCCCCTAGTGATAGGCAAGTGACGTGCCACGCGGGCGTGAAGTGGGTCTCTCGCTCTCGGCCTGAATAACAACATACAGCCTCCCACGAGAAGGGAGAAAGTTCCGCATCGGTCGGGGACTTTTTTCCAGACCGGGTGGCCGAGGCCTTGGCACGGGGGTTGCGGAGAGCGGGCCGCTCAGGAGGTGCTCATGCGAACGATCCGCAGCATGTTCCGGAACGAACGCCCGCGCTGGCGGGTGGCAATTCTCGATGCCGATTCGTCGTCGCGCGCTGTGCTTCGCGCGGCGGTGGAGGACGCGGGCGGCGTGGTGGCGGTGGAGGCGCCGCTACGCCTCGACGCGGTCGCGGTCATGAAACAGACCCGGCCGGACGTGGTGATCATGGCGCCGAGCCTGTCCGGGACGCGCGAGCCCGCGCTGATGCCCCGCATCACCGCCGAGGTCGACTGTCCGGCGGTCCTGTTCACGCGGGACACCGACCAGACCGTGGTCAAGCAGGCCAATCGCGCCGGGGTGATGGGCTTCATGCTCAAACCGCTGCGCGCGGCCGAGGTCGGGCCGACACTCGACCTGGCCCTCGCCCGGTTCCGCGAGATCCGCCGGCTGCAGCAGGCGCGCGCCGAGCGGCCGATCGTGGATCAGGCCAAGGGCAAACTGATGAGCGACCGCCATCTCAGCGAAGCGGAGGCCTTCCGCTGGCTGCGGCGGCACGCGATGGATTCACGCCAGCGCCTGGGCGACGTGGCGCGCGAGGTACTCGCCGGGGAAGCCGCGTTCTTGGCGGTCCCGGAAGGCGCGCGATGACGCGTCGCGCCTGTCAGCCGACCTGGAAGGGTTTACACGATCGGCGAGGAAATTCCTACTCGGTCGGGATGGTTCGTCGAGCCGATACCACCTGGGGCTTATGCGGAGGCAACTTGGGAGTGATTGGGTGACACGCCGGCTGGCATGAGCGATGCAGTTTCAGATTCGATGGGGGTGACAGCCATGGAAATCATCGTGGTGGCGACGATGCTGCTCGTGGTCGTGCTGCTCGGGGTCGCTGTCAAGCTCTACGACCTCAAGCGCAAGCGTGAGGATGAGGCGGTCGCGGCGCAGGCCAGGATCTCGGACGCGTTGCTGATGGACGCAAACCTGGCGGGCCTGCCGTTGACGCCGACCGCGCACCTGCCGCTCTGGAGGGGCACGCCGCTCGTGATCGAGATCAGGGGCGCGGTGCCGAGACCGGAGCTGCGCGACGCGGCGGTGGACGTGGCAAAGCGGGAGATCGCGCGCAGCCGCTCCGACTTCCAGATCGACGACCGGATCGCGGTGGACCCGGCCGCCCTCGGGCACGCGGCCTAGGACATGCGTCGGCGCCTCGTCCGGTATCTCCCCGTGTGGTATCTCGGTATCCTTGTCCTCGCGGGGCTCGTGGTCTGGGCCCCGGCGCCAGCCCGCGCCGGGGCTCCAACCGACCAGCTGAAGGCCTCGGTCGAGCAGATCGTCAAGGTGCTCGAGAATCCGGGGCTGCGGTCCGAAGCTCGGAGCCAGGAGCGGCGAGCGGCCATCCGCAAGGAGGCCGAGGGCGTCTTCGACTTCACCGAGACCGCCAAGCGCGCCCTCGGCCGGCACTGGCAGGCCCTGGCCGAGAAGGACCGTCAGGAGTTCACCTCGCTGTTCACCGACCTGATCGAGCGGGCCTACATCTCCAAGATCGAGCGGTACAGCGGGGAGCGTATCGCGTACGCGGGTGAGGCGGTGGACGGCGGCCTCGCCACCGTTCGGACCCGCTTCGTGACCAAGCAGGGCACCGAGGTCCCGGTCGACTATCGGATGCAGCAGCGGGGAGACCGCTGGCTCGTGTACGATGTCTCGGTCGAGGGTGTGAGCTTGATCAACAACTACCGGACGCAGTTCGACAAGATCATCCAGACCTCCTCGTACGCCGAGCTGGTCCGGAAGATGAAAGCGGCGGAGCTCACCGCGCCGGCCTCTCCGCGGTCGTGAGCGCGCGCGGCTCACGCTCCCGGCTCGGCCCGCTCCTCGTCCTGGCCGCTTTCGCGGTGGCAGGTCTGGCGGCAATGGGGGCGGGTGCGGCGCCGGCGGGGGAGCGTCGCGCGGGCACGGTGCTCGCGCTGGACGCCCAGGCGCGCACCCTGACCCTCGACGAGTTCGGGGCCAATGCCGAGCGGCGCGCCCTGCGGGTGCAGGTGCCGCGCGAGGCGCTGGTGCTGCTGTCGCAGCGCAACCAGGCCGGGCGCGACGTGAAGGACAGCTTCCGGGACAGCGCGATCACGCTCGCGGACGTGCGCGTGGGCGACTTCGTCGTGATCGAGATGTCTGACGACCCGGAAGTGGCGCGGCTCGTGATGATCACCCTCCGGAGGGGTGCCGGCTCCTAGTGCGGGGCGAGACGGTCTGATGGCCGACGTCTGGGAAGGCCGGTTCCGGGGCCTTCGTCGGTGGACTCTTCTCGCGGGTGTGCTGCTGGCGATCACGGTGCTGGTCGGTGGCGGCCTCGCCATCTATTCGGCGCGCGCCCTCTCGCGGTTCGAGCGGCTGGAAGCGCGCCGCTCGACCGTTCTCTACGCGGCGCCGCCCGTCCTCCGGCCGGGTGTCAACGTGAGCGCGCTCGATCTGGCGGGGATCCTGGGCCGCCAGGGCTATCGCGAGACCCGCAACGCGGGCGCGTCCGGCCAGTTCTCCCGGTCGGAGAGCGCGTGGGAGATCAACGTGTCCGGCGCGCCCCGCGTCACGCTGACCGTCTCGGGCGGGCGCATCACCGGGCTCCAGCAGGGCGACACCGCGGTCCAGAGCGTGGCGCTGCCCCCCGAGCTGCTGGCCAGCGCCGGCGCGGACATGGGCGAGAACATCCGCCCGGTGCGCCTGCCGGATGTTCCGCAGCTGCTGCGCGACGCGGTCCTGGTCACCGAGGACGTGCGCTTCTACGAGCACGGGGGCGTGGACCCCCGCGGCATCGTGCGCGCGCTGTGGGCCAATGTCCGGAAGGGCCGGGTCGCCGAGGGTGGGAGCACCATCACCCAGCAGCTCGTCAAGAGCCGACTGCTCAACCCGGAGCGCACGCTCGCCCGCAAGATCAACGAGGCGCTCCTCTCGACCGCGCTCGAGTGGCGCTATAGCAAGGATCAGATACTCGAGGCCTACCTCAACGAGATCTATCTCGGGCAGTCGGGCGGGTCGGCGGTGCGGGGGGTCGGCGCGGCCTCGCGCGCCTACTTCGGCAAGGAAGTCCACCAGCTCGCGCTGCCGGAAGCCGCGCTGCTCGCGGGGATGATCCGCGGCCCCAACAACTACTCGCCGGTCGCCAATCCCGACCGGGCGCGCGAGCGGCGCGACGTGGTGCTGACCCGCATGCGTGACCTCGGCAAGATCTCGGAGGCCGACTACCGGCGCGCCCGCAAGGAGCCGGTGCGCGCGAGAACGGCTCCGGCGAACGGGCTGATGGCGCCCTACTTCGTCGACTACGTACGCGCCGAGCTCGAGCGCAACGGAGACATCGACCTCGCCGACCTGCACGGGGTGCGCGTGTACACCACGCTCGATCCGGTGCTGCAGCGTCTGGCCGAGACCGCGGTGGTGAAGGGCATGGACCGGCTCGAGACGCTGCGCCCGCGGCTGCGCCGCAAGAGCCCGGAGGAGCGCCTGCAGGTCGCGATGATCGTGCTCGATCCCGCCACCGGACAGGTCCGCGCGCTCGTGGGCGGCCGCGACTACCGGGCGAGCCAGTTCAACCGGGCGGTTCTCGCCCGCCGCCAGCCCGGCAGCGCGTTCAAGCCGTTCGTGTACCTGGCCGCGCTCACGCCGCGGAAGGAGGGGGCCCTCTTCACGGCCGCGTCGCTGATCGAGGACGCGCCGATCACGGTGATGGTGGACGGCAAGCCGTGGACGCCCAAGAACTACGACGACCGCTACGAAGGCCGGGTCACGGTGCGCCGGGCGCTCGAAGGCTCGCTGAACACCGCGACGGTGCGGGTCGCCCAGGCGGTGGGCCTGCCCGTGGTCATCGAGACCGCGCGGACTCTCGGGATGGAGGTGGAGCTCAAGCCGGTTCCCGCGCTCACCCTGGGCGTGTTCGAGATCACCCCGCTGGCGCTCGCCCGCGCCTACCTGCCGCTGGCCAACGGGGGCCTGGTGCCGAGCGGCGGCGGGGTCGTGGAGACGGTGGCCGACGAGGGCGGGCGCGCGCTCTGGAGCGCCAGCCGCGAGGCGCGTCCGGTGATCGGGGCGCCGGAGGCCTACGTGGTCACCTCGCTGCTCGAGGGTGTGATCAACGCGGGAACCGCCGCCTCCGCGCGGGCGGCCGGGGTGTCGGGCGCGGTGGCCGGCAAGACGGGGACGACCAACGAGGGCCGCGACGCCTGGTTCGTCGGTTACTCGCCGAACCTGCTCGCGCTGGTCTGGGTAGGCTTCGACGACGGCACGCCGGCGGGGCTATCCGGGGCGGAGGGCGCCCTGCCGATCTGGTCCGACTTCATGCGGCAGGCGCTTGACATCTATCCGGGCGGCGCCTTCTCCGAGCCGGCCGGAGTCACCCACGCGAAGGTGGACGTGACGACCGGCCGTCGCGCCACCGCGTTCTGCCCGCTCGTCGCCACCGAGGTATTCCTGGCCGGCACGGAGCCGCCGGCCTGCGAGGAGCACGGGGGCAGCATCACGGAGCAGGTCGAGCGCTGGTGGGACAAGGTCCGGGGCTGGTTCGGGAAGTGAGGCGGTAGAGCGAGACGCCGCTAGATCGCGAGCACGCGACCGAAGCGACGCAGGCGGTCCTGGATGTCCCCCATGAAGAGAAACGCCAGGCCGTCGGAATCCTGTCGCCACACCAGGGCCGGCACGTTGAAGGGCGACCCGTCGGGCGGCCGGAAACGGAGTTGAGCCGGGGTCCCGATGTCGATTCGCTCCTTGGGCCTCACCTTGGCCCCCCGGGCCGAGATGTCCACGGTCTGAAGGAGGAAGCGGCGCTTCCCGGCCTCCACCACGACGAGCCAGGAGACGTCGGTGCGCGGATGGCGGCGGCGATCGGCTGCCTGTTTCGTGGTGATCATGTGGGGGGTATGAGCAACCTGCGTGCCTCGGACGGACGGGCCGTAAATCGGGCACTTGGGCTCGTGTCAGCCGCATGGCGGACCGTCAAGTCCGTGTCGTGACGCTGACAGTGTTCGCCCGCTGCCAAAGCGTGTACAGTCGGGGCCCATGAGCGCGGCCACGGCCGAGGTGGTGATCTGCGGGGCGGGGATGGCCGGGGTCGCCACCGCCTATCATCTGGCGGTCCGCCGCGGCATCGCGGGCATCGTGCTGGTGGACGAGCGCCCGGCGCTGTCGCTGACCAGCGACAAGTCCGCCGAGTCCTACCGGAACTGGTGGCCGGGGCCGGGCGACACGATGGTGTCCCTCATGAACCGCAGCATCGACCTGATGGAAGACCTCGCGCGCGAGAGCGGCAACGTCTTCCTGATGAATCGACGCGGCTATCTCTTCGCCACCGCCCAGCCCGAGCAGATCGATCGCTACCTGCGCGCCGCCGAGGAAGCGGCCGGCTTCGGGGCGGGACCGGTTCGCGTGCACCGCTCGCCCGCGGACACCTACCAACCCGCGCCCGCGACCGGCTATGAGAAGCAGCCCATCGGCACGGACGTCATCACCGACGCGAGCCTGATTCGCCGACACTTCCCGTACCTGGCCCAGGACACGGTGGCGCTGCTGCACGCGCGGCGGTGCGGCTGGTTCAGCGGCCAGCAGCTCGGGATGTACATGCTCGAGCGGGCGCGCGACAAGGGGGTGCGGCTCATCGAGGGGCGCGTGGAGCGCGTGGAGACGGCGGGAGGGAGGGTCACCGGCGTGACGGTGAGCGGGCGCGACGGCACCCGCACGATCGGCTCGGGACGCTTCGTGAACGCGGCGGGTCCCTTCGTCAAGGACGTGGGACGCCTGCTCGGCGTCGAGCTGCCCGTGTTCTGCGAGCGGCACGCCAAGGTCGCGTTCCACGACACGCTGGGGGTGGTGCCGCGGCACGCGCCGATGATGATCTGGACGGATCCGGTGCGGCTGCCGTGGGCGGACGACGAGCGCGCGGAACTCGGGGAGAGCGAGGCGCTCCGGCACCTGCTGGAGGAGATGCCCGCCGGCGTGCACGGACGGCCCGAGGGCGGCGGGGACAGCCCGATCATGCTCGGGGTGTGGACCTACCATGCCGAGCCGATGGAGGCGCGCTTCCCCATCGAGTTCGATCCGGCCCACGCGGAGATCGTGCTGCGCGGACTGACGCGCCCGCTGCCCGGGCTCGCGGCCTATCTCTCGCGGCTCCCGAAGTGCTTCGTGGACGGGGGCTACTACACCAAGACGCAGGAGAACCGCTTCCTGTCGTGCCCGCTGCCGATCGAGGGCGCGTACGTCCTGGGCGGCCTCTCCGGCTACGGGATGATGTCGTCCAACGGGGCCGCCGATCTGCTCGCCGACTACATCGCGGAGCGGCCGCTGCCCCACTACGCGCCCGCGTTCCACCTCGATCGCTACAAGGACCCCGCCTACCAGAAGCTCCTCGACAACTGGGGCGATTCGGGCCAGCTCTGAGCGGGGCCGGCCTCATCGGCCCCCGGCTACCAGTACTGCATCGCGTCTCTCAGGATCAGGTCGAGCTCGGCCGCGCCCACGTGGCGGGGCGCGCCGGACAGGAGCCGCGGCTGGCGCAGGGTGCCCTCGATCAGCGCGGGGAGATCGCGCTCGGTGTAGCCGATCGCGGTGAGCCCGTTGGGGATCCCGATGTCGCGCATGATCGACAGCAGCGCCTGGGGCAGGGCCTCGCGCCGCTCGGCCTCGTTGAGATCGGCCACCGGCCACCCCAGCAGCTCGGCCGCGCGCAGGTGCCGCTCGGGCGCGCTGGTGTAGGTGAAGCGGAAGGCGGCGGGCGCGGTGAGGATCACCGACATGCCGTGCGGGACGAGCGGGTGCCGGGTGCGGTAGCCGCTCGGCACGTAGTCGCGCACGAGGCCCGCGATCGGGTACGCCACCGCGTGGGGGACGTGCACCCCCGCGTTGCCGAAGCCGATGCCCGCGTAGTTGGCGGCCAGGGCCAGGTGCAGGCGCGCCTCGACGTCGAGGCCGTTGAGCACGGCGCGCCGCAGGTAGCGGGCCGCGTACTCCATCGCCTTCTCGCACCAGATGTCGCTGGCCGGATTCGCGCCGATGTACGCGGGGCGGTCGGGGGGATGATGCTTGGCGCGCGCGTTGTACGGGCGCGTGGTGTAGGACTCGATCGCGTGGGTCAGGATGTCGGCGCCCGCCGCCGCGGTCACCTCGGGCGGGGCGGTGAGCGTGTTGAGCGGGTCCACGATGCCCAGCGCGGGACGCAGGAGCCGGTGCGAGACGCCCGCCTTCACGTTCTGATCCACGATGTGGGTGACCGCCACCGCGGTCGTCTCGCTGCCGGTGCCGGCGGTGGTGGGCACCGCGATCAGGGGGCGCACCGGGCCCGGGATCGCCACGCCCTTCCCGACCGGCTTATTGATGTAGTCGAGCAGCGGGGCCGGGTAGCAGGTGAGGAGATTGGCCGCCTTGCACGTGTCGATGGTGCTGCCGCCGCCCACCGCGATCAGTCCGTCCCAGTCCTTGCTGCGAGCGTACTCGCCCGCCTCCTCCATGGAACGATCGGTGGGCTCGACCTCCACGCCGTCCCAGACGTCGGCCTTCACGCCCTGCTCCTCGAGGAGCGCGCGCACGCGCTCGGCCAGGCCCAGCTCGGAGATGTGGCGATCGGTGAAGATCAGGGCCTTGCGGATGCCCAGGCGGCTGGCGTCGAAGCCGACCTCGTCCATGGCGCCCAGCCCGAACTTGATCGGCGAGTTCTCCATCACGAATACGGTCTCGGTCGGCAGGGTCACGCCCTTCATTGAGGCCTCCAGTAGGTGGCGGTACGTGAAGTGTCCGGCTCGTCCGAGAGTATAGAATTGCGCGGCCGACTGCGATACCCTCGGCCATCCGACCAGCCCGACCCGGGTTCGCCCCTTATTAAGGGAGGACGATCGATGACGCTCGCCACCTGTCTCGCGGCCCTGCTGCTGACGATCGGCGCGTCGCTCGCGCACGCGCAGCCCGCGCAGATCACGATCGTGCAGCCCGCCGAGGCCACCACGATGGATCCGGGGCGGAGCACGCAGGTCCTGACCGTCAACTACTTCTACAACCTCTACGACTCGCTCCTCCGGTGGGACACCGCGCTGCAGCTCCAGCCCGGGCTCGCCACCGCCTGGCGGGCGGTGAACGACACCACCTGGGAGTTCAGCCTGAGGTCGGGCGTGAAGTTCCACGACGGCGCGCCGCTCACCGCGGAAGACGTGCGGGCCACCCTCGAGCGGAACCTGGTGCCGGGCAAGACGGTGGTGACCGCCGGGTTCACCACCATCGAGTCGGTCCAGGCGGTCACGCCGACCCTGGTGCGGGTGGTCACGAAGAAGCCCGATCCGCTGCTGCCGGTGCGCATGGCTCAGATGGGCTCGCAGATCCTGCCCGCCCGCCTGACCACCGACGACGGGGTGAAGGAGCTGGCTCGCCGCCCGGTCGGCAGCGGCGCCTACCGGTTCGTGGAGTGGGTCAAGGACGAGCGGCTCGTGATGGAAGCCAACCGTGACTGGTGGGGATGGGAGGGCCGCGCCCCCGCGATCGACCGCGTGGTCTGGAAGGCGATCCCGGACGACTTCCCTCGGCTGGTGGCCCTCGAGAAGGGCGACGCGGATATCGTCACCAGCCTGCCGCCCGACCGGGTCAAGTCCATCGCGGAGGGCCGGAACACGCGGGTGGTGAGCGTGCCGTCGTCGCGCACCGTGGAGTTCAACATCAATTCCACCCAGCCCCCGCTCTCCGACAAGCGGGTGCGCCAGGCCATGCACTACGCGCTCGACGTGCCCGCGATCATTCGCAGCCTCTTCGGCGGTCTCGGCAAGCCCATGGCCGGCGCGCTCGCCGACACCGACTTCGGCTACAACGTGGCCATCAAGCCGTATCCCCACGACCCCGCGCGCGCCCGGGCTCTGCTGGGAGAGGCGGGGCTCGCGAGCGGGATCGACGTGACCCTGCACGCGGGCATGGGCACCATGGTCAACGACAAGCAGCTCCTCGAGGTGGTGGCCGACATGTGGTCGAAGGTCGGCATCCGCGCGAAGGTGGCCATGATGGAGATGGGCGCGCGCCAGCGCATGGTCAACGAGCGGGCGCTCCCCGCGGGGGGGCTACTCCTGATCAACGTGCAGTCCACCCTGCTGGATGCCGACGGGAGCCTCTGGCGGATCATGCACCCGACCGGGCTGGGCGGGAAGTACTGGGCGGGCAGCCAGCCGGGCCACCGGTTCCACGAGGTGATGGAGCAGGCGCGCTATACGCTCGATCTGAAGAAGCGCAAGGCCCTCTACGTCGAGGCTACCCAGATCATCGACGACGAGAAGCCCTGGCTCGAGCTCTTCCAGGAGGTCATCGTGTACGGCACCTCGAAGCGCGTCACGTTCCGCCCGCGCCCGGACTTCCGTCTCATCGTGTCGGAGATGTCGATCGGCCGCTGACGCGGCCAGAAGCCCGGCGGGAGGCTAGGAGGGCAGCGCGACGCGCGCGAGCAGCTTGACGTCGTCGAGCAACGCGCCGGCCCCGCGGACCACGCAGGTCAGCGGGTCGTCACTCACGCGGATGGGCAGGCCGGTCTGCTCGTGGAGCAGGAGGTCGAGCCCGCGGAGGAGCGCGCCGCCGCCGGACACCACGATGCCCTTGTCCACGATGTCCGCGGCCAGCTCGGGCGGGATCTGCTCGAGGCACGTGTGCACCGCGCTCACGATCGCCATGATCGGCTCACGGAGCGCCTCGCGGATCTCCTCGCCGGTCACCAGGATGGTCTTGGGGATGCCGACGATGAGATCGCGGCCCTTGACCTCCATGGTGAGGTGCTCGCCCGCGACCGGATAGGCGGAGCCGAGGCGCAGCTTGATGTCCTCGGCGTGGCGCTCGCCCACGAGGAGGCTGTAGTTCTTCCGGATGTGCTGGATGACCGCGGTGTTCATCTCGTCGCCCGCGATGCGGGCGGACTTGCAGTAGACGATCCCGGAGAGCGACATCACCGCGACCTCGGTGGTGCCGCCGCCGATATCCACGATCATGTTGGCGCCCGGCTCGGCCACCGGCAGGCCCGCGCCGAGGGCGGCCGCGATGGGTTCCTCGATGAGATACGCCTCGCGGGCGCCCGCCTGCTTGGCCGACTGGCGCACCGCTCGCTTCTCCACCTGGGTGATGCCCGACGGGACCGTGACCACGACGCGCGGGTGGACGATGCTGCGCCGCTGGTGGGTCTTCCGGATGAAGTAGTGGAGCATCTTCTCGGTGGAGTCGAAGTCGGCGATGACCCCGTGGCGGAGGGGCCGGATGACCGAGATGCTTCCGGGGGCCCGGCCGAGCATGGCCTTGGCCTCGTGACCGGCGGCCAGCACCACCCCATCCTTCATGGCGACGATGGATGGCTCGTTGAGGACGATGCCCTGACCTCGTACGTATACGAGAGTGTTGGCGGTTCCCAGGTCGACCGCCAGGTCATCGGCCAGCAAACTCAGGAGGGATCTCAGAGGCATGTCCGGTCCTTTCGGGACTGGGAGGGAACGCAACGGATGTGCCAGGGGGCGGGGCAAAAGAGGGGACGCGAAGTGGTTGCCGGGCGGCCGTCTCCTACCATAGGCGGGGGTGGGCAGGCGGCTGTCGCCAGCGAAAGTGTCAGCATATGTAGCTTTTACATTACACCAATGTAAAATTTACCCCGATTTCTGACCTGGAAAGGGCCTTGTCAGCCCCCTGGCCCCGTCGTAATCTTGGGCGCCATGAAGGGCTCCCGGAAGCCGCTCGCCAAGATCGAAGGCCGCAAGCGCATGCAGCAGAGCGGACTCACGGTCGCCTGGCACGGCACGCGAAGCCGGAAGGACTGGATGGCCTATGTCGAGAACGGGAGCGAGCAGGGGCGCCTCGTTCTCGCCGACCAGGTGTCCGAGCGGGCCCTCAAGAGCCTGCTCGCGCGGATCCAGAGCCTCTCGCGGGATGCGCTGGAGGCGATGGGCCGGCCGGTCGAGGTGGTGGCCGCCCAGGGCGGGGGGCCGCCGGCGCGCCGGCCGCGAGGCGGCGGCGAGGCCAGGTCGAGCTCCGAGATCATCGTCCAGGCGCTCCCGAGCCGTCAGCTCGCCCTGAGCGGCGGCACGGAGGCCGAGGCCTCACCCGCCACGACGTCGCGCCGCCGCCGGCTCCCGGCCAAGGTCGAGCGCAACGCGCTCGCCGAGAACCGGCGCCCGGCGCGCGTCACCGCCCGGGATCTGGCGGGGACGGTGCGACAGCTTCGCTCGCGGCTCGAGGGGCTGGAGGAGGAGCAGGAGCAGCTGCGGGCGGAGCTGGCCCTGCTGCGCGGCGACGCGGAGGCCTACGGGGGAACAACGCCTAGCATCTTCGTCACGGGCTGGTTTCGCGCGACGCTGGTCCTGATCGTGCTGGCGATCGTGGTGGTGATCAGCGTGCCGTGGCTGATGGATCTGTTCGAAGCCGGCTCGCGGGACTCGCGCCCGCCGTCTCGCAACGAGGCGCCGTCGATGTCACCCAACCCGATCCCGAGCGGTCGCTGATCCTACTGCTCCGCGCAGCGCAGGGCCACGCGGGCGTACTCGATGCCGCTCGGGTAGTAGTGGATGGTCCCGGTGTCGCCCTCGCGCTCGAAGGCGTGTCCGGACCAGCTGTCGTTGATCGCCTTCACCGTGACGAGATGGCGCTCGAGCGCCGCCTTGCACTCCTCGCCGGTCGTGTACCGCCCGGCGAGGATCTGGTCGGTCTGCAGCCGCGGGACGCGGGCCAGCCAGCGCAGGACGATGGTGTCGAGCGGGTTGTCCTTGACGATCACGGACATGTCGGACCACAGAATCCAGACCAGACTCAGGGGACCGATCCACTTTCGCATGGCGAAACTCTAGGTCCGGACCTTCCAAGTGTCAAGGTTAGGGCGACGGAGGTAGAATAGGGCCGCAGATGGAGACCATCCTGGTGGTGGACGACGAAGCGCAGGTGCGAACCCTCGCGAGGGACATCCTGCTGGGAGCCGGCTACCGGGTGCTCGAGGCCGAGGATGGAGAGCAGGCGCTCCGTCTCGCGGAAGACCACCAGGGCGTCATCCACGTGCTCCTCACCGATATCATGATGCCGGGGATCAACGGCAAGGAGATGGCGGACCGGTTCCTGGTCGCGCGTCCGGACACGAAGGCGATCTTCATGTCCGGCCGGGCCGCCGAGGTGATCAGCGACGCCGGCGTGCTCATCCCGGTGGACGCCTTTCTCGCCAAGCCCTTCACGGTGGAGCGGCTGCTGAACAAGGTTCGCGAGCGGCTCGAGTATCGCTCGCCCTTTTCCCGCCCGCGCTAGTCGGCTGGCCAGCGACGACCCGATCGAGCTCCTCTTCGCCCGGGGTGTGACCGACGGCCTCCCGGCGGTGCCTCCCACCGCGGCGCGCGTCGCGGCGGCGGTGGCCGCCTCGGGCCGCCCGCGCGACGAGCTGGTGGCGGAGATGCCACCCAACTTCGGCCGGGCCACCGTCGAGAAGATCGCGGTCAACGCGGTGATGGCCGGCTGCCGCCCCGAGTACCTTCCGGTGGTGCTGGCCGCGGTCGAGGCGATGTGCGACGAGCGGTTCTGCCTGCTCGGCGTCTCCGGGACCACCGACGCGGTGGCCCCGCTCGTGATCGTGAACGGTCCGATCCGGAGCCGGCTGGACATCAACGCGGGCGCGGGGGTCTTCGGGCCGGGCTGGCGCGCGAACGCCACCATCGGTCGGGCGGTGCGGCTCTGCTGGGTCAACATCGGCGGTGCGCGGCCCGGGGTCATCAGCATGTCCACGTTCGGTGGTCCCGGACGCTACACCTACTGCATCGGCGAGAACGAGGAAGCGAGCCCGTGGGAGCCGCTGCACGCCGAGCACGGGTTCGATCGCGGGGACAGCACGGTGGCGGTGCTCGCGGCGGAGGCGCCCCAGATCGTGGCCGACGCGCGGAGCCGGAACGCCCCTGACCTGCTCGCCACGATCGCCCGGAGCCTCGAGGTGGTCGCCCACCACAAGGCGACCGGACTCGGGGACACCGCGATCGTCTTCTCGCCCGAGCACGTGACCACGCTGGCCGCCGACGGGTGGTCCAAGGCACGCGTGCGCCAGGTCCTCTGGGAGCGTCTCCGCAAGCCGGTCCGCGAGCTGCTGCCGGGCCGGGACGGAGGGGAAGGGCTGTCCGACGAGGCGCTGGCCGGCCTTCCGGAAGGGCCGCTCAGCGAGGCGCTGGTGCCGAAGTTTCAGGCACCGGAGAGCCTCAAGCTCCTGGTGGCTGGAGGGCCCGCGGGCCGCTTCACCGCCATCGTGCCCGGCTGGCCATTCCGCAACGCGCCCTCGCGGTTGGTCTTCCGGAAGATCAGGGCGGGCTAGCCAGGGTCGAGGGGGGACGGGCAAGGGTGGGAAGGTGTCTGCCTACTCAGGGAGTGGAAGGGCCCAGGCATGGCGTTGGGCTTCCCACCGCGCGGCGCGAACCGTTGCGTGTGCGGGACCGGCGCCGCCGGGTCATCGGACTCCGCTTCAAGCCACGTGTCGGGCGATGAGGTGTAAGTGCTTGAGGAAGTGTAGGTCATCTCATGCAAGTGGTGCGGGGTCGATCTGCGGGCGCCACGGCAACTCTCCCGCGTCTCGCGTCACGGCTGTGGCGGCGGAGTGGCACCGAGTTTGCCGAGTAACGACCAACTTGAAAGTCATATGCCCGCGGTGTCAGCAGGAAGGTAAGCCCTACCTCCTGGTCACGATTGACATCCCGGGCGACGACCGCGAGGTTCATGGGCTGTGCTGGACCCACCGGCTCCGCCTCCTCGCCAAGTCCACCGACGCGGCGCCCTCTCGCGAGACCGGGAAGTCCTGACCATGCTGCTGGGCGGTCGACTCCGTCGGATGTCGGTCTGGTTCTGGCGTATCCCTCCCACTCGTCGGCTGCTCGTGATCGTGGGGCCCGACCGGCCCGCCCTGGTGCCCAGGATCGAGCGGCTCTTCGAGGGCGAGGCCGGCACCGTGGACGTCGTGCTCGACCGGAGACGGCGCGAGCGCCGCGGGGGGGTCACGACGCGCCGGCCGGAGCGGCGCCGGCGGGAGCGGCGCGAGGCGCGGAGCTCGGTCCGGCGGAGCGGCGAGGTCTCGGTGGTGATTCGACGGGATTCGGCGCCCGGACTGGATTACACTCCCTCCATTCATACGCCCCCCATTCATACGAAAGGAGAAGTTCGAATGACGAGTGTCGAGTCCAAGCAAGCGCGCGACGGAGACGACGTGCGGCGCTGGCTCGAGGCCGGGCAGACCCAGGTCGCCTCGCTCCTCGAGCTGCTGCACGAGCACGACCGCCTCCGCGAGCGTGTGGAGTCGTCCGAGCGGGAGAACGAGCGGCTCCGCGGTGTGACGTACGAGAACGAGCAGCTCCGCAACCGGCTCGAGACCTCCGAGCGCCAGGCCGAGCACCTCCGCCAGAGCATGAGCGAGCTGCGCAGCGAGAACGAGCGGCACCAGAAGGAGCGCGAGGAGGCGGCCGAGCGACTCAACCACCTCGTCAACGAGATCGCGCAACGCCTGCGCCCCGGCGCGGGAGTCTCGCGCGCCTGAGAACCGCATCGCCAATTTTTGTCCGCTCCCCGGCGGCCGCGAGCCGCCGGGGAGCGGAGGACCGCGCGAATTTGGGAGATTTTCCGGCCGTCTCCGTTGGCACCCCGGATGCAGCCGGAAGGGTGCCGATCACGACGACGCGCAGAAACTTCCCCATGACCGATACCGAGACCGAGAGACCGCGGGTCCTGCTGGTGGACGACGAGGAGGGCGTGCGCATGAGCCTGCGCGCTCTTCTCGAGCACGAGTACCGCATCGCGAGCGTGCCGAGCGGGGAAGCGGCGATGGAAGAGCTGCCGCGATTCCGACCCGACGTCGTGCTGCTGGACGTGCGGCTGCTCCCGAGCATGAGCGGGCTCGACGCGCTGGAGCGCATCAAGGCGTTCGACGAGCGCATCGAGGTCGTCATGATCACCGCCTTCGCCTCGCTCACCACCCTCAACGAGGCGCTGCGCCGGGGCGCGTGCGGTTACCTCATCAAGCCGTTCCCGCGCCGGGACCTGGAGCTGATGGTCCGCGACGCGCTGGGGCGCCGTGGCCCGCGGCTCAACTGAGCGGTTCCATCGCGCCGTTGACAGGATCGACTCCGGCGGTGAGAATTTGGCCAAACACTCCATCCCCAGCGACGGGAGGGTATCGCCCATGAGCCTCACGAGTCAGGTCGAGAAGTGGGTCGATGAGGTCGCCGAGCTGACCGAGCCGGCGAAGGTCGCCTGGGCGGACGGCTCGAAGGCGGAGTACGAGCGCCTGATCGCCGACATGCTGCGGGACGGGACCCTCCTGCCCCTCAACTCCCGGACGTATCCGAACTGCTACCTGCATCGCAGCCACCCCACCGACGTGGCCCGCACCGAGCAGCTGACCTTCATCTGCACGCGCACGCGCGAGGAGGCGGGCCCGACCAACAACTGGATGGCGCCCGCGGAGGGCAAGGAGAAGCTGCGCGCGCTCTTCCGGGGCAGCATGCGCGGGCGCCCGATGTGGGTGATCCCGTACCTGATGGGCCCGGCCGGCTCGTCCATGAGCCGGGTGGGCGTCATGGTGACGGACAGCGCCTACGTGGTGGCGAGCATGCACATCATGACCCGGGTGGGCGCGGTGGCGCTCGAGCACATGCGCGGCCCGGATGATTTCGTGCGCGGCCTGCACTCGCTCGGCGATCTCTCGCCGGACCGGCGCTTCATCCTGCACTTCCCCGAGGAGCGGGTGATCTGGAGCGTGGGCTCGGGCTACGGCGGCAACGCCCTGCTCGGCAAGAAGTGCCACGCTCTCCGCATCGCCTCGTCCCAGGCCCGGACCGAAGGCTGGATGGCCGAGCACATGCTGATCCTCGGGGTGGAGGACCCGGAGGGCAAGATCACCTACCTGGCCGCCGCGATGCCGAGCGCCTCCGGGAAGACGAACCTGGCCATGGTGGTCTCGAGCCTGCCCGGCTATCGCGTGTGGACGGTGGGCGACGACATCGCGTGGATCCACGTGGACAAACACGGTCAGCTCCGCGCCACCAATCCCGAGCGCGGCTTCTTCGGGGTGGCTCCGAACACCAGCGCCAAGACCAATCCGAACGGGGCGGCGATGGTGCGCTCCAACACGATCTTCACCAACGTGGCCCTGACCCCGGCCAACGAGCCCTGGTGGGAAGGCATGGGCCCGGAGGCTCCGGAGGGGATGCTCGACTGGCAGGGCAAGCCGTGGAAGGCGGGCGACGGGCCGGCCGCGCACCCCAACTCGCGCTTCACCGTGCCCGCGCAGCAGTGCCCGTCCATCGCGCCCAACTGGGAGGACCCGGAGGGCGTCCCGCTCTCCGGCTTCATCTTCGGTTCCCGGCGGGCGCGCGTGGTGCCGCTCGTCTTCGAGGCGTTCGACTGGAACCACGGCGTCTTCCTGGGCTCGGCGATGGGCACCGAGACGACGGCGGCCATCACCGGGCAGGTAGGCATCGTGCGGCGCGATCCCATGGCCATGATCCCGTTCTGCGGCTACAACATGGCCGACTACTTCGAGCACTGGCTGTCCTTCGGCCCGCGCTTGAAGAATCCGCCCAAGATCTTCCGGGTGAACTGGTTCCGCCGGGACGGCGAAGGCCGATTCCTCTGGCCGGGCTACGGCGAGAACGTGCGCATCCTGAAGTGGATCGTCGAGCGGATTCACGGGGGCGGCCGGGTGGTCGAGACCCCGATCGGGTACGTGCCGGGTCCCGGCGCGATCGATTGCGCGGGGCTCGAGATGCCCCCGGGCACGCTCGAAGCGGCCCTGCACGTGGACCGCGAGGAGTGGCGCCAGGCGCTCGACGAGCTGGGCGAGTTCTACCAGCAGTTCGGGGACCGGATGCCGCCGGCGATCTGGAAGGCCCACGCGGAGACGGCGCGTCGGTTTGGTCTCTGAGCGGGTGAGGAGGCACGGCATGAGCGGCAAGCGGCTGCGCGGGGTCGGGCTCGCACTGGGGATCCTGGTCGGGCTCGGCGGCTGCTCCGCCATCAGCTCCGACGCCGATTTCCCGCCGGCCCAGCCCCCCGCGGCCGCGGCGCACTACAAGGCCACTCCGCCCGGTGGGTTCCCGGTGGACGTCTACCTCTCGGCGTGGGGTGAGGGTTACGTCATCCACACCCCTGGCGAAGCCCCCATCTACCTGATCTCGGACAAGAAGGGGGGCTTCATCATCCAGCGCCCGGGGGAGACCGCCTCCTGGGTGGCGCCTCGCTCGGACGGCAGCGGCTGGAACATTCTCTCCGGCAGCGGTCCCGCCACCTTCCTGCTCAAGCAGGATGGGGGATCGTGGATTCTGCAGGCTCCGGGCGACCTGCCCACGCTCATCGTCCCGCAGTAAGACGGTCAGGGTCGCCCGGACCCAGTGTCAGCCCCGTGACAGTGCGCCTGTCACGAAATGTCACCGGCCCCCCCAACCTCGGCACCTGACACACGTTCACGTAATAGAAATAGACAGTTCCACACGCCTACCTCCTGGCAGGGACGTTGCGTATACGTGGTTGATTTCTACGCCGCGATCCTGTCGAGGAGGCTCGAGACGATGCTCGGACGCAACGGTGCCAGGCCGCGGGACGCCCGCCAGGGCGCTCGGCGGTAGCGGGTAACGCGACCCGCATGTGGCCATGGAAAGCCCGCGGCTCCAGCGCAACCCGCAAGAAGCTCACCGCCTTTCTCGACGAGGGCTCGGAGATCGACGGCAAGTACACGTTCACCGGCACCGTCCTACTCAACGGGAAATTCCTGGGTGAGATCGCCTCTCCCGACACCCTCATCATCGGCGAGCGCGGGGTGGTCAATGCCACCGTCCGGGCAGGCACGCTCGTGGTGAACGGGGAGCTGGTGGGCAACGTGCTCGCGAGCGAGCGGGTGGAGCTCACGGGCAAGGCTCGCGTATTCGGGGACCTCGAGTCGCCGGTCATCGTGCTGAACGAGGGCGTGATGTTCGAGGGCCACTGCCGCATGCCCAAGGCGGCAGCCTCGGAGTCCACCCGTGATGTCTCGGTGGTCTCGCTGAAGCGCTGATGAGCGACCGGCGCGGCGGCGGGTTCACCCTGGTGCTGGTGCACAGCGGCGGGACCCGCATGCTCCACGTGGGGTGCCCGCGCTGGCTCCTGTGGGTCGGCCTGACTCTCCTGCTGTCGAGCGGCGCGCTGCTGACCGGCACCTGGATGGACTATTTCGCGCTCAAGCGGGCTCACCTCCAGGCGGCGTCTCTCGAGCGCAAGCTCGAGGAGCAGCGGGTGCAGCTGGAAGCTTTCGAGCAGCGGGTGGCCGAGGTCAACCGCGAGGTCGGGGGCTGGCAGGACATGCACGTGCGCCTTTGGAGTGCATTCGGTCCCGCCCCCGGCCAGGTCGGCAAGGGTACCGGGATGGGCGGCGCGGTCGCGGTCCTGCCGCTGGTTTTCGCGAGCGAAGGGCCGGCGCTGCCGCAGCAGCTCGCGTTCCTCGCCAGCACGGTGAGCGAGAGCGGCCAGAGCCTCCGCGCTCTCGGCCGCTACGTGGAGCGCACCCGCCCCGTCCTGCTCTCGATGCCGTTCCGGTGGCCGGTCCGCGGGCCGCTGAACTCCCGATTCGGCCAGCGCCAGTCACCCTGGACCGGTGAGCCCGAGTTCCACCGCGGCCTCGACATCAGCGCCGGGCGCGGCACCCCGGTGCACGCGCCGGCCACCGGCACCGTGTACTTCGCGGGCAACGGCGGCGAGTACGGCAACATCGTGATCCTGGATCACGGACACGAGCTGCGCTCGCTGTACGGGCATCTGCAGGAGATGCGCGTGAAGCTCGGCGAGCACGTGGAGCGCGGGCAGGTCATCGCGCTCACCGGCAATACCGGCCGCACCTCCGGCCCGCACCTCCACTACGAGATCCAGGTGCGCGGCCAGGCCGTCGATCCCCGCCAGTACCTCACGGAGTAGTCGCGACGTAGCTGCCGCAGTTGTGGTTTGATCTCCTCGCGGTCGACCCAATTCCGACGAGGAGGACCCGCCCATGCCGTCCCTTTCCGTGAAGGAGCTCACCACCGACCTGCTGATCCGCTATGGCTTCCAGATCCTGGGCGCCCTCGTCATCCTGGGCGTCGGCCTGCTGCTGGCCCGCTGGGTGGGCAATCTGATGGCGCAGTGGCTCGAGCGGCGGCACCTCGAGCCGCCGGTCCGCAGCCTGATGGTCAAGACGGTGCGGGTCGTGGTCCTGATCTTCACCCTGGTCGTCGCGCTCGACAAGTTCGGCTTCCAGGTGGCCCCGCTGGTGGCGGGGATCGGCGTAGCCGGGCTCGGCATCGGCATCGCGCTGCAGGGCGTGCTGAGCAACGTGGTCGCGGGGCTCAGCATCATCCTGACCAAGCCGTTCCGGGTCGGCGAGTGGATCTCGATCGTCGGGGTCTACGGGCAGGTGAGCTCCATTGAACTGTTTTCCACCACGCTGGCGCACCCGGACCAGTCGCGGGTCATCATTCCGAACCGGAAGATCGTCGGCGAGATCCTGCACAATCACGGGACGATCCGGCAGCTCGATCTGAAGGTGGGCGTCGGGTACGGGACGGACCTGCCGAAGGCGCTGGCCGCCGCGCTCGAGACCCTGCTCGCCAACCCTCGCGTGCTCAAGACGCCGGCACCCCTGGTGGGCATCGCGAGCCTCGGCGACTCGGCGATCAACGTCGCGCTCGGCCCTTGGGTGGCGGTGCCCGACTACGGGCCGGCCCAGGGTGAGATCTACCAGGCGGTGGTGGAGCGCTTCCGGGCCGCCGCCATCGAGATGCCGTTCCCTCAGCGCGAGGTCCGGCTGCACGCCGCCGCCTGAGCCCGCCCGTGCCATGACGACCGACGAGAACAAGGCGCTGGTCCGTCGCGTGCTGGCCGCCGTGCGACACGGGTGGACGGCGGCGGTGATCGAGGAGTTCTTCGCGCCTGACTACCGCCGCCATCTCAGCCCGACCGGTCCTCATCTGACTCGTGAGGAGCAGCGGGAACGGGCGTCGAGGCTCCGGACCGCGTTCCCCGACGCGGACGCCACGCTGGAGGACATGCTGGCCGAAGAGGACCGGGTGGCGTATCGCGTGACGATCCGCGGCACGCATCGCGGCTCATTCCTCGGCATCGAGCCCACCGGTCGGCGCGTGACGGTCTCGTTCTTTGCGATCGTCCGCGTGGCGGACGGCAGGCTCCTCGAGGAGTGGGGCGGTCTCGATCAGGTGGACATGCTCCGACAGTTGCGCGCGCCTTGATTGCGCGCTGCTTCGATCGAGGAGGAAATGTAGGAATGTAAGACCTGACCCCGGGCCTCGCGCGTGGCATGATGGCGGCATGGCGGAGGCCGAGCGGGCGGTGGGGCTGGCGATCATGGCCAAGGCTCCGCGAGTGGGGGCGGTGAAGACGCGACTCTGCCCGCCCCTGCGCGCTCCGGAGGCGGCCGAGCTGGCGCGGTGCTTCCTGCTGGACGCCGTCGAGCGAGTGCGGATGGTGGCCGGGGCGCGGCCGATCATGGCCTACGCGCCCATCGAGGCGCAGGGGCAGTTCGAGGATGAGGCGCCCGGCTTCGCGCTGATCCCGCAGCGCGGCGGCGACCTGGGCGAGCGTCAGCTCGGCTTGATCGAGGACACTCTGGCGATGGGCCTCCAGGCGGCGCTGGTGATCGGCACGGATTCCCCGACGCTGCCGCGCGAGAGTCTCGACGAGGCGGTCAGCCTGGTCATGGCCCGTGACGTGGACGTGGTCCTCGGGCCCGCCGAGGACGGTGGCTACTATCTGATCGGAATGCGGGCGCCCCACCGCGCGCTGTTCGAGAACTTGCCCTGGAGCACCGCCGCCGTCCTCGGCCGTGCGCTCGAGCGGGCGCAGCGCCTGGGCCTTCGGGTGGCCTGCCTGCCCACGTGGTTCGACGTGGACACCGGGGCCGATCTCGAGCGCCTGCGCGTCGAGCTCGACGCGTCCCCGGCGGGCCCGCCGCGTCACACCCGGGCGTTTCTGGCGCACCGAATCGTCGGCGCGGCCTCCGTCGTCAAACCCGTCAATCCTGCACACCACACACCGGACGGCGGAGGAACAGGGGCTTCACGCAGCGGGTGATCGCTCGGCCTACTGGAAGCGCGACACGCCTGATCGTGCCCCGATCGCCTCGCCGTGCTGCCGATGCCGAGCGTACACTGGAGCGAGCTGGACGACCCGGAGCGGGTGCTGGGCACGCAGCGGAGGACCCGGACGATGCCGATGCGAGAATCGACCCTCGAGCCGATCCCGGCCTGAGCGCGCGAACGTGACGGCACCCGCGGTCGGGATGGATCAGGCGCAGCTCGACGGGCTGGCCGCCCGGGCGCTGGACCACATCCGCGACGGGGCGCTGGTCGGACTGGGCTCGGGGCGCGCGGCGTCCGCGTTCGTCCGGGCGCTGGGAGGTCGGGTGGCACGTGGGCTCCGCGTGCGGGGCGTGCCCACGTCGGAGGCGGCGGCGCGGCTCGCGCGTGAGGTCGGAGTGCCGGTGGTCGGACTGGAGGCAGGGATTCTCGATATCACGGTGGACGGGGCGGACGAGGTGGATCCCCACCTCGACCTGATCAAGGGCTACGGCGGCGCTCTCGTTCGCGAGCGGATCGTGGCGACGGCTTCGCGCCGTCGGCTCATCCTGGTCGGCGCGGAGAAGCTGGTGCCGGTGCTGGGGAGCCGCGGCCGGTTGCCGGTCGAGGTGATCCCGTTCGCGTGGCCGCTCGTGGTACGCGAGCTGGCCGCGCTGGGATGCCGGCCGACCCTCCGCACCTCCGGCGGGGTTCCGGTCGTGACCGACAACGGGAACCGCATCGCCGACTGCGCGGTTCGCGCCATCGAGGCGCCGGCCGCGTTCGCCCAGGATCTGCGAGCCATCCCCGGCGTCGTGGACACCGGGCTGTTCCTGGGCACCACCGATCTGGTCCTGGTCGCCGATGGGGCGGGCATCCGGGAGATGAGGCGAGGAGCGACGAGCACGTGATCCGGTTCCCGTCTCAGTGAGGGCGATTCGTCGGCTTCCCGACCCGGAGGCGGTCAGTCGGGCGGCGGCACAGGATCTGGTGGAGCTGGCGCGGGCGGCCATCGCCGACCGCGGGCGGTTCTGCGTCGCCCTGTCCGGCGGATCCACCCCCCGTCGCATGTACGAGATCCTCGCCGAGTCCCCCCGCTGGGCGCAGCTCGACTGGCGGCGCGTCGAGTTCTTCTGGGGCGACGAGCGCGCGGTCGGCCCGGAGCATCCCGAGTCCAACTACGGCATGGCCGCCTCCGTCCTGCTGGGCAAGCTCGGCGTGATGCCGGAGCGGATTCATCGCATCCACGGCGAGCTCGCGGATCCCGAGCAGGCGGCGGCCCGGTACCAGGAGGAGCTGAGCCGGGTTTTCGCGGCCCCCGACGAAGGCCTGCCCCCGATCTTCGACCTGATCTTCCTCGGCATGGGGGGCGATGGCCATACCGCGTCGTTGTTCCCGTACAGCCAGGCGCTCACCGAGCGGCGCCGCTGGGTGGTGGGCTACACCGTGGCCCGCATCGGCAAGACCCGCATCACGATGACGCCGCCCCTGATCAACCGGGCGGCGGAGATTCGCCTGCTGGTGACCGGCGCCGACAAGGCCGCCTCGCTCCGCGAGGCTCTGGAGGGCCCACGGGAGCCTGAGCGTCTCCCGGTCCAGCTCGTGGCACCCGAGGCCGGCCGGCTCATCTGGTTGGTGGACCGGGCGGCTGCCTCAGGGCTGAGTCCCGACCGTCCCGCATGAGCGAGCCGGGAGCCAGGTCTCTGATAGGGCGATGAGTTGAGCCGTCCATCCTGAGACGGCGCCTGATCACGCGGCTACGACGAAGCGGGGCTAGCCGAGATCGTGGAGCAGGCGCGCAGTAGTCAGCACGCCCTGGTACAGGTGGTCGAGCCGCAGGTGCTCGTTGGGGGTGTGCTGGCGATTGTTGGCGTTGGCGTAGGGCACGACGATGGTCGGCAGCTTCAGGATGTCGGTGAAGGCCCAGAGGGGCACGCTCCCGCCCATGGTCGGCAGCACCACCGCCGGCTCGCCGCCGTGGGCGCGCTCCACCGCCTGAATTACCTGGCGCGAGATCGGGAGGTCGGCGGCGGTCTTGGCCGGATCGTAGCCCCGCCGCTCCACCACCCGCACCGCCCGCCCGCGTAGCTCGTCGGGGAACGGCGCGTCCGCGGACTCGATCACGGTGAAGCCCTGCGCCCGGATGTGGTCGAGGATCCGCCGGTACACCACGTCCACGCGCTGGTTCTTCACGAGCCGGGCGTCGAAGGCCACCGTGGCCTGGCTCGGAATGACGGTCTGCGCTTCCCGGCCGGTGAAGCCGCTCTTGAGACCGCGGATGGTGAGCGTGGAGCGGAACATGAGCCGCTCGAGGTACTCGGGCGGCAGGGTCACGCCGAGCTCCCGCTCGATCGCGGCGCGGTCCAGCGGGATGCGGCCCATCAGCTCGCGCTCCGCGGCGGTGGGCGGAACCACACCGTCCTCGAGGCCCTCGATGAGCGGCGTGCCGTCGGGCGCGGCCATGGAGGCCAGCAGGCCGACGAGGCGCCAGGCCGGGTTCGGGACGTTGAAGTTACCGGAGTGCACGTCGCGCCGGGCCGTCTCGAGCGTGAGCTCGAGCGAGAGGATCCCGCGCGCCCCGAAGGCCACCGTGGGGCGGCCGCTCGCGTCCTTCGGGCCATCCATCACCAGCGCGACGTCGGCGGCCAGCAGATCGCGGTGCCGCTCGGTGAACGCGCCGAAATGGGTGCTACCCATCTCCTCTTCGCCGTCGAAGATGAACTTTAGGGCCACCCGGGGGGCGATGCCCTGGGCCCGCATCAGCTCGAGCGCGGTGAGATGCGCCCAGATCGGGCCCTTGTCGTCCGAGGCGCCCCGAGCGTAGAGCCGGTGCTGGGGCAGCAGGTCGTCGGCCACGTCGGCCAGGCCCAGGACCGGCGCACCCTCCTCGGCGGTCCCACGACGCAATACGGGCTCGAAGGGCGACGGCTGGAGCCACCCGGCCGGGGGTGCCGGCTTGACGTCGAAATGGCAGTAGACCAAGACCGTGCGGCGGGCACCGGGGAGCGGAAGCAAGCCGTAAACTGCTGGATTCCCTCCGGTCTCCATGACCTGCGCCCCGAGGCCGCGGGACTTCATGGCCTGGACCAGCCACTCTCCGCCTGCTCGGACGCCCACGGAGTTCTGGCTCACCGTATCGAGGCGTAGAAAGCCCGCCAGGCCCTCCATGATGGGCCGACGGCGGGCGGCGACGGCCCGCTCCAGGCCCGCCCAGACCGCCTCATTCTCGATCAAGGGCGTGGTCACGGGCCTACCTTACCCGGGTCGGTAGCGGCTTGTGACAGGGTTTTGACGGGTACCCGGAAAGTTGGACTATTCGGGCTCCTTCTCGGTACATTAGCGGCTCTGATCATGCCCCCTACACGAGATCGCTCGACGAAGAGGCGCCGGACTGTGCTGGCGGCGATGTTGATTCTCGACCTCTGCCTGGCGAACGCCTGCCTGCTGGCGGGGGCGGTGGCGCCGGCGGAGGCCCAGCAGTCCGAGGCCGACGTGTTCGTCGCGCAGGCCATCCTGGCCTATGACGCCCGCAAGTACGACGAGGCCCTGGCGTCGCTGAAAGAGGCTCTCGCGCTCGACCCCAAGAATGTCGAGGCCCTCTACTACAGCGGCCTGGTCCTGATGGCCCAGCAGAAGACGGAGCAGGCGGTGGAGGTGCTGGAGAAGGCGCGGGCGCTCGCCCCCCGCGACCAATCCATCCTCTTCCTCCTGGGCGTGGCCTATTTCGCCCTCGAGCGCTACGACCAGGCCGAGAGCCCGCTGACCCAGGTGTTCAACGAGCGGCCCCAGACCGAAGGGGTCGGCTACTACGTCGGGCTGATCCGCTACCGGAAGAAGGACTACCAGGGCGCGCTCAGGGCCTTCCGGGCCGAGACGTCGAAGAACCCGAACATCCAGCAGCTGGTGCGGTTCTACTCCGGCCTCACCCTGGCGATCCTGGGGCTCCCGGAGCAGGCGGTAGCGGAGGTTGACGCGGCGCTCCGGCTGCAGACCGGCTCGGCGCTCACCGGCCCGGCCGAGCGAATCCGCGACTCGCTGGCATCGGTACGGGACCAGGAGCGGCGCTTCCACGCCGAGGTTCGGGTGGGCTTCCTCTACGACAGCAACGTGGCGGTGATCCCGCAGCCGAGCCACGATCCTACCGCGGAGTCGCTCCGCCGCCGGAAGACGGCCACCACCGGCGAGATCGCCGCGCTGCGGCTCGATTACACGTGGCTGCGGACCGGGCCTTGGGAGTCCTCGGTCACGTATTCGTTCTTCCAGACGTACAACAACCGCCTGCCGGACTTCAACGTGCAGAACCACCTGGTGGCCGGCAACATTTCCTACCGGTCGGCCGTCGGGTCCATGCCGTTCCAGGTGGGCACCCAGTACTCCTGGGACTACCTATCGCTCGGCAACGACGACTTCCTCCAGCGCCACACCGCCACCATCTTCGGCACCCTGGTGGAGAATCAGGGCAACCTCAGCACGATCCTGGCGCGCTTCCAGAACAAGGATTTCTACGCCTCGCCCGGACAGCTGCTGGACGAGGATCGCGACGCCCGCAACTGGATGGTCGGCCTGACCCACGTCTTCCGCTTCGCCCAGGACAAGCACTACATCCGGGTGGGCTACCAGTTCGACTACGAGGACGCGGACGGGAGGAACTTCAAGTACGCGGGCAATCGCTTCCTGGCCGGCGGGCAGTACACGCTACCCTGGGGCACCACGCGGCTCAAGTACGACTTCGATCTGCACCAGCGGCACTACCTGCACGCCAACACGCTGCTGCCGGTGCTGAACCCGGGCACGCGGGAGCGGGAGGACTTCGAGCAGAACCACGTGGTGCGGGTGGAGCAGGTGCTGGCCGCGAACCTGGGACCGGCCTCCATCGGCTGCGCGTCGAACGCCCCGTGCCCGCTGACTCTGGCCGCCGAGTACCAGCGGACCGTCGCGGACTCGAATCTGGCCGTCTACAGCTACAACCGCAACGTCTGGTCGCTCACCCTCTCCTGGCAGTACTGAGGTCCCGCCCTAGGGCCCCTGCTTGATCTGAGCGCCGCCGGTGACGCTGATCACCGCGGATCCCGGCGTGATGTTCAAGTTGTTGTTCGCCACGCCCGCGTTCAATACCGGATTGCTGAGCGTGACGTTGCCGGCGGTCGCGCCGCCGGTCAGCAAGACCGGCAGGCCCCCGATGATCGAGCAGCCCCCATTGCCGCAGAGGTTGTTGGTGATCGAGAACGTGTTGCCGGTGCCGATGAAGTTGATGAGGGCGCCGGTGACGTTGAGGGTGGAGGTGCCGGAGAGGCTCAGGAGCGCGCCGTTGGTGAAAGTGAGTGTGCTGCCGTTGGCGATGCGGAAGAGGTCGCCCGCGACGGACATGGTCGCGCTGCCCGAGAGGCTCACCCCGTGGCCCTTGATGGTGAGGCTGCTCGCGGTCAGCGCGGTCATCTGGCTGAGCTTCAGCGCGGCCGCGTTCGAGACCTCGACGAGGCTGCGGTCGGTGGTCAGGGCCGCGCGCTGGGTCAGGCTGAGCAGCGGCGCGCTCGCGCGGACCAGGTCCACGACCGCCCCCGCGCTCACCGACAGGAACGTGCCCGCGGTGCTGGCGCGCGAGCCGACCAGGTCCACCAGGGCGGAGGCGCCGCTGCCGATCAGGCTGGCGCCGCTGGCGACGCGCACGACATCGGAGCTGAGACCGATCCCGCCGTTCTGATCGTGGAACAGCGTCCCGCTCAGGCTGAACGCCGCCCCGCCGCCCAGGGTCAGCACGCTGGCCGCGCCGAGCTTCGACGGATCGAGATAGAGCAGGGGAGCCGTCCCGGTGCTCGCGAAGGTGGCGCCGCCCGCGACGTCCAGCAGGCTCTGGCCGACGCTCAGCGAGCTGCCGAGCGCCTCGAGGATCGGCACGGTCAGGGAGTCCGTCTGCCCAGCGGTCAACGAGTAGAGGCTGCCGAGCGCGGTCACGGTCTGCCCGTTGAACGACAACCGCGCCTGGCCGGTGGGGCCGCTCGACGCCGGAGTCGGGCTGCCCGGGGCGGTGGAGGCCACGACCGGAATCACGGACGCGTCGGTGAGACCCGGCGTTCCGGTACCCGGCGCGCTCGGCGGCGCGGCCGGCGCGTTGTCCCCGCCCGCACCCGCCCCGGCAGCCTCCGGGGCCAGGAACTCGGCCACCGCGAGCGCCTTCGCCTGCTCGCGCGTGGTGACGGTGGCCATGAATTCCGCCGGACCTTCCGCGATCTGGGGAGCGGAGCGGAGGTCGGCGAAGACCTGCTCGGCCGCGGCGGGCGACAGCGGCGCCTGCGAGAAGGGCTCGCTCCCGGTGCGGCTCCAGCTCTGAAGGGTGCCGACCTGAGCCGCGGGAGCGCCCGGATTATTGGGATCGGACACCTCCACGAGGCCGTGCAGGACGTGGACCTTGGTGGTGTAGCTCGGCTGACCGGGTGAGCTGCCCGGCGCGGGGATGATTTCGACGACCAGGACCGTTCCGCGGATCGCCGCGATCGCGTTCGGGGTGCGGATCTCGATCACCTCGCCGGGCCGCATGCGCTGCCGCACGACGCCCATCGCGATCTTGCCCGCGGTGAGATCCACGCTGGAGCGCCCGGTCTCCTCCTTGATGGTGAGGGACGAGAGCTCGCGCACCGTGACGAGCGCCTTGCCGCCGAGCAGCACACGCACGACCGACTTCTCGGCGGTGGCGATGTGATCGCGCAGGAAGACGTCGTCCTTGAAGCGCAGGGGCTGGGGGGCAGGCAGCGCGGCCCGGGCTACCGTCACCGTGCCCGCGAGCGTGGTGACGACGCCGACGCCCCGGCCGCCCTCGTCCGCGGTCTGGGCCGGGGCGGGGCCCGGCCATACCGCGACGAGCAGGGCCATCGAGGTCAAGCGCACCAGCCATGTCATCACGATCGTCCCTCCGTGCAGGGGTTGCGCGGTGGCGTCCATGCGTCCGCGGATCATGAGATAGCAAGGCGTCTGCCATCGGGGAGGATGGCTGGAAGCCTGCGGATAATTGGAGAGGAGGGACCGGCGGCCGGTTCGGCGGCCGGGTGCGTCCCTTCAAACATGACGGGCTTCCGACGGTTTTCGTCGGAAGCCCGTGAGCGCGTCCCGGCAGAAGCGAAAGTCTACAGTCCGCCGATCGTGACCTTGGTCCCGGCGCCGTCCACCCGGATGAGGGCGGCGTTGGGCGCGAGGTTGAGCGTCCCGAGGCCGCCGTTCTTGATCGCGCCGTTGATGCTCACGTTGTTGGCCAGCGCGCCGCCGGTCAGGCTGACCGGAATGCCGCCGATCGTGGTGCAGGGGCAGAAGCTGTTGGCGACCGAGACCAGGTTGCCGCCGCTGCCGCCGAAGCCGATGAGCGCGCCGGTCACGTTGAGGATGGAGCCGCCGCTCAGGCTGACGAGCGGCCCACTCAGCAGGCTCAGGGAGCTGCCGTTCATCAGGCTGAAGAGGTCACCGGTCACGCGGAGCACGCTGCCGCCGGCCAGGCTGAGCGCGGCGCCCCCGGCGACGGTGAGGGCACTCCGGTCGAGCTTCATGATCGAGCCGAGGCTCGTGACCTTGGCCTGGTAGGAGAGTTGTACGGTGTCGGCCGCCGTGGTCAGCGTGCTGCCGTTGCGCAGCACGAGGAGCGGCGCGCTGGCCTCGAGCAGGGCATTGTCCACGCGGACCGCCTGCACCGCGCTCACGGTCGCGTTGGACGCGTCGAAAAGCGAGCCGGCGTGCTGGAGGGGCCGATGCGTGCCGAGGGTCAAGCCGGTCTCCGCATCCATTGCGGAGGTCGTGCCGTAGAGATCGAACATCGGAACGCCCGCGCCGCCGAAGGTGTGGACGCCGCCGTCGAGGCGGACGAGCGGCTCGGTGGTGGACGTCGTCAGGACCCCGCCCTGCATCACCGCGAGCAGGCTCCACGGCACGGTCAGGTTGCTGTCGGTGGCCTGGAGCAGGGGACCGGCCAGCGTTGCGCGCCCGTCGCAGCAGACCACCATGAGCGAGTCGAACGTCTGGGTGGTGTCGGACAAGCGGAGCAGCGGATCGGTACCGGTGCGCACCAGGCTGTCGCCGCGCCGGAGGAAATAGAGCGGCGGATCCTGCGCGACCGACGTTGCGTCGACCAACGCCGCGGAGTCGAAGATCGTGTCACCACGGTCGAAGACGTCGAAGTTGAGCGTGGCGGAGCCGGAGGTCTCCGGAACCCACTGCGTGACCACCTGCTTGAAACCGGTCCGGCCGTGGGAGCTCGAGGTCGCGAAGCCCAGCGTGTTCGTGACCTCCGACGAGGTCTGGAACGTGGACGTCAGGCGACTCTCGGCGGCGATCTGGGTCAGGACGCCCGACGGGCTGATGACGTACGACCGGAAGGGATCGTCGACGGACTGGGTCGGGAACTCGTTGGTGATGAAGTTGTAGTTGACCGCGATCGTGTAGAGGCCGCCTCCGGTCACGCTGAACGCCTGGGACAGCCGGCTCCCCTGGGTGACGTTGGCGGGGGCCGACGGGAACAGCGTGGGATTCGCCGGCACCGACAGGGCGCCGGTCGCGGTGTGGATCAGGGCCATGTTCTGGCCCTCGGGCGGAGTGATCGAGCCCAGGCTCGAGATCACGCCGCCAGCGCCGTTCAACGTCCAGCCCGCGAGCCCGCTCTCGAAGCCCGGATTGACCAGTACGTTTGCCCCGGGGGTACCGCCACCACCGCCGCCGGTGCCGCCGCCGTTGCCGCCGGTGCCACCGCCAGGTGACACCACTATCGGCGGCTCTCCACCGGTCTTCTTGATGTCGTCGTCTGTTTTCCCGGTCGTCCCTATATTGGGAGGCGGTGGGAGCGTGCCCGTCGTAGCCCCCGCGATCGGGGTCGTGAGCGGATTCGGCCCCGGGTTGAGGATCAGGGCCAACGTGCTCGCCTGCGCCATGCCGTTCTGGATCGAGCCTTCGGTGGCGGCACCCTGCGAAGCGCCCCCGGAGCCCGCGCCGCGCTCGAAGCCGGCGGTGAAGGCGTCCGGGCGCGCGGCGCGCTGCAGCCCGGCGGTCGGCCCGTTCACCGTGATCCCGCGGCCGGGGGAGAGCAGCTCGGGACGCGGCTGGAGGAGCTCGAGGGTGCCCGACTGCACGTCGTACTCGGTCACCGGGTTGCCCGCGACCATCGCGGTCTCGACCGTGATGACGGTCCCGCGCACCGCCGCGACCGCGTTGGGGGTGCGGATCTCCAGGGTCTCGCCCGGGCGCATGCGCTGCTTGGCCACGGAGAGGCCGATCTTGCCCGAGCTGAGATCCACGGTGGCGCGCCCGGGCTCCTCGGTGATGGTCACCACCGAGAGCTCACGCACGGTGACGATCGCCTTGCCGCCGAGCAGCACGCGCACGATGGACTTCTCACCGGTGCTGATCCGGTCCCGCTCGAACACGTCGTCCTTGAACTTCAAGGCGACCGGCGCGGGTAGCGCGGTGCGGGCCAGCGTGGCCTCCCCGGTCAGCGTCGTCACGACGCCCACCGGCTGCGCCTGCGCGAGCACGGACAGAGGGGAAAGAGCGACGACGAGCGTCGCCAGCAGCAGGATTCTCAGTCGGGCATCCGCCATCACGGTTGGTCTCCCTTGTCTCGAATCGACGTCGTCCCCGTGCGCGGCGCCTTCCCCGGTACACTCGCTGCGGGTGACTGATTATGCGTTCAGCGCGGGAGCGGCGCAAGGGAAAGCATGGCGGAATCGATGTCGCGGGGCGGCGTCGCGCGGCGCCCGCCGTCAACGCGCGGAGATCGCGCACATGTTGCGCTCGGGTCGCGGCGCGCGCGTGGTGATATAGTCGGAGGCTGAGCGCGACCACCCATGTTCGACATCGGCCTGCAGGAGCTGGCTCTCATCTTCGTGATCGCTCTGCTCGTGTTCGGGCCGAAGAACCTGCCTCAGCTGGGCCGCTCGCTCGGCCGGGCGATGCGCGAGTTCCGGCGGGCCAGCGACGAGTTCCGGTCCACCATCGAGACCAACCTCCGGATCAACGAGCTGGATCCCTTGCCGGATCCGACGCCGGTGACCACCCCCTCGGACCCGGTCAGCGAGCCGGTGGGCACCACCGAGGCCCTGCCGGAGTCGGTGCTCAACCCGTACGAGACGCCGGCCATCCCCGTTCCGGAGGGGGAGAACTACCTGGCCCAGCGGAGCGCCAAGCTCTTCCACGGGCGCGACTGCAGCTGGGCGCGCCGGATCGCCGAGCCCGAGCGGGTGTACTTCAAGCGGGTGGTGGAGGCCCGGGAGGCGGGCTACGCGGCCTGCCCGGTCTGCGAGCCCTGGGAGCCCGCCGGGTAGCCCCTTTTTTTTGCTTGTGGAGCTCAACGGGTGTTGACTATCATCTGTTGAGGCTCCAGGTATGGCTCAGCCCGGCGAACCCAGGGAGGAACGGACAGCGTGAAAGAGATGACGGCTCGGCAGCGGGAGGTGCTGGAGTTCATCCGCACCTTCGGCGAGCGGCAGGGCGTGCCTCCGACGGTCCGCGAGATCGGGGAGCGCTTCCACTTCACGGCGCGTGCGGCCTTCGATCACCTGCGGGCGCTGGAGCGCAAGGGCATGCTGGAGCGCCGGGTGACCGGCAAGCGGGCCTCCCGGACCCTGGTGCTGCCCGCCCACAAGGGCGCGCGCCGGTCCGAGGCGGCGGCCATCCCGCCGGGCATCCCGCTGCTCGGACGCATCGCGGCGGGCGCCCCGATCACCGCGGTGGAGAACCACGAGGACACCATTCCCCTCCGGCCGGAATGGCTCGGAGCGGGTGGCCAGGATGTCTTCGCCCTGCGCGTGCGGGGCGACAGCATGATCCAGGCCCACATCATGGACGGCGATCTCGTGTTCGTGCGCAAGCAGGAGACGGCGGGCAGCGGAGACATCGTCGCGGCGATGCTGGACGGCGAGGCCACCGTGAAGCGCTTCACCCGGGAGAGCGGCGCGGTCGTCCTGCGCCCCGAGCACCCCACCATGAAGCCGATCGTGGTGGAGGCGGGGCGGGGCGAGTTCCGCATCCTGGGCAAGGTCGTCGGCGTCATGCGGCACATCTGAAAGGAGCGAAACCATGCGGCGGGCAGCGGTGGTGATACGAAGCAGGAAGCGGCGGCCGATCACGCGCCGCGATTGGAAGTCCGACTGGCGTCGCGACGCGCGGCGCCGCGTGTGGATCGGGTCGCGCGCGCGCCTGGCCGCCACGCGCCCCCTTTTTTTCGCGCTGAACGCTCAACAGGTGGCGATGGTGCGGCCGGCCGATCTCTTCGGCGCCGCGGCCATGCTGCTGGCGGTGGCCTCCTGCGGCGTGCTGGCCGCGCTGCTGGGGAGCTGAAGCGGGCCGAGAGTCAGGTGCGCTCCGGCCGCTCGCCGTCGAGCGCGCCGGACTTGCGCTCCTGGCCGAGGATGTCGAGGGCGCGCTCCACCGGCACCGCCGGCTTGTACGGACGGTCGCGCGAGGTCAGGGCGTCGAAGATGTCCGAGATGGTCATCATGCGCGTCTGCACCGGGATGTCCGGCGCACGCCAGCCGTCCGGGTAACCCCCGCCGTTGAGCTTCTCGTGGTGCGAGCGCGCGATCTCGGGGACGCGGCGGAGCTCCCTCGTCCACGGGATCTGCTTGAGGAACTGGTAGGTGTGCACGACGTGCGACTGGATCTGCTCGTACTCCTCCGGGGTCAGGCTGCCCCGCGGGATGGCCAGGATGCGGGCCTCCTCCGGGGTGATCAGGGTCAGCGAGTCGCCCAGGTGATCCGCGTACGGGAGCACCGCCAGGTCCCGGATGGACGCGGAGACCTCGTCGAGCATCACGGTGGGCTCGTTGGCGGCCGCGACCGCCTTGAGGTGCTGGTCGAGATCGGCGAGCACCACGGCCAGCTCGGCGTCCCATTGCGCGCAGCGGTCGCCGAAGCCCTCGCGGCCGTGCTGGAGCAGCCACTCGGTCTTCCGGCGCGCGTGGCGCAGCTCGAGGCCGCGCCGGATGATCTCGCCGCGCTGCCGGATCGTGTCGAGCTGGCCCACCGGGAGCTTCTTGGCCTTGACCAGCACCTCCTCGCGCACGCCGACCTTGCCGAAGTCGTGCAGGAGCGACGCGTAGCGGATCTCCTTCATCTCGTCCGGGGAGAAGCGGACGTCACGGAAGGTGCCGCGGTCCCGGTCCACCGCGGTGGCCAGGGCCACCGTGAAGTCGGCCACCCGGAACGAGTGACCCGAGGTGGTGGGGTCCCGCGACTCGATCGCGGTGACCGAGGCCTGCACGAAGCCCTCGAACAGGGTCTGGATCGACTGGTAGAGGCGGCTGTTCTCGAGCGCGACCGCGGCCTGCGAGGCGAGCGACGCGGCCAGATCGCGGAAGCGCGGCGGGTAGGAGATCACGTGGGCGAGCACGTCGGCGGGGGTCGGGAACACCGCGGCGGGATCCCGCTTGCAGTTGATGAGCTGGAGCGCGCCGATCACCTGGCCCTGGGGCGTGGCCATCGGGATCACGAGCATGGACTTGGTGCGATAGCCCACCCGCTCGTCGAAGTCGCGGTTGACGCGGAAGCGCGAGCCCGGTGGCAGCACATAGGCATCGTCGAGCTGCAGCACATTGCCGGTGAGCGCCACGTGCCCGGCCACGCTGGCGTCGTCGATCGGCAGGGTGAACTCGGTGAACGGGACGCGGACGGAGTCGTTCTGGGCCAGCTTGAAGCGCAGGCGCGCGGGGCCGTCGGCCACATCCTCCACCACGTAGATGGATCCGGCGTCGCTGTGGGTGATCTCGCGCGCCTTGGTCAGGATGAGGGTGAGGAGCGCGTCGGTGTCGCGCTCGGCGGAGAGGCTGACCCCGATCTGGTTGAGCTCCTGCAGCTCGCGGCGGCTCGCATCGGCCTCGCGCCGGGCCCGGGCGTGGTCCCCCGCGTTGCGGAGGGCGGTGGCCAGGACCGGGGGGGCGACGGGCGTGCCGACATAGGCGTAGCACTTCACCGTCGGCGTGATCCCGGGGGGCACGAGGGCCACCACCGGCAGGTCGGGCGCGGCCGCGGCCAGGGCGATTGCGACCGGCGCGTCCCCCGCGGTGAGGTCCACCAGGACGACCGCGGACTCGTCCGGGGTGGCCGGCGGGGCGCCCGACGCGGGCAGCGGGAGCCCCTCGAGGTCACTGGGGAGGACGGAGAGCTGGGTAGCAGCCGGGGAACCCGCCGGGTACCAGACCACTCGGCGTGGCATATATCGAGGGTAGGACCCCCCTCGGGGACCTGTCAAGAACCGCGACCTGCCCGGTGGGCCGCCGGCCCGGCTTGACCGCCTCGCGCCGGGGTCGGTAAGATCACCCGTCTATGACCACGCGCGTATCGACGGGCAGTTCCAGGCTGGACGAGATGCTAGGCGGCGGGCTGCTCCCGGGCACCCTGACGGTCGTCTACGGGGCCACCGGCATCGGCAAGACCCACCTGGGCCTAGCCTTCTGCGACCACGGCGCCCGTGCCGACGGGGCCCGGGGCATCGTCTTCGACATGAACGTCCGCGGGGACTCCCAGCAGCACCACGCCTATGCCGCCCGCCTGCACGACTGGGACCTCAAGCGCTGGACCCACACGGTGCTGCCCATGGCCGAACCGTACCCGTCCTCGGAGCAGATGCGGGCCTTCTACTGCGACGCGCTGCCCTGGGTCGGCAAGCTGCGCGACTACCAGGTCTCGAGTGGAGACGGGCTCGAGTTCGACTGGAACTGGAAGGCCCAGTACAACCAGGCGCTCTACACGGTGCGGCCCTTCGTGTACTTCCATCTCGGGGCGGGGAGTCGGCGGATCGTGGTGGACGGTATCGAGCCGATGGACGTGCCGGGCGACTACATCCAGCCCTACATCTTCGACGACCTCTACCGGAAGACCATCCACCGCGACAGCGAGACGCTCGGGATGGAGATCTGCATGCCGGTGTGGAAGCACCGCGCGTTCATCGACGCCCACCGCTACGATCACACCGCGGTGACCACGCTCCTTCTGGTGACCGCCGAGGAGACCCAGCTCGAGCACCTCATCGCCCGCAAGGTCGCGGCGGGCGACGTCGGCGCGGTGGCCAACACCATCGTGGTGATGGGTAGCGAGCGCGTGGGGAACCGGCTCGCCCGCATGCTCTGCGTGGTCAAGCACCGAGGCAGCGCCAAGAGCGACGAGATCGCCGAGTACCGCGTGACCGAGCGGGGCTTCGAGCTGGGCTAGCCGCATGGACCAGGCCGCGCTGATCCGTCGCCGGCGCCGCAACTTCCGCCAGCTTCCCTCCCAGCGTGTGCGCTCGGCCCGGAGCGCGCTGGCGTTCGTCGAGACGGTCGGCCTCTGCTCGACCTTTCACCGGTTCCCGGAGGGCCTGGGCTGCCTGTGGGAAGCGGTGGTGGGCCGGGCCGCGCCGCGGTGGCCGCGCCGATCGCACCACGACGACGGGATCGGGCTCACCTGGGAGCTCAAGGACGTGCTGCCCGCCAAGCGTCAGGTGTACTACGGCAAGCTCGTGAAGGGCCGGCCGCTGCTGGTGGCGCTCGATCTCTTCCCCGCGTTCTACTGCCTCGTCCGCGGCGGCCAGCGCGCGGGCGCCTACCGCGGAGAGTACGAGGCGGGGCGCCTCTCGCTCACCGCCAAGCGCATCATGGACAGCCTCGTGCGCGAATCGCCCCAGTACACCCGGGGCATCCGGGCGGAGTGCTTCATGCTGGAGTCCGGGAAGACGCGCGAGTTCGAGCGGGCCATGGGCGAGCTCCAGCAAGGCCTCTGGATCGTGAAGACCGAGGAGCGCTACGAGCCCAGCTTCTCGTACCGCTGGGACCTGCTCGAGCGGTGGCTGCCCGAATCGGTCGCGGAAGGCCGGCGCCTCCGTCGCCCGGCCGCGCTCGAGCGCCTGCTCGCGCGCTACCTGGCCGGCGCGGTCTACTCGACCCCCGCGCTGCTCGCGCGGCTCTTCGGGCTCCCGCGCCGCGAGGTGGAGACGGCGCTGGCCGCGCTGGCGCGGACGGGACGGTTGAGCGCGCCGCGCGAGGTGACGGGTTGGCCGGGACGCTGGGTGGTGAGCGCCTGATGGCATCGCCGCCTCCCGGCTTTCGCTACATCGACATCCACACGCATCTGCATCCGTCCTGGCTGTGGGCCGCGATCCGGCGCTGGTTCGCCGGCCGGCCGGGCTGGGACTTCCAGTACGGGACCGAGCCCGAGTGGGTCGCGCGGTTCCTGGCCGAGCAGGGCGTGGAGCGCTTCGTCTTCTTCTCGTACGCGCACAAGGCCGGGCTCGCCCGCGAGCTCAACGCGTGGCTCCACGAGACGGCCCGGCGGCTGCCCGCCGGGCTGCCGCTCGGCACGATCCACCCGGCCGATCCGGACGTGGTCGACGTAGCCGAGGAGGCGCTCGATCGCTACGGGTTCAAGGGCTTCAAGTTCCACATCAACGTCCAGCGGTTCGATCCCGACGATCCGCGGGTCCTCCCGGTGTACGAGCGGATCCTGGCCCGCGGGGCCGTGCTCCTGATCCACGTCGGGAGCGCGCCCTGGCCCAACGAGTACGACGGCTTCCCGCGCTTCGAGCGGGTGATGGCCATGTTCCCCGAGCTCAAGGTGATCGTGGCCCACATGGGCCAGTTCGAGACCCGCCGCCATCTGGCTCTGATGGAGCGGTGCCCGAACATGTACCTCGACACCGCCGCCGCGATGACCGCCCAGAGCCCGCTCTACCGGGACCGCCCCGACACCGGCCCCGCCGACGTGACCGACGGCGATCTCCTGCGCTGGCAGGACCGCATCGTCTTCGGGAGCGATTTCCCCAATACGCCCCACCCCTACGACGACGAGCGACGGCCGATCTGGGAGCGGCCGGTGCCGGACACGGTCCACCGCAAGATCTTCCACGACAACGCCCAGCGGCTGCTCGGTCTCTAGTGCGCGTCGAGCTGGACCGGTTCCCGGAGGTGGCGCGGCGCGCGCTCGCCGCGCTCGGGCCGCTGGCCGGGCCCGCGAGGCCGGCCTGGGTGGTGGGCGGCACGCTTCGCGAGCTGCTGTCGGGCGGCGCCGCCGCGGATCTGGACCTCGCGGTGATGAGCGGCGCGCTCGAGCTCGGCCGCCGCCTCGCCGAGCGGCTCGACGCGAGCTTCGTGGTGCTGGACGAGGATCGAGGGGCGGCGCGCATCGTGCCGCGGTCGGGCGGCGCGGTGGTGGACCTGGTGGATTTCCGCGCGCCGACGATCGAGGACGATCTGCGGGCCCGTGACTTCACGGTGAACGCGCTGGCGGCGCCAGTGGCGGACCTGCTGCGCGACGGCGCCGCCCCGATCGTGGATGTCACGGGCGGGCTCGACGATCTCCGGGATCGGGTGGTGCGCGTCTGCAGGCCGGCCGCGATCACCGACGATCCGGTCCGCGCGCTCCGGGGGGTGCGGCTGTCCATGCGTCCCGGGTGGCGGCTCGCTGCGGACGCCGAGGCGGCGATCGCGTCGGGCGCGTCGCTGATCACGCGTGTGGCGGCGGAGCGGATCCGCGACGAGCTGGTCGGGATCCTGTCCGACGCGGCGGCGGGCTCGGGGTTGCGGGTGCTGGACCGGCTGGGTCTGCTGCCCGCCCTGCTCCCGGAGAGCCTGCCCATGCGGGCCACCGCCCAGCCGCTGCCGCATCACTTCGACGTGTGGGAGCATTCGCTGCGGGCGGTCGAAGGCGTGGACGCGTTGCTCGCCGGCCTCGACGCCCTCGCGCCCTGGGGCCCGGGTCTGCGTGAGCATCTCGCGATGGATCTGGGCGGCGGCCTGACGCGGCGGGAAGCGTTGAAGCTCGCCGCGCTGCTCCACGACGTGGCCAAGCCCGAGACGCGCGCCGAGGTCGGCGGGCGCGTTCGCTTCATCGGGCACGACGCGGTGGGCGCGCGCCGCGTCGGCGACATCGCCCTGCGCCTGCGCCTCTCGCGACACGCCGGGCAGGTGATCGAGCGGCTCGTGGCCGAGCACCTGCGGCCCATGCATCTGGCGCAGGCCGGGGTCATCACGCGGCGCGCGCGGTTTCGCTTCTTCCGTGCGCTCGGTGACGAGGCGCGCGACCTGCTGCTCCTGGCCCTGGCCGACGCGGCGGCCCTCGACGGGGGATCTCCGCTGGCGGTGTGGGCGGGCAGCGGGGGTGAAGTGGCGCGCACCCTGATGGCCGGCGTCGACGAGGAGGCGGCGGCTGCCGCCGGGCCGGGGTTGCTCCGGGGCGAGGACGTGATGGCGGCTTTCGGCCTGACCCCGGGCCCTGAGGTCGGCCGCCTCCTCGCCCTGGTCCGGGAGGCGCAGGCGCTCGGGCTCGTGCGCACGCGGGACGAGGCCCTCGCGCACCTGCGCGGGCACTCGGGGAGCGGAACTTGACACCCGACCCGGCGGTTGCCTAGAGTGTGCCCACCTTCCCCGCAACATCCCCCGCTTCCACGGAGGCTCGAGATGGTCGTGAGACGTCTGTGTTCGCTCGTGTTCACGCTGCTCGTGGTGCCGGGCCTGGCCTGGGCGGCGCCGGAGGGCAAGGTCGTCATCGCGCAGGGTGTGGACCCCACGACGCTCGACACCCAGAACCAGCAGGAGACGCCCGCCTCCGTGGTGGCGAGCCATCTCTTCGACACGCTCGTCGAGCGCGATCAAAATCTCAAGATGGTGCCCGCGCTCGCCGCGGAGCTGCCGAAGCTGGTGGGCCCGACGACGTGGGAGGTGAAGCTGCGCCAGGGCGTCAAGTTCCACAACGGGGAGGAGTTCAACGCGGAGTCGGTGAAGTTCAGCCTGGAGCGGGTGAAAACCGGGCTCCGGGCCAGCTCGAACTTCCGGCCGATCGAGAAGGTGGACATCGTGGACGCCTACACGGTGCGCGTCCAGACGAGCAAGCCGTGGCCGATCTTCCCCACGATCATGACCTCCCGCCAGGCCTCCATGTACCCGCCCAAGGCCTACGCGGGCAAGGACTCCGCCTTCATCTCGAAGAACCCGATCGGCACCGGGCCGTACAAGCTCGTCCGCTGGAGCAAGGACGAGGAGATCGTGCTCGAGGCCAACGACCAGTACTGGCGGGGCGCCCCGAGGATCAAGACGGTGGTGTTCCGGCCGATCCCGGACGACGCGGTGCGGGTGGCCGCGCTCCAGAACGGGGAAGTGGACGTGGCGGTGAACATTCCGCCACATCTGGCCACCATCATCGCCAACCATCCGAAGATCTTCCTGTCCACCGCGCCGTCGATCCGCACGCTGCAGCTCATGTTCGTCACTCACGAGTACGACGCCCAGCACAAGCTGGTCGGCCCCTACAAGGGCGTGACCGCGGACAAGCGGGTGCGCCAGGCCATCGCCTCCGCGCTCGACGTCGACGAGATCATCAAGGGCGTGCTGGACGGCAAGGCGATGCGCACCGCCACGCTGCTGACCCCGCTGCACTTCGGCTACGATCCCGCGGTCAAGCCGATCAAGCAGGATCTGGGCAAGGTCAAGCAGCTCCTGACCGAGGCCGGCTTCCCGGGCGGGATGGAGCTCACGCTCAACAGCCCCCAGGGCCGCTACGTGCGGGACAAGGAAGTGGCGGAGGCGGTGACCGGCCAGCTCACCAAGGCCGGGATCAAGACCCAGCTCAAGACCTACGAGTTCGTCAACTACCTGAACACCCTCGTGTACGTCCACAAGCCGGGCCCGATGTGGCTGATCGGCTGGGGGACGTCCACCGTCGACGCCGAGACGGTGTACGGGCCGCTCTTCCGGAGCGGCAGCAACCTGGGTAACTACCACAACGCGGACTTCGACGGCATGGTGGACCAGGCGCAGACCCAGATGGACGAGAAGCAGCGGCTGGCCACGTACCATCGGATCAACAAGCTGTGGATCGACGACATGCCGGCGGTTCCGCTCTACCAGCAGGTCGACCTCTACGGCGCGAGCAAGCGGCTCAACTGGAAGGCGCGCAGCGACGAGCTGATCAAGGCCTACGACATGTCGCTGAAGTAGCGAGTAGTTGACTGGCGCGGTCGGGCGACTAGAATAGGGGCGCAGGCCGGGTACCGTCGACAACGGGCGGGAATAGCTCAGTGGTAGAGCATCGGCTTCCCAAGCCGAGGGTCGCGGGTTCAAATCCCGTTTCCCGCTCCAGAAACCGAAAGACCCCCGAGGCGAGCACCTCGGGGGTCTTGTTCTGAGCCCTCAGAAGCTCACCCTCACGCCGCCCCAGCCCCCGATGGGCGCCCCCGGGGTCACGAAGCGCTCGACCGCGATCGGATTGCCGACGGCGTTGAAGTTGAGCGCGCCTCCGGTCTCGTAGCGCGTGTTGGTGGCGTTGTCGATCCGGGCCCAGAGCTCGACGTGCTCGAACGGGCGGTAGCGGGCGTTGAGGTTCAGGATCCCGTAGCTGTCCACCGTGCCTCGCCGGTTCGCGTCGTCCCCCCGCAGGAAGCTCCCGGTCGTCGCGATCACGTCCGCGCCGAGCCAGACGTTCTTCACGACCTCGACCTCCGCCCCGAGCTTGAAGTTGTGCTGGGGGATTCCGGGAATCCGATCGCCGGGACGCACCCGCACCCCGTCGGCCTCGGTCACGCTCGCGAGCGTCTCGCCGCTCTGATACGTGGCGTCGACGAAGGCGTAGCTCCAGAAATACCGGAGCCGTTTCCACGCGCCCGACAGGCCGGCCTCGACCCCCTGGCGTCGGGTGCCGTCGACGTTCCGGAAGAACCCGCCGCCCCCGGTCTGGGTCGCGGTGAACAGGATGTCGTCGTGGAGGTCGGTGCGGAAGAGCGCGAGGCTCCACTCGAGCGCAGTCGGACTGGGGAGCGGCACCTTGCCGCGCGCCCCGAGCTCGTAGGTGCGCGCGACGACCGGGCGCAGGGGCGGATCGGCGACGAAGGCGTTGGGTAGGTTGCAGGGGGCGTTCGGGTCGGCGCACGTGAGCTCGGCCGGGGTCGGGGCGCGAAAGCCCTCGCTGTACGAGAAGAACAGGGTGAGCGGCTTGAGCAGCTGGAAGGTCAGGCCGGCGGCGGGGCTCACGCGGCTGAAGTCATGGTCGCCGTTGAGCGCGGGGTTCTGACCACTGCGATCCCGGATCGCGATACTGACGTGCTGGTAGCGCCCCGCCAGGGTCAGGGCCAGCCGCTCGGTGATGTCGAACGTGTCGGTGACGTAGACCCCGACGTTCTGCTGCCGGGTGTGGACGTCCACCACCGTCTCGAACCCGCCGGTGCGCCGGGTGCCCACGCTCGCGCCCTTCGGCACGAGATCCGCCTCCGCCTCGCGCTGGCTGAAGCGCGACTGGTGGCCGTCGTAGGCCACCCCCGCGGTCACCCGGTTGCCATGGCCCAAGATCTTCCCCCTGTACGACAGCTGGAGCGTGCCGCCCCAGTCCTGCGAGCGGGTGCTCGTGGTGCGGTCCTCGCCCTGGGCCTGACGCTGGAGCGTGCCGGCGAGGGGATTGCCGGCGCCGTCGAAGAAACCGACCGACGAGCCGCCGCAGCGCCCCAGGTGGAGGAGCCGGCCATTGGCGTCGAACACCTGCTCCCCGGTGGCGTCGTCGAGGCAGGTGACCTGGGCGTCGCCGTTGAACGTGCGGCGCCGGTAGTCACGGTAGAACGCGTTCGCGGAGAGCAGCACGTCCTCGGTGAGCTGGTGGCTGCCGTGCACGGCGCCCAGATGCATCTCGTTGCGGGTCTGGTCGGGGAAGGTGTGCACCGCGCTGTGATCGCGGGCCAGGGTTCGTTCCGGCACGAGTCCGTTGCCGACGAGATCATTGTTGACGTAGGCGTAGGTCAGGCCGAGGGTGGTGCCGGCCGACTCCCAGCCCACCCGCGTGAAGAGCTGCCGCAGCTTGCTCGGCGATCGATCGCGCCAGCCGTCCTCCTCGAGCCCGTTGAAGGCGACGTACCAGTCCACGGGACCGTGGACGCCGCCGTGCTCCGCCTCGACGTTCCAGCGCCCGAAGGATCCGGCGGACACGCCGAGCGAGGTCCCCGGGAAGTCGCGGCCGCTCTTGGTGCGGATGGCGAGCGCGCCTCCCAGGGTGTTGAGGCCGAAGATGGGGTTCGAGCCCGGGATCAGGTCGATGCCGGAGATCGCGAGCTTGGGAATGAGGTCCCAGCTCACGGTGTCGCCGAAGCCGTCGTTGAAGCGCATCCCGTCGAGGTAGACCGACAGGCCGATCGCGCTGCCGGTGAGCGGCGAGGCCAGGAACCCGCGGTAGGTGACGTCGTTCTGCCAGGGATTGCTCTGGGCGCCGGTGATGTTGACGGAGCCGAGGCGGCGGAACAGCGCATCCGAGAGATCGACGCTGGTTCGACCCGAGATATCGCCGGAGGTGAGGGACTGCACGTTGCCCGCGTACTTGTCGATGGGGATTCCGAGGGCGGGGAGCGGGGTCGTGCCGATGACCACGACGGGCGGCAGGATGACGGCCGGCGGCTCGGCGGGCGGCGTCTCCTGGGCCGCGGCCGGGCACGCGGCGAGGAGCCCGGCCACCAGCGCCGCGATCTTCGCCACTCGGAGTCGGGTCGGGTTCGCCACGGTCGACTGCTCGGGTGATACCCGATCCGGAGCGCGGGGACAAGGCCCACGCGGCCAGCGATCACGCCCTCACTCGAGCGGCTTCCCTCCGAGGTCCTCGGCCCGCTCGACCGTGATCAGCACCGCGAACCCCTTCTTGTCCGGGTCGCGATCCTTCTCCGGCTGCACGAGACGTCTCCAGATCTCCTCGTACACCGGCCCGGACCGATGGATCGCGGCGGTCCCGTAGAAGCGCGCGATGCCGCCCTTCGGGAGCAGGCCGGACTCCCTGAGCTGCGGCTTGCGGAAGAACACGGTGACCTTGGTCCCGTCGGCGAGGGCCGCGCTCGTCGAGCCCTGGCCGCGCTCCCACAGCCCGAGGTGCTCGTCGTCCACGACCATGGTGCTGCCGCGCGGGGTCACCTGGGCGAATCCGTCGGGTAGGACGGTGGCTACGAGACACACGTTCGCGGGGAACGCGGTATCGATGTGTTCCTGGAGGGCTTTCGGGATCCGGCCCACCGGGCCCTCCGGGCTAGCGTCCCACCGCGATGCCCCAGGGCCCTTTGCCGACGGGAATCGTCGTCAGGACCTTCTGGCTCGCGGTGTCGATCACCGAGACGGTCTCCGATACGCCATTGGCCACGTAGAGCTTCTTGCCATCGCGGGTGAGGTTGAGGCCCCACGGACGGATACCCACCGCAATGAAGGTCACGACCCGCAACTCCTGAACGTCGATGACCGCGACGTCGTTCGATCCCCCGTTGGCGACGTAGGCCCACTTGCCGCTGGGGTGAACGACCACGCCCTTGGGCTTGGGAGCCGGGCGGTCCAGCTTGAGGGTGGCGACGACGGCGTTCTTGGGGACGTCGATCACCGAGACCGCGCCGCCGATCTCGGCGGTGACGAGCGCCCGTTGACCGTCCGGCACGAAGGCCGATTCCCGGGGACGGCTGCCGACCAGGATCGTGGCCACCGTCTTGAGCGCGGCGGTGTCGATGACCGAGATCGTGTGGGTGGTCTCGGCGGTGACGTAGACGAGGCGGCCGTCGGGGCTGACCGCTACCCCTTCCGGCTCCGTGCCGACCGGGATCGTCGCCAGCACCTTGCCCGTCTTCGTGTCGATGACGGAGGCGGTATTGGCGTCCTCGTTGGAGACGTAGAGCCGCCTCCCGTCCGGGCTCACCGCGAAGGCTTCCGGGTCGGTCCCGGCCGCGAACCGGGCCTTCACGACCCGGGAGACGGCGTCCACCACCGCGATGACATTGTCGTGGCCGAGCGCCACGTAGATCGTCTTCCCGTCGGGGCTCACCCCGATTCCGCGAGGTCGATTGCCGACGGGAATGTTGGCCACGACCTTGTCGGACGCCGCGTCGATGACCGTCACGCTGTTCGAGCGCTCGTTCGAGACGTATACCAGCGGCTCGGCTCCGGCGCTCGCGATCAGGGTGCCGAGCGCGGCCAGCGAGAGGAGCGTCACCCTCATCCAGTTCGGCGCCATCGCTCTGCCTCCCTCACGACGTGAACCGGCACCGGCTGTCGGCCGCGGCGGTGCCGATCGCGTCGAGGTTCTTCCCGCCCACGTCCGCCAGCACCGCGAAGGGGCCGAGCTGCCCCGCGATGTCCTCACGCTTTCGCGGGCCGGCCACGTAGAGCGGCTGCCGGAGCTGGTGGTCCCACTTGCGGAAGGTGAGGGCCTCGCCCTTGTGGCCGTCGAAGGGATGTGCCGACTCCATGAAGGCCATGAGAGCGGCGCCATCGCTCGCGCCGGCCCGTACCACCGCCTCGCCGACCAGCTTGAGCGCGGCCCACGCCGCCCAGGAGGTCTCGGTGAGCGGGGCGCTCCAGCGACGCCGGAAGCGGCCGTTCAGCTCGCGGGCGCTGAACCGCTCGAGCTCGTAGTGCCAGCCGATCGCCCAGAGCCCCGCCGCGCGGTCGGCCGGGAGGCGGAGCCCGGCCTCGCCGATCCCCGCGATGCGGTCCGGGGGCCGGCCCTCCGCGATGGCCCGCGCCACGGCGGCATCCACCCCGCGATCGTCGGCAGCCAGCAGGACGATGTCGGCCGCGGCGGCGTCCCCGATCACGGCCGCGCCCCGGCGGGCGAGGCTCCGGCGCGCGACCGCCTCGATCTCGGCGCCCCGGGGCGAGCCGTCGCCCGCCACCGTCCAGCGGGCGAGCTTGCGCTGGTCCACGAGGAACTGAGTGAGGGCATCGACGTACATCGCCACACTCGGGGCCACGTGAAACAGTCTCCGCTCGCAGCTCTCGTTGCGCAGGCGGTCGTCCGGGGCGCCGATGTTGAGGGCCGGCGTGCCATCGGCCGCCACCTGGAGCAGCGTCTCGCCGCCGCCCGGCCCCACGCCCCCCACGACGGCCAGCGCGCCGGCTCGCGCGAGAGCACGGCCGGCTTGCCCGCCGGGCCGGTCGGCCTCGGTCTCGAGCCGCAGGCGCTTGCCGAAGAGCGTGGCCAGCGCATTGGCGTCGTCCAGCCCGAGGGCGGCCCCGCGGCTCACGTCGGTGGCCTTCTCGGCATCCGCGGGAAGCAGTACCCCGACGGTGAAGACGTCCTCGGCGCGGGCGGCGCGCGGGGTGATCGACGCGAGCGTCGCGGCGGCCACGGACCCGAGGAAGGCCCGCCGCCCGACCCGGGCTGTCGTCACCCGAGGACCCGGAGCCATCGCACTACCCCGCGGCCGGGCCGCCGGAGCAGCAGCGCGTCGAGGCCCCAGGCGCGGCCGGCGCCCGCGCCCATGAAGATCACCATCGACGTCACGAGTAACAGGTGGAAGCCCTGCTGGCCGAAGCTCATCCACTGGCTGGCCAGGCCGAAGTTCAGCGCCAGGTAGAGCCCGACGAGGGCGCTGAACCGGGTCGCGAGGCCGAGGGTGATGCCGACTCCCACCGCCACCTCACCCCAGACCTGGAGGATCGCGAAGAGCGCGGCGTTCGGGAGCACGGTCTGCTCGAGGAAGTCCTTGTACCAGCCGATCGGGTTGCCGGCCGCGAACTCGGCGACGCGCTTCGGATGGAAGCCGACGAAGCGCGGCGAGACCATCGGGTAGGGAAGGATCCCCCAGGCGAGTCCCAGGGCCAGCTTGGTCCACACCGCCTTGAGGAACCATGCCCCGACGACGACGCGCAGCAGTGCGAGCCAGGCTTCAGGGGCCAGCATGAGCGCGGGCAGTGTACGTGATGGGCACGATCTGGGCAAGCCGCCCGGGCGGGCCGCCCGCTAGCGCTTGAAGATGTTGTAGAGCCACTGCCCGAGCAAGCCGAGCAGCGGCGGCAGGAGCAGCCCCGGGATGCAGCGCGCGAGGGTGAGCGGCCATCCGAGCAGCGGCGCCTCGTAGGTGAGCATGCGGATCGGGCTCACGAGTGTCTTGGCGGTGAGGAGGGTGATGATCGGCCCTGCCGCGGCGCCGTGCTTCAGGAGGTTGGCCGCGACCGGGAAGAAGAAGTAGGGGCCACCGGGCAGGACCAGTCCCGCCGCCCACCCGATCAGGATGCCCTGGCCCATCCGCTCACCGCCGAGCCACCGGGTCATCGTCTGCGGCGGGAGCAGGACCTCGACCAGGCCGGCGAGGAGGAAGCCGAGGGCCAGGTCGAACCAGACGCCGCGAAGGAGCCGGCTGCTCGCCGCGACGGCGCGGAGGGGCAGGCTCGCGTCCCGCGCGAGCGCCACCGCGACCGCGGCGACGACGAGCCCGAGCAGGATCCAGGTGCTGGCGTCCACCCGTCGCGTCACGCCGACGTGGAGGACCGCGCGGTCCGGTACTCGAGGTCGGCCGGGCCCGGCGCGCTGGACTCCCCGCGGGCCGCCTCGATCAGCCCGTGGTCCGGCGCGAGCGAGCAGACCGGATCGGTCGCGGCCGCGTTGCCGGTCAGATGGAACGCCTGGCAGCGGCACCCGCCGAAGTCGGCGGCCCGCCGGTCGCAGCTGCGGCAGGGCTCCGGCATCCACGCCTCGCCGCGGTACGCGTTGAAGGCGTCCGAGTGCTGCCAGATCTCCTCGAGGGACCGGTCCTGAACGCGATCGAAGCTCAGCCCGGGCAGGGTGTGGGCGGCGTGGCACGGGAGGGCGAGCCCATCCGGGCTGACCACGATGAAGCGGCGCCCCCAGCCGTCCATGCACGCCTTCGGGAACTCGGAGTAGTAGTCCGGGATCACGAACAGCAGCTCCATGCTCCCGCGAAGGCGCTCCCGGGCCGCGCGGGCCACCTCGCGGGCCCGGTCGAGCTGCTCCCGGGTCGGCAGGAGCGCGCGCCGGTTGGGGAGCGCCCAGCCCAGGTACTGCGTGTTGGCCAGCTCGAGCCGGTCCGCGTGGAGCGATTCGCCCAGCGCGATGATCTCGGCCACCCGGTCCAGGTTCTCCCGGTGCAGCACGACGTTGATCGTGAGCGGCAGCCCCAGCTCCTTGACGAGGCGCGCCACCTCGAGCTTGCGCTCGAAGGAACGGAGGCCGGCGATGCGGTCCGATTCCGGGGCGCGGACGTCCTGCACCGACACCTGCACGTTGTCGAGCCCGCAGGCCCGCAGCCGCGCGAGGCGCTCGCGCGTGCAGGGGATGCCGCTGGTGATCAGGTTGGTGTAGAGGTCGAGCGCGCGCGCGCCCTCCACCAGCGTTTCGAGATCGTCGCGGATCAGGGGCTCGCCGCCGGTGAGGTTGAGCTGCACCACCCCGAGGGCCTCCGCCTCGCGGAAGACGCGCAGCCAATCCGCGGTCGAGAGCGCGTCGCGGTGGTCCGCGTAGTCGAGCGGGTTCGAGCAGTACACGCAGCGCAGCGGGCAGCGGTACGTCAGCTCGGCGACGAGGGTATAGGGCCGCGGGGCGTCGCCCGTCACCCGTCGCTCCGGATCAACCCGCGGTCGACCATCGCGTGCAGGAAGGTCAGCACCTCGCGCTCGATGGCCTCCGGCGGCTGGGGCGCGTACTGCTCGGCGAGGCGTTCGACGATGGCGGCGACGGTGTGCTCGCCCGTGCACAGCTTCACCACCGCGGCCGCGGTCGCGTTCAGCACGAGCCCGCGCTCCGGGTAGAGGAGCATGTAGCGCTCGTCCTTGCGGTCCCACCGCAGGCGCACCTTGGGCGCGAGCCGGGGCCGGGCCTCGGCGGCGAGACGGGAGCCGGTATCAGGCACGAGCGCCGCCCGGCCCCCAGCCCGGCTCGACGTAGGCGGTGTAGAGGCTGTCGAGCAGGTGCCAGAGGATCTCGGTCTTCCGGATGAGCGCGGCCACGCAGCGGGCCTGCAGCTCGTAGGTGTGGGCGTGGCGCACCACGAAGTCGATGGCCTCGAGCGAATCCTGCCGGGCCCGGGGCGGGCGCGTGCGGAAGTAGTCGAGGGTGTCGCGGCTGATCCACGGGTAGTGGCGCTCCCAGGCGAGCACGCGCTTGGTCATGAGGTCGGGCGAGAAGAACTCGGTGAGCGAGGACGCGACCGCCTCGAGCAGGGTCCGCTCGCGCACCAGCTCCACGTAGCCATCGCACGCGAAGCGCACCCCGGGCAGGACCGAGCGGCAGCTCGCCACCTCCTCGCGGTCCAGGCCCACCCCATCGGCCAGGCGCAGCCACAGCTCGAGCCCGCCCTCGCCCGGCGCGTCGCCGTCGTGATCGCGGATCCGCCGCATCCACATCCGCCGGAACCCGGGGTCCTCGGACTTGGACAGGATGATGGCGTCCTTGATCGGCACCCGGGTCTGGTAATAGTAGCGGTTCAGCACCCACTGCTGCAGCTGTGGCTGGGTGAGCTTCCCGTCGTGCATCAGCACGTGGTAGCGATGGTGGTCGTGATAGCGGTACTCGCCCTCGCGGCGGACCCACTCGATGAGCTCGTCGCGGCTGAGCGGCGGTCGTCCTGCGGTCATATCCGCACCTCCATGCCGTCGCGGGCGACTTCCCAGCCCGCCGCCTCCACGCGCGCGCGCTCCGGGGAGTCGTCGCGCAGCAGCGGATTGGTGTTGTTCAGATGGATGAAGATCCGCCGCGGCGCGGTCACCCCGTCAAGCCGGGCCAGGCTGCCGTCCGGACCGCCGATCGGCAGGTGCGCCATGTCCTCCGCGCGCTTCGTCCCGAGTCCGAGCCCGGGCAGCTCGTCGGCCGACCAGAAGGTCCCGTCGAAGAACACACAGTCCGCGCCCTCGAGGGCGCGGCGTACCGCGTCGCTCACCGCGCCGACGCCGGAAAGATACGCGAGCACTCGCCCGGTCGCCCGCTCCCGGATCCGGAAGCCGATGCTATCCGCGGGCTCGGGGGTGGCGCCGGTCTCGAGATGGATCGGGAGCTTGCCCGGCACCGCGACCGCCTCGACCAGCAGCCCCGAGGGCCGACCGTCCACGCCCGCCAGCTCCTCCTCGCGGCCGAGGTGGAGCGAGCGCCAGGTGACCTGGCCGGGAAAGCGATCGAGCGTCCGGTACAGCACGTTGCCGTCGATGAACCCGCGGCGCAGGCGGTCGGTCGCGTAGATCACGAGCGGGTGCGACTCACGCAACGATAGAAGCCCCAGGCAATGATCGAGGTCGCCGTTGGTCAACAGGATGGCCGCGATCGGGGAATGACGGGGGCCGCGGGGATGAAGCGGAGGGAAGCTCTCGATCTGCTGACGGATCTCCGGCGAGCAGTTCAGCAGGAACCACTGATCGCCGTCGGCGCTGACCGCCACGCATTCCTGGCTGCGGGCGGTGGCCTGGAGACTTCCGGCCCGCACGCCGCGACAGTTCGGGCACCCGCAGTTCCATTGCGGGAACCCGCCGCCGGCAGCCGAACCCAGCACCCGGATCAGCATCGTTGGTCGCCGGAAGCAGCACAGCCCTTCCACCGGCCTGGCGGCCGGTCAGAAGGGCTGTGAGTCTGAGCGATCCAGCCTTAGAAGCGGTCGTCCTGTTCCCGCTCGAACTCGTCCTGGTAAGAGTTGATCTCGGCGTCCATTCTCACTTCCACGAATTCCGGGGCTTCCCAGGCCATCGCTCTCACCTCCATTGGCAGAGTTTCAAACTCGACATGAGGCCCCAAACGGAGCCAGTGCCCGGAGTCTAGTGGAGGAGCGCCTACAGGTCAAGCACGTTCGAAGGGGCCCCCCCGGTCCCCGGGCTGGGTTCGCGGCCGGGCCCCGCGTTGACCTTGGGGGCGGTCTGTGGCCGACTGACCCGGGGGAATCATGGCTGCCCGACGAGGGACGCGGGGGTGGACCGCCGGCCGGCGCGAGTTCCTGGCCACGCTGCTGGCCCTGGTCGCCCCGGGGTGGGGGCGCCCGGGGCCCGCCGAGGCCGCCCGGTTGGGCGCCATCGGGGTACAGCTCTACACGGTTCGCGCCCTGCTGGAGCAGGACTTCGAAGGAACGCTGGCCGGGCTGGCCGCTATCGGATTCCGCGAGGTGGAGTTCGCTGGATATCGTGGCCGCACCCCTCAGGCCGTGCGCGCGGCGCTGACACGGGCCGGACTCGCCGCCCCCTCGGCCCACGTGTCGATCGAAGCCGTCCGAGATGATCTGCCCCGGCTGCTGGACGGGGCGCGGGCCATGGGGCATCGCTACGTGGTCGTCGCCTGGCTTCCGGCCGAGCAGCGAACCCCGGACGGCTACCGGGCGGCCGCCGACCTGTTCAACCGCGTCGGCCGGCAGACCGCGGCAGCCGGAATCCAGTTCGCCTACCATAACCACGCGGACGAATTCGCTCGACTCGACGGCGGCATGCCCTACGATCTGCTCCTGGAGCGATGCGACCCGCGCTACGTGGCCTTCGAGATGGACCTCTACTGGATCACCAAGGGGGGTCAGGATCCGCTCGCGTACTTCGCGCGCTGGCCGGGCCGCTTCCCCTTGGTGCACGTCAAGGACTCCAGCGGCGCCCCGGATCACCGCATGGTGGACGTGGGCGCGGGGAGCATCCCGTGGAAGGCGATCCTCACCCGCCGGGAGCAGGCCGGCATCCGGCACTACTTCGTCGAGCACGACGCGCCTGGTGATCCCCTCGCCAGTGTCCGGAGGAGCTATGAGTACCTGCGCGGGCTGGACGTCTGAGCGCCGACGGCGCCGGGCGAGGTTGGCGGCCGGCGTCCTGATCCTCGCGATGACGGCGACCTGGCCGGCCCGCGATTGGCTGTCCGCTCAGGAGGTGAACCTGGCCGGCGCTCGCAATGGAAGCCAGGTGATCAAGTACACCTCGGAGCGAGGCGGGGAGTGGCGCGCCGAGAAGCTCATCGACGAGCGCGCGACGTCGGGCGGCTGGGCGTCCGCGGACGGCTCCCTGCCGCAGGAGATCATCGTCCGGCTTCCCGCGCCGTCCCGCTTCAACACGCTGGTGTTCAACCTGGACGGCGGCGCGCCCGAGAGCGAGTGGGCGCGGGACATCGCGATCTACACCGCCGACCCGTTTCCCACCATGGGGGGATGGAAGCTGGTGACCATCGTGAGCCTGGCGCGCCAGGCCGGGGACCAGACGTTCACGGTCACCTCGATGGACGGGCGATTCGTGCGGCTCTTGATCACCTCGGCCCACACCCCGGCCGCGCCGCGGGTGAGCCTCCGACAGTTCAGGCTGTTTCTCCGCTGAGCGGGGGCTCCCCGCGCGTCACCGATTGAACGGGGGCACGTAGGTCAGGCCGTACTTGACCAGGATGTTCTGGATGGTCCGGTCACCGAGCAGCCGATCGAGGGCCTCGTTGACCGCGTCGCGCATCGGCGGGTCGGCTCCGACCAGGCGCACCGCGACGTTCCACTGGAGCTCCGGGTCGCGGACATAACCGTCGGCGACCTTCACTCCCGCCTGGGGATGGTCCTTGAGGAACCAGCCCAGGTACGGATCGGTGACCATGCCGGCCGCGACCTCACCCTTGGCCACCGCCTCGATGATCTCGGTCTGGTCCCGGTAGGCGGTGATCCCGATACCGTGGGTCTGCAGCTGGTAGTGCGGCCACGACGTGTACTCCACGCCGATCTTCCCCGCCTTCACGTCTTCCGGACGATGCACGACGGTGTCGGCCTGGGGCACGAGCAGCACGTAGCCACTGCCGGCGTACGCCTTGGTCAGGAGGGCGCCACGGGGCGACGAGACCTTCTCATCCGTCAGGGGCACCACCGCGCCGATCACCGCGTCGCAGTCCGCGCGCCGGGCGTGCCGTGTGTAGATGATCCACTCGGGGATCACCTTGACGCCCAGGATCTTGGCGATCGCGTCCGCGATCTCGAGCTGGAAGCCGGGCTGGGCCCGATCCTGGCTGGAGAAGGGCAGCGCATCGGGATGCGCGCACACCCGCAGCCAGCCCCGCTCCTTGACCGCGGCCAGCGTTCCCGCGCCGGCCTCGAGCGGGACCAGGCCGGCTACGATCAACGCCACGCACACGGTAACCGTGAGCCGATATCTAGACATGGTCACTTGTCCTCCGCATTCCCCAGGGACATGACGTAGGCCACCAGCTTCCAGATGTTGTCCCGGGGCATCATGGCCTCGAAGCCGGGCATGCCGTTCGGTGATCCCTTGCTGATGCGCGCGTAGACGTACCCCCGCTCGAGCTTCGCCCCCCGCAGCTTGGGCGCCCGGGACGGCCCGCCGTCCTTCCCGTGGCAGTAGGCGGTGCAGCTTTGCCGGAAGAGCTGGGCCCCTTCCCCGATGACCTTCGAATCGGACAGATCGAAGGGGGGCGCGCCGGTCGCCCCCTGCGCGAAGCCGGGAGAGTGATCGAGGCCCCAGCCGATCGTCAGCGCCGCGGCGAAGATCGCCGCCGCCGTCACCCCGGCGAGGAGCCTGGAAGATCGCATGGAGAAATGCCGCTCTCGATGATACACCGCGGCGAGACAGGTCGGCCCGTCCCGCCGCGGTGTTGCGGCCCCGCCTTACTTGAGCGAGAAGACGAAGATCGCGCTGCCCGCCGGGAAGTGCTCGACTTCCGGCCACAGGGCCGGGTAGAGACCCAGGACCAGCGACCCCAGGCCGCTGGGCACCGCGATGTACTGCTTGCCGTTCACCGAGTAGCTGATCGGACCGCCGCGATGGCCGGACCCGGTCCGGAAGTTCCAGAGCTCGGCGCCGCTGTCGCCGTCGTAGGCGCGCACCACGCCCTCGATGTCGCCGTGGAACACGAGGTCGCCCGCGGTGGAGAGCACGCTGCCGATCGGGGGGTACTTGAAGTGGACGGTCCACTTGCGTTCGCCGGTGATCGGGTCCCGCGCGTCCAGGTGCCCGTACGCCTCGCCGCCCGGCGGGTGCTTGGCCACCTGGTCACCCCCGAAGAACAGACCGGCCGCCGGCTCGGTGACCGGGGTCTGCTTCTCGACGGTGACCTCCTCGCAAACCTCCATCGCGGTGTTGTACCAGAGCTTGCTCTTCGGGCTGTAGGACCCCGAGTTCCAGCTCCGCCCTCCCGCGATCCACGGGCAGATGAACGTCGGCTTGCCGATCTCGCGCGGAGGATTCCGCCCGATCAGCTCGCCGGTCTTGGGATCGATGCTCTTCACGAAGTTGTAGGTGTGAGTCATCGGCCACACGTTGTGAACCTTGCCGTTGGTCCGGTCCAGCACGAAGACGAAGCCGCTCTTGTTCTGGTGCACGAGCAGCTTCTTCCCGTCGCGGTCCATCACCAGGCTCTCGCCCAGACCCGAGTCGTAGTCCCAGTCGTCGTGCGGCATCTCCTGGTAGTGCCACTTGAGCTGGCCGCTGTCGGCGTCCAGCGCGATCACCGACGACGTGTAGAGGTTGTCTCCGGGCCGCGCGCCGCCCCAGTCGTAGTCGGGGGCCGGGTTGCCGGTTCCCCAGTACACGAGGTTGAGCGCCGGATCGTACGAGCCGGTCATCCACCCGCCGCCGCCGCCGAACTTGCCCGACTCGCCGCCCCAGCTCTTCGGGTCGTTCTTGATCGTGTTGAACTCCCACGCCTTCGACCCGTCGGACGCCTTCAGGGCGAAGATCTTGCCCTGGATCGGCAACTCGCCCGCGGTCTGGCCCAGGATGACCTTGTCCTTGACCACCAGCGGCGCGCCCGTGAAGTTGCAGGAGCACTTCTTGGTCTCGAGCAGCGTGCTGATCCACGCTTCCTTGCCGGTCTTCATGTTGAGCGCGATGACCCGGCCGTCGAGCGTGCCGAAGTAGACGTTGCCGTGTCCGGCCGCGAGACCGCGGTTGTAGGGCTGGAAGAACAGGGTGGTGACCACCGGGTCGAGCTTGGTGTAGTAGTGCCAGATCTCCTTGCCGGTGGCCCCGTCCAGCGCGAACACGCGGTTGTTCGAGGCGATGTAGTACAGCACCCCGTCGATCACGAGCGGGGTCGACTCCAGGCCCTGGACCACCACGCCCGACTGATGCACCCATGCCACCTGCAGATCCTTGACGTTCGTCTTGTTGATCTGGGCCAGCGGGCTGTAGCGGTAGGACTCGTACGTGCGGTGGTACATCGGCCAGTTGTTCGGATCATCCGACGTGAGGCGAGATGCCCCCGTTGGTTGGGCGTGAGCGACACACGCCAGTAGTGCAGAAGCGACCAGGAGCACTACGGTGAGTGCTGTCAATCGGGACGTCCTCGTCCGCATGGTCTCACTCCTTCCTCACGGGGTGGCATCAGCGCCATGAATCTCCGCCCGCTCGCCGAGCGAAGACTAGACAAGCCGGTTTATACGAGAGCCATCGAAGCACTGTCAATAGGCCAGAATCGGCGCGGCGCGCCATTGACATCGGCGCGGGGGCGGCGCTAGCATCCCCCCGGCATCCGACGCTCGGTTCCGCGGTGGGGATGTCGCGCAATGAGGAAATGTCGCGGCGCGGCCGCGGTGGCTACCGCCATGCTTGCGGGCCTGTCGATCTTCGGGCCATCGCCGCAGCCCGGGCGGGCGTCGGATCTCGCCCCACCCCTCGATTTGCCCTCCGGCTTCACGGCCGATGTGTTCGCGGCCGGGCTGGGCGCACCTCGCGCGTTGGCCGTCGATCCCGCCGGTACGCTGATCGCTTCGATCCCCAGCCAGGGAAAGGTCGTGGCCCTGGCCGATCGGGGTGCCGGGCGGGGCGTGCAGGTGGTGACGGTCGCCGAGGGGCTCCAGCTGCCGCACGGCCTCGCCTTTCGACACGGCGATCTGTACGTGGCGGAGACCGGCCGGATCCTTCGCTTCCGCTACGATCCGAAGACGCTGGCCGCGCGCGATGCGATCGTGGTGGTGGCCGGCCTGCCCGGGGGCGCGCACCACTGGACCCGCGGCATCGCATTCGGTCCGGATGGCGCGCTCTACGTCAGCGTGGGGTCGTCGTGCGACATCTGCCGGGAGGCGGATCGTCGGCGGGCCTCGATCGTGCGCTACGAGGCGGATGGCTCGGGCGAGCGGCTATTCGGCACGGGTCTCCGGAACCCGGTCGGCCTGGCGGTCCATCCCCGGAGCGGGACCCTGTGGACGACGGTCAACGAGCGCGACTGGCGGCGCGGCGGCGCCCCTCCCGACTATGTCACCGAGGTGTCCCAGGACGGCTCGTACGGCTGGCCCGACTGCTACGCCGAGCGGGGAAGGTTCATGGGAGATCCGGAGCTCCAGGACCGGCGGGATTGTGAGGGGCTCACGCTGCCCACCTTCGAAGTGCCGGCTCATTCGGCCCCGCTCGGGCTGGCCTTCTATTCCGGCGCGGCATTCCCCGCGCCCTACCGGGAGAGCCTCTTCGTCGCCATGCACGGCTCCCGCCCGGAGCTGCCCCCGGCCGGATACAAGCTGGTTCGCGTGGTCTTCCGGGGCGGTCGGCCGGCCGGCATCGAGGACTTCGCGACGGGCTGGCTCCGCCACGGGCGCGTGTGGGGACGTCCGGTCGACGTGGTCGCCGGCCGTGACGGCGCCCTCTACGTCTCCGACGACCACGGTGGCCGGATCGTCCGCATCGCGTTCGGGCCGCGCTGAGGGAGCGGACGGGCGAACCCGGCCACGACTCAGTCCTCGGCCACCTTGCGCAATCTCCGGATCGTGTCGACAAGGCTCTGATGCTCGGCGCCGCGGGTCATGAAGCCCGGGAGGATGGTGCGCACCGCGATCGCGAAGGTGACCAGGCTGCCTCCCTCGGCGGGGTCGACTTGCCAGTAGCCGGTGTTCTCCCTGAAGAAGTTGTTGGCATGGTCGGGGGCGAGATGCCAGTCGATTCGATGCCGGGCAGGATCCGGATACTTGACCATGTGAAAGCCGAAGGAGAACGGACCGATCCCAACCTCGTAGCGGACGAGCACATGTTGCGAATCGGCCTCCACCGGTTCGGCGGCGACCACCCGTGGGTAGTACCGGGGATGGCCGCGATAGTCGACCAGGACGGACCACACGCGCTCCGGGGTGGCCCGCACGAGGCCCATCGCGGTTCCGCCACCGGCGGACTTGCTGGCGCCGGGTGGCAGCGTGTCGACCACGATCACGTCGCCGGCGGCGAGGCGCGGCGGCTGATCCGCCGACAGGCCCGCGGCCGGCGCGCTCGAGGTGGCGAGACCGACGGCCAGGGAGACCGACGCGAGGGTGGCCCGAGGCGACGACACCGCTAGACCTCGGCGGATGGTGGAGCTGAACGCCCTCCCGCGAAGGACGCCCCTCCGGGGCCCGGGAAGCCGGCCGACTCCATCACGGCGTCTGCCGTGCGCCCTTTGTCATGTCCGGCGTATCGAGGCCGAGCGCGGCCTCCCACGCCTGCTGAGTGGCGATCTCCTGGGTCCACGGGCGCATCAGGGCGCCGGCCCGCGCGTCGCGCGCGTAGCGCTCGAGCGGGTAGCGCTTGAGCAGGCCCCGGCCGCCGCACACCCGGATCGCCTCCTGGGTCACGGTGACCGCGGACCGCTGCACGGTGACGTGGGCGGCGCGCGCGCGCTGCACCACATCCGGCGGGCAGCCCACCCGCGCCTCCGAGATCGCGCGGTAGTAGAGCGCCCGCGTCGCCTCCAGCGTGAAGAGCATCTCGGCCACCGCGTGGCCCTTCACCGCGGCCTCGGTGTGCAGGCCCGGCGAGCCCGCCATCTGGCCGGTCAGATAGGCGAGGGCGCCGTCGTAGGCCGCCTGCATGAGGCCCAGGAAGGTCGCGCAGAAGGTCAGCGGGGAGAGCTGGGGGAAGGCGTTGTACATGGCGCCGAAGAGGCCTGGCGGGAGCACCTCGCCGTCGTCGGGCACGAAGACGTCCTGGAGCAGCATGTCGCGGCTCACCGTGCCGCGCATGCCCATCGGATCCCAGTCACCGGGGAAGGACACGCCCGGCGCGTCCTTCGGGACCTGGAGGTAGAGCGTGCGCTCGATCCAGGGCTCGTCGCCCAGCCGGATCGCGGGCGTGGCGAAGTAGGGCGCGCAGCCCGCGAGGGACACGAAGAACTTCCGCCCGTTGACCACGTAGCCCCCGTCGACCTTCCGGGCGGTGGTGCCGAAGCGGCGGCCGCCCATGCGGAGCGCGGCGTCGGTCTCGCCCTGCTCGACCGGCTCGCTGTGAGGCTGGCCGTAGAAGACGCCCGCCTCGATCACCTCGCGGAACTTGGCGGCCCGGAGCTTCTCGTGGCGGCCCCGCGCCTCGGAGGACATCGGCATGTCGTCGGCGAGTGGGCCCATCATCAGCATGGTGAGGCAGTGCATGTTGAAGGTGAGCGCGGTGGAGCCGTTGCCCTGGGCGAGCTGCTCCGCGACCAGGCAGTAGGTCTCGTAGTCGGCGCCGAGGCCGCCGTAGCGCGCGGGGACGCAGAGGCCGAGGAGCCCGGTGGCGCGGAGGTCGGCGTAGTCGTCGAACGGAAAGGACGCCTCGCGATCGTGGCGCTCCGCCCGGGGGGCGAAGCGCTCGCGCGCGAGGCGGCGGGCGGTCGCGATCAGCTCGCCCTGGCGCGCGGAGGGCTCCAGATCCATGGCGCTACTTCTCTCCCAGGTAGGCCTTCCGCACCACGTCGGAGTGGAGCAGCGCGGAGGCGGCGTCCTGCAGCACGATGCGCCCGGTCTGGATGACGTAGCCCCGATGCGCCACCCGCAGGGCCATGCGGGCGTTCTGCTCGACGAGCAGGATGGTGGTGCCGAGGCGGTTGATGCTCCGGATGATCTCGAAGATGGTCTCCACCAGGATCGGGGAGAGGCCCATGGAGGGCTCGTCCAGCAGCAGCATCTCGGGACGGGCCATCAGCGCGCGCCCCATCGCGAGCATCTGCTGCTCGCCCCCGGAGAGCGTACCGCCCTTCTGCTGCAGGCGGTCGCGCAGCCGCGGGAAGAGGGTCAGCACGTGCTCGAGATCGGTCGGGATCGCCTCGCGATCGGCGCGCGAGAAGGCGCCCAGCTCGAGGTTCTCCAGCACGGTCATCGGCGCGAAGATGCGGCGGCCCTCGGGGGACTGGGCGATGCCGAGGCGGGCGATGCGGTGGGTGGGGACGCGGTCGATGCGCCGGCCGGCGAAGCTCACGGTGCCCCGCAGCGCCCGCACGGTGCCGAGCACGGTCCGGAGGGTGGTGGTCTTGCCCGCCCCGTTGGACCCGATGAGGGTGACGATCTCCCCGCGGGCGACCGAGAGCGACACGCCCTTGAGCGCGCGGATGTTGCCGTAGTAGGCGTGGACGTCGTGCAGCTCGAGCAGGCCGGCCCCGTCGCTCATCCGGACACGAGCTCCTGCTCGTAGCCCTTCCCCAGGTAGGCCTCGATGACCTTCGGGGTGCGCCGGATCTCGGCGGGGGTTCCTTCCGCGATGCGGGTGCCGTAGTCGAGCACGGTGATGCGGTCGGAGATCGTCATGACGACCTCCATGTGGTGCTCGATCAGGAGGACGGCCAGCCCGAGCTCCGCGCGGAGCATGCCGATCAGCTCGGTGAGGGCGTCGGTCTCGCGCGGGTTCATGCCGGCGGTGGGCTCGTCGAGGAGCAGCAGCGCGGGCTCGGTGGCCAGCGCGCGCGCGATCTCGAGCCGGCGCTGATCGCCGTAGGCCAGATTCTTGGCGAGCTCGTCGTCCTTCCCCTCGAGGCCGACGAAGGCGAGCATCTCCCGCGCCCGCGCGCGCGCCCGGGCCTCCTCGACGACGACGGTGGGCGGGCGGAGGACCGCGCCGGCCACCGAGGCGCGCAGGCGGCAGTGCTCGCCGACCAGGACGTTGTCGCGCACGGTCATGTTCTGGAAGAGCCGGATCGACTGGAAGGTGCGGGCGATGCCCCGCCCGACGATCGCGTGGGGGCGGAGGCCCACCAGGCTCGCGCCGTCGAGGAGGATCTCGCCCTGGTTCGGTAGGAGCAGGCCGGTGACCAGGGTGAAGAAGGTGGTCTTGCCCGCCCCGTTCGGACCGATCAGGCCGACGATCCCGCGCGGCGGGATCACCAGGTCCACCTCGCTGACCGCGAGCAGGCCTCCGAAGCGCCGGGTCAGGCCGCGCACCTCGAGCACCGCGCGGCTCGCGGGCGCATCGACGGCCGCCGCGCGCGCCGCCCGCAGCCAGCCCGGGATCGCTTCGGCGCGTGGGCGGGGCGGCGCGGTGACGAGGGCCAGGGCCTCCTCGCGCTCGTCCACGTCCGCGGCGGACGGGCGCACGCGCCGACCGGCCAGGCCCTCCGGGCGGAGCAGCATGATGACGACCAGGCCGAGACCGAAGAAGAACCAGCGCCAGAGGGTGAGATCGACGGTCGTGAGAGCCGCGATCCCGACGGAGCGGCCGATCCAGCGGATCAGGGTGGTCATCTGGGCCAGCAGGATCCGGTCGAACAAGGTGATGAGCATCCCGCCCAGGATCACGCCCTTGAGGCTCCCCATGCCGCCGAGGACGACCATGCAGAGCAGCATGATCGAGACGTTAAACTCGAACGCCCCCGGGGTGATGGCCTGCAGCTTGGCCGCGTAGAAGGACCCGGCGAAGCCCGCGAACGACGCGCCGAGAGCGAAGGCCAGCAGCTTGGTCTTGATCGGGTTCACGCCGGTGCAGTCGGCGGCGGTCTCGTCCTCGCGGATCGCCATCCAGGCGCGGCCCAGCCGGGAGTCCCGCATCCGGTTCATGGCCCACAGCGAGGCCGCGCCGATGACCAGGATGAGGAAGTACCAGGGGATGAAATCGGTGTCGAAGTTGACCCCGGGCAGGTGCGGGCGCCCGACCGGGTTCACTCCGTTCTCTCCGCCGGTCAGGTTCAGGCGCTCGACCGGGCGCCAGCCCCCGATGTCGATGGTGATGTCGCCCAGGTTGCGGATGGCGACCGGGATGATCTCGCCGAAGGCGAGCGTGATGATGGCCAGGTAGTCGCCGCGCACGCGCAGGGTCGGGGCCCCGATCACCACGCCCAGGCCGGCCGACACCAGCGCGGCGATCCAGATCACGACCCAGAAGCTCCACGCGTGCCCGTAGAGCGGGGAGCCGAGCACCGGGGAGTTCAGCAGGCCCATGGTGTAGGCGCCGATCGCGAAGAAGGCGGCGTAGCCCAGATCGAGGAGCCCCGCGTAACCGACCACGATGTTCAGCCCGAGGGCGAGCAGGACGTAGATCATCGCGTCGGTGACCGCGTGGACGGTCTGGGCGTGGAGCCAGCGATCGAGGAACGGGTAGGCGACCAGCGCGGTGACCAGCAGGGCCGCGGGCAGGGGACGGATGCGATCCGGGCCGGTCACGCCTTGTCCGGGACGCGCTCGCCCAAGAGGCCCTGGGGCCGGAAGACGAGGACCAGGATCAGGATCGCGAAGACCAGCGCGTTGGTCCAGCGAGCCGAGATGTACTGGTCGCTCCACGCGGAGAGGAAGCCGATCACGAGGCCCCCGAGCGCGGCGCCGGGCATGCTGCCGATGCCGCCCAGCACCGCCGCGGTGAAGGCGCGCAGGCCGGCCTGGTAGCCCATCCACCACATCCCGATGTTGTAGTAGAGCCCCTGGATGAGCCCGGCCGCGCCGGCGAGGGCGCCGCCGATGAAGAAGGTGAGGATGATCGTCTTCTCGACGTCGATCCCCATCGCGAGCGCGGTCTCCTTGTCCTGGGCGGTGGCCCGCATCGCCTTGCCCCAGCGGGTGCGGGTCACGAAGTACTGGAGCGCGATCATCAAGGGAATGGTGGTGACCAGCACCAGGATGTCCTTGGTGGTGATGAAGAGCAGCGACTCCACCCCCATCCAGTCGCGAAGAATGTCGACGGACGGGAACAGGTCCGGATAGGCGATGGGGGTGGGCCCCTTCCACATGAGGGCCAGGTTCTCCAGCATGAACGAGACGCCGATCGCGGTGATCAGGGGCGCGAGCCGGAACGCGTGACGGAGGGGCCGGTAGGCGACACGGTCGATGGCCACGTTGATCGCGCCGGTGGTCAGCATGGTGGCGAGGAACACCAGCGGCAGCACGGCCACCAGCTGCCAGCCGTGCAGGGTGGTGGTCATGCCGAGCAGGGCGAAGTAGCTGAGCGAGATGAACAGGCCCAGCATGAAGACATCACCGTGGGCGAAGTTGATGAGGCCGATGATCCCGTAGACCATCGTGTAGCCGAGCGCGATGAGGGCGAAGACGGCTCCGCGGGTGACCCCGTTGACCGTCTGCTGGATCAGGACCTCATGCCAGTCCAAGGACTTGTTCTAGCTGGGGGGGAGCGACGCCGCTCCTCCCCCAGGCCCCCCCACCTCACTCATCACGCCGGCGCCGGCGATATCCGCTACTCGAGGATCGACTCGAACTGGAACTTGCAGCCGATCGGAGTGTCGGCCTTCACGACCTTGAAGCCCGACATCGTGTCGTAGTCGACGTCGCCGTTGGCGTCGAAGCTCCACTTGCCGTTGATGCCCTCGAAGTTCTTGGTGGTGGCCATCGCCTTGCGGAGCGCCTCGCGCTTCTCGGTCGGATCCTTGCCCTTCTCGATCGCCGCGGCCGCCCGCTTGATCGAGTCGATCGCGACCCGGCCCGCTTCGGCCGCGTAGAGGGCGTAGGAGGTGGGCTCCTTCCCGAACTTCTTCTTGTACTCGTCGTAGGTCTTGGCCCCCACGCCCTTCATCTTCTCGAACGGGAGCCCCGCGAAGGTCACCCGCATCTCGGTGGCCATCGCCACCTCGCACGTCGCGCCCTTGAGCAGCTCCTCCTCGAGGAGCCCGTCGGGGCCCATGAAGCGTACGCGCGGGGCCACCAGGCCGACCTCCTTCATCTGGCGGATGATGACCTGGGCGCCGGTCTCGATGACCCCGCCCATGTAGACGAGGTCGGCGCCGGAGGCGCGGACCTTGGTCAGGATCGGCTTCTGGTCGGGCTGCTTCCAGTCGATGCCCTCGTTGGCCACGACCGCGAGGCCGATCTTCTTGGCGGTGGCCTCGAAGACGTCGGCGATGCCCTTGCCGTAGAGCTCCTGGTCGTTGAGGATGAACACCTTCTTCACGCCCAGGCGCTTGGCCCACTTGGCGGCGACCGCCCCCTGGATGTCGTCGGCGGGGATCGGCCGGAAGTAGTTGGCGAAGCCCATCGGCCGGTAGATCTCGGGCTCACCCGGCGCGGCGCCCTGCTTCTTGGTGAGGCCCGGGTAGGTGTTGGCCGGGGTGATCTGGGCCATGTGCGCCCGGTTGTTGATCGGGATCGAGACCTTCGCGGCGCCCGAGTTGTAGGTGCCGACGTACAGGATGGCGAGCGGGTCGGCCACCGCCTTGTTGGCGTTCTCGGCCTCGACCGCGCCGTCCCACTTGCCGGTCTGCGGAGAGGCGTCGTCGAGGTTGACGATCTCCAGGCAGAAGCCGGCCACCACGCCCCCGACCTCGGCGATGGCCATGTCCAGGCCGTTCTTCATGCCGGTGCCTTCCGGGATCATGGCGCCCTGCATCGGCCAGGACGTGTAGATGCGGAGCTTGCCCTTCGGGCACTGCTGGGCGGTCGCATCCATCTGGTTGGTGGCCACCAGGGCGAGCACCGCGCTCAAGAGGATTCCGAGCCTTGTCCATCCACGCATGACGTCCTCCTTCCTTCTGACTGCAACGTGAGCAACCACCGCCGATCGGCCCCGAGCTTGGCCGGATGCTGGAGACTGGCGCGTCGGCTGTCAAGGGGTTTCTTGGGCGACGTCCTGCGCTATCCTGTGGTCAACCCACGGAGGGGCGATATGTCGAAGCCGCGCGTCATCTACGAACCGAAGCCGGGCTCGCCGATCGCGGTCGATCGGGCGTTCTACGACCGTCTGGCCGGGGAGACCCGCTCCCGGACCCTCGTCGAGCAATTCGTGGTGCCGATGCGTTCGGGCCGCGCGTGGCCGGTTCACGCGGGGCAGCTCTTCCGCATCGTCGCGGTGGAGGGGCCGCAGGTCGCCGACTTCAATGCCTGGAGCCTCGGCAACCCGCGCGAGCGCTTCTGGGCCGCCCGGACCAAGCAGCTCCACCGTGCGCACGTCACCACTCACGACCGGCTGTGGTCCTGCCTGCCGTACCTCCGGCCGATGCTCACGATCACCAACGACACGATCCACTACGGGCGCGACGAGGACGGGGCGGGCTGCCACGATCTCCTCGGGACCCGCTGCGACCCGTACGTGCACAAGATGCTCAACGGCGAGGACTTCGACCTCTGCTGCCACTCGAACCTGGTGCGCGCGATCGCGCCCTACCGTCTCAATGAATTGGATGTCCACGACGTGCTGAACATCTTTCAGGTGACCGGGCTGACCGCGGACGACCGCTACTTCGTCAAGGCGAGCCCGGCGACCAAGGGGGACTTCATCGAGTTCTTCGCCGAGATCGACGTGCTCTGCGCGATCTCCACCTGTCCGCACGGGGATCTCTCGGTGCAGATGTGGGGCGCCGCCGCGGGCGATCCGCTCGCCACGTGTCGGTCGCTCGGGGTGGAGATCTGGCAGCCTGATCCGGCGCTACTCACGGGCTGGCGGTCGCCCACCCCCTCTGACTATCCTGGAGACCACGGCCTCGGACGCGGCTAGCGCGAGGAGGCGGACGGAGCGAGCCGATGGCGACGACGCAGATTCGCACGATCCCGGCGCGGCGCGGCGTCGCCGCGCGGGCGGCGAAGGGCCAGCGCATCAAGTTGATCAACACGCACGGAGCGCAGGTGGTAGACACCTGGGCATTCGGCGCGGGCGACGTGACCGAGTGGATGTCGATGGAGGCGAGCCGCGCGTGGTTCATGAAGCTGCGCGCCGCGCTCGGCGACACGTTTCTCACCAACCAGCGCCGGCCGATCCTGAGCCTGGTCGAGGATACGTCGGGCGGCGCCCACGACACGCTGATGGCGGCCTGCGATGCTCCGCGCTATCGGCTGCTCGGGGTCGAGGGCCATCACGACAACTGCCGGGACAACCTCCACGCCGGGCTCGCCGCGCTGGGCATTGCGGTCCCGGCCACCCCATCGCCGCTGAACCTCTTCATGAACATCCCGTGGACGCCGGACGGCGCGCTCGCGTGGGCGGAGCCGGTGTCCACGCCGGGCAGCTACGTGGTGCTCCGGGCCGAGATGGACCTGGTGATCGCCTTCTCCGCGTGCCCGCAGGATATCCTGCCGATCAATGGCCGGACCGGGCACACCACCGAGGCGCACTTCAGCGTCGAGTAGCGGGCGTCACTCTTTCTCGGCGCCTCGCCGCGGGCGAGCCGGGTGAGGAAGCGGGCGATGTCGCGGGCCATGTCGTCGAACGATTCCTTCAGGTGGTCCTTGCCGTCGCCCCCGAACACGCCCATCTGGGCGACGCGCCGGTCCGCGGTCACGCTCACGGGCTGGTGGGCTTCACGGGCCGGCCAGCGCCTTCGCGAGCGCGGTCACCACGTGGTCCATGTGGTCGATGTAGTCGCTCGTGCCCGGCACCGCGCCGGGCGACTGGGGAATCACGACGAGCTTGGCGCCGGCCAGGCGGGCGACCGCCGCGGCCGTGTCGGGCGGGTACCAGCTCTCCAGCACGACGACGCGCGCGCCCTGCTCCTTCATCTGCCGGACGAGGCTCACGAGGTGCTGTGGGGTCGGGGGAACCCCCGGCCGGTCCTCGACCTGGCCGAGCTCGATGAGGCCGTACGCGCGGTAGAAGTAGGGCCAGCTGTCGTGGTAGCTGACCACCCGCGCGCCGCGGTACGGCGCCAGCGTCTCGCGCCAGCGCTGGAACCGGGCCTCCACGCGGGTGAGGAACTCGCGCCGATTCGCCTCGAGCCGCGCACCGAGATCGGGCCGGAGACGGGCGAGGCCCTGAACGATGGAGGCGCTGACCGTCGGCATCGTGCCGGGATCGAGGGTGAAGTGCGGGTTGCCCGACGGATGCACGTCGCCCACCGATCGGTCCACTCGGCCCGAGGGGATCTTGAGCAGCTCCAGGCCCTGGGAGGCCTCGATGACGCTCGTCGAGCCGCGGAGCAGGCGGGGGTTCCCGCTGCTCTCGACGACCGGATCGATCCAGGCGTCCTCCTCGAGGCCGTTGCGGACGAGGATCTCCGCGCGCTTGACGAGCAGGATCTGGCTGGGGCGGATCTCGAGATCGTGCGGATTCTGCCCGGGCCGGGTGGCCACCTCCACGCGGCCCAGGTCGCCGACGATCGCGCGGGTGATGGACCAGAGGTCGGGCAGGGTGGCCAGGACGCGCAGGGGCGGCTCGGCGGCCGGCTCGGGCGTTGGGAGCGCGAGGAGCAGGCCGCCGGCCAAGGCGACGGCGAACGCGAGGATGGCGCGGACCCGACGGAGCGGGCGCATCAGAAGCGCTCCGTCGGGTGCGCGCCCAGGATGAACGTGCCCTGGAGGAAGACCTCGTTGGCGACGCGCTCCACCGCGCCGGTGCCCTCGGTGTGCTTGTACTGCACCCGGAAACGCAGGAACTCCGACGGCTTGAATTGCAGGTACGGCGAGACGGCCCACTCGCGCCCGCGGTCGACCGCGAGCTCGGTCCAGTCGCCGCGCAGGCCGACCGCCCAGCGCCGGTTGAAGTCCCACTGCCCGTAGAGATAGCCACCCCATCGGTCGAAGCGGCGGTCCCGGGGGGGCGTGATGTCATCCCCTTCCGCCGTCACCGTGCGCATGGCGTAGAGCGCTTCGCCCGCGAGCGTGAAGAGGGGAAAGCCGGATCCGGGAGCCGCCCACTTGTACTTGGCTCCCAGGCCGAGGACGGTCGTGCGATGCGCGTCGGTGGCGATTCCGCTCGCGGCCGACAGGTCGATCTGCAGGCCGCCCTGCTCCTCGAGCTCGAAGAACGTCCGCCAGCGACCGATGACCAGAGGATCCCGCAGCGTCCCGCGCCCGAACGCCACCTCGTTGTCCCCATCGAAGACGCCGATGGAGAGCTCGTTGTAGACCGGCAGCGGCAGCACCCAGAAGGCCTCGATACCCTTCTCACCGTCGAGCTGCTCCTCGCCGAAGAACCGGCTCAGCACGTTCGGCCGATCGATCTGGGGCAGATCGTCCTGGTGCACCACGTTCAAGGTGCCGAAGCGGGGCCGCATGACGCCGAGCCGCGCGGTGGTGCCGAGCGGGAGGGCGAGCAGGGTCAAGTTGGCCTCGTCCACCTGGACCGTGACGCTCCGGTCGGAAGGCTCGAGGCCGGCGGGCTCCTCGCCCGCGGAGAGCCGAACCACCGCGCTGGCGTACGGGTCCACGCGGCCGAAGAGGCCCAGCTCGATCTCGCGCGGGAAGACGCGGTTCTCGCGGCCGGCGAAGGTGCCGTCGCGTCGTCGCTCCCGGGTCCGGGAGGTCAAGTCGGTGACGAAGTCTCCACTGACCCCGATGTCGAACAGCAGCGTGCGTCCAGGCTGGGCCAGGGCGAACGGCTGGCGGGGGCTCAGCATCTCGCGGAGCGACGGCTCGCCCGCGGTCGGGGTGGTCGCGGCGGCCGTGAGCGGCACGGCCTGGGCGGGAGCGGGAGCGGTGCTGGCCGGACCCGGACTGGGCGCCGGCCCCGCTTGTCGCTGGGTCTCGAGCTGCTCGAGGCGGTCGGTCAGCTCGCGCAGACGCTTCTCGTACTGCTCGCGGATCGAATCGAGCTGCCGGCGTACCGCGCCGAGCTCCTGGCGGACCGCGTCGACGTCCTGCGCGTGGGCGGGGCCCGACAGGGACGAGCCCAGCGACAGGAGAAGGAACGGGAGCGGCCACAAGCGGGCCGTGTGCATGCGCATGGATGCCCTCCGGGAGCGGAGCGTGAGCGGCCGAAGCGGTCCCTTGGGGCCGCCGGTTCACGAAGCGCGGGGGCGGTCAGGCCTGGGGCGGAGCGCGGGGTGTGTCGGGTGATGCCGGAGCGGCGGGTCGGGTGAACGCCGGCGCCACGTCGTGCTGCTCGCGCGCGGGATCGGCCGGACGCGTGTAGCGCGCGAGGGTGCCCGGCACCGCGACGGAGTGAACATCCTGCTGGAGTGGGCAGTCGGGACTGCAGAAGCCGGGAACGCTCCGGTCCTCATCGAGCGCGGGTGGGATGCCCGCGACGGTGAGGGCGAGCGCGACGAGCAGCAGGAGCGCAGCGCGGCCAAGAGGGTGCATCGGCCGGGCGATAGTGGGGGAAGAGCGGCTCCTGGTCAAGTGGACGGCTGACGCCGCGCGGCAAGCGGGACACTTGACGTTGGTCCGCGCGCTGCTCTAGGATGCCCCCGCGTTGTCCCGATGACGCGCGGCGTGCCCTCTCACTGACGAGAAGGAGTCTCGGCCATGAAGCCAAGAGCGATCGTAGCGGTGGGCGCGGCCCTGGTGGTCCTTGCCCTCGGTTCCTCGGCGTTCGCCCAGACCGACTGCAAAACTCTCATGCCGGCGTCGCCCTGGGGCCCGAACGACCAGACGGGCGCCACGAACCGTGTCACCCCGGCCGTGACGAAGGCCGCCGCCGCCGAGATCAAGGACGGCAAGGTCATCGCGATGTCCTATCCGTTGACCGACGGAATCCCGCTCTTCGGTAGCCGGTTCACCAAGACGATCCTGACCGCTACCACGCTCGCGCCCGGTGGGGCGCTCGGCGAGAACCAGCTGACGTACATGGAAGACACCTGGCTCAGCCAGAGCCACGTCGGCACGCACCTCGATGGCATGGGTCACATCGGCCGGAAGGATTGCTACTTCAACCAGACGCCGATGGGCAAGTTCATCACCCAGAACAACATGACCAAGCTCGGCCTCGAGCACCTGAAGCCGTTCGCGACCCGGGGCGTGATCGTGGACATGGTCAAGGTGTACCAGCAGGCGAACAAGTTCAAGGGCAACGCCGCCTGCAAGAAGGCGTGCCTCGAGAAGGGCACCGTCATCACCGCGGCCGACATCCAGGCCGGATTGAAGATGTACAACGTGACGCTGCGCGAAGGCGACATCGTGATCATCCACACCGGATGGGGCGATCTCTTCGAGCAGTTCCCGGCCCAGAACGCGATCTACAACTCGGGCGAGCCGGGAATCGGCAAGGACGCGGCGACGTGGCTCATCTCGCAGAAGATCGTCGCGGTGGGCAACGACACGTGGGGCGTCGAGGTCATCCCGGGGGAGAACCCCAAGGAAGCCTTCATCGTTCACAACATGCTGCTCACCGACAACGGTATCCACATCATCGAGAACGTCCGTACGGACCTGATGGCGGCGGAGGCGGCCGCGACGGGTCGGGCCACGTTCTTCTTCAGCATGACGGTGCCGAAGGGCGTGGGCATGACCGGCAACTTCGTCGGGATCGAGGGCATCCGCTAAGCCGGAGGCCGGTCGCGGTCTCGTGACGCATCGGGCGCCGGCGTCCTCTCCACGGGGGCGCCGGCGCTCGTGTCTCCGCCGCTGGGCGTCGAGCGCGGGCGCCCTGGTGGTCCTCGCGGCGGCCCTGTCGCCGGCGGCGGCTCAGCGCACCTACCTCGTCGCGTTCGCGAACCTCACGGAAGAGCCGGGGGTCACGCTGGAGGGGACCGGCTTCACCGGACGTGAGATCCGGGAGAGCTTCACGCTGGCCGCGCGGGCCTACCCGCTGGAGATGGTCTACTACGACAATCAACGCGACGACGCCCGTGCCCTCGCCAACGCGGAGGCGGCGATCGCCCGCAAGGTGGATCTCTACATCCAGTACCATCGGGGTGGCGCCAGCGTGGCGGTGGCCGAGAAGCTCAAGGCAGCCGGGATCAAGGTTCTCGCGGTGAATACTCCCATCGCCGGTGTGCCGCTCTACACCGCGGACAATTTGGCGGCCGGGCGGGTTGCCGGCGAGGCTCTGGCCCAGTTCGCTCTCCGCGCGTGGCGGGGCCAGCCGATGGCGGCGGCGATCGTCGGGCCGGTATCCGCCGCCGAGGAGCGCGTGCCGGAGCGGGTCCAGGGCGTGACCCAGGCGCTCGGGCAGCGGCTGCCGGGCGTGCGGGTGACCGCGCTCGACACCAGGGGCAATCCGGCGCAGGTCGGGCCGCTCGTGGGTAAGTTCCTGGCCACCCACCCGACCGGCCGGCTGCTGCTGGCGGCGACGGACGACGCGACCGCGCTGGCGGTGAAGGCCGCGCTGGAGGCCGGCGGTCGCGTCCACGACAGCGTCATCGTGAGCCACGGGGTGGATCGGAGCATCCACGGCGGGATGAACGATCGGAGGGAGATCGATCCAAGCAACCGGGGCAGCATCCTGGTGGGATCGGTGGCGTTCTACCTCGACCGGTACGGCTACGAGGTGTTGCCGCTCGCGATGCGGATGCTGCGAGGAGAGGCGGTGCCTGCGCGGGTGACTACGCGGCACGTGCTGGTCACGGCGGCGAACGTCTTTAGCGAGTATCCACCCTACGACATGAACTGACGCGCGAACCTGCCGGTCAGCGGGGGCCCGCGGGTGCGGCGGCGAAGAGCCCTTCGGGACCCTCGCCGGTGGCGGTGGGCGCCACCGCGAACGTCACGTGACCGTGAGGGCTGACGCTCACCACCGGGTACAGCGTGAGCGTGGTGATGCGGTCGCCGCCGGGAAGAGCGTCGCCCACCGCGACGACCTGTCGGAGACCGCCGCCATCGGCGATCAGGATGGCCATCGGGCTCGAGCCGCCTTCGATTGAGGCGGCGAAGGCGATGGCGCCAAGAGGGCCGACCGTGGGCCAGAGACCGAAGTGCTCGATGGTGCCGCCCCCCGGCGCGGGGTCGCCCAGGCGCGACACGGCGCGCGCGCGCCCGTCCTCGACCGCGAAGATCGCCGCCGCGACCGGCGCGAACTTGAGCATGCCGTGGAACGCGACAACGCCGTCATCGTTCAGGCCAACGCGCTCGGAGAACTTTGCGAAGATGCCGCCGATCGGTGTGTCATCTCCGGCGCCCACCACCATCTGGATCCGCTCGCCGCTCGCCACGAAGACGCCCCCCGGCACCGCCTTGCCTTCGACCACCGCGGCGAAGGCCACCGCGCCGCGCGCGTTGATCACGGGAGGCCCGAACCCGGCGAAGAGGCCGCCGGCGGGTGCGGGGTCGCCCTGGGCGACGATCTTGCGCAGCACGCCGCGCGCGCTCACCAGAATCGCGTCGGCGGACTCACGCCCGCGCCGGACAGTCGCGAGGAACACGATGTCGCCGCGCGGGTTGACCGCCGGCGAATCGAGCGCGGCGAGGACGCTCGACGGCATCCCGGGAGCCGGGCTGCCGGTGAGGGCGACCGGGCGGAGACGGCCGGCCGACCAGGCGAAGATCCCCTCCACGGCTTTTCCCCCGGCGACCGCAGCGGCGAAGGCCACCACGCCGCCATCGCTCAGCGCCGGGGTCGGGTGCTTCCCGAAGCCGGACAGTCGTCCGACACCCGGAACGCGGTCGCCTTCCCGGGCCACCGTGAGAATCCGATTTCCGCGACGGAGGAAAATGCCTTCGTCCGCGGTCCCTCGGCTGAGCCTCGCGAAGAAGGCGACCTCACCCCGGGCGTTGACGGGAGCGACCACCGGGAGATTCTCCTGGCCGAAGCGGTCGAAGGTGCCGCCGCCCGGCGCGGGCTCGCCCACGCGGGCCACCGCGCGGAGCGTGGGCGCCTCGCTCGCGCGCGCCGGCACCGCCGGCGCGGTCGTGGAGAATGTGGCGAGCGCGACGAGCGCGCAGGCGACGACGGACGAGGGCTGGCGGGATCGCATACGCCGGGAGTATAGGAAGATCTGGATGGGCTCGCAATGACCGCGATGGCTCGGGGGTCCGTGATCGGCCTGGCGCTCCTGACTGTCGTCGCGGCGGGCGGTTCCGCGAGCGAGCCGCTGCGGGGCGCTTGCTACTGCCGGGCGGACGCGGTGCTCCATTGCACCGCGAACCTCAGCGAGCAGGACTGCCGCCGGCACTGTGACGAGGCGCTGTGCGACGACTGGTTCTGGAAGGAGCGATTGCCCTGCTGGAACTGGGGCTACGGGGGCTGAGCGGGGCACCCCCGAGGCGCTCGATCATCGCGCGGTCGAGCGCGTCCCACACGAGCTCGAGCTCGGGGGTGGCGCGCCCCCGAACCGCCCAGATGGTCAGCGGGAAGTCGAGACCGGGGATGCGGCGCACGCGCAGCCGGGAGCGGAGCGGGCTCCGGGCGAGAATGCGGGCCGGGACCAGCCCGAGGCCGCGGCCGCGGGCGACCAGGGCGAGCTGGAGCTCGTAGGTGTAGGTCTCGACCGTCACGCGCATGCGGACGTTCGCGGCGAGGAGGGCCCGCTGCAGGAGCGCGCGCGCCGCGCAGCCCTCCGGGTTCAGGATCCAGCCGACCTCGCCGAGCCCGGCAACCCGAGGGGAGGCGGCGCGCCCGCCGCGCGGGCCGATCACCACGAGGCGCTCCGGGCCGAGCCGCGTCGCAGCCAGCCCCGCGGGCGGCCCCTCCCGCTCGGAGAGCAGGACGATGGCGCCGTCGAGCGCTCTGGCCCGCACCCGCTCGAGCAGGTCGCGGCTCCAGCCCGTGCTGAGGGAGAGGGCGAGGCGCGGGAATGCGCGGCGCACCCGGTCAACCGGCTCGGTGAGCGTGACCTCGGTGAGGGCGTGTGCGACGCCGATGCGGACCTCCCGCGCGGCGAGCGCATCGCCGTCGGAGGCGGCCCGGACATCGCGCACCGCGTGGAGCACGCGGCGGCAGCGCTCGAGCACCGCCTGGCCCGCCTCGGTCAGGGCGAAGGGCCGCCGCCGGCGATCGCAGAGGGCCACGCCGAGGGCGCGCTCGAGCCGCTGGACGCGGCGGGTCACCGCCGGCTGAGTGAGATACAGCTCGCGCGCGGCGCGGCTGACCGAGCGCGCCTCCGCCACCGCCACGAACGCCCGGATGTCGTCGAATTCCACCGCGACATACTAATCATGCCGAGTATTCATGGGCAACATGATGGACGAGCGGGTATCCTGTGCGGCATGCCGACCTCGTCGCCGCCCGTGGCGCGCTCGTGGTCAGCCCGCGCGACCCCCGCCGGCGCCGACGCGTACCTGGCCCACTTCGAGCGCGCGGTGCTCCCGGCGCTGCGGCGGCTCGACGGCCACCGCGGCGCGCTGGTGCTGCGTCGACCCGAGGGCGGCGACGTCGAGATCATCGTGCTCACGTTGTGGGCGTCCGAGGAGGCGATCCGGGCGTTCGCGGGTACCGACGTCCTGTCGGCGGTGGTGGAGCCGGAAGCCCGCGCGGCGCTCGCGACCTTCGACACCCGCGCGACGCACTTCGAGCTGGCGCTGCACGCGGAGCCCTGACGCTACGGAGGAGGAGACATGTTGCGCTACTACTGTCATGAGTATCCCGAGGTCCTCGTGCTGGAGACCCGCGTGGTGGACGCCCGGCCCGGCGCGGTCCTGCTCGACCGAAGCCCGTTTCATCCGGGCGGGGGCGGCCAGCTCGCCGACCGAGGACTCGTGCGCTGGAACGGCGGAGAGGTGCGGGTCGGCGGCATCGAGGCCGCGGGCGGCCGCCACTGGCACCTGCTGACCGAGCCGGTCGAGATGGCGGGCACGGTGGAGGTGGTGGTGGACGCCGACTTCCGCTCGATGATGGCGCAGCTCCATACCGATACCCACATCCTGAACGCGCTCGTCTTCCGCCAGTTCCAGGGGGCGCTGGTCACGGGCGCCCAGCTCAACGACGACGGCACCGCGCGCATGGACTTCGACCTGCCCGACGCCGACAACGATCTCCTGCGGGCGCTCGAGCCCGAGATCAACGACGTGATCCGCCAGGACCTGCCGGTGCGGTACGCCTACGTGGGGGATGCGGAGGCGGCCGCCGAGCGCGGGCTCGTCCGGAACCGATCGGTGGCCCCGCCTCCGGCCGAGGACGGGTCGATCCGGGTCGTCGAGATCGTCGGCCTCGACCGGCAGGCCTGCGGCGGCACGCATCTGGCCTCCACCGCGCAGTCGCGGCCGGTGCGGATCCTCAAGATCGACAACAAGGGGCGCCACAACCGGCGCATCCGGATCGGCCTCGGCGGCGAGCCGCGCGGGTGATTCCGGGACCGGAGCCCTTCCGGATCGAGATCGCTCAGGCGGAGCTCGACGACCTCGCGGAGCGGCTGCGCCGGGCGCGGCCGCCCGGCGCGCTCGCCTCCGCGGGGTGGAGCTACGGGATCGATCCGGCGTTTCTCGAGCGCCTCATCGACTACTGGCGCGGGGAGTACGACTGGCGCGCGGTCGAGGCCCGGCTCAACCGGCTGCCGCAGTTCATCGCCTCGGTCGGCGGCCACCGGATCCACCTGCTGTACGAGCGGGGGAGCGGGGCGGACCCGCTCCCGCTCGTGCTCACGCACGGATGGCCGGGGTCGTTCGTGGAGTTCGAGGCGGCGGTCGGCCCGCTCGCGCATCCCGAGCGCTTCGGTGGTCGCGTCGAGGACGCCTTCGACGTGATCGTGCCGAGTCTGCCCGGCTATGGCTGGTCCGAGCCGCCGGCGGCACCGATCAGCACGCGCGACATCGCGCGCGTGTGGGACGAG
>WNFL01284669.1_pt5 | contig 115282 bp, 117 predicted proteins | sample 5400361 | NCBI WGS metagenome assembly WNFL01 (sample SAMN13153351, study PRJNA577476) | soil metagenome | isolation source: 40 cm soil on Douglas fir-dominated hillslope | place: USA:California | collected 2013-09-17
CATTGAAAGCATACTATGTCCAGACCAAGCAGGTCTTTTTTTGCCTGGTGGTATTTGCATTAATACTCTGGTTATGAAGCCCTTAGCAATTTCTTGTACACGCCATAGCTTGCCCCAAACTTTCATATACTCATCGTAGTGCCAATCTGAGTATTCACCGTGAGCAAGCTTTCCCCTAAGTGAATTGATACTGTCGTCACCTTTAAAGTATTCATCTATGACCGGATTATCCTTTCCAAAAACAGCAATAAATCCTCGTTTCATGCTCGAAGTGATTGTACCTAGGCAGTCAAAGTAAGCATCGTTTATAAGCTTCTCTAAGTTGGTCGAATAATAGTTTTTATAGTATTCATCATAAGTGTCCTTTATTCTTGCTTTCTTTGTAGCTTTATCCTCTTTGATCAATCCAAAAAACTTGCTCGCCTTGAGCTCTCCATTAGCTAGTTTAACCGCCAATCCCTCTATTGCGATGTGAGAGCATAAAAAAGCATTAAGCTTGTTATCTGTTAGTAATCCAATTTTGTACCAGTTAATGGCCGTATCTATTGTCATGTCTGCTTCAGACTGAGCTCCCTCGATCAACTTCGTTAAGATTGCCATATCCTTTGGTTTTGGAAGAGCGGCACCGGGAGAATGTCCCTTAATCGTATATTTAACTTTCCATTTGGCAGGATTGCTAAAAGTAAAAGCTATTCCATCTATTGTTCTTTGTATTGTGTCCAACCCCCTTTTAATTGTCTCGATCTGGGGATCATCAAGATATAAAGTCCCATCATAAATAAACTCATTGTCTAAATCAGGCATCCCTTTGATAAGGCTTTTTTGAGGAACTAATTCTAGCTCCACTCCGCTAGGAAGTTTGGTTATTTTCTTGGGAAGCTTAATAGCCATTTTTACAACAAACTCTATTGCTCTGTGTCCGGTGCAGAACATATAAAATAAAGTGCCTTGAATACGCTCATCCTCAGTAGCATCTAAAGCTTTATCTTTAAACTGGTCAGAGTTTCCGGGATAAACAAGCGGCATCCACTCACGAGGATCGTTATATCTACCTGGTAAGCCTATTTCATAAAGTTCTTTATCTCCGATTCTCCATTCCTGCTTAAGGTCAGCGGTATTACCAACCATAAAACCTATACCCGAAGGCTCTGGCATAAGATTAGTCGCAGAAGTACCTTTGCTATGTCTGATGTATTCAGCGTCCGAGCCATTGGAAAAATGGAGCCTAAATCCATAAAGACCGGCTGGGTCATTAACAAGTAGTTCTAGTACCTCAAATCCGGGAAGCTTAATATATTTAGGTTCTTTTAGGAAACTCTCAATACGGCTTTTAAAATGGGCAAAGAAACGATTGAGGAACTCTGTCTGTTCAGCGGTTATTTTGTCAGATGAACTAGGGAATATTTTGTCTAATGTTGCCGCTAAATCTTTTGCGACTAATTTTTTACTTTCGTCTATGAAATTGGAGCTCTCGGCAGCCCAAAAGACGTAGGGATTATAGTTGTAACCCCCTGCAATCCGAGAGAGATTAGTCACTAAGGACCAGAAGTCTTTAGCCGAGGATATGTCTGCCGGAGTGACTTTACTATTAAATACTTCCTCATTAAATGTGAGGAGTGGATCATCCGTGTAAGCTTCAATACCACCAACTCTCAGGAGTGCAAATAAGTACTGAACTCCACTTTTTGCTTGTGCATCTTGAAATAAAGAAAATATTATTGCCTTGATATCCATATTTTATGGTCATATTGTATATCAAAGCAGCGCAGACAAGGTGGATTAAAAGGGATGAAGATCCTCTGATTTGACTTTGAGAGCTATGGCAATCTTGTATAGAGATTGTTTCCTAGGATTAAACAGGGATTAGTTCTTATAATGTTTGTCTAGAATATATTCAATTCCTCAATGTCTTACCATCAAAAATGGACCTCTCGTACTGATCAAGCCAGCCTTCTATTAGATATTTCATCTTGGCTAACTGCTCTTGGAGCTGTTCATCTGACATGCCTTCAGCAACTTTTCCAAGAGTTTTCCTGGCTTCTTCAACCGATATCTTACTGGTACTTAATGGATCATTATTCATGGATATCTTTTATCACAATTGGCTCGGGGAAATCAAATGGTTCAAGTCCTGTCTCTATGGTCGGTAAAAACGGGCAAAATAGGCAAAATTATTTGAAAGTGTTGAACCCACTTTTCAAGGCTAAAATGACCGAAATATTATCAAAAACACTTACTATCTCCTTTAGTGCCGGGGACAGGAGTTGAACCTGCACGCCTTTAAGGGGCACTAGGTCCTAAACCTAGCGTGTATACCATTTCACCACCCCGGCTTAAATTCTTATTTGAGCATTTCACCCGCCTGCAGAAGCTATCGCTTCAGCGATTGCGGGCAGGCCACCCCGGCCTACTCGTATTATATATCGAAAGATAGCGGGAGGGTATCTATTTTTCCTTCAAAGTATTTAACCTTGCCTCCCCAGGTAGCTGAGGGTGGCGCATAGCGCCTGGCTATTTTTTTGATAGTCGGAGCCCCTTTTTCAATATATTCTTTTCTAAGAGTTACTGAAACGATTTCAATAGAATTGGGCCAGGATTTAAAACCATATTTACCATTGGCCCAGCCGTAAGCGTTAAAGGACTTAAACGGAATATGCTTGCCGAAAGTTGATTCTACACCTGAGATTGATGCTACCAGCCTGTAATCCAGGCCGTTTTCATCAGCGTAGGATACAAAGTCTTGGGCATAGGCTGCCAAGGGCGAATCGTATTTTTGTAGATATCTCCTAAGATTTTCCACACGATAGTCAAATTCAAAAGGTGATTCAAAAGAAGCATTCTTTAAAGTTGCCGATGCGGAAACAGAGATTTCTTGCCCACGGCAAATCTTTGCCGAAAAGGCAAAAAATGACATAACCGCAAGGATATAGGTGGTAATTTTATACATCTATTAAAAAAGAAGGGGCGTACCGTAAGGCACGCCCCAAATATATATTCCAACGCCCAATGTATGTTTCCATGCACAAGCCTCGGAATCTAGTTGGTACTATAGCATAGAATTATGGGATTGTCAAGGCTATTGCCCTTTTATCCCATTGTTCTTTGTGTATGAAGAATTACTGCATTAAACCCATGTAAGAACTGACTCCGTTGGCCCAGGAGCCATTAGAAAGAGGTGTATATTTAGACATAATCTGTTCAATGGTTGTATAGCCTTTGTCCAAATAATTTTCCCGCAGGCCTTTTGAAACTGTATCTATACCCTGTTCAAAAGAATCAAAACCAAGTGAATCTGTTCCTGTGATTCCCCAACCCCAACAGTTATAAGAACCTGGAGGGATTATTTTGCAAATGTTAGATTCCTGTTGAGAAATTGCAACAATTAAACGGTAGTCTATTCCGTATTTATCGGCCGTTTTTACTATTAAATCTGCATAGGGGCTTAAAGGAGAATTGTAGTAGTCCATATATTGTCTAATCATTTCGGGCCTTGCATCGGAAACGCCAATACTAGCGCTGACAGAAGGCAAAAGTGTAGGCAAAGAAGCATAGACACTAAGCCCAGATACAGGGGTAGTAACAATATTGTTTTCGGTTTTTTGAGTTTGAACCGCGCTAACTTTTAAAGAAAACAATGAATATAAACTAATTCCCAAAGTAATAGGGGTTAATGTAAAGAAAAGGAGTGACATTACCAAATTCTTCCAGAAGCTAAAGTTTTCTTGCCTCGAAAATAAAGTTGTTTCCATCAATAGACAGTACAAAAAGAGTACCAAGTCAGGATGCCATATGAAGAGATTTGTGTCAAGTTCTCTCGGCGTTCAAGATTTGAAGTGCAACCAATATAATTTCGTCCTGAGATTGTATTTTGGAGAACGTAAACGAAGTGCATTTGAGCGGCGGACCGGATTTGAACCGGCGACCTCTTCCTTGGCAAGGAAGCATTCTACCACTGAACTACCGCCGCGAATTTATGAGACATACCAATAATACCATAAGTGAGGCTGAATTTCTTGCTTCATTCTGGTGGAATAAATTCCTCATTTCTTGATTATGATAGACTAAATTGATGAAACACATCGATTTCAAACTATTAATAGCGGTTGAATTGGCGCTACTTATTTCCATTGCCTTTTTTTCAATCGATTTTCTACCAAGAAATTACAATGAATTTCAAAGAATATGTTTAAATCAGTGGTCAAAAGATCCTAATCAGCTTCAAATCTGTATGGAGCCATATTTTAGACAAATAAATTTAGATAAGCATGCCATTAACATAAGTCTTTTAGGGCTTATTTTGGTTCCGGTTGCCTACACCTTATACAACAAGAAGAAATAAGGACCTTACCCCTCAAATTTAAGCATTTCTCTGCCTATTTCTATAAAATATTCCATATTGTTGATAACGGTGGTGCTTTTATCAATCGGCTGTTTATGAATAGACCATATTTCGCCATTTTCATATAGAAAACGGTACTTAAAACCTGCTTCCATTGCAGGGTTAATATCACTTCTTGGACTATCACCAACCATAGCGCACTGGGAGGGTTCCAGTCCGAAATATTTTGCAGCTTCCGCCCACGATTCACTTGTTTTATGTTTATTTTCATCTACAACAAAGATATCACTCCAATCCATAAATCTTTGAAGATTAAGCCAATTGTATTTTCTAAAGGTCCACTCGCGGTTTGCATGAGTAACAACACCCATGGGCATTTGGGATTTTTTTAGAAAATTTAATGCGTTTTCTGCGTCCGGGAAAAGTTCAAGAGGAGAAGTGTAAATTTCTGCCAAAATTTCCTTCGCTTTTTGTCTTTCCTCAGCGGGAAGTGAATATTTAGCTGAAATCTCATCAACATTAATGTTCCATTTATTGGGGGCGACTCCAATTTGTTCAAAAAGACGGTTGTCAGCCTCCTCTATTTCTTTAGTTAATGTTTCCTGAGATACACCTCCGATTTTCTCTGCCATGAATTTTGTAGCCAAAGATACTTGCTTAACAAATACCGGGTGAGTCGGGCAAAGAGTGCCATCAAGATCGAAAAGAAACTGTTTTATTTCTCTTTTTTCACACCACTTACTAAAAAGGAGTTCTTTTTCAACAGGGCTTAAATGCGAACGTTCAGCGTCCATGAAGCGGATTGTATATCTTTCCTATTTTATTTTCTATAGTGTGCCGAGAATAGGAGTCGAACCTATATATGACGCTCTTCAGGCGCCCGCCTTGACCACCTTGGCTACCTCGGCCTAATGTAGTATTATACAAAATATCCTCAGGTTTTCATATGGAACGTCATTTTTTAACAACTTCAGAAGAAAAGGGTCTTGCAACTAAAGACAAAAACTTAATATCAGAGGGTGTTATTTTAATGAAAAACTCAAAAGACCCCCTTCACGACCTTGACCATATTATTACCCTAAAAGACAATTACGAAGAATTTAATAAAGGAGGGGAAATTGAAACAAACAAAAAAGTAATGCTTTATTCAATTGTCTTTCATGACACTTTTAAGGCGGTTAACCCGCGGGCAACTTCTGGAATCAGACTTGTTTGGGACGAACTTTATGAAGGTATGGGTTCTGCCAAAATTTTTGAAGGTCACGCAAAAAAGTCTGAATTAGACAAAGGCCTGGCCAATGAAGTTATTTATGCAATTAGAAAACATCCGCTTTTTAACCTTTTCCCTAGAGCCACAAAAGAAGCCAAACTTCTTTTTGATCTGGATGAACTTGAATTTTGGAATTTTAATAGATTCAAAAAAAGCTTCAATGTTTTTCAATTTGATTTAAATAGACACATTGAGGCAACACTCGCGTATTTAAAACACAGGACAAATAAGGGGTTTTATTTCGAGTGGAGCCGGCATAAATTTGAGCAAAATAAACCAAACTTTATTGAAGAATTAAAAAAGATTGCTCAATTAGCAAAACACGGCTTACGTTAAAACTAAGTGTGGTCGATGCAGGATTCAAACCTGCGACCTCTTCTGTGTAAAAGAAGCGCTCTAATCAACTGAGCTAATCGACCATGTAAAGGTGGTAAACCTAAGCACTAATTATATTTAGTGCGCGGGACAGGAGTTGAACCTGCACACCTTGCGGTACATGTTCCTTAAACATGCGCGTATACCATTCCGCCACCCGCGCTCGTCGGAATAAGTGTTGCTATCGGTTTATCGCTTTCGCTTAAACCTTTCCGCTCTACTATTCCTCCTCTCGAAATTCCTATGGAATTTCGTACAAAACAAAAGGGACAAACGCTCGAATACAAATGAGTGCAGAAGAGAGGAGTCGAACCTCCAAGGACGTATAAGGTCCACAAGCTTCTGAGGCCTGCGCGTCTGCCAGTTCCGCCACTTCTGCAATTATACCAGGTCAAGCGTATTATATCTTAAATGGGCCTCTCAGATTAAGGGGTAGGTTTTGGGAGATGACACTCATTAGTTTGATAACAGCATCTTTATTGTCTTGCGGAAAATTGTATATTGGACTTCCGATTTTAATATTAATCCCCTTTTCATCCTTCCATAATCCAACAGGCACGGTTGGCAATTTAAAACTAGAAGCAAGCCTGGCAATACTTCCCGAACCTTCATGAAAAGTTTCGGAAGGTGAAATTTCCTCATTTGTTTCCGTATGGCCTTCCGGAGCTATTGCTATGATTTGACCCGCCTTTAAACGGTTAATTACCTGTCTTAAGGCAATTGCTCTCCCCGAAAGATAATCTGACCGCTTTTGAACGGTTGGAGTTGAAATGATATTTCCACCGTAAAGTTTATGAAATCTTTCAATAAAGAGTGCAGACCCGGGAAGTGCCGTCTTTAGGTTATATTTACTTGAGACCTCAATTTCAGAAGCCATAACAAGATTTATTTGCTTGCCTTTTAATTCATCTAATTTTAGGGCTAAGGTCAAAAATGCCGGAATTAAAACATTATTATCAGGATGATTAAAAGCAATTAGACCATTTTCTTTGAGATTTTCTATCCCCTCTAAAATTACAGGTGTTTCTTTCTCAAACTGAGGTAGAATTTTTTTGGCATCACTTATCATGTTCCTATCTTCTCTTCCACGCATCAAATCTAAAACTATTTCTGAAGTCAGGCCGGCTTTAGTGAATTTAACTGCTATGCCTGGTATTTGAAATAACTCCGGTGAAATTGCCATTGTAAACGGAAGTATACACTAACTGCCTGGTCACGAATCTTTGAGTGACCCTGGGGAGAATCGCTTTGCAACTACAATGCTTGGCAACGATTCGACACAAGTCTTCGAGTGACCCTGGGGAGAATCGAACTTCCATCTCATTCTTAGAAGGAATTTGCTCTATCCGTTGAGCTACAGGGTCAAATCTGTAATCTAATAATCCAGTAGAAAAACGGAAAGGTCAACCTTATCCGTTGAGCTACAGGGTCGCAACTGATATTTTACCACGAGGTAGTCTCATTTGCCGAGTGGCATCCGAAGTTAAGTAACGTTTGTGGCTTTTAGAAGTTTGCCTTTTTCACTTAGTTCCCTGAAGATCCTGCAAGGCTCAACTATTCCGGGATCTGCAATTTTGTAAAAGATGTTCTTGCCCGAACGCCTGGCTGTCACCAGTCCCAAATATCTTAAATAGGCTAAGTGCTGAGATGTATTAGATTTTCTGGTTCCAAGTATTTCAGAAAGATCGTTAACATTAGCCTCCTTATCTTTAATTGTGTTTAAGATTTCCAAGCGTTTTGCATTAGCCATTACTTTATAAAGCATGGCGTTTTTTCTATAAACTTCTTTAGGATATGGTGATTTAAGTTTTTTCATAGTGTGAAGATATCTTAAACTTATTATATATCTTATATCAAGTGTTTTTGTCAACCTGATACAATTAAAAGTGATGAAAAAAATTCTAGGGTTACTGGTTTCTGTCTTTTTACTGCTTATGGCAAGTACTTCTGTCAAGGCGATTTCAGACCCACTAGCAGTCCCTAACAATAAAGTAGGTATTCACATTTTTAGTGAAAAAGACCTTCCTGAAGCAGCTCAACTTGTTAACACAAATGGGGATTGGGGTTATGTAACTTTCGTTATCGCCGAAGGAGAAAGGGACCATGACCGTTGGCAAAAAGCCTTTGACCAAATGAGAAAATTACACTTAATTCCGATCGTACGAATTGCATCAAAGGCAAATGGCGATGTTTGGGAAAAGCCCACCGAAGCCGAAATAAATAACTGGACTGCCTTTTTAAACTCGCTTAATTGGGTGACCCAAAACCGATATGTAATTATTTCAAACGAGCCAAATCATGCGTCTGAATGGGGAGGCACAATTGACCCCTCTGAATACGCAACCTACTTAAAAACTTTTTACTTAAAACTTAAAGAAGCCTCACAAGATTTTTATGTACTGCCGGCAGCACTTGATGCTTCCGCCAATAATTCTGCCTCAACCATGGAAGAATCCAGGTTTATCAAAAATATGATAAAGGGAGAACCTGATGTCCTTGATTTTATTGACGGATGGAACTCACATGCTTACCCCAATCCGGATTTTTCCGGCAAAGAAACTGATAAAGGTAAGGGCAGCGTAGATACTTTTAATTGGGAAATAAACCTACTCTCAAGCCTTGGCATAACTAAAGCACTGCCTATTTTTATTACAGAAACTGGTTGGTCAACAGCAAACATTTCGGAGGATGCGGTCGCGGCAAGGCTTGATTATTCATATAGAAATGTTTGGAATGATAAAAGGATTGTTGCCGTTACACCCTTTATACTAAATTATCCAAGCCCACCTTTCAGCCAATTTTCATGGAAAAAAAGTGACGGTACTTTCTACAAATTTTTTAAGACAGTTGCTGATTCTCAAAAAATAACAGGCCTTCCTAAACAAATAGTAAAAGGTGATATCGTGGCCGCATTTGCGCAACCAATTATTCCTGTAGGATCAGAATATATAGGGGCAATATTGGCCAGAAATACGGGACAATCGATTTGGAATTTCAATAATGTTTCAATCGGCAGCGATTTTATAGACCTTCCCGTCAGTACACTTTCATTTCAAGATATAGAGCCTACAAAACTTGGTTTAATTGTCTTTAAGGCAGCCTCGCCTGAAAATACGGGAATTTACACCAGATCTTTATTTCTAAGGGATGCAAAAAATGAAAGAGTCACTAATAGTTTTCCTATAGAAGCATATTTGGTTAAGCTAGATAAAGTGCAAATAAGCTCGTTTTTTGATACAATAAGGTCGTATTTTAGATCAATTCTGAAGATTTAAAATGTTTTTGGGCTCATAGCTCAGCGGTAAACAAGTTTGCCGCTTCGTAATTAGGTAAAATCAGGGCTCATAGCTCAGCGGTAGAGCAATTCCCTCTTAAGGAAAAGGTCGATGGTTCGAATCCATCTGAGCTCACTAGCGGTCGTGGGGTTTCTTACTCTCGTACATTTTCCCGATAGTTCGAATATCTTTCGGCTCAACCGTGCCAAAAATTCCATTCATATAAAAATCGATAAGTTCTCCATCCGGATTGTACTTACCATATTTTGCAAGGCGCCGGGCAATAACATGCAAACCATCTCTTTTAAATGTCCTTTCAACTACAAATTCTGCTTTCCCGCGGCCTCTGTCATTGGCTCTCAATTTGTCTTTAGAAAACAACGAGGATTTTTCCGTCATGCCGATTAAGATCAGCTTTTTGTGATCGTCGAGCCATCTACCATTGATAAACTTTGGGGAAATAACTACATCTCCAACATCAAGCCATTCTTTTCGAACTTCTGTAACATAAAGAAAGTCTGGACCGATTGTCGTTGTAGCCCATTTAGTAGGAATGTTGCTTTCCACAAATATGGCTTTAAGCTCTGGTTCATTCATCATCAATTCAACAAGAGCATTAAGCGAACTCCATGGACCTTCTTGTTTAAGAGACATATTAGAGGGATTCTACCATTGGGTAGCCACGGTTGCAAATTAATCACATACTCCACTTTGCCCAGATACCTGTTGAAAGAAGGCGGCCTCCGGAGGTTTCTTTAAGTGTTAGTTCTCCGTTTTCTATACCCCCGCTAAGCTCCCCAAACACTCCCTGAAGGGTGTTTGCCAGCGTAATTGATGATGATGAGATTGCGTAGGCGTTAACGAGAACAAAGAGAGGTTCTGGGTTTAGTACCTTTTTACAGAGTTCAAGAAGTTTAGGAAAATCTTTACCAAAATCCCAAGTGTCGCCGTTAGGTGCATGTCCATAAACAGGTGGGTCCATGATTATTGCATCGTATTTAACCCCGCGTTTTACTTCGCGTTCAGTAAACTTTAAGGCGTCATCAATAATCCAGCGGATGGGAGAATCTTGCATTCCATTTAGTTCCCTATTTTCGTTGGCCCAAGTAATTGCGGGCTTGCTGGCATCAACATGAGTTACTTTGGCGCCTGCTTTGGCTGCAAAAAGCGAAGCAATTCCTGTATAGGCAAACAGATTTAGAACATTTACCTCACGCCCTTCACCTTTTACCTTTTCATAAATATAATCCCATTGTACCGACTGTTCCGGGAAAACTCCGGTATGTTTAAATGGAGTTAACTTAGCCCAAAATTTAATTCCTTCATGGTTCATTTCCCACTTTTCGGGAACATCTTTGTTTTTCCAACCGTTTTCAAACTTTGCGTTTGCCCCGTCCCACTCCGTATCAGTTAGCGTCTTTTTCCATAAAACTTCAGGGTCCGGTCTATCTAAAACATATTCGCCAAAACGCTCCAAACGTCTTCCTTCTCCGCTGTCTATTAATTCATAATTCATAGTTTTTAAGTTTTAGGCTACAAATCTAATTTGCATTCCTTCTGCAACCGGTGTTGAAAGTGAAACTTCCTGTTCAGGAAACTTTGCATTTTTGCCCCAAATCTTGACCATTTTCTTACTTTTAGCGAATTCACTCCCGATTTTTATGGCGACATCCAAAAGCGTATCTCCGTCTTTCATAACAATCGGGTTAGTGAAATCAGGGGCTATGTCCGGTTCAACTAAGTATACAGTAACAAATTTGAGGGTTTTCCAGATTTCCTTTTTAAGTTCCTCAATTCCTTCTCCAATACCCGCGCTGATGGCAATAAATTTACCTTGAATCTCATCTTTATATTTGGGGTCCGTGTCCACTTTATTAATTACAAAGATTGCGGGAACATAGACGCGGTTAGGCGAAAATGCATCAAAAAGCCTTTCCTGGGTGATCTTTTCCTGTAGAGTTATAGTTCCATTTTTAATGCCGAACTCACGGGCAATTTCCTTAATAACTTCTTTATCTATTGTTTGTTTAAAATTAGAAAAAATATCAAGACCGCCGCTTAATTTTAGATCAATCAAAACTTTGGGTGGATCTTGATTAATTCTAATCCCACTTCCTGTCAGCTCTTTATACATATGAGCAAATGCCCCGACTCTTTTGACATCCGTCATAATTAATAATAGGTCTGCACCTTTGGCAACAGATAAAACTTCGCGGCCTCGCCCTTTGCCTTCTTTTGCGCCCTCAATTAAACCAGGAATATCAAGTATTTGGATATAGGCTTGATTGTATTTCAGCATTCCGGGTACCACTGTAACTGTGGTAAAAGCGTACGGGGCAACTTTGCTTTCGGCATTAGTCAGTTGATTAATTAAAGTGGATTTACCCGCAGAGGGTGGCCCCACTAGTACCACTGTTGCATCACCCTGTTTTTTAACTGTAAACCCTCCCCCACCTCCGCCACCGCCTTTTGTGCTGGATTCTATTTCACGGTCTTTTAGTCTTGCGATTTTGGCACGCATGGCTCCAATGAAGCCATTTGTGGCTTTATGGTGAGGTGTTTTACGTAAAACTGCCTCAATTTCGGCTATTTGCTCGTCTATTGTTAGCATTTCAGGTATAATTATACCTGAAACAAGCACCCGTAGCTTAACGGATAAGGTAACCTTGTCGGTTACGCCACAGTTGCTCATTATATTCGCACCCGTAGCTTAACGGATAAAGTTGCTGTCTTCGGAACAGTAGATAGAGGTTCGATTCCTCTCGGGTGCACCATGATCAATCAAAAACCGTTCGTTCATAATTTAGTTCTTGTATCTAATGTTTTAATCCGCAAGGACGGAAAATTTTTGTTGATGAAGCGATCAGCGAAGAAAAAGTATGCACCTGGGCGAATACACCCTTTTGGTGGCAAGCTGGATCCAGATGAAAACCCATATGTTGGCGCTGTACGGGAGATTAAAGAGGAAGTTGGAATTAAAATAAAAAATTTAAAGCTGGAAGCTATTGTTTTGGAATTACAACATGAAGAAGAGCTACCTGTTAATTGGTTGGTTTTTTATTTTAGAGCAGACTATGAATCGGGAGAAATTATTTCTTCTGAGGAAGGTGAAGCCGTCTTTTTGACAGAATATGAAATAAAGTCTGCGGATCTGTTCCCTTCTTTTAAAAGCATTATTAATAACATATTAACCCCAACGGATGGAACTGTTTTTACCACAAACGGATATGAAGGTTTTGAAACAGGTCTTCATGAATTAGCCAAAAACATTTGTGTAGTAAAGTAATCATAACTATTTGTTTCAGGCATGGTAAAATCAGGGTTGAGCCGAGGTGGCGAAATGGTATACGCAAGGGCCTTAAGAGCCCTCGGGGGCAACTCCATGCGGGTTCGAGTCCCGCCCTCGGCACTACTTCGCCAAGGCTTCGTAGTGCAAAGCACCTATTTTAAAACTGGTTCAGGTTTAGCTTTCAGGAGGAAACATTTGGTATAGCACAGAGTTCGACACGAGTTTTGAATTTTAACTTCAGATGATCTATAGTACGGTGGTGAAAGAAAACAAGAGGATCTCATTAGCTGAAGAGCAGTATGTGCAAAAACAGCGCGAACTTCTTAAGCATGCTAAGGAAAAGGCATTAAAAGAGGGAAAAGAGATGTTAGATCTTGATAAAAGGATTAAGCACTAACAATGTTGAAGCCAGGAAAGAATTTTTTCATAAACACCCTTCACAAGTATTTTTTCTAGAGCTTGATTATTACCTCAATCATCCAGAATTTAAAACTGTTGCCGAGTTTGCCAATCATGAAATTTCCGAAGAGGGATACTCTTAACTTTCGCTTTACCTAACCCCAAGAAGAAATTGATGTAATAAATCAGATAGCCTATCAGGTGTAATCGTTTTTTCTCCGTGATATCTTCCCATACCACCAGCATCACGACGACCACCGTAACCAAATTGTTCAAGATTTAATTGTTTAGCCATTTCCTCCAAAGTTAGTCCTTTAGGAAAACTTGGACCAGCACGAAGAGAGATCTTCCACCAATTTGTTGCTGAATCAAGAATGGAATAAGTCATGATAATACTTACAGGTAAATCCATCTGAATTGTGATTGGCAACACTCTGCTTGTATCTATAGCTTTATCTTTTGGACTTAAGCGAAGTATTTTTGTCTCAACATCATAAAACCCCTCTCCATACTGGCTTTGCTCATTCTTCAATACAACTGATAAATAGTCTTTGATAAGCTCAGGCTGAGTTTCATATTTCTCAAACTTTTGTTGTATTTTTTCGTCGGTAAAAATGAGTTTCTCACCGCTAATAAGTAAATTAATAAGAGGTATTAAATGGTCCAAATCATAAGTTTTATAAAAGCTATCAATCAAATTCGCTAACCGATTTGGCTCTCCTGTGTGGTCAGCAGCCTTAGCCGCTTCAGCAAATAAATCAATAACTTTAGAGGGAACATTCCTGTGGGTTGATAATAATAAGGAGAGAACCGAATCTGTGTCATCATGGTTAACTAAGACCACCTTCTCTGGGTCTATTGGATTAAATATTTTTTCTTGAATCGCACTAATAACTTGGTGGGTTGTTGAGAAATCCTTTGTTTTTGATGCGTACTCATTGTGATGATCAATATTTAGTAAAACTCTATTCTGAAAATCGTATTTTGATGCCAAAAAACGCCCCTGGCTGTCAACGACGGGCTGGCTTTTCATTTCAGAACTTCGAAGTGCAAAATCAAGAACAATGATTAATGCATGGGAGTAAGACTTAAAAAGCTCGGGTGCAGACTGAAGAATAGATTTGTCCAAAAATTCGTGAGGCCGGTTAGAAAGATCAAATTTGTATTTTATTTCACTACTCATCAGTTCATTTTATCATCCAAGATTAAATTAGGCTATTTAGTTATTGCATCCAGAATTCTAGCCTCAGGTGTGGTATCATTTAGACTACGGAGTGTAGCGCAGATGGTAGCGCGCCACGTTTGGGACGTGGAGGCCCCCGGTTCGAGCCCGGGCACTCCGACTCAGATTTTTGCGGGTATGGTTCAATGGTAAGGCAAGCTTGCCATTTCTCATACCTGCTCATATGATTCGCGGGTATGGTTCAATGGTAGAATAGGAGCTTTCCAAGCTTTTGATGCGGGTTCGATTCCCGCTACCCGCTCCAGCTTTACTAGAATATATTCATGGAACCTTTTAACTTTTTCATCTTTGGTGTAACGGGTCACCTTGCTCAAAACAAAATCCTTCCTGCTCTAGAAAATTTAAAATCACGAGGCAACCTCCCCGAAAAAACCTCTATCATCGGTATTGGTAGAAGAGAAAATTTTGGAGGCAACCTTGAATATTTACGGGGTGATTTTTCTGACGATGAGCTTTATAGGAAAATTAAAGACGCTACAAAAAAAAGCGCTACTAAAAATAACATTTTTTATCTTGCTACTTACCCATCACTTTACGCATTAATTTTTGCGAACTTGAAAAAAATGGGTTTAACCGATGAAAAAGAAGGCTACTCCAGGATAATAATAGAAAAACCAATAGGCGCAGATTTAAGTTCAGCCAAAGTTTTGAATAATCTTATGCGCGATTATTTTACAGATAAACAAATTTACCGCATAGACCATTATCTAGGTAAGGAATCTTTAAGAAATTTATATGATAGCAAGTTTGAACCAACTGAAATAAAAAATATTCAGGTGTCTGTCCTCGAAAAGGGTGGAGTCGATGGCCGCGGAGAGTATTATGAGCAGGTTGGCGCCTTAAAAGACGTCGGCCAAAACCATATTCTTCAAATGCTCGCATCAGTTATTTCAGATTCACCTGAAACCCGGGCAGAGGCAATAAGTTCTCTTGAGTCAGACCCCAAAAAAATAATTTTTGGTCAATACTCAGATTATAAAAAGGAAGAGGAAGTCTCTCCAACTTCAGAAACCGATACTTATTTTTCGCTGGAGGCTCAAATAATTTCAGGTCCTTTTAAAGGAATACCTGTGTATTTAAGATCAGGTAAAAAAATGCACGAAAGTGTTACCAAAATAGATGTTGTTCTTAAATCCGGGAAAGTTGAAACTTTTAAAATGAATGACCCCGAGGCATATGAGAAACTTATTATGGAAACGGCAAATGGCAACTCTAAATATTTTGTCGGTGAGAAAGAAGTGGAAGCTGAATGGAATTTTATCGACCCACTTACAAAAAATAGGACAAATCCGGTTATTTATAAAGAGGGCTCTTTGGGGCCAAAAGACAATTTCCCTTGGGTTTAATTATTGTGCTTTAGAACTTCCGACTATCACGACGACCTCATCTTTTGAAGAATCCGGCAAGGTTTTGCTTGTTCCAAGGCTGTAAATTCCGGAAAGTGTTGTTTTAAGTTTGGAAATAAAATCTGCGGGAACGTCGCTTTTAACTTCAATAATCGTGTCTGTGTAATCATAAGTGGCCGCATTGCCAGCCGAACTCACTTTAAAACCGGCTTTGATTAATAAATCCTTAGCCGAGGATGCAGTTCCCGGGATTCCGGACCCATTCTGAACGTTTATCGGATATTTTGTTAAATCCAGTTTGGCAGAGGGTGAAGCTGATGGCGCCATAGTTGCTTCAGTTGCAGGGCTAGCTGTCGGCGTTGGTTCAGAACCGGACTGAAGGCTCCTTTGGTAAAAAACGATTCCTCCCAAAAGTGCACCCAAAAGGAGTATACCGGGAACAAGAATAATCCAAACGCCAGGCCCTTTATTGGATACTAGAGGCCTCATCTCGGGCTGCTGTACCGACGGTTCCACTTTTTCTGCAGCTTTTACAATTTCTTCTTGAACTTCTGCGGATTTTTCTACCGATTCACCTATATCCTGTGTTATATCTTGAAGTTCCTCGACCTTCTCTTTAACTTCATCTAAAGGCATTTTATCTTCAACTACCTCTACCGGCACCTCTTCTACAACCATTCTCTTCCTGTCTTTCTCGTCTTTTGGCATATCAATATTTAGTATATACTCCTCTAAGTCGCGTTTGCAACACTCCTAAGAGATTATATGCTCGAAATCGAATTTCTTGAGCATAGATACACAAAAAGATTATTTCAATATCTAATGCCTGCCTAACTGGTATAATGACAGCATGCTGAAAGATACTGCTAAGGTTACATTTAAAGGTGGAAAGGGCGGCGATGGAGCCAACACCTTCCGTGCCCATAGAAAAGGCCAGGATGGGGGCAATGGCGGAAACGGAGGAAGTTTGTATGTTGTTGCCAGGCAAGATCTTAAACTTTTGAATCAATTTAGCCGTGTATTCTCTTTTTCGGCGGAGGATGGTATTCCCGGGTCAGATAACAGGAAAAGCGGCAAAAACGGTGAAGACTTGATAATTTATTTGCCGGTTGGCACAAGCATTATTGAGCAAAAAAGCGGGAAAGAAATTTGCAGTTTAAGCCAAATTGGAGAAAAAGTATTAATAGCAAAAGGCGGCAAAGGCGGGCGCGGAAACTGGGAATTTAGAATGGAACAAGTTACCCCGGTTAAACCCGCAGAAAAAGGAACTAAGGGAGAAGTTCGCGAGCTTATCTTATCCCTTAAACTCATTGCTGATTTTGGCTTAATCGGGCTCCCCAACGCCGGCAAAAGCAGTTTACTAAATGAGCTAACAGGTGCTCACGCAAAAACAGCTAATTATCCGTTTACGACACTCTCCCCAGCTCTTGGAATATTTGAAGGAAGGGTAATTGCTGATATTCCTGGCTTAATCGAAGGCGCCTCAACCGGCCGTGGCCTTGGCATTGGTTTTCTTAAGCATATAGAAAAAGTAAAAGTTCTTTTGCATTGCGTCTCCTGCGAGTCCCAAGATGTAGCTAAAGATTACGAAACAGTACGGACGGAACTAGGGAAGTTTAATTCGACACTTTTAGAAAAGAAGGAAATAGTTCTTTTGACCAAGTCAGACTTAGTGGATGAAAAATACACAAAAGCGGCAATTAAAAAACTTTCTAAAAAGGCGCCGCAAATTCTCTCTGTTTCCGTAAACGACTGGGAAAGCCTTGAAAAACTCAAGAAAATTCTAAATACTCTCTAATGGCTCAAGATAATGTAGTTATCCGCTTTGATAATGTTTCGTTTGAATATTCCGATTTTAAGGTAACACTTGATGAGGCTAGTTTTAGCGTGCGCAAAAATTCAAAAATTACAATTATTGGCCAAAACGGGGCAGGAAAAAGTACTATCTTCAAATTGCTTTTGGGAATACTCAAGCCTACCGGCGGAAAAATAAATATTGAGATTGGAACAAAAATTGGAATTGCAGAGCAGATGGTTCCTAAAGATAAAGAAGATTTGACTGTTTTAGATTATTTTAAAACTGCACTCCCTCAAAAAGAATTTGCAATCGAACGGGATATTAAAAAAGTAATGGGAGAGGTGTTTCTGGATGTACCTTTAGACTATGTCGTTAAAGGGTTGTCAGGAGGCCAAAAAGCCAGACTTCTTTTAGCATATGCACTAATTACAAATCCGGATATTTTGCTTTTAGATGAGCCCACAAACAATTTAGATGTTACCGGTGTTGCCATTCTTACAGCTTTCCTCATGAATTACGATAAAACTGTTATTGTTATTTCCCATGATGCAGATTTTCTAAATGCTTTTTCCGATGGAGTTTTAAACTTAGATGTTCATACTCATAAAGTTGAACAATTTGTAGGCAATTATTACGATGTTATTACCGAAATCGCTGCTAAACTTGAACGTGACCGCCAGGCTAATGCCAGACTTGAAAAAAGTATCAAAGACCGGTTTTTAAAAATTAATAAGCTCGGAGGCAAAAGCATTGCCATGAGCCAACTTGCAAGAAAAATTAGGAAAAATATCGAGGAAGACCGTGAAGACGCAGTTGAAATTAGGCGTGAAGATAAAACCATTCCCGATTTTACAATTCCTTGCCAGGAATATGTTGGTTATGTAGTAAAAATTAAGGAACCCGTAGTTACAGAACTTGTGCGCGGTATGAGGCTACTTATAAAAGGACCGAATGGTATCGGTAAAAGCACTTTGTTAAGAGCGATTTTGGATCAAAAAGCGGCGGATATTAATCCTAAAATTAGAGTTGGGTATTATAGTCAGGATTTTTCTGAGTTGGATTTTAGCGAGACCGCTTACGATTCTATCCTTGCTGTTCACCCCGAGGCCAAACCGCAGGAGATTTATGAGGTTGCGGCAAGGTTTTTACTTAACGGAGATATACTAAAAGCCAAAATTGAATCACTGTCCGAAGGCCAAAAAGGTCTCCTTTGCTATGCAAGACTTGTAATGCAAAAACCAGGGCTTTTAATTTTGGATGAGCCAACCAACCACATTAACTTTAGGCATATTCCGGTTATTGCTAAGGCTGTTAATGAATTTGAGGGGCCTGTAATTTTTGTCAGTCATTTACCTGAATTTTTCGAGAAGATTAAAAACGTAAGAGAAGTTGATCTAAGTTGGCAAAAGTAGCACTCCCTTAATTGCTACATCCGCTACAGTACATATAGTCCGGTTAAAACAGCAAGGTCTCCTGATCCCATTTTTGAGCTTCGAAAATGTCACTTCAATATGCTTTTTACGAGTTTCCGGGTTTTTAGTTGAGCCTATCCAGCGGATCCAATCCCAGCGGGCCATAGGGGTTAAGCCCTTCCATAAACTGTGAGCCCGTGGAGTAGCCTCAAGGGCCTTCATGAGGTCCGCCGGCACATTTGGCTCCGGCCACTCACTAGACACTTCTATTGAGAGTGTAGCGGTATCGCCAGCCTCAACTTTGGCGCCTTTTTGCATTATTTTTTCTACCTTAAACCAATGGCTGCCCACGCCATCCGGTTCAAGGGCCGTTTGAAAAGGAAAACCATTAATAGTTCCGTCAACAATTGCCATGCCCCGCGACGGAAGCTTGGCGCTTGCATTTTTGGGGAGCCTGAGAATAGTCCATGTGCCGATTTTAGATAGAGTTGCTTTAAAATCTATTTTCGGCATATATGAAGATTATACCAAAGGTTTAACCAGTAACCTGGTTTAGAATCCGGAAGGTAAAAAGCTTCTTACTAGTTTTGTTATACTCTACTCATGGATATAAATATCAGGGAAGCAAAACCAGAAGATTGGCAGATACTTCAAACTTTAAATAAAGAACTTTTTGTGAGTGAAAAAAATAATGATGAAGACCTTTTCATGGATTTTCCGACTTCCGAAGAAGGCATTAAATACTTTAAAGATATCGCAAGTCAAAAAGGAGGAATCGGATATATCGCATATATGGAGGGTAAACCTGCCGGTTTTATCCTCTTAAACGAAAAGCATTTCAGTTACCGTAGAAGTAAATATATAGAAGTTGAAAGCCTTGGAGTTGATCCGGAATATCGTTCCAAAGGTGTTGGACGTCTGTTGATTGAAAAAGCCGGAGAATGGGCAAAAAAACAGAATGCCTCCAGATTGTTTGTTTCTGTTTATTGGCTTAACAAACTAGGAATAAATTTTTATAAAAAGAACGGTTTCTATGAGATTGGTATTGAAATGGATAAAAAGCTTTAACGTTTTCTTTGCAACCCCATTTGAATTGCAACAACGACTGAAGCGTTTGCGAGCATTAGGTAGAATGGATAGCTAAGTAAAATAATATTGAAGCTTCCTACAGAAAGTAACGACAAAAACCCTCCGATGGCTGCAAGTATCCAGGCAAGATGTGTTTCTGTTTCAGGAGATGAATATGCTTTATGAAGTTCCAAGGATAAACCTACACCGTCCACAAGTATAACAAGATAAAGTGCCGTTGCGGCTTCTTTTGTAAAATACCAAGCAATAAGCCCCGCTAGTGCAATAAGAAGAGCTATATAATCTCTTTTGTTAAATCCACCTACCCCGTATTTAATAGATAAAACAAATATGGCTAGGCTTCCAAAAGTTTCGAGCCCGGGAAGCCATAGTGAGTTAGAAGCACCTTTAGCAAGTTGAGAAAAAAAGGCAATCGCACCGAGAACTGACCAGATAAAGAAAGTTGCGCGTTGCGGTTTTACTCTTAAACGTAAAGTATCACTGATGTAAGGAATTGAAGAACCTAAAGCCAAGAGTCCACCCAATAAGCCCAAAGTCTGCAACATGGATTTAGTATATCAGAATTGATATCAAAGCTAATTTGAGGTCGGTTGGTAGACTTATTCAGAACTGGTCAGATCGATTTGGTCTTACCCTAAGCGATATACAGAACAGTCCTAATTAGAGACTTGTTCTTAGCTCTGTTTTCCAAAAATTTCCGTGATTGGCAGGGCTTTGAGTATTTTTTTCGAAGTTATCCTTATTTTGTTTAAGAGTTTCCACTTCAACTTGATGCGGGTCTTGAGAAATGTTGACTGTATTTGGAGATACAACTTGAATTGGTGGAAATTGACCAGTTGATGTGCCAAAATTCTGCTTAACCACATCTACGAAAGCTCCATTGTTTTTAGGTTCAGCCTTTATCATTTTAATATAGCTTTAATTATATCGGTTGACGATTTCTTACTTATTTTACCAATTTCTTCAAGTGATTTTTGATATAAATCAGTAACGCTTTCAACTTGCTTAGCTGAGGGTTGAATATAGCTATCATTTATCAGTACAAAATCCCACAACTTTCCCACACCTGGATCAAATTCGGCACGCCTTTTTGCTTGGAGTAGAGCATAAATTCCTGCATCTAATGAAATATGAGAATTGTATTCACTTTCTATTAAAGAAAGAGTGGCGTGTTGAGAACCACTACCAATGCAAGCATATCCAATAGATGACCCTTTGTCTATTATTGTGCCTAGGGAATTGATAAAAAAGACATGCGGGTCTTCATCAATACCAGCGACAATTATTTCTACATCAAAATTTGTATCGGTTATTATTTTTGTGACCTGTCTGACCATCTCGGCTTCCAAATTAGCGTGATTAGCCATAAAAACATCAAATGTTAATTTATACTTATTTATTAAGTAATTATCGATAATGAGGTGTATATACTCACGATAAGCTTGATTAACTTTCTCAGCCATCTCTGCAACAGTTCCTGTTTCAAGACCTTTTGTTTTGGCTAATTCTAAAATCTGGTTCGCTACAACTACATCGCCAGCAAACAAAGCTACACATTTATCAGATATTTGGATCGCCTTATTGTTTTCGGATATTTCGTATTTTGTAACAGGATTTTGAGAAAGCGTGAGCATTTTGTCAGTTACCGCAATAATCTTATTCTCCTCTGATATTCCCGCTATGCAAATTGTCATACCCTATTCTACCCTACTTGAGCAAAAATTGATAAAATACGATAAGTAAGGTTAAAGATGTAATGAAATATGATGACAGGTAAAGAAAAACTCTATTTTTTGTTAGATACACTTGTAGATGCAAGAGATATTACTTCTGTGGATAAGCCTTTGAGAATTGACCCTAGCAACGACTTAAATCGCAGATTACAAGATGTTGAGTTAACACAACTTTTTTTCAAATTACAAAACGATGAAAGAATTTTAAATGTTTTGAAAGTTCCAAATAGAACAAAAAGTATTGATATTGTAGAAGACCTTGACCCTTACGCACACGCAGATGATGGATGTTGGCATGTTAAGCTTACCTCTGCCTTTGATGATTTCTTTTTAAAAATTCAGCGTCAGCCTGAATATCAAGAATTTACTGGTAAGGTTCCTCCTGCAAAAATTAAGAAACAATTAACCAGAAAGTCTCTTGAAAAAATTTGGACACTACTCCAAGAAATTGAAGATAAGCGTGGGATAACTTCAGCAGAAGACGAGATAGGAATACAACAAGTCCACTACAGTAAATTAAAGAATATGGGCCAAGCGGATGGAGCCTCGGATGAAAGACTGAACATACTTAGAAAACTTGAAAACGAAGATTACGCAATTAAGGATGTTCGTTGGCCACATGACCACACCCAACTTGCTTATTTTAAAATAACAGATAAATATTTTGATGTTTACGACTATTATAAAAGCGAATATGAAGCAGTAGCCAGTAACTATCAAAAATCTTTAGTAAACGAAAACAACGACGAAACCAAACCTGTTTACGAAGTTAAGTATTTAGAACAAACCAGAGAAATTTCGATAAATGGATTTTTATTTAAAACCCTTCGTTCGTTTAGTGAAAATGATGCAATATTTGCTTATCTTTACAAAAATCCAAATAAGGATGTTTCTGATGAAGATATTAAAACAGGGACTGGAAACCAAAATGTAAAGGATTTAAACAAGTTTCTTGAAAACACTGGCTTCATAGGAGATTTTAGGAAAGTATTTTTCAAAGCCTCCAAAAGTAAAATCAGATTTAATAATCCAATTACTAAAGAGCAACTGAGTGAGTTGGGTATTAAGCATCTTAGTTTTGACTAGCTCTCTCTTTCACCCCTTTTTAATCTGTTTTGCCCCTATATACCCCTGAATTGACGACATTGTTTATATTGTTCAATAGGATGATTTAAATGAATAAAAAAATTGGGATACTAAAAATTAAGCAAATTATTATAATTTCATTAATTGAGGAGATTTCAAAACAGTTATTATTGCTTATTATCAAACTATTATTAAAAATATTTATTTGTTAGGGTGGTCGACGGGATGGATTCGACAAGCTCACCATTTATCTGCAATCACTTATTCGGCATGCTCCGGGATTTGCTTAATTTTTTAAGTAAGCTGATCTCACCTTTAATTAATGCTGTCTTCTTTGCTCTTGACCAATCTTTTAACTGTTTTTCCCTTCTTTCAGCTTCAAATCTCGTTTTGTAACTTTCTTTATAAACTAGTTCAATTTCATTAAATTTTTTCGTTGCGAAATTATATTTATTTTGATGAGATTTGAATCTCAGTTTAATATTCGAGGTTAAACCAACGTAAAATATTTTTTGGTCGCAAAGAAGAATATAAATATACCATTCCATATAAAATGGGTGGCAAACCCTAAGCTTGCCGAATGGGTCGTAGATTCTTTCAACCTAGAACAAATTATACTACCATTTAAAGCTCTCTCCGCTAAATTTGAATATTTAATTACTCAGGAAGGCATGTATTATAGCTGATGCTATAATGACCGAAATGGCTACTTGGTCAGTAAATGAAAGTGAGATAGTCTCATTGTCAAAAGAATCAAAAGATAAATTTAACAAACTTATTTTTGATTTGATCGTGTCCGAAGCTCTGACATGTGGAATATCATCATCCAAAATAATTTGTGTTGAGGAAGAGAAAAAGGACGGCGGGGTTGACCTTCATATAGAATCAAATAGCGAATTTAAAAAGAGCGATTGGTATGTTTTACCAAAGAGTATTTGGCAAATTAAAACAAACAGTTTTCGGAATATTGAAGACTTTATTAAATTTTTAAAAAAGGAATTGGCAGACAAAGGAAAATTTGTACAGAAACTTGCTGAAAATGGATACAAAGACTACATCATTGTATGGTCGCATAACCCTGCTGGACAAAGTATAAAAAAGATTGAGACAGAGCTAAATGCATTTTTCAAAACCAAAAAGTGGGTATTAAAAACCCATGTATTAACTGCAAACCAGATTGCTCGTTGGTGCGAAAATTATCAAAGTCTTTGTGAAAGACATTTTGGCAGAAACATTGGCAATCTCCAATCCTTTGATTCTGCTTATCGTAATCAAGTTAACTCTACAATTCCCTTTCAAGCGAACGAAGAAAGGGAGGTTTTGCTTAAATATCTAAAAGATAACTGCCAAAACGTTGATAGCCAAAAACATATTCGCATCGAAGGGGTTACAGGGGTGGGAAAGACTCGTGTGGTTCTGGAAGCCATTAAAGAAACTCCAATTGAGAATTTTTGTCTATATGCAAGCGATCCAGGACAAATACCAGGAGATTATTTATCTTCGCTTGAAAGAGCTGTCAAAAAGCCGTCTGACATATTCCTTGTAATTGACGAATGTGACGATCCAACATCTCAAATATACGAAGGCAGGTTGTCTAATTTGGGAGTGCCTTATCTGTTAATTACAATAAATAGAAAATCGGATCGTAAACTTGTCGATACTGCCTATGATCTACCGAAAAATAGAAGGGTTTATTTACTCCCTTTGGGGGAGGAGATGATTGAAACGATTGTTAATCTTGTAGTACCAAATGCACCCCAAGATCTTGTTTCTGCTGTTGTGCATTTATGTGGAGGCTTTGTTAAGCTAGCTGTACTTTTGGCTCAAGAGGCGGTAAGGCGTCCTTTTTCAAATCAGGTAAAGGAACTAATTGAACAACCTTCCGCGCAAAATGCTTTAAATGTTATTTTCGAAAATGAAGAGGAAAAAAATCTATTGAGATATTTAGCTTTGTTTACCGAACTTGGCTGGGATGAAGATTTAAGCGTTGAAAGAGACGCATTGACTACCTGGTCAGGTATGGATGCTCGTACAGTACAAAAGTTTTATGACCTCTGCACAGTTATGCAGGATCGTGGCTTAGTTGTTAAAAGAGGTCGTTATAGATATGTGACCCCAGATCTACTTGCTATCTGGCTAGCTCATGATTTTTACAGAAGCACAGACGTTAATAAGATACTTGATCTGATTAAAATTTTACCCGATTCTCGTAGTAAAAGGGCGTTTCTAGAAAGGTTGGCTGACTTGGGCATGTATCCCGAAACAGAGCCTATTACTGAAAAGCTATTAGATGAATTTAAAAACTTAAAAGACATAGACTCTGACGAAACTGGACAACTATTAAGTTTAATAATCGAAGCCAATCCGGAAATAAGTAAAAAAAAAGTGACAAACTTGATAACTAATAGTAACCATCGCCAATTAACGGAATTTAAACACGGAAGGCAATATCTTGTCTGGTCACTTGAGAAGCTAGCATGGTTACCAGAATCTTTTGAAGAAGCCTTGGAGTGCTTATTTCAGTTGGCTTCTACTGAAGTGAATCCAAGTAGAGATGGTGCAACAAGAACAATTAAAACTTTGTACCAAACCGTTTTGTCGGGAACTGCAGTTTCTTTAAAAGTCCGGCTAAATATATTAAAAAAATATCTCAAACACAGAAATCCCTCAATTAGGAAGATTGCAATACTTGCTACAACTTCTCTATTCAATGATTATCAGACTAGGGCTAGCCATGGAGAACATCAGAGAGGGAGGTTGGTTCCTCCGGAATACAGGCCTACAAATTTAGAAGTAAGTGAATCACTTATTGCAGGGTTAGAATTGTTAGAAAAAGGCACTCGAGATGAAAGCGATATTGTGTCACTTCAAGCAAAAAAATCAATTTTTGATCTCGGTCGCAATTGTGCCAAATACAAAATGTTTGATCCATATTTAAATTTCATTTCTGACATTTACACTAGAGATGAAACTACCGGAAGAGAAGTGAGGCAATCGCTCGAAGGTGTTATTGCGTATGAAAAAGAATATCTAAATGAAAGGCAATTTTTAAAAATCAGAAAATTGTTAAATTCCATAAACAATAAAAGTTTTCATTCCCGACTTGAAAGATGGACTGGAAGGCCGACTCATGAAGATTATATTTTATTTCATGAAAAACCAGAATTTGTTCGCTCCGAGAGAGAAAAGCTAGCAAAAGAGATAATAAATGATCCATCGATACTTGATATGGAACTAGAATGGATGGTATCCACAGAGGCGATAGATATTTGGCATATATTATTCCCATTAGGCAAGCTTGATTCTAAAAGGTACTTATTACCAAGAATATTAGAAATTTCTAAAAAGGCGGGGATTGGATTTTTAACTTCCGCCTATGTCTCGGGCTGGGGTTCAGAGGAGCCGGCAAAAGCAAAGGAGTTTCTAGATAATATTATTAAAGACGGATTACTTCCAGTACAAGCTCTTTTTGATTGTATATGGAGAAACGACTATCTCGACCATGATTGGGTTATTGAAAAAAGTATTTATTTGGTCAAGGATCGTGGCTTGAATGTTGCAAGCTTGGGCGCCTTAAGATGGGCGTCATGGCTTAAAAATATATCCTTAAAGCAATTTAAACAAATAATTACTATATGTCTAGAATACCCAGATTCCGAGGAGATAAGTGGAGCCGCGATAGCTTTATTGATGGATCGGTTGAAAGATCGCCCCGAAGATAAGGAGGCTCTTTCTGAATTATCACTAGCTACAATTACCAGAACAAATGCTCTGGTCAGCAAGAATAATATGACTGATTGGGAATGGAACGAAATAGCCACGCAGTATAAAGAAAAATATCCGAAACAAATTGTGACGGCCATCCTGAAAGCACATAAGGAAAAGGAGGAACTACTCTATAAGGGCAATGACGCAGCCAAACTACTTCATGAGATAGTGGTTGAACATCAGAATTGCTGGGAATTGGTTGGTGAATACCTTTTAGCAAATAACCGATTTAGTATGGCGCTGAGAATAAGTCTCGAAGGTTGGTTCACCAATGGTTTGGATAATGAAATGCTTTTAAAATGGATAAATAATAATGGAGGGACCAAGGCTTCTCTAATAGTAGCGGATCTTTCTCCTGTTCGGATTTCGTTTAAAGACAGTCTTATACGAGAATTGCTGATTAAATTTCCAAAGTCAAAGGATTTGAGGTCTATAATTTTTGGCAATTTTCTATCTGGTGGATATTCTGGTCCGACTTCAGATCACATAAAAGGGCAGTTGGCAGATCTACAAGATTGGAAAAACGACAGTCACTTAATTGTTAAAAAGTTTGCTGCTCAAATTGAATCATATTTACTTAAAGAGCTTTCTAAAGAAGAGATTAGAGACGAGGAAGGGCTGTTATAACAAATATAAAATTGATAGACTAAAAGTGTACCGCTACGGAAAAACCATGCGATTGCATTAAATGCATCGCCTTTTTTATTGCTATGACTAAACTTACACTTAAACAACAATTATTCTGTCAGGCATATGTAGAGACGCTCGGCAACGCAACAGAAGCCGTTATAAAGGCAGGCTATGATGTTAGTAAGAAAGATGGCCATCCAGATAGGATCCTTGCCAAGAGTATAGCCTCAGAAAACCTAACTAAACCTGACATTTTGCAGGAAATTCAGCAAAAATTAGAAGAGGCAGGTTTTAATGATCAAAATATAATAAAGCAGCACTTATTTTTGATAAACCAATTTGCAGACCTGTCTGTTAAAGCAAAAGCAATAGACATGTATTACAAGAAGATTGGCGCATACACAAAAGTATCCGAAGAAGAGACTGAAAGAAATAAAAGGCTTGATGAATTCATAGAACGAGCGGCAAATGCTCTTCCCTAAATGATTTATTAAGCCTGTATAACTTTTTTAAAATAAACGGTTTGTAATTGCGGTTAAAGAACCAATCAATACTGCAGCAATTACTTCTATAAGAATGACTGCTAAAATTGTACTTTTAACTTTAGTTTTAACGCGCCTATAAAAAATTCCTGCAGCAATCGCAACAATCAAAACTACTATTACTCCAATATCCGTGCTTCTAAAACTTGCTGCAAGGCCCCATGTTAACGAAACCACCAAATATGGTGCGTACCACTTCTCTGTTTTAACCTGCTGCTTACTTTTTTCGTTTTCCATATTTTTATTCAAGATTTACGTACAAAGATTCAGGCTGCATTCCATGTTGTACCAAACATTGCCTGTATAAATTATTGATCGCAATTTTTGACGAACCCTTACTACCAGCAAATGCTTCACACCCCTTTCTTGTTATGTAGGGCCTTGCTTCAAACCAATAAATAAGTGAACCCAATATGAGTAACACAATAACAACAAGTGACGTTTTCGTTTTCATCTTGTTTTAACCTCAAAATCTATACTAACAGTAAGTCGACTAATAGTAAAGACTATCTAAAACTGTAAGCATGGTTAAAGTTACCGCAGTTTCAAAAAAGATAGGACACAACCTTCGTAAATTAAGAGAAAAGAAGGGAATTACACAGGAAGACCTCGCGTTAACTGCAGGTTTGAATAGGGCTTATATTGGCTATATAGAAAGAGGAGAAAGAAACCCCTCAACAGATACAATTGTTAAAGTTGCTAAAGCCTTAAAAGTTTCCCCAAAAGACCTCTTGTAAAGTATCTTGTCAAGCACTATAGGCTTGACAAGTGATAAAAATAGTTATAAATTCTTAGAGGATACAATTATAGTTGTATCGATGCGCACGAGGAAGAACCCGGCACATTTTAGACATTTGTCTGAATGAGCCTTTTTTTGTGCAAAGATTGGGAGGATTGACCTTATTGGTTTCTTGTAGGAGCCCTCCCCCTACCAGAAAGCCCATAAGGTTTTTTGTTGGCAGATTTATGAGAAGCAATCTTATAAACCTGCTCACAATGTGGGGAGGGAGGAGAGTTGCAGCCTACTCACGCTATCCCAAAAGGGTTACCAAGTAATAGCGTATTCACAAGGCTGTCCGTAATCGAAGCGACCGACGACTCATTTAACTGTTAAGACACCTCAGCGAAATCCGCTAGGAAAAATAGATCGGAGGGAAGCGAAGTGACGGAGGGTTGTTCTAAGAGGAAGAAGAAAACGATGAAAAGTAAACAAATTTACAAAGAATTAACAAAATTGATACGTATCGATAGTGGCATGCATAGAGAACTCAAAATTCTCTCTGGGAAGACCGCCAGAAGCATTAAGGAGCTTGTAGAAGAAGGCTGTGCAGAGATTCTAAAACTATATGACGATAAATAACGCAAAACAAATATTAGGTAAGGTTAATAAAGATATGTCTGATCAAGATTTAGAGCAGATAATTAAATCGCTATCTAACTTAGCTGATATTTTTATTGAGCAGCAAAAGGGCATTGTAAATTATGGAGATTCAAACATACAATAAATCCAAGATGGAGAAATACGCAGTCGCCTACTTAAGAGTAAGCAGTGAAGAACAAGTATCCAACTTCAGTTTAGAAAATCAAGAAGAATATTGCGCCAAAGAAGCAAAAAAACAGGGCTATCAACTTATTAAGATCTTCAGAGAAGAAGGCAAAAGCGCCAAGACAATGAATCGCCCCAAACTTATTGAAATGCTTAACTTTTGTAGCCAGAAAAAGAACCGAATCTCAATCGTTTTCATCTATCGATACGACAGGCTCTCTAGAGATAGTTATCACGCCGCATTTCTTAAAAACAAATTATCAGAGAGTGGTGTTGAAGTTGTATCTACCACCGAACCATCAGGGAATGACCCTATGGGAAATTTTATAACTACACTTTCTTTTGCAATGGCACAGCTAGACAACGACCTGAAGGGTCAAAGAACCCTCGATGGTATGAGAAAAAGATTTGAAGCCGGTTTAGCCCACGGTAAAGCACCAGCCGGTTATATAAATGCAATGGACGAGAGTAACAAACATATAATCCAGAGAGACTCTGAGCAGTTTGAATTAGTAAAAAGATCTTGGGAAGAATTAGCCACAGGAACACACACCTTCGACACAATCGCCAAATATATGAACGGCATTGGTGTGATTATCAAGATCGGTAAAAGAAGACATCCTGTAACCAACAAGCATGCTGAGAAGCTTTTTAGGAACAAATTCTATATGGGAATTCTTGTTGCTGAAAGGTGGGGTGAAATAAAAGGTTCCCATGAGCCAATGATTAGTGAAGATTTATTTTATAAAGTTCAGGCTTATTTAAGTGGTAAGGCCCATAAAACGGCACCGCACCAAAGGAGAAACCCCGACTTTCCACTTAGGTGGTTTGTTCATTGCGAGGTGTGTAATAAACCAATGACCGCAGGTTGGAGTAAGAATGGAAAGAAAGTCAGATATGGATATTATTATTGCAACACTGGAAAGCATTTTAGTCCTTCGGTTCCCAAAGATAAGTTTGAAAAGTTATTTGTAGAGTTTCTTGATAGCCTAACCCCTAAGAAGGAGTTTGTAGATTTATTTAGCGAAATTGTAAAAGAAAAATGGCAAGGAAAGGTAGATATGTATCGGTTACAGCAAATGGTGGTCGACAAGAAGCTTAAAGAGGTTCAGGAGAAGCGACAGACCCTAATTGATAGCCAATTAAGAGGTATTTACACCGATGATGTCTTCAAAGAACAATTAGCCATGATTGATAATGATATTGCCGCCCGAAAATCTGTTGTAGCAGAATCGAAGCTGGATCAGTTAGACTTGGAGACTCTAGCCGCGTTTATGAAAGTCTTTATAGCCAATCTATCCCTGGTGTGGATTAAGGGAACCTTGGAACAAAAACAAATTCTATTTAGTTCTATATTCCCGGAAAAGATCACTTTTGGAGAAAGCGGATTTAGAACAACCAAGTTAGCCCTATTTCTTGAGCCTTTTAGGGGTATTGAGACCTCTAAACAACTAATTGGGGTGGTCGACGGGATTCGGACCCGCAACATCCAGCTCCACAAGCTGGCGCTCTACCATTGAGCTACGACCACCATGAAATGGTTAGTGCCAATGGCAAGATTTTCTTACCATTGAGCTACGACCACCAAGTTGTACGAGGTGGGCGCGAAGCTGTTGCTTAAGACTACCAAGTCATCACGACCACCATATACAGTGCTATTTTACCACGAGGCAACGCTTCGTGCCGAGTGGCAAGCTCCGCTTACCACACTGTTGTCTCAGATGTTATAATGCCAGAAACCAATGAAGGATTTTTTGAATTCAAACAAAGTTTTTATAGGTGTGGTTTTGGCAACCCTGGTACTCCTAACTGGTGGAATTTACCTATTCACAAAAGGAGGCTCTAGCCCCCCAACTTCCAATAAGATATCTGAAGACATCTTGGTTCCGCCGGGGTCAAACATTACTGGAGGACTTGTTAATGGCGTATACCAAGAGGCTTCTAAAAATGCAACCTTAACTCTTGTGGAATTTGGAGATTTTGAATGTCCCGCTTGCGGAGCATATCACCCGCTCACGAAACAGTTAATTACTGAGTATGCAGGAAAGATGAATTTTGTATTCAGAAACTTCGCGCTCTCACAGCACGCAAACGCCCCTATTTCTTCTTACGCAGCTGAGGCTGCTGCTTTGCAAGGCAAATTTTGGCAAATGCACGACAAACTTTACGAAAATCAAAATGAGTGGGCAACTTCAGGAAGTGCCCGCGACATATTAATCGGTTATGCTCAGGTTTTAGGTCTAAATACAGTCCAGTTTAAAGCAGACATTGATTCGCAAAAAGTACATGATAAAGTATCAAAAGATTCGAACGATGGAGATTTAATTGGGGTGAACTCAACTCCCACTTTTTATATAAATGGTGAGAAAGTAGAAAATTTGCCCGGAAGTTACGATGAATTTAAAGCCTTAATTGTAGATGCCATTAATAAAAAACCGCTTTCAAGCGCTTCTCAGCAAGAAGCCTTTCATATTCATTTTGATCTAAAAGTTTATTTAAATGGTAAGGCCGTCGATCTTTCTCAAGATAAATATCAATCAACTGAAGGCCACGAATTAAGCCCCAATATCCATCTCCATGATGGCAATGGAAAAGTCGTGCATGTTCACAAACAAAATATTCAGCTCAGAGTATTGTTTGATTCTTTAAAAATTACATTACCAGATAATGTTTTGGCTTATGTTAATGGCAAGAGGGTTACTAATATTTTGGACTATATACCCCAGGATTTGGATCAGATTTTAATTGGAAGTTCTAATTTAAGTTCAGTTTCAAATGATGCCTGTATCTATTCCCTTAAATGCCCAGAAAGAGGAGCTCCGCCCACTGAAAATTGTGTAGGAGGCTTAGGGACAGGCTGTACAGACTGAGAAATTATCTGCTAATTGAATAAGTAGTAGGATAGTAGAGAAAAACCGCCGGAGAATCTTCAACTAAAAATCTTTGAAAATCAAAATACGTTTGTTTTCTGGACTGCGTATCAATTTCTGTTCTACCGTCTTCCAAAAGTTTATCTATCCTGGGGTTACTGTATTTGGTTATATTTGTAGCCGTTTGAGTAGAATGCCAGGCAGAATATTGGTCCGGATCTTCAGGAATATCAAAAACCGCCAAAAGGGATTGATAATCGGATGGAATATTACTTATTACTTGCAAATTAACGGTTATGCCCGCAGCCTGCCAATCGCGCACTATGCTTTCTGCCTCAGAAAGCAGAATTGGAGGTGTGGTTAAATTAATAACCAGCTGATCTATTTTCGCGCTCTTTTTGTAATCATCAATAATGCCTTTGGCTTTAGCAGTATCGAAATCGTATGGTTTAACCTGAGGGTTATATGCCCAAGAATCGATTGAGATTGGGCTAATAGCACGCTTACCCTCGAAAGCATCTTTATTAATAGCGTAAGACAAAGCCTGGCGCAAAGTTTTATCCGAAAGTGTTTTATCTTGAGTATTAAAAAATACGGCCACATATTCTCCTGTGTTAACATTTTTTGTAATTTTTACTTTCTTCCAGGAAGAGAATGGTTTTGAATCAAAGATGCCTTCGATTTCATTTATTTCTCCAAGTTCAAAGGCTAGCTTTGTTTGTTCTTCTGTAGGATAAAACTTATATACAATTCTTTTATCTTTATTTACCAAAGTAATTTCATTGACATAGCTTCCTACCAATGAAAGTTTTTTTACTTCCCAATTCCCAGTACCAAGTAAGCCTGACTTAAAAACAGGTTTACTGACGACGGAAGGAAAAGCAGAATATGGGGTTTGAAGCTTGAATATTATTGTTTTTGTGTCAGGTCTAACAATTGTTAAGTCGCTAAATGGATAGGATATATTGGCGCTTAAAACCGGCTTCCCGTCCTGCCAAGTTGTGCCATCCTTCAAGTGGAAAACCCAGGTTTTACCTTTATCCGGAGTCTCCCAAGACGAGGCAAGGTCGGGTTCTGTGCTCCCGTCGGCTCCTAACTTGGTTAACCCATCACCGATCTTCCAGAGAATAGAATTTGGAAGCGTATCTGCAGTAAACCTTCCTGTCGTTCCAATTATTTCGGTTGAGGAACCTGTGAGCATTGGGGCCAGAAACCTTAAAACAAAAAACATAGCAACGCCAAAGAATATTCCCGCCAAAATTAATACTTTGAAACGCGAAATAAACGCGGAAGTTAGGCGCAGGATGTAGCGGAAATTAGGCATTGGCGCAATCTAATACAAAAGTTGTAGTATCGAAACCACAATAAAAACACCTACGAAGACAAAAGTCAGCCTAAAGACCAACTTTTCAAGACCTCTGCGGCTAAATGAGGTACCGCCGCCCGAACCAAAGGTTCTACCAAGCCCTGTACCTTTAGCCTGAACCAAAATTAAGCCTATCACCCCCAGAGAGGAAATTATCTGAATAATGGTTAAAATCTGTTTCATATCAGTTAGTATACCTCAGGAATCACTTAAAGATCCAATATATTAATGAGGAGACAAATGAAATAAGAAAAGAAAAGGCAATAAAGGCTAAAGGGCCCCCAAGCGAAACCGCCGGAATCGGAAACCAGGGGTTACTAAACCCGGCAAAAGCAAAGTCCAAAAGCTTAAACCCGGGAACCGCAAGCGTAACCAAATAGAGTGTAATTGCGTAGGTTACCCATTTAAAAAGCCCAAACGTAATAAGGTTTATAGGAAGCAGAAGTAGGTTGATCATAGGTTGAATAACAAGTGTCGTGAGCATAAGAACAAAGCCTGTAAGAAGTAAAGTTTCAACTCCTTTTTCAAAAATCATACCTGAGACGGTTAGTGAAATAATATAAAGTGAAACAGTGTCTATTACAAAATGTTTAAGTATGTTTTTCATTACTGATAATACTCTTTGATATTAATGTATGGTGGTATCTTCTTGCAAATCTGTGAGCTTCGTCGCGGATACGGGAGATCAAATTTAAAGTACTTCCTGTAAGTTTAATTTTAGTGTCATTTAGGATCAATCTGTCCGGATGTTTTGCAATACCGATAATAGATACTTCCGGGCTACCCGTAAAAACTGAACTAAATGCTTTAACTTGGCCTTTGCCACCATCTACAATTATCAAATCAGGTTTTCCCCAGTCTTCCAAGTGATTCAACCTCCTTCTTGCAACCTCGCGCATCGAATCGTAATCATCCCCGCCACGGGCTTCTTTTATTTTAAAATGTCTGTAGTAGTTCTTGTCGCTCTCTCCATTTATGAAAGTCACCATTGAGGCTGTTGGGTTTGTTCCACTCAGATGGGCAATATCGAAGCACTCAATTCGGTTTAGATTTTTAATTTTCAAGTAATTCTCAAGCAAATTTTTAAGATCTTTAATTTCTAGATTTCTTTGATCTTCATAAAGGTTGGGGTTTTCCATATAATATTCAGTAGGCATTTGAGGCCGGGTTATATAATCTAGAGCTGATATTTTCTCCCGAACGTTAATAGCCTGCTCAAATTTCTCCGAATCCGATAAGAATTGCATCTCGCGTTCAAGTTCATTCTTAACGCCGTCAAATTTTCCGGAAAGTACACTCCTAATTCTTCTTAGATTTTTAAGATAATTCTTTCTTGCTTCCAATTTTTGTGTGTTATTTTCTAGATTTTCGACCTCCGAAGGACACGGGTTGCATAAGCCAATATGAGAGTACAGACATCCCCTTTTGCCAATTTTATGATCAGAATAAGGGAAAATCCTTCTAAGTATCCGAAGCACAAAACGGACATTTTTAGTTGATGGAAATGGTCCAAAAATTTGAATTGATTCGGATTTATTCAAGTCAACCTTCCTGACAGTTATAACTCTGGGGTATTTTTCTTTAGTAATAACTATATAAAGCGGATGCTTGTCATCCTTTGCAGCAATATTGTAATGCGGCATGTATTTTCTAATTAGTTTCGCTTCCAGTAGTAGCGCTTCAAGCTCAGAAGTAACTTTTACTACCCCAAGCGCTGTTGCTTCAGAAACCATTTTGGCGGTTTTGGGCGCAAGATCTAAATCGAAATACGAAGAAACCCGTCTTTTTAAGTTAATCGCTTTTCCAATATAGATAACAGTACCCGCTTTGTAAAAAACATAAACACCGGGAGAATCGGGAAGTTTGGAAACCTCGTTAAGAGGTATTTTCGTCAATTTTTCGGCCAAATTTTCCATATCTTTGTAAAAACTGGGGCAAGCCGGTTAAAAGTAATCTTTTTAAGCCGGATAAGAACCAATAATAAAATAATTATAAAAAGGGCAAACAATATCAATAAACTGTTTATAAGAACTTGTGTTTTATTTGTAGAAATTGATAATTCACTTCCCTCTACGTTTATTCTAACTCTGTCTGGAGTATCTTTTGCAAGGAGGCTAAAAGGAACGGTAATATTAAAACCTTTGGAGGAATAAGGAGGCATCAAACTAATAAAATTGCGGTTTTCCTGTTTATTATCAAAATATACAGTCGGGTAAAGATTGTATAGAGCGGAAGGGCCCGGGTTTTCTATTTTTATAGAATAAATAAAACTAAAAAAGGGAATATTCCTGATAACTGAAGCGGAAATTCTTGGAATACTGTTCCGCACTTGAGGCAATTTTCCAAAGGAAACGTAAACATCTTTCTGCGGATTTACACCCAATTTATAAGACCCCGGTGGAAATGGTTTTATTGAATCTCGTCCGTGAATTACAAAAGTAAAATGCCTTAGGTCTAACTTTGAAAAGTAGTCAACTCCCCCAGTTGTCGAACCCCAAGTTGGGTCTACAGGAATCCAGGCGCCCTTAGCTGAATCGTAATACTCGGGCCATGAATGCAGGACATCAGCAACCAAACTTAAAGGCTGAAGTTCGGGGTTTTCTGTATAAGCATAGCCGTTAATTTCGCGGGCAGGGATCCCAGCGGCCCTCGCGATTGCTATGAAAAGATCTGTAAACTCCATGCAAATCGCTTGATCGGGGTTTTGTAATGCTTTAACTGCTCCGTATCTTTGTACATTTGGTACTACACGTCCAAAATCATATTTAAGAGTCTTTGAAACGTAGTCATAAATAGCTTTCGGAGTTTTTAGCTCTGCGGCCAAAGCTTTAATTTTTGGGTCATTTACTTGCCAATACTGAGTTTCCCTTAAATTACTGCTTAGGACCTCCTGAGTTGGCTGTGGAAAAGGGCGGTAACTTGCAAAGATTTGTACACTTCCCGCAACAGATACATCGACTCTTTGCCTGGCTGAAAGGTTATAGACAGCGATCCAGTTGCCATCAGTATCTAATTTAACATCGCTTGGCTTGGGAGTGATTTTGGATAAATATATTTTTTGAAAAGCTGTATCGGGGGGTAGAGAAATTTCAGTTTGCGCAGTTTTACCTAGAGGATTTTCCAAATGATATGACAGATTAAAAGAAAATACTTGGAATTGACCAAACCCAGCCGTTATACCGGTTTGTATTATTTGATCTTTAGAAAACAGATAAGTTTTACCTTGGTCTGAACTACTTGCCGATTTAGGTTGGGGGGAAATATATGCCTCAAGTCCAAATGAATTTGGAATAAATAAGCTAACAGAATAATCACGGTATGAATCTGTATCGGCTAATCTTGGTACAGATACCTCCCAAACCTCCCCCGTTCTAACTGCAAAGTTTTTATTTATATATGAAACTATAAAATGCCGCTTTTGGCCCTTTCCTACAACAGCTTCTGAAAAAACAATTTTAATATTTGTTTTACCGGAATCTTGCGAAACCTCAGTTTTTAGCACTTCCCCTTTATCGTCTTTAGCGGATATATTTTGTGCGTCAATATTTTCTAGAGAGAGGGTATATGTAGTTGCATAAAGGGTAGAGAAATTGTTTTCTACAGTAATATCATGAAGTACTTCGGTTTGTCCTGAATCTTGAACATTATATTGGACAAGAGCGTCAACCAAAAATTCATTTTGAGATTTTACAGAAGTAGCACCCAGTACAAAGTAAAAAGTAAAAAGAATTAAGATTAAGGCTGATTTCCAAAACTTCATGCTTAAGTATATCCTACCTTAAATACTCACCGGTATATGAAGATTTATTTTCTGCAATGTTGGCTACGTTTCCCTTAGCTACCAATTTGCCTCCACCGTCCCCGCCCTCAGGTCCCAAATCAATAATGTGGTCGCTATTTTTAATTACATCTAAATTATGTTCTATTACAAATACAGAATTGCCTTTTTGGACCAAAAGTCTCAAAACTTTCAAAAGTTTTTCTATGTCTGCAAAGTGAAGCCCAGTAGTCGGTTCATCTAAAATATAAATTGTGTGTCCGGTTGAACGCCTTGAAAGTTCTGTTGCCAGTTTTACCCTTTGGGCTTCTCCACCGGAAAGTGTTGTTGCAGGTTGACCGAGCTGCATGTAGCCCAAACCCACAAGCGATAAAGTTTCCAGTTTTTGTTCAATTTGCGGGTGGGCATGGAAAAATTCTAATGCTTCATTGATGGTCATATTAAGTACTTCAGAAATATCTTTACCTCTATATAAAACTTCCAAAGTTTGGGCATTGTAGCGCTTACCATGACAAACATCGCAAGTCACCCAAATATCGCTCATAAACTGCATTTCTATTTTAATCTGCCCCTGACCCTCACAGGATTCGCACCTTCCACCGCGGACATTGAAAGAGAATCTTCCTTTTTTAAATCCGGCTACTTTTGCATCACGGGTTGCAGAAAACACGTCGCGGATCGGATCGAACATTCCTGTATAGGTTGCGGGGTTACTTCTTGGGGTTCTACCTATTGGAGATTGATCTATTAAAATTGCTTTATCTACATTTTCAAGCCCTTCAATCTTTTTATAACCACCGGCTTCCCCTCTATACATAGGGTTTAATTCTTTTTGAAGCGCTGGGTATAGTGTTTCAACCAAAAGAGTAGATTTTCCTGAACCGGAAACTCCTGTTATAGAAACAAACTTCCCGAGTGGGAATTCAACATCCAGGTCTTTAAGATTAAATTTATTGCAGCCGAATATTTTAATATATTTTGGAGTATCCTTAATTTTTAAATTATTCATTACTTCAATTTTCTTTTTACCGGAAAGGTATTTGCCGGTTATGGACTTCTCGTCTTTGCAAATTTCTTGATAGGTGCCGTGGGCTACAACTTCTCCGCCAAGTTTCCCGGCCCCCGGCCCAAAATCTACTATGTAATCGCTTTCCTCCATCATTGAGGCATCGTGCTCAACTACAAGAACTGTGTTTCCTAAATCTCTGAGTTTTTTAAGAGTGCCTATCAATTTTTGGTCGTCTCTCGGGTGAAGCCCAATTGTTGGTTCGTCCAGTACATATAGTACACCGGTTAATCCGGAGCCTATTTGGCTGGCCAGCCTGATTCTTTGCGCCTCCCCACCTGAAAGTGATCCGGCCATCCTACCAAGCGTTAAATATTCTAAGCCCACAGAAGTTAAGAATTTAAGACGTCCAAGTGTTTCTTTGATAATAAGTCTCGCAATTTCCTTTTCTCTGGTATTTGTAATTTTACTTTGGCTAAGATTGTTTACCCATTCAATTGTCGCATTTATGGAAAATGACGTGACATCAGAAATAGATAAGTCGTCAATTGTAATTGAGAGGGCCTCTTTTTTAAGCCTAAGTCCGTTACAATCCGGGCAAACCCTCTCTCTCATGTATTTTTTGATTTCTTCTTTTACCCATTCGCTTTCAGACTCTGAATATCTCCGCTCCAGTTCTCGTACAATGCCTGCAAAAGATTCCCAAATGTAAGTTTCTTTGCCAAAACGGTTCGTGCCGTAAACGTGATATTGCTTTGCCCCGGTTCCATTGAGAAGTACATCTTTATCTTTTTGAGATAAATCTTTAATTTCAAGCCGGACATCAATTCCATTTTCCTCACAGACCTTTTGTATAAGCCTGCCGTACCATGTTTCGTGTTCAAACATGTTGGCAAAAGGGAGAATTCCACCCTCATTAATGGTTAATTCAGGGGAAAAAACAAGTTCGGGCTCCACTTTTAGAATTTTTCCTAACCCTGTACAAGTCGGACAAGCACCTTGGGGCGAATTAAAAGAAAATGTACGCGGTTCAATTTCAGGTAAACTTATATTGTCGACCGGACAAGCAAATCTCTCAGAAAATAAATGGTCTTTGAATTTTTTAGGAGATAGCGGCATCGCAAATTCCTTGTCCAATACCTGGGCGAAAACGACTATTCCTTCCGAAAGATTCAGAGCTTGTTGAATTGAATCGGCCAGCCTTCCTTTAAGCTCGCTCCTGGCTGCATCTCCCTTAAGGCTTGTTGCGGCTAGCGCAATTCTATCTATTACTCCCTCTATAGTATGTTTATTGGTTTTAATTAATACTAAATCTTCAGATAAATCGCGGATAAAACCATCGATTCTTACCTGCCTATAACCTTTAGATTTAAGATTAGCAAAAAGCTGAGAAAATTCACCTTTTCTATCTTGAATCATTGGAGAAAGAACCAAAAACCAGGCTTTTTTATCTTCCTTAGCAGTTTCTTCTATAAGCCCCATTGCCTGATCAACTATCTGATCAAGAGTCTGATGGGAAATTTCCCGTCCACAGATAGGACAGTGGGGGTGGCCAATTCTTGCAAACAACAGACGAAGATAATCGTAAATTTCTGTAACAGTTCCAACAGTACTTCTGGGGTTATGGGAAGTGGTTTTTTGGTCAATAGAAATTGCGGGAGAAAGGCCTTCAATATGGTCCACATCGGGTTTTTCCATAATACCCAAAAATTGTCTGGCATAGCTTGAAAGAGATTCTACATAACGCCTCTGGCCTTCTGCATAAACCGTGTCAAAGGCTAAAGAGCTTTTTCCACTGCCGGAAACTCCCGTTAAAACAACAAGTTTATTTTTGGGAATATCCAAGTCGATATTTTTTAAGTTGTGCTGACGCGCACCCCTCACTTTAATGACGTTTTCCATATAAAAATCCCGCTCACCTGAGGCGAGTGGACGCACCATTATACCATTCCCAGTTTGACTCTACAAAGAAGAGGGATATAATCCGAGACATGGCTACTGAAAGAGCACCTGAATACGGTTCACACGTTCCGCCACTTTGGTGGCACGATGCGATAAGAAATAATGTTGAAGGTTTTCAGGTTACAAAATTTAAATTCGAAAGTCTGGAAAGAGTATCGGATAATGGCATTTCTCATACAATATTCAGTATTACTCCAGGTGACCCCTCGGGCCTAAAGCAAGAAATTTATATTAAGGCCAAAATGCAGATGGATCTTAACGCTATTGACCCGAAACTTATTACTCCAATTCTTTACCCCATCATTAACTTGTTTAACAAAGAAGCTGAAAAACTTGATGTTCAAAATGTTCAACCTATCTCAGCAAGAAATAACGCCGAAATCGCAAGTTGGGGGTACACTGCAAATACAGCATCTTCAGTTGGGTTAACTTTTCAACAAAAAGATTCTGAATTCCTTGTTATCCATCTTTCCTCTTTAACTCCCGAACAAATAAAAAATAGTCCAATACCTGTAAACAAAATAGATGAAGCTAAAGAAAACCTTATTAGAGAATATTTTATAGATACCACCTATTTTCAAAGAATAAAGATTGTTTTTAGCGATGAAATTAGCCTGCCTCTTAAAAAGGAAATTTTAAGAGTCGAGATGCGTATAGGGCGTGCAGCCATAAAGCAATTTGAGGAAAAGTTAGAAGTAGTTGAGGAACCTGAAAACAACCAATTTTACCGCTTAATTTTGGGGAAAATCCTGGGAACCGTGAATGATAAAGAGGAAAAGGCACTTGCCAAAGAACTTAAAGGAATGGGGACTGCAAAACAGATTGGTTGGCTTAAGTTTTATGAAAATTATTGGTCGGAAAAACTTGGATTGGAATTCACTGACCTCCAATCTCCTTGATTTTGTCTCTTATTCCTGCGGCGAGTTCAAAATTCAAATCTTGTGCTGCGAGTCTCATTTCGGTAGTTAAATTCTTTATTAAGCGTTTCTTTTCCATCGGCGTCATGGCATCAAGTTCCAAATGGGGTAAGCTTGCATAGACAGGCTCTTTTGCTCCAAACACCCAAGGTCCTTTTTCTCCGGACTCAAACTCAACAATTCTCTCACGCATGGGCTTATTTATGCTTACAGGGGTAATATTATGCTTTATGTTATATTCCAGTTGGTACTCACGCCGTCTCTTAACCTCGCTTAAAGCCCTTTCCATAGAACCTGTTATTCTATCTGCATACATTATTACCCTGCCCTCAACGTGTCTCGCGGCCCTACCCATCGTTTGAATTAAGGTAACGTCACTTCTTAAAAAGCCCTCTTTATCGGCATCAAGAATAGCTACAAGGCTGACCTCAGGTAGATCCAGCCCTTCTCTCAGTAAGTTTATTCCAACAAGAACATCATATTTCCCGTTTCTAAGGTCGTCCAAGATATCGGTCCTTTCCAGGGTTTTAACATCGGAGTGTAAGTATTGAACTTTTAAGCCTTGCTCTGCAAGGTAAGCGGAAAGATCTTCTGCTGTGCGTTTTGTAAGCGTCGTAACCAATGTTCTTTGTTTTTTGGCAACAGTTTTTTTGATTTCTTCTATAACGTCCGCAATCTGATCTTTGACAGGTTTAATTTCTACCAATGGGTCGGGAATTCCTGTGGGTCTCACCAAAATTTCTACCTTTTTCCCCTCACTTATAGAAAGCTCCCAATCGTTAGGAGTAGCAGAGGAGGCAATAAAATTAGGGATCCGCCTCATAAATTCTTCAAATCTCAAGGGTCTATTGTCAAGAGCCGAAGGCATCCTGAACCCGTAATCTATTAATGTTTGTTTTCTGGCCTTATCCCCATTGTACATACCGCGTATTTGAGGGAATGTCATATGAGATTCGTCTACCAAAAGAAGCCATTTATCTTTGTAGGGTTCATTAAAATAATCAATTAAAGAAAACGGAGCATCTCCGGGGCTACGACCATCAAAATAACGGGAATAATTTTCAATTCCTTTAACGTAGCCAACTTCCTGAATCATTTCCATGTCGTATGTAACTTTTTGAGCAAGTCTGTGTGCCTCAAGAACTTTTCCTTCGGACTTTAATTCCTTAACACGGAGGTTTAGATCGTTTTTTATATTTTCAAATGCTTCTTTATAGGTCACGGGGTTAGTCATAAAATGTTTTGCAGGATAGAGAATGAATTTAGTGGGATCAAAAGAATCTTTCTTTTCGGTTTTATTGCCGGTCACGGGGTTGATCATTTCAACTTTGGTAATAACGTTATCTCCCAATTCAATGTGCACGCCTTCTTCCAAATACGCAGGATAAATATCTATTGAATCCCCGCGGACGCGAAAAGTACCTCTATTGAATCCAAAATCGCTTCGTTCATATTGAAGATCTACGACTCTGTCTATAATCTGGTCCCTAGCAATCTTCATTCCCTCCATAAATTCAAAGACAAAATGGCCGTATTCACGGGGAGAACCGATGTTATAAATACAAGAAACAGATGCCACTACAATCGTGTCGCTCCTCGTAAGAAGATTGGTTGTTGCCGCCAAACGGAGCTTATCTATGGTTTCATTAATGTCCGCATCTTTTTCTATATATGTATCGGTGGAAGGGATATATGCTTCAGGCTGGTAGTAATCGTAATAAGAAACAAAATAACTGACAGCATTATCAGGGAATAGCTCCCTCATTTCCTGATAAAGTTGTGCAGCTAAGGTCTTATTGTGTGAAATGATTAAAGTCGGCCTCTGAACCTTTTCGATGACGTTGGCCATGGTAAAAGTTTTGCCGCTCCCGGTAACTCCCAGTAATGTTTGATATTTAGTGCCGCCATCTATACCACGGGATAGCTTCTCAATAGCTTCACTTTGGTCTGGAATTGGCTTGTAGTTCGTTTTGAGCTTGAATTTCATAGCCTCATTTTATCACATTCCGAATTTTGTTCGGGTTTGATTCGTTAATATCCAGTTGACGACTTCGGGTTATATTTGTAAATTGATATCAGTCTTAAATTACTTATATGGCACTTACAGCACATGCTGGAGAGCTATATTAGAATATAATTATATGGCTCTCATTCTATACAGACGTCAGCAACAAATACTTAGTTTCATCCGTCAGCATATCCAGTCTCATGGTTCGGCTCCAACCTTAAGAGAGATTGCAGTAGCCATTGGAGTATCTTCTCTTGCTACTGTCCACGAACATCTTCAGGCGTTAGAAGAAAAAGGGTTAATTAAAAGAAAAGCCGGCAAAGTCCGTTCCATAGACCTTAAAGAAAGTGACTTTAACGCTGACCCGGGTGGTTTTGAAGCGCCTATTTTAGGGTTTATTGCCGCAGGCCAACCCATTGAGGCCTATACAGACCCCAACGCCACCATGGCAATTCCAAAAGAAATGGCATCGGGCAAAAAACGAACTTATGTTCTGCAAGTTAGAGGTGAAAGTATGATTGAGGACGGCATAATGGACGGCGACCATGTGATTATCGAGCAAACTGAAGCAGCTACGAATGGCCAGATAGTTGTAGCGCTTCTTGATAATGGTATGGCAACATTAAAAAGATTTTTTAAAGAAGCTACAAGAATCAGATTGGAACCTGCAAATTCTACAATGCAGCCCATTTTTGTTAAAAACGTCAGAATTCAAGGGAAAGTTGTCGGGTTAGTACGTAAGTACGGGGCAAATTAACGTCGTTCTGGCATTGGCCCTAAAACAATTTCATTCATTGGAGAGAAATGGCAAGCGCCACCTGCTAAAAGTGACCCAATAGCACCTTTAACAGCATCTCCATTCACTGAGTATCCATCTTTAAATTCTAAAGTATGAAGTTTTCTTACGATTGAATTGACTAGCTTTTCTGGATTAATTTTATTTTTTCCTTTTTCCTCTCTTTTTGTAAGCAAAGATAAAACCGCTTCTTTAGATTTTTTTATTCTTTCTAGGTCCTGAAGTACTGAGGGGCGCAAATCTTGATTTCTCCAACCAGCGTATCGTTCCGTCATAAACTGAAATTATCACAGAGATCAAATACTGTCAACAATTCTAACCCTTCTTCTTGATATGATGATAAATATAGAAGGCTACCGCCAAAACCCCAAGTCCAATAATCGCAAATTGAAACTTGCGGAAATAAGGATCAATAATTTGCCAATTTTGGCCGAGTTTAAGGCCTAAATAGGCAAGTACTCCCGACCAAATAAAAGACCCTACAAATGTATAAATACTAAAACGCTTTATATCCATATCTGCAATTCCTGCAGGAAGTGATATGAAAGTTCTAACAATTGGGAGTAATCGTGAACCAAAAGTTATACCCTGACCGTACTTTTTAAACCAGGAAAGTGCCATGTCAAAATCTTTTTCATGAACTAAGATCCACCTCCCCCATTTTTTGATTGCAGTACGGATCCATTCTTCCCCCATTTTCTCTCCCAGCTTAAAGGCTAATATGGATCCGAATAAATTCCCAAGTGCGCCAACTAAAACTGCAATCCAAATGTTCATCCCGCCAATACCAGCCAGGAATCCGGCAAATGTCATTGTAACTTCCGAAGGAATAGGGATAAGAGCGCTTTCAGCAGTCATTAAAATGAAAACAGCTAAATATCCGTAAGTTGAAATTAATGAAGTTAATATTTGGGTAATTTGCTGCATACCAGATTATATCAAAGAACCAATTAAATCTCTGCCTGTCATACTCCCAGGAATCTCTATTTTTAAAACTTTTAGAATTGTCGGGGCAACATCGGCTAAAATTCCGGAGGTCAACATTTCAGCTTTTCCCGAAAGATTTTTGGAAATTGCTATAAACGGAACAGGGTTATCGCTATGTTCAGTTTCAATTTCACCTGTACTGGCATCTATCATTTCTTCTGCATTGCCATGGTCGGCAGTAACAATCATGATGCCCCCCTGCGTAATTACCAAGTCCTCCAATTTTTTAAGGCATTCATCAATAACTGCACAAGCATTAGCGGTTGCACCAATACTCCCTGTATGTCCAACCATATCTGCATTGGCAAAATTGATTAGAACAAATTTATAGTCGGGAAAATCTTTAAGTTTTTGTAAAACACCTTCTGTAAGAGTTCTTGCACTCATTTCGGGCATTAAATCGTATGTCGCAACTTTAGGAGACGAAACAATAAGCCTATCTTCGCCGTCAAATGGTGCTTCCTGCTGTCCGTTAAAATAAAAGGTAACAAACCTTTCTTTTTCACTTTCAGAAGCTCTTAACTGCTTAAATCCGGCCTCACTAATTACTCGTCCCAGAGGAATTTTAACTATTTCAGGGGGATAAGCAACCCTCGCCCCGGCATCTACAATTGGCTTTCCATATTCAGTCATAGTGACAAAATAAAGATTTTTAAGACGCGGCCCCCTGGGAAACGGTTCTTCTGCACTCACAGGAATTTCGGGAATGTGTGTCTTTTCGTATTTAACAGCATACGGATCAAACCCGGATGGGGCGTTGGCTTTGGTAAAATCTTCAAAAACAAAAGCGCGCGAAAGTTGGCGGGGCCTATCTATTCTAAAATTAAAAAAGACTACAGAATCGTTTTCTTTAATGATCGATATAGGGGAGCCTCCTGCGTCAGTGCAAATGGCAGGTTCTATAAACTCATCCGTTTTGCCCTCAGAATACGAAGTATCTATCGCTTCTTCCGGAGTTTTAACTAAGTGGCCAACCCCTTTAGTTAAAGCTAAATAGGCTTTAGCTGTTCTTTCCCAGCGCAAGTCCCTATCCATCGCCCAATATCTACCCATAATTGTAGCTATTTGTCCCACACCTTCACGGGTTATAACTTCACGAAGTTGAGAAATATAAGTTTTGGCAGAAGTCGGTGGAGAATCTCTGCCATCTGTAAAAAGGTGCAGGAAGACATTTGTAAAATTGTGATTTTTGGCCATATCCAACAAAGCATAAAGATGCTCAACATTACTGTGAACACCGCCGGCTCCAACCAAACCCATAAGGTGAAGATTGCTGTTGTTTGTACGTGCGTGATCAATTGCACCGATAAGAACAGGGTTTTGATAAAAAGACCCATCGGCAATGCTTAAGTTTATTCTTTGTAAATCCTGATAAACAATACGGCCTGCCCCAAGGTTTAAGTGTCCCGTTTCGGTATTTCCAACTTCGCCGTGAGGTAACCCCACAGCTTCTCCGGAGGCCCCAAGTTGAGTATGCGGATACTGTGCCACAAAGCGGTTCATATTAGGAGTGTTGGCTTGGGAAATGGCGTTCCCTGGACCGGCATGGGCAATTCCCCAGCCATCAAGTACTGTCAAAATAGCAAATTTTGGGGGATCGGGATTCATATTATTTAATATTAGAAAGTTCTGTTTCTATAGAGGACAGTCTGTTATATTTTGCCACACGTTCACCTCTGGCCGGAGCACCGCTTTTTATATAATCGGCGGCAACTCCAACGGCAAAATCTGCAATAAAACTATCATTTGTTTCACCACTCCTATGAGAAACGATAATTTTCCAACCTGCATCCCGTGCCATTTTTATAACATTAAGGGTTTCGGTTACTGTACCTATCTGATTTGGTTTTACAACAATACCGTTGCAAGCCTTTTCATCAATGGCTTTTTGAAGTCTTTTTGTATTGGTTGCCAAAAGATCGTCTCCAACTACAAGTACTGTACCGGAAAGTTCAGAATAAATTTTTTTCCAAGAGTCCCAAGCATCTTCCTGGTAAGGATCTTCAAGAATTGCAAGCTTATATTGGTCGCACAACTGTTTATAAAATTCTAAAAACTGATTATCATCCATTCCACTGCTTCTATCTTTAATTACATATTCTCCGCCCTTATAGAAAGTATTGGCTGCTACATCTAAACCCAAAAAGACGTCTCTACCAAGTGAGTATTTTGTTTGTTTGATAGATTCAATAAATACTTCAAATGCGTCTGCATTAGTAAATAAATTCGGCGCATAGCCTCCCTCATGTCCAACTGAATGTATCGCGCCCCTCCTACCCAGATTTTCGCCAATTGTCTGGTAAATTTCAGCACCCATCTCAAGTCCGTCTATAAAGTTCTTATTACTCGCAGGAACCACCCAAAACTCCTGAAAATCAAGATTTCCTGCGCCGTGCAAACCTCCATTTATCATATTAAATAACGGGGTTGGAAGTTTAAGTTTTCCGGCTATGCCCCCTTTTTGTGCCATTGAATAAATCCAGGCATAAAGTTGTTGACCGGCAGCAATTGAGCCTGACCTGCAAACAACCTCAGATACAGCCAAAATAGCGTTGGCTCCGTATTTTGACTTGTTTTCAGTTCCATCCAGCTCGACAAGTTTTTTATCAATTCCAAATTGGTCAGTAGGGTCCATGCCGGTTACAGCAACTCCCAATACTGAATTTACATTTTCTATAGCTTTTAATACGCCTTGCCCGAGATATCTGGGGTTATCTGTATCCCTAAGTTCCAATGCCTCATGACTACCTGTAGAGGTTCCTGCTGGAACAGAAGAAACTGAAACTTGGCCGGTATCAAGCATGCATGCTGCCTCGACGGTGGGAATACCGCGGGAATCCAGAATTTCTCTTGCCCAAATGTGTTTAATCTTGCTCATTTTTGTCTTCTACAATAGCGCATGACAAGCTTTGCTTATATTGCTCATTTTTGCTTATACATCTTTCTCCGCCTCAGCAACCACTCCGCGGACTCTATTTACAGAGTCTGGATTAATTGACAAGCTTGTTATTCCCCATCTTACCAGTTTTTTTACTAAATCTTCATACTCACTTGGCGCCTGACCGCAAATGGAAGTAGTTACACCCGCCGCCGCGCATTTGGTTATCACTCTTTTAAGAGCCCATAAAACTGCGGGAGATCTTTCGTTAAACTCCTGAGCAACTTCGGAATTGTCGCGGTCGGTGCCCTGCATAAGCATTGTTAAATCGTTACTGCCGATTGAAACGCCGTCTATACCTACTTTTATAAAATCTTCTATTTGAATTACATTTACAGGGATCTCGACCATCATCCAAAATTTAAATGAAGATTTTTCAAAAAGCCCTGCCGTCGCAACCATTCTTCTAACTTTTGTAAGTTCCTCGGGCGATCTTACAAATGGAATCATCAAATGTAAATTATCATATTTTTCCCTCACTTTTTTAATAGCTGTAAGCTCCAGATTAAAAACTTCGGGGCTCGCGATATACCTAAAAGCACCCCGAAACCCGAGCATTGGATTAGGTTCAACCGGTTCCCATGCTTCTCCACCTTTAAGGCTTCTGTATTCATTTGTTTTAAAATCGGTGGCACGGTAAGTTACAGGCCTCGGATAAAATTCCTTGCAAAATGTGGTTAGATCGTTTGCCAGTTTCTCTATAAATATATCTTGTTTTTTATCCTGTATTGCCTGTTTTGGATGGACTCCAATATTTGCAATCATAAATTCAGCCCTTAAAAGCCCCACGCCGTCTACATATTGTTTAGCAATCTCACGGGCGCGCTCAGGCTCTGCCAAATTAACATAAACTTTAGTGGCGGTTTTAGTTTTAATTATTTTTTCTTTAATTTTTGTTTCTGCCTGCTGTTTTAGCGTTTTTGCTCCAACAAAAATTTGTCCGAGGGTTCCATCTACAGTAACAATAGAACCTTCCTTAAGTTTTGAGGTCCCATCATGAGTTCCAACTACACAAGGGATTCCAAGTTCCCTGGAAACAATTGCCGCATGAGAAGTTTGTCCGCCCTCGTCAGTAACGATCGCTGAGGCCTTTTTCATCGCAGGAACATAATCGGGAGAAGTCATAGGGGCTACGAGCACGTCGCCCTTTTGTACTCTTCCTATTTCCTTAGGACTTTTAAGAATCTTGACTGGTCCTGTTCCTATTCCTGGAGAAGCAGCAGCTCCTGTCAAAATTGGAATTTCGGAAGTTTTGACGAACCCGGGTTCTTTCTCGGTTTTTGTTTCTCGGGCTTCGGTTTTTTCCACCGCTGAAATAGTTGTAACAGGCCTGGTTTGGACTATGTAAAGTTTTCCTTTTTCCTTAGCCCATTCCATATCCTGAGGAAAAAAGTAATGTTTTTGCATTTTATCGGCAATTTTCGCTAAGAAAATTATCTCGTCATCGGTTATTTTTTGTCTGTCACGCAGAGTCATAGGGACAGGTCTTTCAAAAGTTTTACCACCCTCCTTAATAAGCTGGATACTTTGATCGGAAACTTCCTTGGAAAGTATCGCGAAGGTTCCTTTTTGTACAACATAATTGTCGGGAACCACAGACCCTTGTACTATCATTTCTCCTAAACCCCAAACTGATTCAATCATTATTTTCTCTTTATCATTATTAACCGGGTCAATTGAAAACATTACTCCGCTTACTTCACTCTGAACCATTTTCATAACAATAACGGAAATTTTTACGCTTTCATGTTTAATTTTATTTTCGACTCTATAGAAAATAGATCTTGGGGTAAAAAGAGATGCCCAGCATTCCCGTACCTTAACCAAAAGATTCGCTTCTCCTTCAACATTCAGAAAGCTTGCTTGTTGTCCTGCAAAAGATGTGGAACCGGAATCTTCAGCTGTTGCCGAAGATCTAACAGCCACCAAAGCTTTTTTAAAAATTCCTGATAATTTTTTATAAGCTGTAATTACTTCTTTAGAAACTTCATCCGGAAGTTTTCCGTTGGCAATCAGTTTTTGAATTCTGCTTGAAGCATTGCCGAGTTGAACGGGATCGTTAACATCTGTTACTGATAATATTTCGTAGATTTTTTTTGCAATTTGATTTTCTTCTAAAAAAGCATCATAAGCATTAATGGTGATCGCAAATCCATTGGGTACCGGAAAGCCTGCTTTGGTCATTTCGCCTAAATTGGCTCCCTTACCGCCAACTAACGGAGTATCGTGTTTATCTATGTCTTTGAAGTATTTGATTATCGGCAGAGTAACCATAGATACATTATGAAAGGTAAAAGTTAAAAGGTAAAGAGTAAAAGGCGCTTAAACTAGTGGACGGGCTGACTGAGTTTTGTTTTGAGTTCAATTATCCATGGTTCCGGGCCTGGATCAGTATTATCGAGCATCGAAAGTTCGTAAGCAACATTTGCACAAAAATAAGCAAGCTCAAGAGCTTGAGACAACTTCGTTGTAGTACTAAGTACATAGGATTTAGTACTTAGTCCCTGACGCGAAAAAATATCTTTTGTAATCTCGTAACGAAGTTTTATGCGATCGTGTAGAAATTGGCTTTCAAAAAACAGATACTTAAAATTATTTTTTACAATTTCCGGTTTTTGGGTCGCTTCAATTAAAACATGATTAACTTCCGGAAACTCATAAAATTGTGTGAAATTACGACTGATTTCACACATTGCATTTCTTCCTGCATTTAAAGCACCTAAAAATGGCCTACCGCAAAAAAGCACGGGAGAAGCACCATGAAGAAATTCCGCCGTTTCCTTAACTCCCCATGTTTTTTTGACTTCAGAAACTTCTTCTAAGGCTAACTCTAATTCTTTGTCTACATTCGGAAGAACACCTGCCTTGGTAAGCGCTCCGAATAAACCTCCAAGAGAAACCCCCAAACCAGTTTTTGGAAACCTTGTGGGGTTTGTATCACCAGGATTAATTATTGCGCCTTTGATACTACCCTCTGTTATCATTTGAGCGATTTTGCCCGCAGTTGCAACACCAATAACGGATGCGCCGATTTTTTGTGCCGCCTCAATTGTAGATAAATTTTCTTCGGTATTGCCCGAGTATGAATTTGAAATAACTAAAGTTTTATTGTTAACCCATGCCGGCAATCCGTAGTCGTTGTAAGGAAAAATTGGAATGTTCAGGTCGGCTTCATATAGCCCTTGAATTAATTTAGCAGCATTACTACTGCCACCCATGCCGCTAATTAAAACGTTTTCGCAATCGACTTTTTCGATGTTGCTTGCGAACGCCTGTTCGTAACAAACTTTTACCTGATCTGTAAATTTATCTAAGGCCTCTTTGACTCCAAGTGAATCTAAATTCATATTTTAATAATATCAGTTAAAGAACTGTAAATATACTTGTTATTTGCGACCAAAAAAGTTCCATTATCAAACTCTTTTATGACGGCACCTGATTCTTTGGCGATAAAAAGTCCGGTTACCAAATCGTGATGATGTGGGGGATTTGTAAGATTGATATAAGCTTCAATTCCACCTTGTGCTAAAAAACAAAGAGCAATATTACTACTGTTGTCCTGTCTAATTCTATAGCACTGCTCATTAATTTTTTTCATTACTGTCCAGCCTTTTTCGTAATCTGTAACTTCACGGTTTTTTGTAGGGATATAAAAACCAATGTAAGAAGATTTAAGAGATGTTTGATTAGAAACTTTTATTTGTTTTTCATTAAGAAAAGCTCCCTTCCCTAAACTTGCACTATAGAGTTGACGGGTGGCCGGCAAATAAACAACGCCGGTAACGGGTTCCCCTTTAAATTCCAGACAAATGCTTATGTTATATAAGGGAATGCCGCGGACGAACAATTTGGTGCCATCCAATGGGTCAATTACCCAGCGAAAATCGGATTTATTTTTAATCTCAGGGCTTTCTTCCGAAAAAATAGAGTGATCTGGATATTTTTGTGTAATTTTATCAATGATGTATTTTTCTGAAGCAATGTCTGCAGTGGTAGCAACATCCTGAAGATCTTTTTGTTTAACTACTCTAAAATTTGTCCTACCTTCCTCGATTATTTTGCCTGCAGAAAGCGCTAATTCCTCGGCAAAATTTTTATATAAGGTAAAATCCATTACGATCTGATTATGGCCAAAATTTCGTCTCTTTTTTGTTGCATCAAATCTTTTGATTTCGCTTCCACATTAAGCCTTAAGAGCGACTCGGTATTGGAAGGTCTAACATTAAAACGATAATCGGAATATTCAATCGATATGCCGTCGAGAGTGTCAAGAGTTCCATCTTTATATTTTTCTGAAATCTCTTTCATTTTTCCTTCCTTGTCCACGACTTCACTATTTATCTCCCCGGAGATAAAATATTTGCTCATAACAGGTTTTATTGCTTCCGAAAGTGTAGTTTGATTTTCGGAAAGAAATTCCAAAACTTGCATGGCGGGTATCATTCCGTTATCCGCATACCAAAAATCTCTGAAATAAGTATGACCGCTTGATTCGGTGGCATACAAAGCATTTTCTTCTCTCATTTTTGCTTTTATGTAAGAATGTCCAACGCGGCAGATAACAGGGATACCACCGTTTTCTTTTACCGTATCTATTAATGCCCATGTGTAACGTGGATCGTAAACAATCTTTTCCCCGGGAAACTTTCTTAACATTTGTTTAATAAGAATTGTATTTAAAAAATAAGGTTCCAGAAATTTTCCCCCATCTGCGCAGAAAAATATGCGATCAGCATCTGCATCCCAGGCAATTCCAAAATCAGCACGAGAGGACTTAACCAATTCTGAAAACTCGACTCTGTTTTCGGGAACAAAAGGGTCTGGTCGCCCTTTGGGAAATGTTCCATCAGGCTTATCATTTAAGCCGATTATTGTAATAGGGAGCTTACCCACTTCCACAATCTTTTTAAACATTATGCCCGCATAACCAAAATTTGCATTTATAACTATTTTTAAGGGTTTGAAATTCTTGTTTTTGAGCCAACCCAAAGTATAATTTACATAATCATCTTCAATATTCAGCTTTCTTAATTTACCTTTTTTTTGTGAAACCTTAAATTCATCTTTCTGAATCAGGTCCCGCATCTGCGAAATCCCTTCTTCAAAAGAAATAGGAATTACTTTTTCTCTGATCATCTTAAAACCATGAAATTCTGGAGGGTTGTGAGAGGCAGAAGCCTGAATTCCGCCAGCAAAGCCATAATTTCCAACCGCAAAATAATACATATCTGTTGAAATTAGTCCAATATCGCAAACATCGATTCCTGAATCCATAAGACCTTCTGCAACTTTATTTTTGAGTTCTTCTGAATGAAGCCTGACATCATTTCCAACAACAACTTCGCCCTTGGGCTTAACATATTCTGCGTATGCTTGCCCCAATTTGTATGCAAGTTCAGGAGTAATATTTTCGGGATAAATCCCTCTTATGTCATAAGCTTTGAAAACCGAAGGATCGATCGTCATTGGTGGTATTATTCTAATTGCTTGACCATTAGTAGGTCAAGTTCGGCAGTCAAATTGCTTTTACCGGTTTTTACTTCTATGTCTATTTCTGCGAGTCTTTCAATTATTTCTTTGAGTTTTTCTATTTTAAATTTTTCACTTTGAATTTTTAACTTGGATACTCTCCAGGTTGGATATGGCATTGATGCGGAATCTGTTTTGGCCCAGTATAAATCACGAAAAAGTTTGGCGATAAGAGTAAAAATAAATTCGGGTGCATCGCGCTCTATAATTTTATGGAATTCCTGAAGACATTTTTCAGAATTGCCGGGATATATATGTTCCAAAAATGACCAAATGATTACGGGCAGCTTGTACTCTTCAATTTTTAAGTCTTTGGGGAATAGATCCAATGTTTTTTTTGCAATATAGCCTTCGTTGTAAACAATCAAATTTCCCGGTAGTTCTTTGTATTTTTTATTCAGGAAATCAGATTCTTTTTTACCAAATTTTTTAATGTCTCTTAAAATGAAAAACCTTTCGGCTGCAAATAACGAAACCCCGGAAAAGGCTTCGGGTATACTTGTTGCAAGGTCATCCAGATAATTAACTTCCCAGGATCTTTTCTTTGCTGTTTCAATAAATTTTTGCAAACGTTCATACAACTTCCTCTCATCATCCCCATGTAATATTATTATTTTCATTTTTCACTTAAATTTCTGAAATACTGATCAACAAGCTCTTCCAATTTGTGATGAAAACTTCCTTTTTTATGCCCTGTGTGCGGAACCAAGGCTCCCGAGAAATTGTGAGGAATATGCGTCAGTTCATGAAGAATTACTTTATCCTGATTCCTTTCATCCAATTTATCGAAATATTCCGAAAGGACTTCTATTATATATCCGGGTTCAACTCCTAAGGATCTTTGCCAAAGGGCTGGAAGTCCCCAGGTTCTGGCATACGCCCTCGCCTTACTGTAATTGGATCTGTAGAAAAACAACCTTTCATATAATATCCAATCCATTTTAAGCTCTGTAATAAGCTTTAAGCTGCGTTCGGCAATATCGGGTGCGCTTACCCAATCAACCGATTTTGAAGACTTCCGACCCCGCTTTAACCTCTTCATTAGTTTTCAATCCTACCACATCGCCGCGATTCGCGGTATCCTTTTTTTCATGCTCAACTTGGATTGAAGTAATTTTTTGCTTGAAAAAATCCTCGCCGCCTTTTACAAACTTCACTTCATCTCCCACAGAAAGTGGTCCATCAAGTTCGATAATGGCTACGCCAAGTTTATCGTAATAATGAGTGACTTTGCCTATTTTGAACATAATAACTTAATTAGCTGTTGCCACCTCCATTCGTACTTCTCCCAACTTAAATGCATGCGTCATTGCTATTGCTAAGGCGTCAGCTGCGTTATCAAAATGGGTCTTTTTTCTTTTCTCGCTTTTAACTTTACTTCCTAATATTCTTCTAACATGTTCCTGAACTTCCTTTTTATTGGCACGTCCGCTACCAGTAATCATTTTTTTAATTGTTCCTGGTGCATATTCGGCTACAAAAACATTTAACTTGCGTGCAGCCAAGAGCATTACTCCTTGGGCCTGACCGACAGCAATAACTGTTTTTGCATTATTGGAGAAAAAAACTTTTTCGAAAACAAAAACATCCGGCTTAAATTTTTCAATTAGCTTTAAAGTTTTTTCAAAGATTATTTCCAGTCTTTCTTCTTTTAAAAGCTCTTTATCCGTTTCTATTAAGCCCCACTCAATTACCTGTAAACCGGATCCTTCTATATCGGAAATATCAGTAACATTAATACAACCAAAACCAGTGGTTGCGGTCCCGGGGTCTATTCCCAAAATTAGCATGATTTAATTATACCCTTATTTTCTTTTTGAAGATTTTTTAGCAACTTTACCAAAAACGTAAATGTAAAGAATATCCAAAATCCCCAGAGTATTAATCAATAACAAAGCAACAAACCAGCCTTTACTGTCATTTTTGGCTGCCTTCCATAAGGCCCAACCTTTCCAAAAAAGACTCCAAACTAATAAAGGAACTAAAAAGAAAGTAAATCCTGACATAAACCCACCTCCGAACATTCCCGGATAGCCATAATTTCCATAATTATTTGCAAACATCATGATTTCTCACCTGCTTTCATATAATTACTCTCAACCTCTTCCCAATTAACTACATTCCACCAAGCTTTAATATAGTCAGCTCTGACATTTTTATATTTAAGATAATAAGCGTGCTCCCAAACATCTAGAGCCAATATCGGAGTTTTATTATCTGTGACTGGAGAATCTTGATTACCTGTGTCCACAATCTCCAATTTACCATTGTTCACGACCAACCAAACCCATCCACTTCCAAACCTACCCAGAGCTTTGTCTGTAAATAGTTTTTGAAAATTTTCAAAACTTTCAAAATCTTTTTGAATTTGGGTCATTAAGTTTTGTTTCGGATTTCGCACTTGGGATTTCGGATTTGATTCCATTATTGTCCAAAACAATGAATGATTACTGTGTCCCCCGGCGTTATTCTTAACTTTTTGTCTCAAATCTTGCGGTACTTTATCTAAATTCTGAAGGATATCATTTATATCCATTGCCAAAAGATCTTCATGGCCCACTAGAGCATCATTAAGATTTTTTATATAGGCCGCATGATGTTTATCGTGATGAATATGCATGGTTTCTTCATCGATAAAAGGCTCAAGGGCGTTGTAACCGTAGGGAAGATCAGATAAAACGAACATAACTAACTGTAGCTGGATCTGGCGATTCTTGTCAAGAGGACTAAAACACTTTAATTATTTTGGTTGAAGCAACTTTACCACCTTCCATTTCAATAGCAACAACATCGATCCTCAGCTTTTTGGGTAATTCCGGATGTAAAATGGAAAAATATTCCCCGGTCTTTCTAATTTTCCAGAGTTTGCTTTGGGTTACAGCTTCTTCAGGAGCCCCAAATCTTTTACTCCACCTTGCTTTAACTTCAACAAAAACCAAGGCTCCTTCATTAACGGCAACTATGTCAATTTCGCCAAATTTCGAATGAAAGTTTCTTTCAATGATTTTATAATTCCGACCCTTGAGAAGCTGAACTGCTATTTCTTCGGCAGCCTGACCTAAATTAGTTGTTTTTCTTGGGAGCACTCTTCATGGTAGCAGACTTGGCGCGTTCTTTGAAAGCTGTCCTTACTGCCGCTCTTTTATAAATCATATCAACCTCGGTTGGGGCTTTCTCACGGGTAAAGTAGAGCTTTGCTCTCTTAACACCTTTTGTTCCTTCTTTTACTACAACTACTTTATCTATTGAAGGAATATGGAAAGGAAAAATACGCTCAACACCAACATTGCCTTCAGCGATCTTTCTAACTGTGAATGTTTTACTTGGGTTTCTACCCTTCATCTTAATGACCATTCCTTCGAAAGAAGCCTCACGAAACTTGTCGCCGTCTTTAATACGCTGGATAACACGGATTTTGTCTCCGACGCCAAATTCTACATCTTTAATTGTTCCTCTTAATGCCATAGCCCTGATTATAGCTCAAATTTGATCTAGCTTCAAGATGTTTGGTGAACGTTCTCGAGAATAGCGGATATTTCCTGGGCCAGGTTCTCATTCCAGGCAATTTTAAATGGAAGTTTAACCTTTTTCCTACTTCCGCCGACAACCTTATTATCAAAAACCAGGTATCCTGTCTGGTCTCCGAGATTGTTTGTCAAAACAGCTTTAAGCTGGGATAAAACACCTGTGTTTACGCCTTCAGGGATTTTAATAAAAACTTCCCTTTCCTTCTTTTCGCTTAAACTGGCCAATGTTTCTATGGCCTCAACCAAAAGTGAGGGTGTTTCGTCCCGAACATCAACTTTGCCAACTATCAAAAGCGGTTGGCCGTCAATCCAAAAATCCCGTGTATTTTTGAAGATTTTTGGAAAAACTACAAGCTCCAAGGTACCTGTTCCGTCGTCTACTTTGGCAAAAGCCATCTCAGCCCCGGTTTTTTTCGTAGTAATTACACGGACCTCAGAAACAACCGCAGCAACCCTAATTAATTCGGGGTAATATTCTGTTGTGCTTATTTCAAAGATTTTGTGAGTAGATTGAAATTCCAGAGGCCCAAGTGTTTCACTTAAGGGCTTCGCAGAAAGGGAAAATCCCAAAAGTTGTCTTTCCAGTAACTGAAGTTCGTCTTCATTAAATTCTTCAATATTTTCCATTATTATGACGTTGGCTGATTCAGTTTTTTTAAGCTCACCTGTAGCAAACAAGCCTTGCTGTGTGTCATCTCCTTTGGGTTTAACAACTTTTTCTCTAATTCTATCTATTGAGGCAAGAAGAGTTGCACGGGTTCCAAATTTACCTAAAGCCCCAACTTTTATTAAACTTTCAAGAACTCTTTTGTTGACCCGCCTGGCATCAACCCTTCCCAGAAAATCTGCAAAGGAAGTAAATTCTTGAGTGTTTCTTACAGACAAAATCGCATCAATCGCAGCTTCGCCTACATTTTTGATTGCAGAAAGACCAAAACGAATGCCTCGGCCTCCCAGAGAGTCCTTCTGATCAACTATGGTAAAACCAATGTTTGATTCGTTAATATCTGGCGGAAGCACATTAATATTCATCCTTCTGCATTCATTTACAGCCATAGAAATTTTTTCCTTGTCGGCACTTTCCGCGGTTAAGAGAGCGGTCATGTATTCAACCGGGTAATTCGCTTTCATATACGCAGTTTGATAGGCAAACATTCCGTAAGAGGCGGCGTGAGCTTTATTGAAACCATAAGATTGAAAAGGTTCAAAAAGCTTCCAAAGTGTTTCTGCAAAATCAGGTGTTTGACCATTTGCAACAATTCCATTTACAAATTTTTCTTTTTGAGCTGCCATTTCTTCCGGAATTTTTTTACCGACTGCTTTTCTGAACTTATCTGCCTCTTCCCAGGAATAACCAGCCAAATCAATGGCGCAAAACAAAAGATCATCCTGGTAAACGATAAGCCCGTAGGATGGGCCCAAAAACTTTTCCATTCGCTTGTCCAAATATTTAACCAATTTTGGATTATTTTTTCTTTTAATATAATCAGGAATCTGGGAAATAGGGCCCGGGCGGTAGAGGGCAACCATAGCCATAAGATCCTCGATTCTATTCGGTTTAAGTTCTTTTAAATATTTTGTCATACCTCCACCCGCAAACTGAAAAACACCCATTGTTTCTCCCCTGGCCAACATCTCAAAAGTTTTAAGGTCATCTATCGGGATTTTGTGGAAATCAATTTCTTTTCCATGCATTTTTTTAACAATATCAATTGAAGAGCCTAAAATAGACAAATTCCGGATTCCCAGAATATCGAATTTTATAAGCCCGACATCTTCGGCTGCATGCATTTCATATTGGGTTATTATTTTTTCTCCCGAAGGTTCCTTTTGAACTGGAGCAAAATCAGTTATAGCTGTTGGAGCCACAACCACTCCGGCCGCATGAACCGAAACATGACGGGCATTTCCTTCAACTTGCATTGCCAAATCTAACGCCTTTTTTGTATCGCTATCGCTTTCATATAATTTTTGCAGTTCAGGAACTTCTATAAGTGCTTTTTGAATAGTGATTGGAAACCCTTGCTTAGGAGGAGGAATCATCTTGGCAATTTTGTCACCTACAGAATAGGGATACCCCAAAACTCTGGAAATGTCGCGCACTGCGGCGCGACTTAGCATTCGTCCAAAAGTACAAACCTGTGCAACTTTTTCTTTTCCATATGTGTCTGTAATATAACCGATTATTTCATCGCGCCTATCGTCAGCAACATCAAAATCTATATCTGGTGGGGAAGGACGATATGGGTTAAGAAATCTTTCAAAAGGCAAATAGTAAGTTAACGGATTTACAGTCGTTATTCCCAAAACAAACGAAACCAGGCTTCCTGCCGCTGAACCTCTGGTATTTGTAACGATTCCTTTATCGTTGGCCCAATTTGCTAGATCTTTAACAATCAAAAAATAAGGGGCATAGCCTTTTTGAATAATTATGGAAAGTTCGTAATCCAACCTTTCCTGTTCAGATTTTCCCGTATCAGGTAATTTTTCTTTTAATTTTTCGTGAGCAAGTTTAGTTAAAAGTTCATCTGCTGTAACATCTTTCGGCAATGGATACTTTGGGAAAAACCACTTACCAAGTGTAATTTCAGTTTCAACTTTTTCGGCAATCTTAACCGTGTTTTCTAACGCGTCCGGCAAATCAGAAAACAAATTTTGCATTTCGGCAGGGGTTCTAAGATAAAATGTTTGAGTATCAATATAACGAAGACGTTTGGTATCTGTCATATTTTTTCCTGTGGAAATACAAACCAAAGCATCCTGTGCCAAGGCGTCGCCCTCTTTTATATAATGCGCATCGTTAGTTGCAACTATTGGTACACCAACTTCTCTACTTAACTTTAATATTCCTTTATTCCAAACATCTTCGCTAGCTTTCATTTCATTGATTGAACTTTTAATTTCCGGCGTTAGCGCTTTACTAATCCATTTATCATGTTCATGCCTTTGCATTTCAAGATAATAATCTGTTCCAAATGTATCCAAATACCATTCAACCGTTTTTTTTGCTTCTTTTTCGTCGCCTTCAATTAAAGATTGTCCAACCTCTCCCATTGGACACCCCGAGGTGCAAATTAATCCTTTAGAATATTTTTTTAAAGTTTCACGGTCAAATCTGGGTTTATAATAAAAACCTTCAAGATGTGAAATTGAAGAAAGTTTCATAAGGTTTTGGTAGCCCTCTTTGTTTTTTGCCAGAAGAAGCAAGTGATAATTTTTTGTTTTTCCCCGCTCGGCACGGTCATGCAGGTCTCCCGCCGTAATATAGCCTTCCATTCCCAAAATGGGCTTAACTCCCTGTTTTAGACATTCTTTATAAAATTCTATTTCTCCGTACATTACACCGTGATCGGTAATGGCTACAGAATCCATTTCATTTTCTTTGACATGAGAAATTAACTTTTTGATGTTGCTTAAACCATCCAAAAGCGAATACTCGGTGTGGACATGAAGATGAACAAATTTAGACATTTTTTAACTTTGTAAATTTTCCAACAACTTGGCTCTGACCAACTGTGCATTTCCTTTACCCTGCAACTTCTTTTGTACCATTCCAATTAAGAATCCTATCACATTTCCGTTGCCTTCTTTATAATCTTTAACCGCCTTTTCATTTTCGGTTACTACACTTTTGACTGCTTTTTCAAGATCATCATTTGAAGCATATTCAACTTTAGTTAGTTCCGCAATTTTTCTAACAAGTCCTGCCGGCTCAGGATATTCACTATCCAACTTTTTATTTATCATTAAGTCTGCAATGACCTTGGGAGACAACGAAGCTTCCTGGCCAAGTTTAACTGATTCCTCAAAATAATCTGCCCGGGATTTATCAGAAACTAAAATTTCTATAAAATCGCTAGCGATTTTGTATCGGTCCAAAAATATTTTGCGTTTTTCAGCTGGTAGTTCAGGAAGATCCCCTTTTATTTTCTCTACTTCTTTCTCATCAAACCTTACAGGTGGCAAGTCTGCTTCGGGAAAATAACGGTAATCATTAGCTTCTGATTTGGTTCTTTGAGAATATGTTGTTTGCTTTACTTCATCATAACCTCTTGTCTCCTGAACCAAAACTTCGCCATTTTTCAAGGCTTTTTCTTGTCTAACCAATTCTGCATTTATAGCTTTTTCTAAAAATCTGAATGAATTGATATTTTTTAACTCAACTTTATAGTTTGGAAGACTGCCATCTTGTGACATAGATACGTTTGCTTCCAACCTCATCCTTCCTTTTTCCATGTCGCAGTCACCGACATCTAAATATCTCGCAATTAGTTGAAGCTCTTTTACAAAATCTATAACTTCGCTGGTTTCATGAAAGACGGGCTCTGTGACAACCTCAATTAGAACACAACCACTACGGTTAAAATCGATAAGAGACACCTTACCTTGAGTTTCACCCGCCTGCAACGCCTGAGGCGTAGCATCTGCGGGCAGGTGAACCAATTTGCCCGCATCTTCTTCCAGATGAATATGATTAATTTGTTTTCCCCCTAAACTTCCTCCCAGGCAAAAAGGAGAGTCCAACTGCGAAGTCTGGAAACCTTTTGGTAAGTCAGGATAAAAATAATTTTTTCTATAAAATTTTGAAAACTTACTGATCGTACTACCCAGCGCCAAACCCAATTTAATTGTTTTTACAATTCCTTCACGATTTGCGTACGGCAAGGCTCCCGGAAGCCCTAAGCAAATTGGACAAACCTGTGTGTTAGGGCTTTTTCCAAAATGATCCTGCGGACAGCTGCAGAACATTTTAGTGTTTGTATTCGGTTCGATATGAATTTCCATACCGATTATTGGTATAAATTTTTTGTCCATATTTAGTCTTTGATTATTAGTTCTCCGTTTTTCTTGGAATAAACAAGTAATACCCCGGCCATTACTGCCAAAATAGTTAACATTGTTCTTATACCAAAAACTTCAATGATTGCTCCTGAAAATAGAACCGGGAAAACGGAAATCAATGTTGTCAAAAAATAAAGGTTTCCAAAAACACGCCCTCTTAACCAAATAGGCGTTGCTGTTTGAAGCGAAGTAAATGTCGGTATATTTACTCCCAAAAATCCAAAACCGGCCAAAAGTAAAAGTATTGGTGTAGCGATAATTTTGTAAGTGACCTGTAAATACGGTACCCCGAAAGTTAAAGATAAAATTGTAAATATTACTAGTGTTAACGAATATTCAATAATTTTAATTTTAGTAATTCCTCGCTTTATTATTCTTGGAATGTAGATAGAGCCCAAAAGCGCCCCAATCCCTGCCGGCAAAACTATAGAGATACCGGAGTAATTAACTGAGATGTGCAATAAATCTTTAGCAATCACGGGCAAACTAACTACGATTATGGCTAGGCTTGCCTGAAATCCCAATAAAAGTAGAAGAGGATAAAGAACCGATTTATTTTGTCTTATAAATTCATACCCGGCGATAATACTGTCAAAAAAAGCTTTGAGTGCTTGTTCAAACTCATCAGGAATTTTCTTTTTTGGCGCAACTTCTTCTAAGAAACTCGTACTTACAAAAGCAATAAACAAAAATATACTGCATAGAATTAATGCTCCGTCAAAGCCTATTAATCTTTGTATTATTCCTGCGAATCCAAAACCTAAAACCAATGAGGCTTGGGTTGTAATGAAAAATATACTATTGGCCTGCAAAAGATCGTCTTTAGAAACGGTTGAAGGAAGATGTGCAGACTCAGCCGGTACATAGAACTGATTCAAAAGCGAGTAGACAAGTACAACTGCATAAAGAATAAAGATAGATTGCTGATTAACAAATATTGTAAGAAATATAGTAAGTGCCTGAAGAAAGTTAGCTACCATTAACATTTTCCGTCTACTTACAAGATCTACAACCGCAGCGCCAATAGGGCCAAAGACCAGTGCAGGGAGAGCATAAGCAAGCCAAAGAAAGGAGGTTGCGATAGAGGAACCGGTAACCATATAAAGTTTTGCCAAAAGCAAAAAATTCATAATATTTATTGTTACCTGAGAGAATATTTGCGAAGACCACAAATAGACAAATTTTGGATTAGATATTATTTTTTTAAAATCATTTGCCATATCAAATTGCTAATTTTGGACGATATTGGGTGGCTTTTTCATAAAGTTTACCAAGACTAAATAAAGTTTCTTCAGAAAATCTGGAACCCATTAGCTGGAACCCTAAAGGAAGTCCTTTTCCTGAAAATCCGGATGGAATTGCAAGAGCCGGAATCCCAACAAGATTGGCAGAAACTGTAAAAATATCAGATAAATACATTCCCAAGGGATCTGATAATTTTTCTCCTAATTTAAATGCAGGAGAAGGGGAAACGGGGGCAAGTATTGCATCAACTTTATCAAAAGCGCTTTCAAAATCACGAATAAGTATCGATCTTACTTTTTGAGCTTTTAGGTAATATGCATCGTAATAACCGGCCGAAAGGACATACGTACCAAGCATTATTCTTCTTTTTGCCTCTTCGCCAAAACTATCTCTGCCGTTCCCATAACGAATTCCGTCATATCTGCCAAGGTTCGAAGAAACTTCAGCAGGCTGAATTATGTAATAAACATCGATTGCGTATTTTGTATGGGGAAGGCTTACATCCACGAGCTCTATGCCATTTTTCTTAAAAACTTCCGCGGCATTCAAAACCGACTTCTCTACTTCCCTGTCTATTCCTTCTACAAAATATTCTTTAGGGATACCAATTCTGATTTTTCCGGATTTCTTTTCCGTTTTTTCTTCTTTAACAGTTGAGTCAAAACCGTCAGGGCCTTTAACAACATTAAAAATTGTTTCTACATCAGAAACCGTCCAACCAAATGAACCGGAAGAATCCAGGGATGAAGCCATGGCAATAATTCCATAACGGGAAACGGCACCGTAAGTTGGCTTCAAGCCAACGACACCGCAAAAGTTAGCAGGTTCCCTAATTGATCCGCCCGTATCTGTTCCTGTTGCAATAAGGGAAAGACCCGCAGCTACAGAAGCTGCAGACCCGCTAGAAGACCCTCCGGGAACATATTCTTTGTTCCATGGATTAAGAGTGGGGCCAAAATCTGAATTTTCCCCGGATGCTCCGTGTGCCCAAGCATCACAATTTGTTTTTCCTATCATTATTGCCCCGGCTTTTTGCATTCTTTCAGTAACCGTAGCAGAATATTGGGGAATATAGCTTTCTAAAACCGCTGACCCCGCAGTTGTTCTAACCCCTTCTGTCAAAAATAAATCTTTATAAGCGGTAGCCACTCCCGCCAACGGGTTTTCTTTTAAGGTTTCATTGATATTTCCTGAGTCATCGATTTTTTTTGCCTGTTCAAAAGCGCTTTCTTCCGATATTGTTATAAATGCATTCAGATCTTTGTTTTTTTCAATCTTTTCAAAATAATTTTTAACCAATTCCGATGCCGAAAATTCTTTCTTTAAAAGCCCGTCCTGCGTCTCTTTAATTGTAAGTGGATTTGTATTAGTCATCTTTATTTGTCCGATCTTTCGGTTAGAATCGCCTCTACTTTAAAATAACCGTTGTAATATCTATCTGTTCCGTTAAGAGCCTTTTCCTGATCGATTGAACTCTTTTGAACCTCATCTGCGCGGAAAACATTTTCTAGCCCCGTAGTTTGACTTGTCGGGTCAACGCCATCAGTATCAACATTTGAGAGTTCACCAACATGTTCAACGATAACAGACAGCTGAGGAAGAAACTTTTTTAGTTCAGAATCTGTAAGATTTAAGTTTGCCAATTTTGCGACATGCAAAACATCATTTTTGCTAAGTTTAGCCATGTCCCATGATATTACATTTATCTCAATTCTGCTAGAATATTTCTGATGACAGATAAACTACAGAATGTAAGTAGGCGTGATTTTTTAAAAGTAGCTGGAACGGTTTTAAAGGGGTTAGCAATTAACGGCCTTAAAATACCCGTTTTTGATCCTTTTGACCCTAATAGGCCAATTCCAAATTCCTCTATATTTAAAGATGGCGCGCTTTCCAATGAAAGTCTGGGTTTTGAACTCACTCCGAGCTATAAAGACCGCAATACTTTGAAATATACTTCAACTTTAAAAAATCCCGTAAAACTTAATGAAATTGTAAAATATACAAATCCAAATGATATCCAAATTGACCCTGAGTCGGTTGCTACAGCCGTAAATTGGATTATAGACCCGCTAACCCAAGAAGAAACATCAATTTTTACTCTTAATGACGGCAAACTTATTGCATTTTTTGGTTCAAAAAACACTAAGGCCGAAAACAGACTCTTTGATTTTGGAAGTGAAAAAATAATTGGTTCAGAAGTCCTCAAGGACCATTGCGTAAATATTAAGTTCCTGGATACTTCGGACCATTCGAATTCAAAACAAAAAGTTATCGATTTATATTACCAATATGACAACCTCAACTTAAATTTTATTAATTCTCAACTTTTAAATTTTTACCGTAAAGATCATAGCCGCGTTACCAATATTTCAACGTCAGGTTATTACGATGAACAACTGGTTAGGCATATAAATAACAGAGTCTTTGGCCTGCGTTTTGTAGGGTCGAACGGAGTAAATACCACATCTCTTTTGTCATGGGAAAATAAGCACTTTGTTAGGTTAGCTTCTTTCCCGGAATACGAAACCCCAAGGATATTGGAAGGCAATAAATATTTTCCATCAATCGTTTGCCTGGACAATGCGCAAATTGGATTTATGTCCGTAGATAGAGATTCGCCGGGGTTTGAAACAAATAAGTTCAAAATGTCTTTCAAGATTGTCGATAGTCACGGACTAATTTCAAAACTTGATATCCCGGATCCGGAACAAAAACTCAGGCTAATATCGCGCTTCGACATTTTTGTGGACAGCGAAACAGATACAAGAAAAATTAACGATATTCTCTCTAAGAATGAGTCTTTTGGCGGTAAGCCGGACGATATCCTGGCTATTTTAAAAATAAATAAAAACGAAAGCGGTATTCCAAGCGATGTACCATGGATCCTTGTACATTACCCGGACTCAATAGGTGAATATAAACTCGAGGAAATCAAACTATCTAAAGAAATTATGGGTTTGGTTAGTAGTAAAGATTATCCGGTTAGACCAACCGACTTCACTAGCACTTAACTCATACTTTTTAAAACCTTGATGCGCTCGATAATGGGAGGGTGTGTGTTAAAAAGTCCTGAAAGTGCCGATACTGCCTTGTTGCTGGTTTTTTTGAAGGGATTAACAATATATAAGTGTGCTGTTGCCTTATTTGCGGCCTCAAGTGGCTCTTGGTCTTTTGATATTTTTTCTAACGCAGATATTAGTCCTTGCGGTTGGCGTGTTACTTCAACAGATCCCGCATCTGCCATAAATTCACGGCGTCTACTTACTGCAAGTTGAATTAATTGGGCGATAATTGGGGAAAGAATTGCAAAGATTAAACCCAAAACCATAATGATCGCACCTGCACTGTTATCATCGTTGTCACGGCTCGTACTACCCCAAAATCTGGCACGTAAGAACCAATCGCCTAAAAGTGCAATTAAGCCAACCATTACGGATACAACGGATAAAAGCCGTGTATCATAATTTCTGATATGTGTGACTTCGTGTGCGATCACTCCTTCAAGTTCCGTTCTATTTAATTTAGAGAGGAGTCCGGTTGTTGCACAAATTACTGCATGTTCCGGGTCCCGCCCTGTAGCGAACGCATTTGGGGCCGTATCTTCTATAACATATAATTTTGGTCTTGGAATTCCTGCTCCAATACACACATTTTCTGCAACTTGCCAAAAAAGTTTATCTTCTTTTGAGTTGGCAAGACGCGCACCTGATATTCCCAAAACAATCTTGTCAGAATAATAGTAACTAATAAACGTAGAGACTCCTGAGAAAATTAAGGCAACACCAAAGTAACCAAGCCCGGAGGGTTCATAACCTGCATAAACTCCAAAAGCACGGGTAAGAACATAAATAGCTATAAAGGAGAATGCTAAAAAGAATGTGACGACAAAAGCACTTTTAATCTTATTAGAAGATTGAACTTCGTAAATATTTTGCATCAAAGATCAACTTTTGGGGTTTTGGTATCCGCTTCTGACGTTTCAAGCCCACGGAGCGCGGTGAAACCAAACATACCTGCAATTACACTTGTTGGAAAAGTAACAAGTTTTACGTTGTAATCGGCTGTTAGATCGATCATAAGGCGTCTGGCATACATAATTTTGTCTGCAGTATCTCTTAGGTCGTCCATCAAATCTGTAACAACAGTATTGCCTTTTAATTCGGGGTTATCCTCAACTGCAACTGAAAGCTTTGGAAGAACCGCAGAAAGTTGAGCGGATGCTTTTGCCATTTTGTCTACGTTTCCGGAAGACATAGCTCCTGCAATTTGCTTACGTGCGTTTGTTAACATTTCAAAAATTCCTTTTTCGTGTTTTAAATACCCCTTTGCAGAAGAAACAAGGTTGGGGATTAAATCAGCTTGTCTTTTGAGTTGGTTGCCAATTTCTTGAACGCTCGCATTAACTCTTGTTTTTGCAGTAGCAAAAAAATTATAAACAGAAACTAGCCAAATGGCTGCAAGAACTACTAAACCAATTATTAGATAAGCTACGTTCATACTGAATTATTGTAGCACTTTCTCAAAATCTTCCAAACTTAAGGTATTAATTATGTCTTTTTTCTCAGCCCAGCCGCGCCTGGCGACAGAAACTCCAAACTGCATATTATTTAAGCCGTCCTTGTGGTGAGAATCTGTTCCAAAAGTTAGTTTCACACCCAATTTCACGGCTTCACGGACTAAAGTATCGGGTAAATCCAGTCTCATCGGGTCGCAGTTTATCTCTATCCACTTATTCTCTTTGAGGCAGAAGGCAAAAATCTCAGGCCAGTTAAGTTCCGCCCCCTCTCTTTCATTTAACTTGCGGCCTGTGGGGTGAGCAAATATTTTAACTTTAGGGTTAGATAATGCCGCAAGAACCCGTTTTGTCTGGGATGCCCGGTCTAGTCTAAAACTCGAGTGAATTGAAACCAAGGCAAAGTCGAGTGTACTTAAACCCGCTTCCGGTACGGGGAGCCTTCCATCCGGCAAAATGTCAATTTCAAGGCTGTTGAACACTTTTCTTACCCCTTTATTACCCGCCTTTTTAAATGAGTAATTAAGTTGGTCAACTCTTTCACGCTTTTTCTTTAATATTTCCACGATGTCGCTATCGGTGTGCCCTTTTTGACTGGGATTATGTTCTGTAAAGGCAATATATTCATATCCGAGCTCGTTTGCCTTTTTCACGAGGTCTTCCATGCTGCTTTCGCCCAAATCGTGACTTGTTTCGATATCAAAATTTGTGTGAATCTGCAAATCTGCTTTGACATCCTCAAGTTCAACCAATTTTGGAAGCTTGTGTTCCCTAGCCAATTCAATCTCGCCTGTGTCTTCGCGGAGTTCCGGCGGAATCATTTCCATTCCAAAGAATTTATAAAGACTTTCTTCTGTAGCAAATTTCATAAGTTTGCCGGATTCGCCTTTGAGTTTCTTAACTCCATAATCAGATAAGCTGAAACCCTTTTTCAAAGCAATCTCGCGTAATGCAATATTGTGGTGTTTTGAGCCTGTAAAATGCTGCAAAAGCGAGCCATACGCATCGGGCGTTTCTACCATCAAATCCACCTGAATATTGCCGGGGATTAAAATTGAAGCCGTCCTCGTTCCTTTTTCTAAAACCCGTTGAACATCCGGGTATTTTGTAAAATGCTCCAAAACCTCTGAGGGTTTATCAGTAGCCGCCGACAAATCAATATCACCAATAGTTGCGGCTCTCCTCCTAAGGCTTCCCAATGGGTCAATCCGTTTAACGCTGCTATCTTTCATCATCCAATTCACAATTAAGGAGGCTGTGGACTCGGCATAAGGTAAAAGGTGGCGCACCACATTCTTTTTACCTCGCTCCTCCTGAACCGATTTTAAGATATCAGCTTCAGATTCCTGACCAAAACCCTCAAGATCCGCTATTTTTCCTTTCTTTGCGGCATCCTCGAGTTCTGCCATCGATTTAATATTCAGTTGAGTTACTAGTTTGAATGCTGTTTTTGCCCCTATTCCCGGCACTTTCATGAATTCAAACATGGCCGGAGGCAAGCCTTTCATAACCTCATCAAAATGTTTGGATTTGCCTGTTTTAAATAGCTCACTCAAGTGCTCCGCAATACTCGGGCCAATTCCCGGCACTTCTTCCAGTTTGCCATCATCCCAAAGGTCTTTAAGCTCACTTGTAGCGTGTTCCACGGCATCTGCGGCCCGTTCGTAGGCCACAATCTTGAATTTATTGCCTTTGGCGTCTTTTAGTTGATAAGCGGCAGCTACATCCCGCAGGAGTTCTGCAATTTGAAGATTAGTTAACTTTTGGCTTTCCACTAAAATTAGTATACCAAATTGGGCGGGATCGACGAGATTCGAACTCGCAACCTCTTCCGTGCGAAAACCCTTTTGTTTCCAAAAGGCTTGGACTATCTCATCATCCGCGAGGGATGCCAGGTGTATAGTCTCTACACATTTTCTTTCGATTTCTCTTAAGATTTAGCTCGGGATTACCATTTAACAGGTTTCCCCGAATTAGCCCGGTTATTCATCCTAATATTGCTACTAGGAGCTGCCACATTTGACAGGGAAGCGCTCTAGCCAGTTGAGCTACGACCCCAATAAGGCTATTTTATCAACTTTACCTTAAGATTGCCACTCCATTCTCGATTCTTGAAAAATGTTTTGGTGGTGTTATACTCCGTCCATGACCGAAAGAGATTTTAATGAAAATAACGATCCGTTACTTAGCCCAGGATACTATCAAGAAGGATCTTGCATGACACCAGAATTTCGCCGCGATATGTTTTTATATCACAAACTTCAAGAAGCAGAGAAAAACAAAATTGAAACACATTCACTTCATAAGACTGAAGGTTTTGTTTTTTCAAAGAAGCAGGAAATATTTGGCTGGCCTCTTGAAGTAGATAACGTTCGCATTCACCATTTTTTAACCGTTCCCGCAAAACATTTAATCAGAAAATTTGGTGAAGAAACAAACAGATACCAAGTGCGCATTAGTGGCCAAGATTACGCTTTTTTTCTGAAAGAGAAAGATTCCGGAAACTTAAAGCAAATTTCCAAGGCCGAAGCCCTCACAAGATCTATCGCGCAATTTTTACACGATCGAAGATAGCTTTTTATTTAAAAATAACTACTCCACTTTGACTAAAGGTGGCCCATCTTTGGTTAAATTTATCTCTGGACCAATAAACTTGACCGGATAACGAATCGTTTACGATTATTTGGGTTGGGTTGTCGGCCGGACCAACATAACCTACAACTACAACAGTATGCTCTCCGGCAACAGCAAAAATATCTAAGCCGCTTGGGGTTTTCCAATGAGTTGGGGCACCACTACTACTGTAAACCCAAATTATCACAGGGTTGCCTTTTAATATATTTGAAGTTAAAAGTTTGATATCCCCATTCTGAAAGGCTTGGGCACCTCCATACATTTTGGCGACCCTTTCAATAGGTCCCCAGTAAACTCCGTAGCCATCCCGCATCTGATTTCCATTTACGTTTCCAACAAAATGCTCGTAAGGGTTGCCCCAAGTACCACCTACATGCGGGGTGTTATCATATCCAACCAGGCTCAGAAGTTCATCTTCAGTTTTATTAACACCTTTATAAGCAAGCGCCATACGCAAAGATGAAACTTCGCAGGAAAGTGTATGCTGCTGCAAATAAGCAGGAACCGCTAACTTTACGGTTTCACTTTGAATTACTTTAAGCGCCTTAGTTTCAGCGGGCGGTGCATCTTTGGTTTTAAATGAAAAGGTAAGGTTTCCGGGCTTTCCAATCTGAAAAACATTCTTAATGTTTGATATTTTTACCGTATAATTTGTATTCGAATTTAAGCCTGCATCGGGGTAAAAGGTTACTTGTCTAAGGAGGTAGGGCGGGTAAACAGGGTCTTCAAATTTCCATACCCCTGGGACTTCCGGGCTAATTGTTTTTTCAAGGGCACGCCTACTGACAGGCACGCTAAATTTAACAGTTATTGCACTTTTAACATCAACCGCATTCGAACTATTTACCGGAGTCGTGGCAACCACTTTCGGAGATAGAAATAAAATATAGAGGAATATAAAAATGGCCAGTAGGAAAAATAATTTCCTGAGCATTAATTTATAATAGCAGTTCTTTGGCACCTTGGAAATTACCGTCAAGTTGGAGGGTCTTTTCAGCCTCTATCCTAGACTCCTTAATATTACCCAAACCTTTAAAAGCGACTGCTTTTTCATAGTGCATTTCGGCAAAGTTGTCATTGTACCAAAGTCCTAAATTGGCCGTGTCTATGGCCTTTTGGTACATACCTAATTTATTGTAATTTTTAACTGGGTCGATATTATACCAAAGCATTCTATGCGGCCAGCCAATTGATTGGGATTTTTCAAATGCTTCCCTCGCTTTTTCATATTCACCCAGGCCGTAATAACTTGTCCCCAAATTAAACCAGGCGTGCATGTCATTGGCGTTAACTTGGGTATCTTTAAGGTTTTTTTGAACAGAGTTTTCATACATTCTGTTTTCACTCCAGTTTTCACCAACTATGGATTTTACCAAGTCTTCCTTTTCACGCTGATACACAGGCATGAATTCGCGGTTATACGGCTTCCACTGAGTTTCGTCCCAAGTTGTATATGGGTATTTAATTCCAACTCCGAAATATGAATCGTCTGCGATTAAAACTCCCTCATTATCATCAAATCCACGGATAATGAGAACGTGACCAATATCTTCGTTGGGGTGAAGCCAATCCTCAACTACAACATAAACTCCATTCGCGACTAAGGTTTTCACTGTTTTTAGATCACCGTTAAAAAGAACTTTATTCTCTACGCCGTAATCATTTTTGATATATTTGGAGATTTCCCCTATAAATACATTTTTATCATCTGAGTTTGTGCGAAGATTAGCCTTAGTCTCTTCCTGGCTCACATTATAGCCAAAATATTGCAAAACCATGGCTGTTGCTGCCGGGCCGCAGTTATTGAAGCTTTGGGGAACCCACTTTGCTGAGGGAAGAATAGCGAGAGTTCCAGGCTCTTTATAATCTACCTTTTTTGTAGTTATTCCTGATACTTTGTAGGCAATCTCATTAACGACAAAGTGTCTATCTATGCCCAAAAAAGACATAATACCTGTTACAAGAAGAGCCTTGAGGATAAATAAGACAGCAAAAACAGCCGCAACTTTACGTTTGGTTTTCATAGCTTCCTTTTTCATAGCCCTATAGTCTAGCATATCCAGGCACATTTTTCAAGTCAGAATACCCTATTGACTTGGTTCGGAGAGTAGTTTAAATTCAGGCTACTTCTGCTCTTAGTCTGGTGGTGAGTATATTGAATTTTGATCTTAAAAAATTCCTCAAAAATTTAAAACTTAACGAAAGTAATATCAGCATGGCCTTAGGAGCACTTGTAGTTGTCATCGTTGGAATATTGATAGTTAACTATTTTAAGGATAAGGGAAACACATTAACCGGGCTTGACACACAAAAGCAAAGCGCCAAAGAACACGTAGTAGTTAAAGGAGAAACACTTTGGTCTATTGCAGAAGATTCCTATGGATCCGGGTACAACTGGACAGATTTGAAAAGTGCAAACAAACTTAAATCTGAGTCTATAGAAATCGGACAAAAGTTAACTTTGCCGGATGTTTCCGCCAAAAAACCTACAGTTACAAAAGTAACAGCAACAGTTACTGCACAAAACGAAGTCTCAGCAAATAGCTACACAGTAGCCAAGGGAGATTCGCTTTGGAAAGTAGCAGTTATGGCATATGGCGACGGGTACAAATGGGTTAGTATCGCAAAGGCGAATAAACTTAGTAACCCCAACCTAATCCATGCAGGAAACGTTTTGACACTACCGAGGTAATATGGCATTGATTGAGAAGGAGAAAAACAAAGCTGAAAAAGCTAGTGAATGTCTGTTCTGTGAAATTGGCAAAGATCCTAAAAATGTCATTTATGAAAATGATGTTTTCTATGCACAACTGGATAAATTTCCTATTTCTCCAGGACACGCTGAAATAATTCCAAAGAGGCATGTAGACTCGCTATTGGATTTAACCAGAGAAGACTGGTTGTCTTTACAAGAAGCATTAAAAGAAACTGTGCAATTAATTGAGGCTTTGGATTTCAAAGAAATCTATACAGAGTTTCTAGAAACCCCAATTAATAATAAATCAGAATGGTTTTGTAAAAAAATGCTCGAACACCCGGGAATCGACAAAAAGCCGGATGGATATAATTTTGGAATTAATGATGGTGAGGCGGCAGGAAGAACGGTCCACCATCTACATATCCATATAATTCCAAGATTTGTAGGGGATGTTGAGAATCCAAGAGGTGGAGTAAGGCATATTATTCCTGGAATGGGAAATTACAAATAAGGTATAATTAGGCCTGCATGTTTATATTGCGGGTATAGTTAAGCGGCCTAACGCTACCTTCCCAAGGTAGAGAAAGGGGTTCAACTCCCCTTACCCGCTCCCGAGTTTGCGAGGGAAGGGCAAGCTCCCTTACCCGCTCCAAAAGTGACACAAATAACTAGAAAATTACATAAATGTACAACCACGAACCAAAGGATTACGATTGCCCCTTCTGCAGCTTGGTCCTTGGTCAAGATGACGAGATAAACAAACAAGAATATATCGTTTATCAGAATGACTCAACTCTTGCTTACGTTTCTCCAAAATGGTGGATAAATAATCCTGGTCATGTTCTTGTTGTGCCAAAAAAACACGTAGAGAATATTTATAATATTCCAGATGAATTACTAGGAGACGTGTACAAAACAGCCAAGAAAATAGCCATTGCGATAAAGGAAACTTATGAAAGTGATGGCACATCAATGAGACAGCATAACGAACCCGCTGGCAATCAAGATGTCTGGCATTTCCATGTACACGTATTTCCTAGATTTGCAAATGATGAACTATATAAAAACCATGACAATAAACGTTGGGTCGAACACGCTGAGAGAATGGAATTCGTTAAGAAGTTAAAGAGATATTTTTCTCGACAAGAAAGCAAGTAAACTTTTTGATACTTATATGGCTCTTTAGAGCATTAAGTTGTAAAATCGGCTCAGACAATATGGCAGAAATATTAAAACTAGTCCCCCAAGACAAAAGCGGCCGTGACTATCTAGGATTTTGGATGATGGAATGTATTTTTTTAAACCCTGATAACCATATGTCGCTCGGCTATTTACCAAAACCATATGAATATGCAGATCATGATCTAAAAAGCCTTAATCCTTCTGAAGTTTCTCCAACTGCAAAGTATGTTCTTAGAAAAAACCTTGAAGTAATTGAAAACCTGGACAAAGAATTATCTGCAGAGGGTATAGATATATTTAATCTAGAAGGAGTTGTGAAGATCGATGAGAATAATTACATTTGTCCTCCGATTTTAGAAGTTTGGAACCAAAAACCCTTTAACGGCGTCCCTGTTGTGGTAGATGGAGCTCACCGACTATATATCGCAAAGAAAAGAGGTATAAATGTTAACTGTATGGTAGTTTCCGGAAATATTTCAAGCGACCTTCCAATGTTACCGCTTGGTGGGTGGAGTGAAGTTTTAGAACAAGACAACGTTCCTAAAGATAAACGAAATTATGCCCCCGGAATTCCGGCTCCTTGGAAACCGCATGAGCTTTATAGACAGAAGTTCCATGGTTCAACTGGCCCAAGAACTATATTAGGTTCTGGGTAAAATAAGCGCAATGACAAAAGAAATTGAAGATTTATTTTTAAGGTTCGGAAAGATTTTAGAAGGCTTTCCGGAAGTACGTTATGCTGGAGACCCTGTTCTGCGTGAACCAACACAAGAAGTTTCAGTAGAGGAAGGGGTTTTACTAGGTAAAAAATTAGGTGAAGTTTTAATAAGATATAGAAAAACTGTTGGCTATGGCAGAGGGTTTGCCGCTCCTCAAATCGGTGAAAACAAATCGGTTTTTGTAACTTTCGTAAACGATCAACTTGAGACTTTTATAAATCCAAAAATTGTTAAAAAGTCAGAAACTACAAACTTTTACAGAGAGCTTTGTCTAAGTTCTGGAATAATGTCTGCAGATGTTGAAAGACCCGATTGGATTGTTATGGAATATATTAATGAAAAAGGAGAAAAACATAAAGATAAATTTGATGGTTTTCTAGCCAGACTTTATCAACATGAGGAAGCTCATTTACGGGGAATTATTAATTTGGATGAGGCTGCACAAGGTGGAATTGAATTTGCAGTATTTGACCCACTTAAGGAGGAAATAAGAACCAGTAGACATATGGGAGTAGAATAAGAAAAGGTGGAAAGGGACAAAATATTTTTAAGTTCGGCAGTAGCGTTATCTTTACTTTTACACTCTTGTGCGCCAAAAAGCAGTGAACAGACTACCCTTCCGGTAGTTTTGGCTACACCCACACTACTTTCTCCCTTACCAACTCCTGTATCCACCGAAACTGCAGTTCATACTGCCTCCCCAACCCCTGAACCGACTCCTGTACATAACTTTATTGTAAACCCACGCACAGGCGCAGTTTACCAAATAGTTAAAAACCCGGACGGAACAACTGGTAGGTGTGTAATTTTAGGTAAATATTCCACCAGCAATATGCAGGATATTGTTGGTGCCGCGACGGTTCTTGGACCAGATCCATATGCTTATAGCGACCACTTCAGATTTAAGGTAATTAGACCGGACGGAACACCAGACAAAACTTTTACAACAAACTCAATGCCATCTAATGACGTCTTCCACCTAGTTCCGCCCGGAACGATTGTTTGTGAAGATTAACCTTTAAATAAATGTAAGGCGTTTCCAAGTAGTACTGAAGAAGCCAGAAGAACATCCCCTACGGAGTTATCGAAAGTCCCCAACATTTGATAGGTCGTTCTTATGTTGAATTCCTGCATCTGCTTCCTGTCGAAATGGAGTTTATCAAAGTTGTAAAGATCAATAAGCCCTACCCAGGCCCCCGCCTGATTGTGATCCGCCATAATAGGACAAATGTATACATTAAATTTTGGCTTCATATCAATTCCCATATCCGTTAATGCTTTTTCCATTTGTCTTGCATGACGGGATTCATGTTCATAAAACCTCTTTAGTCTCTTATTTTCACCTTGTTCCGAAAGTTTCTTTAACTTTTCAAGTGAATATTTCTGGGTATCTGTAGCATCTTTGATGGGGGCTAAAGCTTTACCGATCTCTTCGCCGTACTCTTTGATACTCATATTTGGATTTAGACTAAAGTTAAGACAAACCGTAGCCTGTTGCCACATCGCCTTTCTTACCTCTTTAATTGTCGGGCTATAAATATATTCCGATTCCTTCATTTGCAGAGCGATTATAGCAGTGTATAATTAAAACATGAAGTTCAGCATTAGGCTTCTTTATTTATACTTATTTTCCTTTATCGGCCTTCTTGTTGCTGTTATTGGTGCGGTACGGCTGATACAGCTTGGTATTAAAGTTTACGTTTTTAAAGGAGCAGATCAATACGTTAATTACCCCATGCCAATAACCGCCCCAGACGGCAAAGGAGTCCCTCAAACTCAAGCTGAAATTGATGCACAGAGGAAAGCAAGTGACGCTGAAAATCAAAAACAAAGGCAACGGGAGGTATCAGAGGCTCTGGCAATGCTCATTGTTGGAATTCCTCTTTATAAATACCACTGGAGAACTATTCAAAAGGAAGGTAAATGATTAAGCGGTAATATGATTATCAAACGAAAAGAAGGTTACTACGTAATTAGTAAGACTACGAAAAAACATTTGGGAGGGCCATACAAAAAACGCGAGGACGCAGTCCACAGGCTGCAGCAGGTTGAGTTTTTCAAAAGACAGAAGTGAAATAATCAAATGAAGATTAAACTTGTCAAAAAAACTGAAGAGGCAAAGGGAACAATATCTTTTTTTTGGGAAACTGAAAAACCGGTTGAGTACTTGCCTGGCCAATACTTTTATTACACTCTGCCGAAATTAAATTATCCCGACCCGCGCGGTACCACAAGGCATTTCACAATTTCTTCTTCTCCTACTGAAGGCAAATTACTTAGATTAACAACAAGAATCCGCGAAGAATCCGGTTTTAAAAAAACCTTAGACGAACTTACCATTGGCGCCGAAATTGAAGGCGAGGGCCCAAATGGAACTTTCATCTTGGATGAAAACGACCAGGGTATGAATCATGTTTTCTTGGCCGGTGGGATTGGAATAACACCTTTTAGAGCTTTCATTAAGTATAATGTCGACAAAAACTTAAAAATCCCAATGCATCTAATTTATTCTAATTCGAATAGTGATTTTGTATATAAAAAAGAACTTGAAGATTGGGCCAAAAACTATGATTTTGTAAAAGTTTATTTTTTTGATACATCAAAGTCCGGCCATCTTGAAGATAAAAATATAAAGGATCTTGTTGCTACAGATCTACTTTCTTCTGTCTTTTGGACAGTCGGCCCCCCGCCTTATGTTGACGCAATGGAGGTTGCCTTAAATAAACTTAAGGTCGCCTCTGAAAATATCCGTTCAGAAAAGTTCACAGGCTACTAACGTAGTATTGGTTATTAACTTCAAGTGATATAATCGGATTGCAGCGGTATCGGTGCTGCATGGCCGTGCCGGTGTAGCTTAGTGGTAAAGCAACGCTTTCGTAAAGCGTGGACGGTGATCCGATTCCACCCACCGGCTCCGACAGAAATGGCATATTCAAGACTGCAATCAGTTGAAGAAAAAAGAAATGTAAAAAAAGCTGCCTATTTTATTCTTTTAACAATAGGGGCAATAATTTTATTATTCTTTTACGGTATCTCGATCTTAGGTAAGTTTGCCGGCTTTGTATCGGATCTTGGAAAAAGCGGCAAAGCAATTAGCGTTAATGACCACACCCCTCCGGCCCCACCAAGGTTTGATTATATTAATAGTTTTACAAACAAACAAAATATAAACATTTCAGGAGCAACTGAAGCTGGGGCAACTGTTAAATTCACTTTTAATGATAGTGTTCAGGATACTTTGGCAGATAAAGACGGGCACTTTCAATTTAGCATCCAACTTTCAAGCGGAGAGAATTCCTATTCTGCGGTTGCTGTAGATCAATCGGGCAATATTAGTCAAAAAACTCAAAACTTCACAATAACCTTTGACAACAAACCCCCGGATTTGGCAATCGAAAACCCAAATGATGGGGCTCAGTTTTTCGGTTCAAATCAAAGACAAGCAACCATAAATGGTAGTACCGATATGGGCTCTCAAATAACAATTAATGACCGTATTGTTACGGTTGATGATAGCGGCAAGTTCCAATACACAACAACATTAAATAGCGGTGAAAATAAATTTACAATCAAAGCAACCGACCAAGCAGGAAACATAACCCAAAAAGATATTACCCTAAATTTCACTCCTTAAAGTAGTTGTTGCCAGAAGTATTAAAATAAATCCCATTATCCACGGATAAAAAAGCGAATTGGAAAAAAGGCTATGAACCGCTAAAGCCCAGAATGAAGCACTCAAAACTAAGAAATTCGTGTCTCTTTTTAGACTACTCGCTATCCGCAATAAACTGTAAATAAAAGCCATGAGACCTGCAGCCCCTGTTGTAGCCAAAACAAAAAGAAGGCTGGAATCGGCCCCGGAACATGAATGAGAAGAGAAAGATTGTGGCCCTATATATTTTTGGTAGGCAAGGCAGATATTGTCGTAGCCGATTCCAAAAACCGGTGACTTAGAAAATATTTTGAGTGTAGTTTGATAATTTTCAATCCTGGCAATAGCAGAAAATGACCTAAAGAACTCTATACTATGATTCCTAGTGGTTGGTAGTATAAAGATCAAAGCTCCAAGAATTAGAACTGAATATATTATGTATCCAATTTTACGTTTAGCATACAATAAATACCCAATTCCCACCAAAAATGCCAAATAGCTGGCTCTTGAATATGTAAACGCCAAGGAAACAAGTAAAAATAAGGATGTTAATAGATATCCCGTCTTCTTATTTACGATATATCTGTGCATAGCAAGTATTAAGCCTAATACTATTATTAACCCCAAAAAGGCGGGGTCTAAAAAGGTTCCAACCAGGCGAAAGAGATGCATATCCCAACCCCATACAAAGAATGGCTTAAGATCGGGGAAATTGAAAAGCTGAATCCAGCCAAAAATGGCAGAAATTATGGAAATTCCCAGGGAGGAATCTAAAAGTAAATTTTTATTTTTGCTACTCTTCTTGGCAAAATTCCAAACATATATAAAAAAATAAAAATAGGCACTTAAGCGCACTAAATATAAAAGCCCATAAAACACCTCGGTTTGCTTAAATAATATAGCTCCAAAAAGCCATGAAAAAGAAAATATTAGTAATATATTTTGAAAATATTTAAAAACTCCCGGGCGTGGGAGCCGCTTAAAGATTGCATAAAATGCCGCGAGACCAACTACGACATCGATTGGTTGAAGAATACCAATTCTTATTATTTGACCGAGAGGAAACAGTGCCAGGAATAAAAATATAAAAATACTATTCATAAAATGTTACTCATAAAAAATACTCTTTGCTCCAAGCCAAAAAGGAGTGAAACGATTGTAGCATAGAAAATACAAATCCTCTGCCCATTACCAAACTTTGTAAAAACTTTGCCGGCGGATAGAAAATTATTTTAAATAAACTTGATAGCTTACCTGAATTAAAATTCTCTTCTGCATGAAGTGTGGAATAATAATTTATCTTACTTATATATTCAGTTAGGTTTTTTGCGGTTGTGTGGATGATAGGGTTTTTTAAAGTACCTATTTTTCCATTGACAGTCCAAACCTCGTGAACCTTCCGCGACCACTTGCTTGAATCTTTTTTTGCTAGTCTTAATATTTTGTCAGTTCCGATAGGTTTTCCTAAAAAATAATTTTTACGAAATATATAAAAGCCTTTAAAGCCGTCAGGATTCAACCTATCTATTTCCTTTTTTAGTTCGGCAGGCATTACTTCGTCGTAATCTAAAAATAAAACCCATTCTGCCTTTGATTTTTTTAAAAGTAAATTTCTTTCTCTAGCAAAATCGTTAATGTTCTTTTTTCTTAATGTAATTATTTCAACATGCATAAATTATTTTTCAACAGTAATTTCGGCGCTTTGTGTACTTTCTAGAATCATATAAGTATTTCCGGATGTATCCAATAACTTGCCGCCGGATTCAATAATAAGATATTTATAATTCTGTGAGTACTGTTCAGGAAAGTAATCGTAAGGGCCAATTCTTCTAATGGACATGTCGTTTCCTTTGGAATCAAAAACAATAAATGAAGCAATTGTTTTTTGTAAACCATAAGGAACAAAATCGATTGCAGGAATAAACTTTGTAGAATCGCCAAAAAATAACGGGTCATTACCGAAAGAAACAAGGTTAGTTAAGAGTATCAGGAAAATTATCAATTGAGAAAATTTTATTTTTGATAGATATATGGCAAATAAAATTGGTACAGTTGTAAATATAGGCAGAAAATAATGTACCGGAGGAGCACCGTGCAAAATATTGGCAACGAGCATTAAGGAAATTGAAGAAATTAAATAAAATGGCAAAAAATCTTGGCTTAATCTTTCCTTATTAACGTAAATATAATGGAAGAATACGGCGGCGAAAATTAGGAGACCAATTATCCAGAGGCCCTGGTTCCAAAAGATGGTCTTACCAAAATATTCTGTTATTGCAAATAAAGTACCTCCCGGGTTTTTATCCGCAAAATTAATTACGCGGTAGGGAAGCCATAAAGCTAAGCTTTTATCCTGCCAAAGAAGTGTAATATTTGGAAGTACTACTCCTAAGCCAAAAAGGAACCAATCCTTAACTTTGTATAATTCTTTTTTTATTAGGAAAAGTAAAATGACAACTCCAAGTATCGGTATTTGACTAAAATGAAAACTAAATAGAATGCCAAAAGTTAACCCTGCCCAAAAAACCCACTTTCCTCGCCCTTCCGAAGCCTTGGCGGAGGAGGGTGTTTCCCACATCAGATACAATAAATATGTAAACACCGGCATTAGCAAAAAGAAAAAGACATGAAGCTTACTAAGCCTGGTTTGCCATATAAGGAGAGGCGAGAAAGTTTGGATCATTGTAGAAAGCATCGCTATTTTTTCATTTGCAATTCTTTTAATAACAAAATAATTTAATGCGAGGCCCAAGATTGCCACAGTAAATGCTGACCAAAATAGAATATAGGGGTTTCCATTAAATAGCTTAAAAACAGGAATCATTATCCAATAATAAATTGGGCCATAAGAAAGCCATTCATGAGAAGTTGCCATGCCAGTTAACGGAAGTGTGCCCTTGATTGCAAACTGTCTCATATAAAGGAGTTCTTTCCCCAGTTCCCCCGTAAAGAAGTAGTTGGACCCTATTTTATAAACCCGCAGGAATAGCCCAAGAATAAGCGTTAAGGCAAAGGAGATTTGCCAAAAATTTTTCCTCATTTCTTAAATATTTTAATTAAGTTGAAAACTACGATGGGTAAACTACAGAAAAAGGCAATTATTGTCGAATAACCTGCCCCCAATATTCCATACTTCATTACCATTGGGTAAATTGCAATTCCCATCCCTATAATTCCGAAGAATTCCGAAAGCATAACAATTTTTTGCATTTTGAGGGCCATAAAAACTGAATAACCAAAATTAAGAATAGCTTTTAATATTCCAAAAATAGCAAGAGCTTTTAAAACCGGCTCTATCGTAAGCCATTTACTTCCTAAGAAAATTAAAACCAATGGTCTTGAGAAAATTAAGACAATGAGGCCGAATACCGAAACTAAAAGTAATATTATTTTTAATGTTTTCAAAAACGCAATTCTAAGACGCTCGCGGTCTCCGCCAATTAGAACGTAAACTGGAAAGGTTACTTTGTTGAATATTTGGCCAACTTCAGAAACCGGCAAGGTTGAAATGCTGTACGCCTGTTGATAAAAACCTAGAGGCGCTGTTCCCAAAAATCTTCCTACAACGATATTATCAATATTTTGAAAAGCGTAAGAAAAAATTCCGGCTCCTGTTATCCACTTACCGCTATTTATAATTTTCAAAAACTTTTCTTTATCAAATTTTAATTTTGGTCGGAATTTAAAAAGAACAAAACTCAAAATTACTTCAATAACAGCTGCGGCCAACATTCCGATAATCATTGCCGATTCAGATTTTGTTGCAAAACCTATTGATACGGCAACTAAGGCATCCACAAAAAATAAAAATCCCTGAAACAAAAATTCTTTCTTAAACTGAAGATTTTTTTGAAAAGTTACCTCCATAGGATTAATAAAACCCCGAACAAATGCAACCCCGCTAACTAAATAAAGAAGGATTTTAACTTCGGGAGTAGCGAAAAAGAAGACAATCAGAGGAACACTAAGTAAAATTAATAATGAAATTAAGATCCCACGGATTATGGATACCACCCAGGCCGAATCGAGATATTTTTGAGTTTCGTCTTTTTCTTGAATAAGGAAAACATTAATTCCTGTTTCTGTCAGAACTTCCAAAAAACCCAGTACAAGTAGGGCAATTCCATAAACCCCAAATTGTGAAGGAGAGAGAATTCTCGCAAGTATCGCGATTTTGACTACAGCAAGGCCGCGGGTAACACCTCTTAGCCCAGTCATCCAGCCAATTCCTCTTAATGTGTCTTTAAAATAACCCATTAGCGCAATTATATCAGGCCTGATACAAAGCCGCTTATTACTGCAAGATCAGTAACAATTTGCAGAACTGGCCCGTAGAGCGCTATACGGGAATCCCCGAACTCGGCATAAACTTTTCGGTATGACCAAATTAAATAAAGAAAAAAAAGTATAAATAGATAGGGGAGTAGGTTATATTTAATACTGAGAATTAATAAAAAGAGGCCAACCAGGTAACGCAATAGAACAAAAAGTGCCTTAATATTGTGCGACGAAAAATGTTTTTGAGGATGCCACCAAATACCATATCTAGCGTCCCACTTTGCATAAGACTGAATCTTCTTAAAAAATTCACCTAAACCCACGGGCATCCCCCACTCTACCACTGCATTTTTCACGCGTGAATACTTTAATCCTAATTTAACAGCTTTGTAATTAAAATCAGTATCCTCCGCGGAGTTGCCCTTTCCTTCCGGAAAACCGCCCACAGCCTCCCAAGCACTTCTTCTAAAAGCCATTGACCTTGTCGAGGGAAGGAAATTTATATCAAAATTTCTGGGAGTTACACCCAAAAACACACCCATTGCTTTTTCCATATTATTTTCACCCACCATTTTATAAAAACCCGCAGAGATATCTACTTTTGGTTCGTTAAATGGATGAGTAATATTTTCCAACCAACTTTTATGTGCAATGCACCCCGCGTCGGTGATTGCGATGATGTTATTTTTAGCGATCTCAATTCCAATGTTGCGCCCTCTGGCTCTTGAACATTTTTCCGTTAGAAGTTTTATATTTCTAAACCTCTTTTGGTAGTGACGAATTATTTCTATTGTGCGATCTTTCGAACCACCATCAACAATTATAATTTCATCAGCTTTTTTAGATTGAGAAAGAAGAGAATCTAAAAGTGCACCAATACTCCCCTCCTCATTAAATGTTGTTGTACAAATCGATATATTCATCTGCAAGCTTATCCCAAGTCTGAGCTTTGGCCCAAACATTTACGTCTTTCTTAAAAAAAGGCGACATTTTCCAATAATCCTCCTTAATTTTACTGTTCCAGAATAATTTTAGCTTACATTTATATGAAAGTCCCTCTAAAGCGGCAAGATAACCACCAGGAACACAATATTCTGCTTTTTTTAGAAATGGAGTTGGGTCTGTAAAGCCGTGAACCTTTCCGTATTTTTCACACTCCTTTCGTAATGATCCATCCCCACAAAAATCCGCATGATATTTTGAGTTTTTATTTAACCATTTCAAAAACTTTAAAAGTCCAGTGTTTTTCTCGAGCCTACCAATATAAACTATATTAGTCTTATGTTTTAAACCAATGTTGCGGCTTTGTTTGTAAGCTCCATAAGTTATTAAATCAAATTTAATTTTCAAATATTTTTCTAGGAATTTACCAACCCCTATTGTTTTTATTGAAAGATTTAAAGCCAATTTTTTCTGCAAAACACTTATTTTTGGCAACGGATTATCCCATTCCAAACCATGAAATGTAGTACATACTATCTTACTAGGATATAAAAACCTAAAAGGTAAATACCAAACAAATACATCATGGCAATGAATTATATCCATCGATTTTAGTAACTTTCTATTTTTAAATAGCCAAACCCAAATGTAAACTAATCCAACAAATTTAACATGAGGGTACTTAATGTCGTCTTCGGAAATTATTTTTACTTTGTTTCCTTTTCGTTCCAAACTCTTTCTTATTTCATAAACATGCTTCTCTACTCCACCGATTTTAGGCCAAGCTCTTCGCGTTAAAAAAAGTATTTTCATTTTCTTTGGGCAACCAAAATAATATTTGACTCTCCAAAAAATGGTATTGTCAAATCGTCAAGGAAGGTAAAAATAATTGAGAAAGGCCACTTATTAATAAATCGAAGTAAAAAACCACCAATCTTGTTCGTAAATAAAAAATCTCTCAGAAACCCTTGTATTTTCTTTAGTTCCTTTATTCTCAAACCAACGTTTATAAAAAGTGATTTATAGCTTCGTTCATTATATCTTCTTAAATGTCCAACCTCTTCGTCAAATTTTTTTAATTTACCATATCTATAAAGCAATGACTGATACGATGGGGAAGAAGCAATAATTATTCCTTTTGGTCTTAACAAACTAACCATTTTTTTAACAGCAAGTTTGTCATCTTTTATATGCTCTAAGATCTCTGAACATATAATAATGTCGTATTTTGCTAAGGGAATTTTGTAAGGAAAATTAAATACTTTAAACTCAAGATTTTCTGTCATATGTAATTTTTTCGCGTTTTCTTTTGCGATTATTATTCCTTTATGAGAAATGTCTATACCGAAAACTTTTGCTCCATTTTTAGCAAGATAAAGATCTATAGTACCGACACCGCAACCAATATCGAGAATATCTTTGTCCTTAATTCCATATTTTTGCAATAATTTCAAAATACTTAGATAAGTAAAGTCGTTATCACTAATTACCCTCTTTTGCGTCTTTCTCTTAGAATGATACCTCTCGTAAAGCAAATTCATGGTAGTAGTTTATCACACACAGTTTTAGTATTTTTCAATCCTAAATTTAAAATTTAATGCGATTTAAAATCCATATATTGAAGATGATATTTCACTAAAAATAGTACATTAAAATTTTTGATTATTGACAAGGAAATTTAATCTGTTCTATATTTAGTTTAGAAGTATTGAATGTTTGAAATTAAAATAATTTATTATAAAAATTACATACAAAGTATCATTTCATTATGAAAAAATATTTCTCTGCTTTGTTTATCTTCATATTTTTTACGATGTCAATTACATGTGTTAAGGCCGATACTTTACTATATTCCTACGGGGCAGAGAGTATAACAAATACTAACGGATTTTTGGTTTCAAAAATAGACAACTTACAAGTTTATTACCCTTTTATACCTGGTCACAATTACCGTATAGATATTATTGGTGCCGTTAACCCACACACTTTTTGGGTAGGTATTTGTAACGACAGCAATGTGTGCAATCCCTCAGCTTTAAACTACCCCAACGATGGTGATTTTTCGATTAATTTTACAGATATCAATTCTCAATGGTTCGATATTTGGGGCAATTGTGCGGGTTATGGAGTTTGTTCGATTGCTGGGGCAAATCTATATGAAACCACTCCTTCCCCTACTCCCTCACTGACCCCAACCCCTACTCCTTCTCCTTCCCCAACGCCGACTTTACCGCCGCCAACGCCAACACCATCCCCAACCCCTACACCAACTCCAATTCCAACACCCACACCAACACCCACTGCAACACCAGTTACAAAAGTTGTTTTTGTCCCGGGTTTTGGTGCAAGTTGGAATGCAAACGCCATTCTTAATTGTCAATTTGATTCAGACCCAAGTCATTGGTCACTTGCCTCATATGCAGAAACCACTTATAACCCAATACTAAACGCAATCGCAACATCCGGGTGGAATACAAAACCTTTTTATTACGACTGGAGACAAGAAGTTCCTGTGAATGCAGTTTCATTAACAAATACTATAAATGGATTTGCAGAACCAAATGAAAAAATTGATCTTATCGGTCACAGTATGGGTGGCTTGGTCTCTCGTGCATATCTTGAAACGCAATCTGGTGAGAAACTTGATAGTCTTTTAACCATAGGTTCGCCCCATAAAGGTCTTTCAGTTTCATATCCCAGTTGGTCAGGTGGAGAAATTTGGAGTGATAATTTTTTAGCAAAAGTTGCTACAACTTTACTCCTTAAAAGATGTGGTGGCATTTTTTCAAACAACCGGACTACTGTTCAGAATTTAATTCCTTCGGTTCATAATCTTCTGCCAACCTTTAACTACCTTCACATTATGAAAACAGGAATATTAAAATCTACTAGCAGCATGTTTGCAAAAAATAATTGGCTGCCAACTGATTTTCCATTCTTTGGAGTAAGAGTTGGATCTCTTTCGGGGGTAGGTTTTAGTACCTTAATAAACATCCCCGTAAAGCCGCCTAGTGTTCGGGATTTATTGGCAGGCAATTGGTTGGACGGAAACCCTACCGGAAAAGAATATTCACTAAATGGCGATGGAACTACATTAGCAGAAAGCAGTATTGTAGCCGGAGCCGAAAATAAAATAATTAACCAAACTCACGCTGGGCTTGTGAATTCAGTAGAGGGCATGACTGAAATCTTAAAATTTCTGGGGACTCCCCAACAAGCTGCAATTCTTAATACAAACCAGGTAGAACCAAATTCAGCTCTAGTTATAATCGGTTACCCATCAAATTTCTGGGTTAGTGACGAAAAGGGAAACTTTAAAAAAGATAAAGATGGAATGGTTGCTTTTATAAATCCCAAATCCGGTAATTTTAGATTAAACTTATTACCCCAAACCAATAAAACTTTATTTATAGTCGCCCAATTCTTGCCGAACGGACAAGTTTTTTATAAAGAATATAATCTTACAAACTTACTTCCCAAATCTAAAACTCTGGAGTTTAACCAAGATGATCCTCAAGAAGATATTTTGAATTAAAGTAAGGAATATTATTTGTTGGTTAGTTTAACTCTATAAATTCCACCCGGAAAAGTTTCCCAATTTGCTTCGTACATATTGAGAAATGCTTCAGCCCACTCTGGTGAATCAAAATTTTCTAATTGCATGTAAAGTGCATCGCCCTCATCAACAAAGGATGCATAGAAAGAACCCAGGCGGATGTTCTCTTCTGGTTCTATCATTACCACAGGGACAACTGCATCTATATCCAAATCTATTTTCTCTACAACCTGACGCCCAAGCTCACGAGGATCAGTTACAATTATTTGCTCAAGTTCGTGTTTCATATTGGCCACATTTTAGCACAAAACCATAGGCTTGACTTCCCATATCTCATTACCTATAATCCTCAACATGAGTACGGAACACGAGCCACGCAACTTTTTTACCAAAGATTTTGAAAAAGAACCGACCAGAGAAAAAAATCGGAGTAAGCCCGAGCTTCAGCCGACACCTGGCTGGGAATTGGTAGACGAATCAAATTATCTTCAGGCAAAATATTATGACAAATATAATCGTCATAGAACCTCAGATATTGAATTCGACAATGAGGGTAAAACCGGATCAATAGAAGTTACATTAGATATAAACCAGGATGATACAAAAATTGAAATATTTCCAAAAAATATAAAATATTACGAAAAGAAAACTTCATACCAAACCAGGTCTGGTGCTTATATATCAAGGTTGAATGTTGCGGTGACCGATTCTGAATATATTTCTTCAATAAAAGTAACGGGTTTACGCCCCGGAATGCTTCCTGAAGAAGCTATTTATAAACTTGGGGAAGATCATGACCATTTAGAAAAATTTGATAACCCTGTATGGGGTAAGCAGGTTTTTAATTCCATTGAAATAAAAAATCATTTCATGGAACTTGCAAACATTCTTGATGGCGAGGCTTCGGTTAGACTAGAAAATATGGTCCATCAAATTTCCAACCATTTTCTTGAAAGATACGAGTAAACTTTAAACACTCCTAAAAAGACCAGGAAGTTTAATAAAAATAATTATTCCCAAAACGGTAATATATGCAGGAATTGCAAAAATGATAAAGGGCATATAACTAAAATCAGTCCCCAGGAAAAATCCGTGAAGACCAACAATCAAAAACACCAAATAGTTTAGAATGTGAAATTTTCTCCAATTAACCCTCATAAAAGGTGTTGCCGTACGAAATAGCGCGGCCCAAACAGATATGTTGAGTAGCCAAAAAGCTGTTCTCCCTAATGTGTAATATAAATCGATTTTCGTACTGCAAAGTATGCAAAAATCGACAAAAACAAAAAATGGATTAAGTCCGTGGCCTATAAAATAGTTAAAAACCATAAAGCTTATCGGGTGCAAAACAATTAGTGTATAAATAGTTATGCCCTCCATTATATGAAATTTGAATACCCAACCTCCCAGCTTTTCCGTCCAAAAATCCATGAATGCACCCAAAATGACCTGGAAAAACATTAATGTAAAAGCTGTGAGTCCTAAAAATCTTTGGATAAAATTGACAAATGTAGCCGGGACTTTTAAAGCCTCAGAAAAACTTGTATTGGAAAGGATAGATATTGGAACAAGACTCAAAGCTCCAAGCCAGAGTATGTAGAAAATTATTTTATTTTTATTCATTTTAATGTGGTCGCGCCCCGGATCGAACGGGGGACCTTACGAATGTGAATCGTACGCTCTAACCAGCTGAGCTACGCGACCTTAACAATGTATTTTAACATTTCTTAAAGTCGGTTGGTGTTTCAAAGTATTTCCGGTAAATTGGTGTGGTACGGAAGTATGGTTTTTGAGGAATATTTTTTGCAAATGGTGAAAGCACCCCCAAAATACTATTCATTTCGCGCCCCCTTTTGCCATTGTCTACCCCCCAACCATGTACCCAAATCTTGGAATCAACCCAAAAAGGGTAAATAAAATTCGGAATTCGTGAGTAGCCCTCTACTTTAGATATTAAAGAATAAGTTCTATAAATAGGATACGGGTAAATAATACCGTCTTTATGGCCTTTTTCCTCAACTAATTTATTTATTAAATCTATCGACTCTAAAACCGTCCCTTCAGTTTCTACAACACCTTCGGCAAAAATTACCTGACGCACTTTCCCACTTACTATTATTTTATCTATGTCGGGTGCTAGCTCACAAACAGGTTTCTCAATTCTTTTATTTTGACTATCGTAATGAGACATTTTCATCGGGTTTGTTGCTAGTCTTGTAAAACCCGTCAAAACCCCGCCAACCCTCGCTCCTCCATCCATTATTGGAATAACTACAAAATCTTTTGGGTTCTTATTTGTTAAAAGTGCCAGTTCAAATTCAAGTGCTTCTAACCCAAATTTACAAATTTCTTCGGGGATAATTTCAATGGCAGATTCAAAATTAACTGCTTTTTCAATATTAGGAGACCGTTCTTTCACACCACATAATACAAGGTTCAAGAGGTACTTGTAATACCTAAGCCGGGCAAAATATAATGATTATATGCTTAAGCGTCTTGGAACTTTTTTTTTGGATATTTTGGAAGTAATAGTCTTCGCAGTTGGAATATTTTTCTTTGTCTATCTTCTTATCATGCGCCCCCACAAGATCAAGGGCATGTCTATGAGTCCAAATTATCCGGACGGTGAATATCTTTTGACAGAAAAGGTCACTTATTATTTGCGAAACCCGGAAAGAGGAGACATTGTTGTTTTTACGCCTCCGGTTTCCGATACAGATGAATTCATAAAAAGAGTTGTCGGCCTTCCCGGTGAAAAGGTGATGGTAAAAAACGGGCGCGTATATATAAACGATAAATTATTGGAAGAACCATATATAGCATCCACAATGCGTACGCAGGAAGGTACTTTTTTAAGTGAAGGTCAGGCATTCACAGTACCTGCAGGTCTTTATTTTGTAATGGGAGACAACCGACCCAATTCCTCCGACTCTAGGTACTGGGGTCCAATTACCAAAAGTAAAATGAGTGGCAGAGCTTGGATAATATATTATCCATTTAATAAAATGGGGGTTGTTCCGAAACCTAACTACGGAATTTAATTACGAAGTAACGGCCTTACCAAATTCTGATTTGGCCAAGGTTAGTTACGAAGTAACGGCCTTATACACTTTCTGAAGTTTTTCTTCTGTTTCCTCAAGGCCACCTTTAAATACAAAAGAAACTTTTGTTTCGCGGCGGGATCTAATCAACTTAACCGAGGCACCTTTATCGTCGCCATTTTGTAAAAATGCATTTTGCATGTCATCCTGCATTTTATCGATCTCTTCAGAAACAATTCTTATCTGAACATTTTGCTTTTTCGATTCCTGCTGAGATTGAGCTTTCATACGTCTGGCTAATTCCTCAGCACGCCTTACGCTGCCGCTCTCACGCAAAATTATCTTATAAGCCTCAATCATAAGACTGCTGTCATCGATGGCTGCCAAAGCTCTTGCATGACCCTCACTGATAAGACCTGAAAGAAGCCCGTCTTTAAGCGCATCAGGAAGAGACAAAAGTCTCAGGGAATTACTGACATAAGCCACAGATTTACCTATTCTGACTGCAATTTCACTAGTAGTGAGCCCAAACTCGTTCATAAGCCTCTCAAAGCCCTTGGCGCGGTCTAGAGGGTTAAGATCTACCCTTTGAACGTTTTCTACTAAGGCCATCTCAAGCATTCCCTTGGGCGAAGTTTCACGAATTATGGCAGGGACATGGGTTAAACCGGCAAGCTTGCTGGCACGCCATCTGCGCTCTCCTGCGATTATCTGGAATCCTGCTGGCGTTTTAGCCACAACTAAGGGCTCGAGTATGCCGTGCTCACGGATAGAATCAACTAAATCTACTAAACTTTCAGGTGTTATTGCGCCGCGAGGCTGAAGCGGGTTAGGTTGAAGCTGATTTATTTCTATTTGTACTACTTCTTCGGCCATATTAGGAAAAGACACTAAGTGTTTTTTTACCAAGTTTTTTTCCAAATTTAGCTGCTCCGTCTAAAATAGCATAAAGAGTGTGGTCCCGGCCTTCTTTTACACCTACTCCTTTAGCAAATGTGGTGCCGCGTTGACGGACCAAAATATTTCCTTTTTTGACTTTTTGGCCATCCGAAATTTTAACACCTAGCCTTTTACCTTCAGGGCTAACGTGTTGTGAAGCTTTACCTCCAGCCTTATGTGTTGACATAGCGACAATATAAATTAAATTTTCACAGCTGTCAAGGAGATCACAGAGTTACGGAGTGATATAGTTAAGAAGTGATCTTTTCAACCAAGACTCTTGTATATTGAGGTCTAAACCCTGTGTGCTTTCTATACCTGCTTTTAGCCTTAAAATGGTAAACGTCGATTTTTACCCCTTTTTCGATCTCAGTTACGATTTTAAGTTTGACGGAAGCGCCTTTTACGGTTGGTTTTCCGACCTTAACTGTTTCCCCATCCGCAACCAAAAGAACTTCAGGTTCAAGCTTTAAATCATTCATCCTATCAACAAGGAGCTCTTCGCCTTCACTTACTTTGTATTGTCTGCCTTGCAAACGAATAATTGAGTATTTCATATGCGTATTTTAGCTTAAGAAGCTACCAAAAACAACTCCTTCTACTTCCTGTAGGCTCCCAAAGCAATTCCTAGGCCCATCATTGTGGCCAAAAGTGAGCTTCCCCCGGCAGAAACAAGCGGAAACGGTAGCCCGGTAACGGGTAAAAGTCCCATATCCATACCTGTATGAATAAACACCTGAACCAAATAAGTAAGAAAAAACCCTGAAAGATAAGCCCTTGCCGCCGGGCTTTGCGAACTACCCATATAGACCGTTAGCCTCCAAAGGATCACGAAGGTTGCAATAAGCATAAGCCCTGCGCCCAAAAAACCAAGTTCTTCCCCAGTTGCCGCAAAAATAAAGTCGGTTTGTTTGGCAGGTAGAAACGATAACTGAGTTTGAATGCCACGTCCCAAGCCCCTGCCTGTAAGTTTACCTGCTCCTGCAGCAATTGTTGATTCAAGTGAATTGTACCCAGCTCCCAATGGGTCACTTCCCGGTTCCAGAAAATTGAGAACACGCTGTCTTTGATAGGGAGCCATAATCCGCCAAAAAAGAGGTAAAGCAGTAAGAAGTATGGCAAGAGCTACAAGTAAATATTTTTTATTAAAATTTGTAGCTAATACAATTCCTATAAAACCAACAACTGTTATCAAAGAAACCCCCAAGGAAGGCTGAATCAAGATTAATATTACAGGCAAGGCCAGAAGTAACACCGCCCGAAACATTACTTTTGGCGTAATTCTTTCCCGGGTAAGAAAGACCGCAAAAAATACTAGTAAAAAGGGTCTGACGATTTCTGCCGGCTGCAAGTTAATAGGCCCTAAGGGAATCCAGCGAATTGTGCCGCGGGTTACGTTTCCGATAATCGAGGTTAAAACGAGAAGAATTATGCTTATGACATATAAATGGCTTGAAAAAAGAGAGACTATTTCAAAATCAATTTGAGAAAAAAACCAAAAGGCTATAATTGCTATGACTATATTAATAAAATAAGACGGGAATAGTGTGGGTGCAATAGAATTAAGTACAACAATTCCCAAAATTAACAAAAAGAAGACCGAAATAGAAATGTAGATATCTTTCGTCAGAAAACTTAAAAATGATTTCATGACTGTTAAGATGCTTTAGAAACTTGAAAATTTCCTTTATCCAAATTATTCACTTGAGCCTTCTTTTTCATCCATTGAACTAATTTTGTGTTCGTAGGAAGTTTATCCAACTGTACATTAACTTTCTGAGTAAGATTTAAGTTCAGTCTCTTTCTTTCTTCCTGAATTTTCCTAGCCATTTCGCGGACATATGCTTCTTCCTCAAGTTCGGGGGTCAGTTTTGTATCAAGTTCAATTTTTTCTTTACCTTCAAAAAATGTTATTTCTTTGATGTTAAGTTCTTCCATTCCAATTTTAATAATATCTTTATTGGAAACCTCAGTCTCACCAAAAATTTTGACATTTTTTAATGGCTGCCTGACAGGGACTCCTGCCATTTTCCTTTCGGCATGAACTTTCTCTACAATGTTACGCATTATTTGCATTTCGGCTAAGACATTATTTTCTTTGACCCCCAATACTTTAGCCTTTGGCCAATCACTCAAATGTACGGATTCTTCTTTTGTTAAGTTTGTAAACAATACATCGGATAAAAATGGCATGAAGGGGGCCATGAGACCGGAAAGTACTTGAAGTGTGTGGTATGTAGTTTGATAAAAAGCATCGCGGTCGTTTTCAGATTCCGCCGCAGGCCCCACCCTATCTCTTGAACGCCTAATATACCAGGTAGAAAGATCATCAACAAAATTTTCTATGCTCGTACTTCCCGAGAATGCATCATATTTTTCAAGAGAACTTGTAACTGATTCTATCAGTTGATTTAGCCTGGCAATTATCCACTGATCCAGAACATTTTTGCTTTGTACCCTATGCTTTGCACTTACTGATGGGTTCCATCCATCGAGGTTGGCATAAGTCACAAGGAAGTTGTAGACATTCCAAAGCTTCAGATGGAATCTGCGTCTGACTTCATCTGCAACATGATATCCAAAAAGCATATTCTCAGAAGGGTTTTGCCTTGAGTAAATCCATCTCATAACGTCAACTCCCATTTTTTCAGCCCCCTCAATAAATTCAATTGAATTACCCTTACTCTTGTGCATTCCCTGACCTTTTTCGTCTAAAAGAGTTGCGTATCCAAGTACTGTTTTAAACGGATTTATATCTTCCATTACTGTACTCATGGCAATCAATGAATAAAACCAGTTTTTGAATTGTCCCGGGAAACTCTCGGTAATAAAATCTACAGGAAACCATTTAGCCCACTCTTTTTTGTCTGTCAGGTATAAAGGTTTTGTTTTTGTAACATTAAAATTGGCTGCTTTATTATTTTCACTGATTGTTGAAAAACCTACTATTCCGGCATCAAGCCATGGATTGCCTACTGGCTCAATTCTAGACATTATCTGACCGCATTTTGAACAGCGTATCCTTACCATATCTATCTGCGGTTTGTGGGGAGTTTTTTTCTCGAAGTCTTTCCATCCTTCTACGGCTCTTGTTTTAAGTTCTTCTTTAGATCCTATTACCTCAAAATTGCCACAATTTTTACATTCCCACACGGGTAGTGCCAACCCCCAATACCTATTCTTTTTACTTATAAGCCAGTCATGCATATTATTTAACCAATCCATTTCCCTATCCAATCCGAAGCCGGGAATCCACTTTATCTTTCCTGCAACAGTCTTCATACGCTCACGAAGAGTTCTTGTGTCGGGTAATTTCTGTGGCTCATCCCCATCGTCCCATTTGGAATTTTCTATCTTTTGAGCTTTGGATATTTTGGCTGACTGGTCCATTGCTATATACCACTCATCTGTTACTTTCCAAACGAGTTCTGTTTTACATCTCCAACAGGCAGGGTATCTGTGAGTATAGTTTTCGATCTTAAAGAAAAAATGCTTCCCATGACTATCAAGTTCCTTCAGGTAATCAAGAACTACCTCCGGGTGCTTTTTGGCATTTTGGCCGGTTAAAAAACCAAGGCCTTCCATATAGGAGGCGTCATCGTTAATTACAGGAATCATTGGCAGGCCTAATTTTTTGCCAAGTTTAAAATCTTCAGAACCGGCCGAAACTGCAGTATGTACTAAGCCTGTTCCCTCAGTTACCGTGATTGGTAAAATTTGGTCATCAGTTGGAACAACTGTATGGAATTTATCATTGTTGGAACTGATTTCGGCAACAATTGGCAAATCGTCAAATGCGGCTTTATACCTTAAACCTGTCAGTTTTGACCCTTTTACAACTTTTAATTCCTTTGTCTTAACCCCCTCAAAAACTCTGGCAACTGCTTCCTTGGCAATCCAATATTTTTTGCCGAGGCCTACCTCTATTAATGAATAATCCAGTTCAGAGTCTACAGCTACTGCAATATTGGCCGGAATTGTCCAAGGGGTCGTTGTCCAGACAAGCAGATATTCGGAAACCCCTCCGATAATGGGGAAGGCCATATAAACTGATTGATGTGTAATTTCTTTATAATCTTCCGTAAGCATTTCATGCTGGGAAATTGCGGTTTCGCATCTTGGGCACCAAGGAACAGAATCGTTACCTTTATAAATCCAGCCATTTTCAAAGCACTTTTTTAGGAAATTCCAAATCATGTAGTTGTTGTCGTCGCTTAAGGTGTAATAGGAATTATCCCAATCCATGAAGTAGCCCAAGCGTTTGCTCTGCTCGGTTTGAACCAGGGAATATTTTAGAGCTCTCTCGCGGCAAAGTTGAACAAATTTAGCTACACCAAATACCTCTATGTCTTTTTTTGATTTAAAACCAAGCTCCTTTTCTACCTCGACCTCTACCCAAAGCCCTTGGCAATCAAAACCATTCTGAAATTTTTGTTTATAACCCTGCATGTTTTTAAATCTTCTAAAAAGATCTTTGTAAGTTCTTCCCCAGGCATGGTGAACTCCCATCGGGTTATTAGCTGTAATCGGGCCATCCAAAAAGGAGAAATATTTTTTTGAGGAATCGTTTTTATGAAGATATTTGCGGACCAAACCATTTTTCTCCCAAGATGCTAAGAGCCTATTTTCCATCTTGGGAAAATCGACGCTAGGCTCAACTGGCTCAAAATAACCCTTGTTCTTGGCCATATGAAGCTATTGTACCACAAAAATTGGAGCTCTAAAAACCCTTTCTGAGCCCTGCGTTCCATGTTGACAACCCATGGTTCATGGTAATAGTATCACCATAACCATAAATGAAAGAACGACAAGACACTGATAAAAGACTCACAGTTGCTGATTTCGAAAATCCATTCTTCGACAGGCAAAAAATCAGATTGAGAACAGTTTATCCAAAAAACTTTCATTTGGACGATATAGTCAACGACCTTGCCCAGGAGATGGCTGACGATGAAGGTTTGGACGGTGAAATTGACCCATTTTTAAAAGACACCGCCAGAGACATGCTCGAATTTGAAGCCGACTTACCTCAAAATAAAAAGCGACAATTTATTGAGGGTACAACTTATACCGACGGCTTTAATTTAATAGGATTTACATATTCCATTCAGGATAGCAGTATTTCAATTGTGAATAAGGATAATGAGATACTTTTCAAAGGATTTATTTATACACCTGAAGAATACGAAAAGGCCTTAAAGAAAGCGGATGGAAAGCAGGACAGACTCTGGGACAAAAAAAGATCTTAACTAATAATTATCTCCCTATTTTTCGAAGAAAAGCAGGTATTTCGAATTTTTCTCCAAAAACATCGTCATCATTTGAGTTAGGAGCTTCTTCTGAAGGCTCAGTATTACGGCTTTCGTTTTCAGCATCTTCTATTGTACGCCTTACCGGCTCACTAACTACACCCTGAACTACCGGCTTTGCATTAACCCGGCTCATTTGTGCGATTCTACTTCTGGTTTCATCAAAACCAGTAGCTATAACCGTAATCTTCACCTGATCAGTTAAGTCTTCTTTAATAACAGCTCCAAAAATTACGTTGGCATCTGGATCTGCCGCTGAACTAATTATTCTTGCTGCTTCATCAACTTCAAACATTGTTAAGTCGCTTCCACCCGCGATATTAAAGAGAACTCCGCGTGCGCCCTCAATGGAAAGATCCAGAAGCGGTGAGCTTACCGCAGCGCGTGCAGCCATTTGTGCCCTATTTTCGCCCACTCCGGTCCCGATTCCCAGAAGCGCGCTACCTGCATCCTTCATTATCATTTTAACGTCGGCAAAGTCTACGTTAACTAAACCGGCAGTTGTAATAATGTCGGCAATACCCCCAACGGCCTGTCCTAAAACCGAATCCACAACTTTAAATGCTTCCAGAAGAGTCATCTTCCTATCAATTACATCCATTAACCTTTGGTTGGGAATAACTATTAAAGTATCTGTTGCCTCTTTAAATTTTTCTATTCCGTCTTCCGCAGCAACTGCTCTCCTGGTTCCTTCAAATGCAAACGGTTTAGTTACAACCCCAACTGTTAAAGCTCCTGTTTCTCTGGCAAGTTGAGCAATAACCGGCGCAGCACCAGTCCCGGTTCCACCACCCATTCCTGCAGTAACAAAGACCATGTCTGAATCGATTAGTAGTTCTTTCAATTTTTCAACAGATTCTTCTGCCGCCTGAGCACCAATAGCCGGATTCCCACCTACCCCCAAGCCTTTTGTCAATTTTTCTCCGATTTGGAGTTTTGTAGGAGCTTTGTTTTGAAGAAGAACTTGGGCATCTGTATTAACAGCAATAAATTCAACGCCACTGATACTACCGGATTCGATCATTGAAGAAATAGCGTTTCCTCCACCTCCACCCACGCCAATTACTTTGATTTTTGCAATTCTTGCGCTGTCGGGTTTAACGAGTGCCATATTTAATTAGTGCAGCAGGATTGTATATTGGACAGGAGTAAAAAACAAGCAATGGATAATAAATCCTCAGGGCAGAAGATCTTTAATTGACGTAAATATTTTTCCGAATATTCCAGCCGCTTTAGGTAGTTTTAACTTTTTCCCAAAACTTGTCAAGTTTTCTTCAGGTAATTGCTTAGTTCCATAAAGAAGAAGGCCAATGGGTGTGGAAAAGGCGGGATTAATAATGTCATCAATTAGCCCGCCAACACCTCTTGGAACACCTATTCTTACGGGAAGAGACATCATTCTTTTTGCAGAATCTACAGTACCTGCGGTTTCTGCGCCCCCACCTGTGATTATGGCACCAGAAGGGATCCTTGAAAGAATGCCTTCTTTTTCAAGTTCGATTCTAACCATTGTAAATATTTCATTTAAACGCGGCCTTATTATTCCTTCTAAAAGTGTTTTCTTGGAAATCTTTTTTATTTCTGTTACTCCGAGAGCTGCTAAGTCCATTTCGTCAGATTCCTCTTCAATATTTTTCCCCAGTCTTGCTTGTAATTTTTTACCCGAAAGGGCCAGTTTTATCTTTTCTGCAGTATCAAGTGAAACCCTAAGCCCAATGGCCAAGTCATTTGTGACGTTTTTGGCTCCAACCGGAATTACTCCGGAATATGCGATAGCTCCGTCCACGAATGCCGTAATAGAAGTTGTCCCCGAGCCGATATCAACAAGTACGCAGCCAAGTTCCTTTTCGGTGGGCGAAATTGTCGCTTCTGCCGATGCAAGCCCGGAAAAAACCAAGTCTTCGATTTTAACTCCAACTTCAGCAAGCGCTTTTCTGACGTTTTTTATAGCCGCTGAACCTGCTGATATAATATGTGTATCAACCTCAAGCCTAACTCCGCTCATGCCAACAGCATCGCGAACTCCGTTTTCGCCGTCTACCAAAAACTCGCGGGGAAGAACATGAATGGTTTCTCTAGATACCGGAAGTGAAACTGCCGAGGCAGCCTCAATGACCCTGTCCACATCATTTAATGAAATTTCGCCGTTAGGATCACTAATAGCAACAACTCCGTGAGAATTTTGAGAATGAATATGGGCTCCGCTTACGGCAATATAGGCCGATTCTAAGTTATACCCGGCCATTCTCTCTGCGGCTTCAACCGAAGTTATAATAGACTCAACTGCTTCTTCAATATCAACTATCTGTCCTTTTTTAATACCTTTGGAAACATTTGAGGCGGCTCCAACGATATTAACTGAAGACTCACCGCTTACAGGGTCTACTGCAACCTGAGCTATCAAAGTAGCAACTTTGCTTGATCCCATTTCTATAGCTGCAATTATTCTGGACTTTGTCATGTTTTCTACAACTTGAATATATCACACTAACGCATCACCGCAATACCGGATTTTTGTATCTTAGATCGATTTGCGAGAATTTTCTTGAGCCCTCTCCTTGGGTTTTTGCGTAAATTAACTTTAAAGCACCAAGGATAACGTCACGGTCTCCCTCTAGAGGAAATATTACCTTGATCGGACCAGGGAGATCAACGGTCAAACTGCCACTCTGAAGATCTCCTTCACCAACCTGATACATCTCAAATACTCCCCCTATTAACTTTAGAGCAAACAAATAATTAGCGCTTACCCTTTCTCCAGGCTTAGGCAAATTTTGATTTATGAATAATCTGGGAAGTGAAGTTCCTGAACTAATCGACAACGTTTCACCTTCTGGGCCTATCAAAGCAGATTGATTTGTAGCCGTGTTATATAAGGCAAAAACCGGCTTTTTGGCGAGAACCTGGACAGATAGAATGTTGGGGAGCTTGAATTGCAGAGAAAAATCAGAAACTATATAGTTCTTTTTAAGAGCTTTTGAAACCCCTGCTTTAGCAGAAACAAGATTTTTTCCATTAAAGGCTGCAATCCCGGTCATAATTTCATCACTACACTTTCCGTACTGACTTTGGCAATTTATTCCAACTTTAATAAAAAATAGCCAACAAAAAATTAGTGCAATTATTACCAAGGTCAAAATTATGTAGAGAATCCTTTTCAATTGATGTAACTATCTAAGAGATCTACTATTTTCTCTGCGGCTGAAAGGTCTGGGTTAGCCATTTTTTGTGTTTTTTGAAGTTTGGGATTAGAAAAAAATGTTTCTATTTTAGTAATTAGAACAGAAGGAGACAGTTCACTTTGGTTTATTAGTTCTGAATTTCCAAATTTTTGCGCATATTTTGCATTTTTTGTTTGTTCATCCAAATAACTTATTGGTAATGGAATTAGAATGGAAGGCTTGTTTGCAGCAAGAATATCAGAAACGGTATTGGCACCGGCTCTGGCAACAACCAAATCTGATTGTTGAAACATTTTGGCAATGGCCCATGGGTCTACGCGCGCAAAAACTGTGTACTTAGCACCAATATTTTTAGGAAGTGATTTTTTTACGGTTTCAAATTTCTTAAAATCAAGTTCTCCTGTCTGATGAATGACATTATATTTAATTAATAATTTGGGAAGTATAATACCCAAAACTGTGTTTATACTTTGAGACCCCCTGGATCCGCCCGTTATAAAAATAGTTTTTTGATTACTTTCAACTTTAGATTTAATAGAAGTAATTTCGGTAAGTACCGGATTTCCTGTAATTACGGTTTTACTTGAGGGAAAATATTTTATGCTTTCTTCTCTGGCGAGAGCGATGATACTTGCAAACTTAGCGGCAAAAAGGTTGGCGCGGCCCGCAGCTGCTGTTTGCTCATGAATAATTATTGGGATTCCTAACATCTTGGCGGCAATAACAATAGGTACAGAAGCAAATCCTCCAAACGAAAGTACCACACTTGGGCGTATTTTAATTAGATAGTAGACTGCCTGGAAAATTCCTACCGGTATTTTTAAAATAGAAGGGATCGTCCAAATCGTAAATTTTCTCTGAACTCTTCCGGTTATTAATGGTAAAAAGATAACATCATGTTTAGGTAAAACTTCTGATTCAAAAGTTTTTGTTTTTTTGCCTTCGATTGCCGAGGTTGCACCTGCAAAGTAGATTTTCCAATTTAGGCTTCTTAATCTTATTTCCTGAACTACAGCAAGGGCGGTTGTAGCAGCATGTCCCCCGGTAAGGACTATTTTTATTTCATTTCTCATTTGTTCCATATCTACTGATAGAAAGAAGTATACCGCAACCAGCCAATATCATGACCAGGCTACTTCCTCCGTAGGAAAAAAATGGCAACGGGATGCCGGTTAAAGGTACAAAATTCACCATTGAGGCAATATTTAAAAAGGCTTGTCCGGCTATCCATGCAGTAATCCCGACAGCTGTAACTTGAGAAAATTTATCGGGCGCGTTTTTTGCAATACTCAATCCTTTAAAAAGGAAATATACAAAAATAATTATTACTGCAAATCCACCAATTAGGCCGAGCTCTTCTCCAATCACTGCAAAAATTGAATCAGTTGAACTTTCAGGCAAAAAAAGAAATTTTTGTCTGGAAGCTCCTAAACCAACACCAAATAAACCACCTGACCCAAGTGCTAAAAGGATTTGGCGTATATGGTAAGATTTTCCCAATGGGTCGCGGGTAACTTCAAAAAAGGTCATAAGTCTATCCCGTCTGTAAGGAGAAAATATTATCAAAAGAAGCGCCGAAATTGCACTTATGATAAAGGCTGCACCAAAATATAAAAGGCTTACTCCGGAAACAAAAATCTGCGAAAAACCAATTAAGGCTACAACGATTGTAGTGCCCAAATCGGGTTGAAGCATTATGAGACCAGCAACAAGGATTAATGGTATGAAATAAGAAAGAGGAGTTTTGTTTTTTGAAGCCACTTTGGCAAGATAAATAATTAATGCAAGTTTTATAAGTTCTGAGGGTTGAAGTGAAAATAATCCAAAAGAAATCCAACGTCTTGCCCCAAGCGCGCTAAAACCCAAATTTGGCAACAACACAATCGATAATAAAACTAAAGAGAGAGCAAAAATGGGGGTCGCCGCCTTTTCCCAAAAAGAATAATGAATTTTTGAAGTAATAAAAAGAACCACCATACCTATTCCTGCCCAAATAAGCTGCTGTTTCAGAAAATAAAATTTATCCCCAAATGTGTTTAACGCTTGGGGAGCAGAAACATCGGCAACAGCTATTAGGCCCAAAATTACCAAGGAAATAACAAGTATGAGAAAATTTTTATCTCCCGTTTTTTTCTGCATCCGAAGCTTAACTTTCTTCATTTGGTTTTCTAGATGGTTGCCAACCACAAACCAAAAATGGCAAGCATTATCCCCAAAGTCCAAGCTCTCATAACAATTTTTGGTTCTTCCCAACCAATTGCAAGAAAAGTGTGATGAAGCGGAGCAAGAGGGAAGATTGGTTTATTGAGAATTTTCCAACCTGCAATTTGAATGGCTGAAGAAATAAGTTCAATTACAAAAATTCCTCCGATTACAAGAAGTGCGACAATACTTCCGCTAAGAAGTCCTATTACCCCAAGCATTGCTCCAAATGATAGAGCTCCGGCATCTCCAAGCCAGACCCTGGCAGGCCATACATTGAAATACAAAAACGCGATAAGTGCCCCGGTCCAAAGGGCAATAAAAAGTGAAAGCGGGGTATCGAGGTGTCCCGCAGCAATTATTCCAAAAGCTGCAAGACAAATGAGAAGTAGCCCGGAAGCAAGTCCATCTAGGCCATCTGTAATATTAAAGGCATTAGTAAAAAACACTATTACGAAAGCGGCAAATGGAATATACCAAACACCCAAATTAATAACTATGTGAATCATTGGAATATTAACAATGTGGATACCGAGATACTTATAAATAATAAATCCTGTAACAAATCCCAGAATCCATTGTAAAATAAATTTCTGTCTTCTTCTTAAACCGAACCATAAACCCAATATACCCTTACTTGGTTTTGCAAACACTTTCAGAAGGTCATCGGAAAGTCCCAGTATTCCAAAAGATAAAAATGTAAAAAATATTACAAACAGCTCGTTCTTAAGGTTATAAGAGGACTGTATAAATACACCCATATAAGAAGCCAGGGGAAATAGGATAGCAAAAAGCACACAGACCATGATCATAATAAAAATTCCGCCTCCGACCGGTGTACCGGCTTTAATATCGTGTAATCTATCAAAGAGGGGTATTTTTCCGTGTTTTGGGGCTTCTTTCCCCCTTGTTAGACGAAGTTTGTATAATAAGCCGATAAAGGGAACTATCAAAACCATTGAGGTTAGGAAAGCGAAAATGATTAACCCCAGGGCCAGAGGCAGGAGATTTGGCATAGTCATGCTGATAGTATATCAGGAAAGTTCATCAACTAGCTTATCTAAACCAATCGATCTTGAGCCTTTGATAAAAATATAAGCTCCTTTATAAAGGGATGGTGTAAGAATTGGAAGAACTTTATCAGAAGACTCGACCAAGTAGGTTTTTGTGTATTTATTGCGTTTTTTAATTTCTTTGATTAGATAACTACTTGCTTTCCCCACTCCTATAACTACCTGAAAATCTTTCTTTGCAACTTCTTTGCCCACTTCTCTATGGAGTTCTTCCTCATTTTTACCCAATTCCAACATATCGCCGATCACTGCAATTTTAGGGTGTCCACCGGCTTTTTCAATAAACATTCCCAGCGATGCAATAAGTGCTTTTGGATTACTGTTATAAGTGTCGTCAAATATAACTGCTCCCGATTTGTGAGCTATGAAACTTAATCTATGTTCAGGCTTCTTGTATTCCGACAATCCCCTCTTTATTGTTTCAATATTTATCCCCAAGTAGTCAGCAACGGTTGCCGCTGTAAAAGCATTTTGAGCCAAAGGGTCAGAATTTTTAGGGATCCAAATAACCTTGGCTTTTATTTTTTCTGCAAGTTTTTTTATGTCTGTGTTAGTTGAATTTAATACAGCGGCTGAATTTTCGGAAAGGTTCAAAACCAACTTACTTTTTTCTTTAAGAACTCCTTCCTCGTTTTTTAGGTATTCAATGTGGGTAGGGAAAATATTAGTTATAACTCCAATATCCGGCTTTGCCAACCAAAGATAAAAATCCATTTCCCCCGGATACTCTACCCCCATTTCAAGAATAAGGTATTTTGTTCCTGGTGGAGTCTTAAGAATTGTATTGGGAATATTGTAAACTGAATCTACATTTTTGGAACTGTACACCGTCTTGCCATCAAGTTTAAGTATTGATGCCAACATTTCTTTTGTCGTAGTTTTTCCTGCACTGCCCGTAATACCTATTACTTTTATATCTGTTATTGCTTTTAAATAACTCAAATACCATTTTGCCAATCTCCTTTTAACGGGATGAGTGATCCATTGGGAAATAAAGTTGTGTTTGGCAAAAACATCATCAAGAGGAAGTTTCGGTGTTACCCACCACTTTATAATTGGATTAACTTTCTTCATACGATTATTCTAGGCAGTAGCGGGTTGATTCTTGAAACAACCTCGTAATTAATTGTACCAATTTTTTCAGCAATGTCTTCTGCGGATATAGATAGCTTGCCCTTAGTTCCTATTATTATAACCGTTTGGTCTGCCTTTACTCTCTTTGAGTCTGTAACGTCAATCATTATCATATTCATAGCAACCCTTCCAATTACAGGAGCAAAAGAATTTCCGACTATTACTTTCCCTATATTGGAAAGCTTTCTGTCAAATCCATCAGAATAGCCTACAGGAACAATCGCAATTCTTGACCTACGTCTTGCTGTCCAGGTTCTGCCGTATCCTACAGTTTCACCTTTTTGAATTTCCTTAACCTGAACAACTATACTTTTCCAGGAAAGAACAGGTTTAAGAATGATTTTCATTTTTCTTGAAACGGATGCAATTTTCGTTTCCCTGGAAGGCCAGAGTCCATAAAGGCCGATTCCTGCCCTTACCGTGCCAAAATGTGAATCTTTCAAAAGAAATGTGGCAGCAGAAGCTGCCGTATGAATGACGGGAATTTTGAAACCTTTCAATTTGATTATCTTCAAAGATTCGTTGAATCTTTTGAGCTGATTAATCGCATATGAAGAATCCAGAGTATCTTCAACGTTGGCAAAGTGTGTGTATACTCCCTCCAAAAATATTTGGTCATCATGTTTTATAATGTAATCCAGAATCCTTACCAATTCTTTTCCGCCCACCCCTTGTCTGTTAAGTCCCGTCTCAATCTTAAGGTGCACTGAGGCTTTTTTATTTAATTTTAATGAAACTATTTGTTTGAGAACATCAAGTCGGTAAACAACAAATGAAAAGTTGTTTTCGACTGCAGATTTAAAATTCTTGGAAATTATATAACCCAAAATTATTACCCTAGTATCTTTACTAATTTTCCTTATTGTTAATGCCTCTTCGATATTATCCACTGCAAAAATTCCCGTTCTATTTTTTAAAACCGATACCACTTGAATTAAATCGTGACCGTAGGCATTCGCTTTAACAACTGGCACAACTTTTACTTCCTTACCTACGATTTTTTGAAAGACATTAAAATTATGAAGCAGAGCTTTTTTTGAAATTTCCAACCAGGTTTTGTGACTGTTATTTTTCGAGAGCATACTTAATAACCCTATCTAGTAATTCAGGATAAGTTATGCCTTGCTCTTTGGCACCTTTGGGAAGAAGAGATGCCGAAGTAAGCCCTGGAATTGTGTTTATTTCTAAAACGTAAGGATCTTTTCCTTTATTCAAAATAAAATCCACTCTTCCGAATCCCCTTGCTCCAATTGCCTTATAAACCTGAATTGCCAAATTTTGAATTTTAACAGTAAGCTTTTTATTTATTCTTGCAGGAACTATTTCGTCAGTCCCGGACTGAGCATATTTTGATTCGTAATCAAAAAAATCATTTTTGGGAACAATTTCAACTAATGGCAAGGCAAAAGGCTTGTCATTTCCCAAAACTCCGCAGGTTACTTCTATTCCTTTTATATATTCATCTACAAGCGCAAGTTTACTGAAACGATGTGCTAGCTTTAGAGCATTTCCAAGGTCTTTTTGTTTCCGAACAATAGATGCACCCACTGACGAGCCCTGATCATGTGGTTTTACAAAATAGGAAGCTCGTTTAAGTACTTTATGTATGTGTTTAAAGTTCTCCCCCCTTTTAACAACAACATATTTGGGAACTGGGATTTTTTCTTGGGCCATTAATTTTCTAAAAATTATCTTATCCATTCCTATGGCAGATGCTAATACGCCGGACCCCGTGTATTTGATTCCGGCTAATTCGAGCATTCCCTGAACTGTTCCATCTTCTCCGTATGGTCCGTGAATGGCAATGAATACAACATCAACCGGGCTTTTAGAAAAAGAGTTTATTCCACCTATTGGTTTCGCAGATTGTAAAGTAATCTCACTACTTTTTACTTTGTTTGAAATTATATCTTTAAGCTTAAGAAGTGAAGACTTATCGGTCAATTTCCATTTTGATCCATCCCTGGAAATAACCACTGGTAATACATGATATTTTTTTGGGTCAAGATTTTTTACAATTTCTGTTCCCGATGCAATCGAAACGTCATGCTCGGAAGACTTACCGCCCATGAGCAAAAGAACTTTTATTTTTTTATTCATTAAAGATTAACCTTCTGTATTACACCTGAAATTTTTTGTCCTAAGAACATTTCGGCGACTTTTGTAAAACGCTCAGTTAGATCGGTAACAAAAAATTGTTTTTTACCCTTCTCTTTTTGTGAATTCAATATATTATTTTTTTGTAAAAATCCTTGAACCTCAAATGCTACCATCTTTTCTGGATTTATCAACTTTACTTTTTTACCTATCTCTTTTTGAATCAGATGTTCAATTATCGGGTAGTGTGTGCAACCCAAAATTAAGGTATCAATTTTTCCTTTAAGAGGTTTCAAGTAATCTTTAAGAATAATTTGTAAAGCTTTACCTTTAACATCTCCCTCTTCAATAAACGGAACTAAAAGTGGACAAGCAACTGAAAAATTCACTTTATATGCTCCACTTGCTATGGTTGCACGGGTACCAATAACCCCTATTTTGCTACCTACGGATTTCTTTGCCTCTGTTATCGCAGGTTTAATTACTTCAAAGATGGGAATGTTATGAAATTTTCTTTTGAGATGACCTGCGGCAACTGCTGAAGAGGTATTGCAAGCGATAATAATGCATTTTACATTCTTACCGATCAAAAATTTTGTATTTTCTTCTGAAAATCTTTTAATAATTTCAGGGCTTCTAGGACCATATGGGACACGGGCCGTATCACCCAAATAAATAATATTCTCATGAGGAAGAATGCTTATTATTTGTTTGACTACAGTTAACCCGCCAAGACCTGAGTCGAAGATGCCGATGGCATTAGCCATTTTTGTAACGTCATTTTTTTTGCTCACGGAGCGATTGTACAGCATTTTTAAATTTGTTGCCTCTATCTTTGTAATTAATAAACATATCAAAACTTGCGGCTGCCGGAGAAAAAATTACTACCCCGCCAGACGGAGTTACTTCAAAAGCTTTTTTGACAATTTCATCCATTGAAGATTTTCCTAAATTAATAATATTTTTCCCTTTTATTCCTGTGCCAATTTTTTCACCAATATCTCCAATTAAAATTAAGTTTTGAACATTATCATTTTTCTCTATTTCCTCACGAAGTTCATTAAAGTCTAAACCCTTATCACTTCCGCCCAAAATCAATGTCGCGGGTTCAGAAAAAGATTTAATTGCAGCAATTGTTGGTTGAGGGCCTGTCGCAAACGAGTCGTTATAAAAAGTTCGAGCCCTAACCTCCCCGGCAAGTTCAAGGCGGTGTTCAAGCCCTTTAAAACTTTTGACAGTTTCTTCAATTTTACCTTCATCAATACCCAATATTCTTCCTACGGTTACAGCTGCGGCTATATTCTCCAAATTATGTTCTCCGCGGAGCAGAATGTCTTTTTTAAACTTCGTATCAAGCGAATCTTTTGAGAAAGGTATCACTTTTCCTTTTGTAAGATCTCCAAAACTTCTAGTTATCTCGTATTCATCGTTTATGAGTGCATAATCAGATACCGACTGATATTTAGCAATATTCATTTTTGCGTTAATATATTCTTCTTTTGATGTGTGCCAATCCATGTGATCTTCAGTAATATTTAATACAACAGCAATATGAGGACTTAAATCCATATCTATTAATTGAAAGGATGACATTTCCATTACAACAAAGGTTTCCTTTGTTAGCTTTGGCAAAAGCTCCAAATATGCTTTGCCTATATTTCCGGCTAGGTAAACATCGCGCCCATCTTTTTTAAGAATTTCATAAATTAAAGTAGAGGTTGTTCCCTTACCTTTAGTGCCAGTTACACCGATAATTTTCCCTGGACAATTTTCGAAAAATATTTTTATAGAACTCGTTATTAACACACCTGACTTTTCTGCTTTAACTATTTCTGGTAAAAAACGGTAAACACCAGGGGATCGAATAATGATGTCAAAACGATTTAAATCGCTGAGATAATTTTCATCATTTTTTTTGTCTAGAATAGTTACGTCTGCCCCTTCCTCTTTAAGGAATTTTTCAGCGTCTTGCCCCTCTATTCCATATCCTAAAATTGCAACTTTTTTGTTTAGATAATTCATAATATTTACACTTTGTGATCAAAAATTAATCAGCTGAACTTCTCTTTCTAATTTTATTCCAAATCTGTTATAGACATCTTCACTAATTTTTTCCGATAACTCTAATACTTCTTTAGCGGTTGCCTCTTCATTTGGGTTAATTAATATCAAAGCATGCTTTGCGGAAACGGCAGCATTTTTATATGTCTTACCTTTCCAGTTACATTTTTCAATTAACCAGGCTGCAGATATTTTAAATTTTTCTTCAAAAGGGAAAGTCTTAATTTCAGGAAACTTTTCTTCGAGTTTTGATTTTTCCTGAAGATCAATAATTGGGTTCTTAAAAAAAGATCCGGCATTGCCTACCAGTTTTGGATCTTCAAGCTTTTCCGATCTAACTTTTAATATCGCGTTTCTAATTTCCGAAAGTGAAGGATTTTCTTTTGAAATGTAATTTTTGAGCGATTCATAACTTACTTTTTCCGGTTTGTTTTTAGAAAGTTTAAGAGTAATACTGCAAATAATGTATTTTTGCCAGTGGTCTTTCTTCTTAAAGATACTATCTCTATAACCAAAATCGCAATCTTTATTCGTAAATTTTACGAACTTTTCATTTTGAATATCATAAGCTTCCAAACTAATAAAAGTGTCCTTCAATTCTGCTCCATATGCGCCAATATTCTGAATTGGAGCTGCTCCAGCCGTTCCTGGAATCCCGGAGAGAGCCTCAATACCATTGAGCCCTGCCTCAACCGCCTTTCCTACCAATTCATCCCAATTCATCCCCGCCGCAGATTCAATAGTTCCATCTTCATTAATAGAAAAAGATTTACCTATATATTTAATAACGAGACCGGAAAACTCTTTGTCTGAGACCAAAATATCCGTCCCGTCTCCAAGAATAAAAACCTGGAGATTATTGTCTTTAGCAAAAGAAACAGCCTTTTTGACTTCTTCTTTATTTTTTACTTCTAAATAATTATCTACTTTTCCGCCAATTCTAAATGCTGTTATATCTGAAAACTTTACAGAAATAAGATCGGCAATTTCCCTTGCCCATAAATAGCTTTTACCTGCACCCATGACAATGACTATATCGTAATTACTTATAATCAATTTACAATTTTCAATTACTTTATCAAAACTGCTGACACCTAAAACATCTTTATGACCGGATATTTTTGCTATCAATTCAGGGCTTACCGATTTATCTATTTCATCACGGGCTTTAAAGATTGGGCCAATTATTACTTTATCTGCATCTTTAAAAACGCCTTTATATTTTGAGAGAAATGCTTTTGTACGTTTATACCCATGCGGCTCAACAATTGCTAATATTTTTGAATTGGGATATTTTTCTTTTACACCCAGCAGAGTAGTAGCAATAGCAGTTGGATGATGTGCGTAGTCATCGTATATTTTAATATTATTGTTGTCTGAAATTAACTCCATCCTGCGACCAATTCCATTAAATTCCTCTATGGATTTTGTAATTTTATCCTCGGGAATACCTAGGGCTTTACCCAAAAGGAATACCATGTTTGCATTTTTCTGATTGTGTTCTCCAAAAACTTTTAAGTTAAATTTCTTATTTAAACTATCTTTTTCTGTAATTAATATTTTTTGCCCAATTAAATTTTCTTTAAACTTATCAAAACTTTCCTCAACCTCTTCTTCGTTCTTGAAAAAGTCGGGGTGATCAAACTCTATATTATTAATTATGGCAATTTCCGGGTGATAGTTTAAAAAATTATTATTAAATTCATCTGCTTCAACAATTGCATATTCGCCCCTGCCAAACCTGGAGTTGCTATTCCATTCCGGAACTACCGCACCAATAATTACAGTCGGATCAAAACCAGCATCAATTAAAAGTTTAGCCGCCATTGCGGTCGTAGTTGATTTTCCATGAGTCCCGGCTATACAAATCAGTTTTTTTTGCTTAAGAAGCACTTTTCCCAAAAATTCCTGCCAGGTCATGAGTTTCATCATGTTTTTGGCATCTTCAACTTCTTCGATTTTCTTGTCAGAAAATAAAACTGCCGGGGTCACAACTACCAAATCGGCATTTTTTATGTGAGACTTATCATGCCCTTGGAAAATATTTTTTGAGTACGCAGTGTTTTTTTCGACATCACATCCGGTTACTCCGTAACCCATTTTTTCAGCAAGCTTTGCAACTCCTGAAATCCCGCTACCGCCAATTCCCATAAAGTGAACTCTCGTCATATGTTAAAGGTTAGTAACTTTTGCTCCATTTTTGCCTTTGCTTTTTCTAATTCTTCTTGAGTATTAATTCCTTGCCATTCAACATCTGTTGGAAGTGTATATGCAAATATTTTCTCTCTTTGGTCGATCGCCATTTTAATAAGTTCAACTATATAGAGTTCGCCAGTAACAGCACTTTTCTTCACTTTAGGTAAATTTTCAAGCAGCCAACGCTTATCGAAAATATAAAGTCCATCGTTTACCTCCTTGATTTTTCTACTTTCCAAATCTGCATCCTTTTCTTCAACAATCCCCATCAAATTTCCATTTTTATCTCTGATTATCCTACCCAAACCATGCGGGTCATCTTTCATTAAAGTTATAAACGTAAGCTTTGAGTGACTGTCAAGATGTTTACTAAGGACTTTATCAATTGTTTCAGCTGTGTAAAATGCCGTGTCGTCTCCGTAAAGAACCATAACATTTTTTGCCTCTTTCGAAACAAATGAAAGCCCTGAGGCAGCAGCGTCGGCAGTTCCACCTTTTGAATTTTTCTGGATAGCTATTTTAACTTCTCCGCCAATTTGCCTATTAACAAGATTTTTTCTATATGAAACGACTGCAACTATTTCACCAACTTTTGCGCGGCGTAGATTCTGCAAACTGTATGAGATCATTGGTCTACCACAAATTTCGTGAAGAATTTTAGGTTTCGCCGATTTCATTCTACTGCCTTTACCTGCAGCCAAAATAATCGCCGAAACATCCCGCTTTCTTAAAAGAAAATTAGAGATTTCAGTTCGATCACTCCATGGATGTTCATAACCTTTATAAGTAGAGCTTGAAGAATCCCACGCGCTATAAGCCATACTCGCCTCATGACCTTTACCTAAAAAGGCGACAACATCGCCCTTCTTTGCTATAGAGAGCGCGTAAGCTATTGCTTCTCCTCGTTCTGGGATGCAAATAAAATTTTTTGCCTCCTGTTTCATTGATCTAAATATATCTGTAATATTTTCGCTTCTCGGATCCTCTGCCGTAAAAATTGACAGGTCGGCTAAGTCACCAGAAATTTTACCCATTTTCCTTCGTTTTTTTCTGTCACGTTCCCCTGCACAACCAAACACCACAATCAGATTTCCTTTTGTAATAGTCCTCAAATGAGTTAAGACCGCCTCAAGTGATCCGGGAGTGTGAGCAAAATCAATAAAAATTTTAAAGCCTTCATTATTTTTGATTTCTTCCAATCTTCCTTGCGGCAGAACAAATGAAGTGAGAGATCTCAATGAGTCTTTTTCGGAAATTCCTAATTTGCTAGCCACTTGTATTGCTGTTTCAGCATTAATATTATTAAATTCTCCAGGTAAAATATCCAACTTTGCAGATTTAGGGCTTATCACTTTTGTCTTAGCTGAGTTAACAAAAGACATCTTAACTCTTTTGTACTCGGCGAATGTTTTATGGTAATCCAAGTGTTCTGGAGCAATATTAGTTAAAACCGCAATTTCAAATTCCACTCCTGCTATACGTTTTTGATCAATCCCATGTGAACTGACTTCAAGAACCGCATATTGGCAACCTTCATCAACCATTTCTTTTAAAAATTTATGAAGAGAAATTACGTCCGGACTTGTGATATGAAAACCTGTACTCTTTTCCCGCTCCCCGATTTTGGCCATATTCGATGAAATAAGTCCAACCTTTTTACCGGCACCAGAAAGAATGTGGTAGATGAGGTGAGATGTTGTTGTTTTACCCTTGGTTCCTGTTACACCAATAATTTTAAGTTTCCTGCTTGGGAAGCCGAAAAACTCAGAGGCCAGCTCTCCCAGCTTCTGCCGTGAATCGGGTACCCTAACATATTTTGGGTTTTTGATATCTTCTTCACCGAAAACAACAGCTGCACCCTTTTTAATAGCTTCATCGATGTAGTCGTGCCCATTTGAGCTTTTGCCTTTTATAGCTACAAAAACAAATCCTGGCCGGACTTTTCGGGAATCGTCTGTAATTCCAAGAAACTTTTTCATCTGTGCTATATTATATCAAATGAGCGTGAAAATTGGGGTATCTGAAGGGATTGGTGAAAGCCAAATCAAGGAATTGGTTGACTACTCAAGCAGTGATCCTCTTATCGTCAAGTTTACCCATGACGCCACGAGATTTAAAAATATAGAAGCATTCAAGAAATGGAAAACAGAAAAATTTATATATACTTTATCTAGCAGTAAAGATAAGCTCCTGGGAATTGTCTGGTTTGGTAAAAAAAACCATCCAAAAGCAGAAGGCTTACCATTCACATTCGCAATAAGGATTTATAAACCTGCAAGGGGGCAAGGTTTATCCAAAAAATTGATGAAAAGCGCTTTCGATAAATTTATAAAAACTGACTTATACCAGTCATCCGTTAAAAAGGGTTTTTGGCTTTTGACCCGTAAAGATAATGAATTTGCAATAAAACTTTATACTAATTTTGGCTTCAAAAAAATCCTAACGGATAAAGATGGGTATATTTTAATGATTTTGTCTATTTAACCGTAACTGATTTTGCCAAGTTCCTGGGCATATCCGGATCAAGACCTTTCTTTACGGTCAAAAAGTAGGCAAGAAGCTGACCCACCACAATATTGGGAATAATTGTAGCAACCCCACAATTGGCAACGGGAATAAAATAATCAAAAACTTCATGGGGTTTATCTGAAATTCCGATAATTAAACCACCTCTGGCCCGCATTTCCATAGCACCAGCCAAATTTGCTCCGTAAGTTTCATCTTCCGGAAGGAAAGCTATGCAAGGAGTACCTTTCTCCACAAGTGCAAGTGGGCCGTGTTTAAGCTCTCCTGCGGCCAGGCCTTCCGCGTGTATATATGAAATTTCTTTAATTTTAATAGCAACTTCGAGAGCAGTTGGGTACGATAAACCGCGTCCAATAACATAAATGTCCTTCTTGTTTACGATTTTATCTGCAAGCTTTCTTATTTTTCGGATAACACTTTCTGAGAGGACTTTTTTAACTGAGGCAACTGCTTTAATCAAAACCTTTTTACCTTCCCTAACCCCCGAATCAAGGGAGTAAGAAAGAAGAATGAGGTGAGCAAGCATGCCAGTCAAAGCTTTTGTGGAAGCGACGGCTTTTTCGGGACCAGCCCCTATTAAAATCTTCTCATCAGACATTCTGTAAAGTGAAGAGCCCAAAACATTGCTTATAGAAACAATCTTTGCGCCACGGCCTTTGGCCTTCTTAACGGATTCAAGAATATCGATTGTTTCTCCGGATTGTGAGATTGGAATAACCAGACTTTGATTATTAAGAAAATCCAGATGGTACCCAAACTCACTACCGATGGCAAAGTTTATATGACGTTTGGCAACTTTCGAAAAAAGATAAGTCCCGGCAATAGCTGCATACGAAGCAGATCCACAACCGAGCAAATAAGAGCCTCTGGCATCTTTAATTATTTTTGCGATTCTTTCTGTATTTTTACCGGCGTTAAGGGCAATTTCACCTAATATTTTAGGTTGTTCATAAATCTCCTTAAGCATAAAGTTTGGATATTTCCCCTTTTCGCCTTGGGCTATTTCCCAATCCAGTTTTTGCTTTGCAAATTTTATTTTTTTGCCGGTTTTAACGTCAAAAATTTCAACTTTATCTCTTTCCAATATGGCCATTTGGTCATCCTCCAAAAAATAGACCATTTTCGTATAAGGAAGAAGTGCTGCAGCATCACTTGCTAAGAAGTTTTCTCCTTTTCCAAAACCGACAACCAAGGGAGATCCGTTTCTGACAGCAACTATTTTATTTTCACTTTTATTTATAACTATAATCGCATTCAAGCCCTCCATTTTATTAAAGGTCTGTCTAACTGATTCGATAAAACCTTTTTTTGGAATTAGGTCCTCAATAAGATGGGGAATAATTTCTGTATCGGTTTCACTTACAAATACATGTTTTTTGTTTAGAAGTTTAAGCTTTTCTTTTTCGTAGTTTTCAAAAATTCCGTTGTGAATTACTGCAATATTTCCAGAACAATCTAGATGTGGGTGGGAATTTGTATCGGTTACTGCGCCGTGTGTTGCCCAGCGTGTATGACCTATACTGACATTCCCATTTGGCAAATCCGTAATATTGTTTTCACCAATTTTTCCGGTTTTCTTTTTAACTATTATTTTGTTGAATTTTGAATCTTTAACAGCAACTCCCCAGGAATCGTATCCCCTATATTCAAGACTTTTTAAGCCAGCAAAAACCAGTTTTTGCGCATTATGTCTGTAACCTACATAGCCAAAAATACCGCACATATGTTTATCATGCCAAAACGAGATTTAAAATTGCTTTGCAAAGTTTGTCTGAGTCGTGACGTATCATGCTCCGGCTGAGATTATCGCCTTTCGATCTTTCAGGAATGGTTTCGGATAGTAAGTCCGCCCTTATTATTTTTGCACCAGGGTAAAGGTCTTTCATCCCAAGGTCGTCTTTAATCGGATGAGCGTTTTCCTTTTCATAGTCTTTAAGAGCCTTTTTGGGAAAATCCAAATTATTGTTTACTAAAATATAATCAATCAGCGTGAGCGGCATATATTTTTTAAGATCGTTGGTAAAATTGGATAAAGTGTATGCCGGCGCTTCACTAGGAGAATCCATCAAGTTTGCTATAAATAAAACTTTGCCCTTTGATTTTTTTATAGCCTGAACCATTCCCTTAACAATCAAATTAGCAACTGTATTGGTATAAAAATCTCCAGGTCCAAGAATAATAAGATCAGCCGCTATTATCGCCCGTTTTGCTTCTTCATCCAATTTTGCAATCGGATGTGTTTCAAGATTAGTTATTCTAAGTCCGGGTTTATGATTTGGGACATCTATATTATGTTCCCCAATTATTTCGGTTCCGTCCTCATATTTAGCAACTAATCTTACATTGTCGTAACTTACCGGAAGAATGTTTCCTTTGACCTGAAGTATCTCGCATGTTTCTTCAATCCCTTTTTTTTGCGAACCCATGTTATCAC